>Ga0134126_10002058_pt1 | contig 25561 bp, 25 predicted proteins | sample KB31752_FD_96881 | JGI IMG/M metagenome (GOLD analysis project Ga0134126, IMG submission 96881) | Terrestrial soil microbial communities with excess Nitrogen fertilizer from Kellogg Biological Station, Michigan, USA - KB3-175-2 | ecosystem: Environmental > Terrestrial > Soil > Unclassified ... | reverse complement strand
GGTCAGGGGTCAGGGGCGCTGGGCTGGCGTCGAACTGCTTGCCGCGACCGGGCAGGATGCGAGAGGTGTCCACCGCGCAGAAACCTCGCACTGTTGATGAACACATCCGGGTCGTTGCCGCGCTGCTGGCGCGCACCCCGGTGATCCGGTTACCGCTGGTGGAATGCGCCGGTCTCGCTCTGGCGGAGCCGATCACCGCAGCAGTCCCACTGCCGCCGTTCGACAACTCCGGGATGGACGGCTACGCGGTGCGCTGCGCGGACATCGCGCAGGCCAGCGCCGAGGCGCCGGTGGCACTGCCGGTCACCGAGGATATCCCGGCTGGACGCACCGACTCGCCGGTGCTGCAGCCGGGCACCGCGCACCGGATCATGACCGGTGCTCCGATTCCGCCTGGCGCTGATGCGGTGGTGCCGGTGGAGCTCACCGACGGTGGGCGCCACCGAGTACAGATCTTTCAGCCTCGATCCCCGGGCGACAGCGTGCGGCCGGCGGGCGGCGACGTGACGGCAGGCGAGGAGGTGCTGCCGGCGGGCGCGGTGCTGGGACCGGCCCAGCTGGGGGTGGCAGCCGCAGTGGGCTACGCCGAACTGCCGGTGCACCGGCCGGTCCGGGTGCTGGTGCTGTCCACCGGTTCCGAGCTGGTCGTACCGGGCACCCCGCTGCAGCACGGGCAGATCTACGAATCGAACGGCACGATGCTCGCCGCTGCGGTCCGGGAGGCCGGCGGGCAGGCGCAGCTGATGCATTTCGTGCCCGACGACGTGGCCGCACTGGAAGCCGCGCTGGTCCCCCGGTTGGCCGGGACCGATCTGCTGGTGACCTCAGGCGGGGTCAGCGCGGGGGCCTACGAGGTGGTCAAGAGCGCCATGACCGGCCAGGGCGTGGATTTCGGCAAGGTGGCGATGAATCCCGGCGCTCCCCAGGGCGTCGGTCGCTACCGTGGCGTGCCGGTGGCCGCGATGCCCGGCAACCCGGTCAGCGCCTCGGTGTCCTTCGAGGTGTTCGTCCGCCCCGCACTGCGCGCCGCGATGAGACTCCCGGTGGCGCGGCCACGGACGATGGCACGGCTGACCGAAGACCTTGAGTCACCAGGGGACAAGCGGCAGTTCCGGCGCGGCGCTTTCGATCCCGCCGCGGGGACCGTCGCCCCGGTCGGCGGCCCCGGCTCGCACCTGCTCGGTGCGTTGGCCAGGTCGAACTGCCTGATCGACATTCCCGAAACCACCACGTCGGTGCGGGCCGGCGAGCACGTCGAAATACTGCGTACCGGCAGCGTCTGATGGGCACTGAGTGTGAGAAATCCACGATACCCGGACAGACCTTGTGATCGCTGGTGACGCCAAGCACACTGAGGGTGAATGACAGCTCGGCGAGCTGCTGTAACCCAGATCCACCAATGGCGTGGGTTCCTGCGTCGTCGGGGGGCGCAGGAGCGCCCTGGGAGATGACCGTTCGGGAAGCTGGGGAGCGGACGAACGGTTGACGGGCACCGGGAACCTCCCGTCGGGGGACGGCGGGTTCCCGGTGCCCTTCCCCCGGGCGTCATTCCACCGGGCTGCGGGCGTACGGTGACAAACCGCGGACAGCACCCACCACACCAGTCGAGGATCTTGGCAACGCATGGCGTCTCCCCGGTTTGCCGCGGCCCAAATCCCGTCAACCCGAATCGTGTCAACCCAAATCTTGTCAACCCTGCGGCACCTGGCGGACCTCACCCGCGAGACGCTTCCCCCGATGCACTCCGCAGGCCGGCCATTCGTGGCGGCCGGAGCCGTGACCGCGCTGCTGCTGGGCCGGCTGTCCCCGGCCGCCGGCACGCTGGGCGCCGTCGCGACCGCCTGCTGTGCCGCGTTCTTCCGCGATCCGCACCGGGTACCACCGGATGATCCAGGGCTGGCGGTGGCGCCCGCGGACGGCACGGTGAGCAGCGTGGCGCTCGCGCCGGCGCCTGCAGAGCTGGGACTGTCCAGCCAGCCGCGGCCCCGGGTGAGCGTGTTCCTCTCGGTATTCGACGTGCATGTGCAGCGCATCCCGGCCAGCGGCGAGGTACGCCGCACCGCCTACCGCCCCGGTAAGTTCCTCACCGCCGACCTGGACAAAGCCAGCGACGACAATGAACGCGCCTGCGTGCTGCTGCGCTCGGCCGGCGGGCACGACCTGGTGGTGGTCCAGATCGCGGGCCTGGTGGCCCGCCGGATCGTCTGCTCGGTACGGCCCGGCGACCAGGTGCGGACCGGCGAGACCTATGGCCTGATCCGCTTCGGGTCCCGGGTGGATCTCTACCTCCCGCCGGGCAGCTCGGTGTTGGTGCATCCTGGGCAGCGCACCGTGGGCGGGGAGACCCCGCTGGCCCGCCTACCCCGAGCCGCGCAGACCGCCGCAGGCGGGGGCAACTAGCCGTGCCCAATGCCGGCGCTGGGATCCGCCTGCTGCCCAATGTGATCACCGTGCTCGCGCTGTGCTCGGGTCTGTCAGCGTTGAAGTTCGCCCTGGACGGCAACTTCGTCGGGGCACTGACCGCGATCGGCTTGGCGGCCCTGCTGGATGCGCTGGACGGCCGGCTGGCCCGGCTGCTCGATGCGACGTCCCGGATCGGAGCCGAACTGGACTCGCTGGCCGACTCGGTCTCCTTCGGCGTGGCGCCGGCGGTCGTGATGTTCGTCTGGTCGTTGCACGGCATCCGCATCGGCTGGCCGGTGGCGCTGGTGTTCACCGTCTGCGTGGTGCTGCGGCTGGCCCGGTTCAACACGTTGCTCGACGACACCGAAGCGCTGCCGTTCGCCAAGGAGTTCTTCGTCGGGATCCCCTCCCCCGCCGGCGCGCTGCTGGCGTTGCTGCCGCTGACGGTGTTCCTGCACCTGGGCGCGGGATGGTGGTCGTCGCCGTTGCCGGTGGCGGCGTGGACGATCGCGGTGGCACTGGCCATGGTGAGCCGGTTGCCCACCCTGTCGATGAAGACGGTGCAGGTACCGGCCCGGGCAGTGGCACCGCTGCTGGTGCTGATCGCCGGGCTGGCCGCTGCGGTGATCACCTTCCCGTTCGCGTCGCTGGGCGCGGCGATGGTGCTGTATCTGGTGCACGTGCCCTACGCGAGCTACCGCTACCGGTGGCTGGCGCGGCATCCCTCGGCGTGGGAGGTCCCGCCCCGCCAGCGCCGGGTGATCCGACGCACCGCGCGCAGCATGCGCCGCCTCGGGCTGCGCCCGCCGCTGCGCCGGCGAGTAGCCGGAGCCGCCGCCCGGGCCGGCGCCGTGGTGCGCCGCCGCCGGGGCGCTGAGTCCAACGGCCAGGTGCCCCGCGAACGCCGTACCCGCCGCATCGGCCTACGCCGCCATCCCTAGCTGCATCCATGAGAGCCCTCACAAGCCGGAAGGCGTCGGAGGCTGCTCGGGGTGCAGAGAGTCGGCGGCGAGAACGCGCAGCGGCGGTACAGTGCGCAAGATGGAACCGGGCCAGCTGCGGCTGAGGCTGCTCGGGCGTTTCGGCGTCGAGGGTGACCTCGACGGCCCCGCGCCTACGGGCAAGGCTGAGCGGCTGCTCAAGGTACTCGCCGCCAAGCACGGCCAGCTGGTTCCGGTCGAGACGCTGGTCGACGCGTTGTGGATGGACCACCCGCCGGACCGCGCGGACCGCAACGTCGCGGCGCTGGTCAGCCGGCTGCGCCGGTCACTGGGCCGGGCCAGGATTGCCGGCGGTCCAGCGGCCTACCAGCTCGTGCTCGACAGCAGCACGGTCGTCGATCTGTTCGAGGCTGAGGAGCTCGTCACCAACGCCGAGCGGGAACTGGCGCACGGCCGCTACGCGCTGGCCGCGGTAGGTGGCGAGCAGGCCGAGAAGCTGCTCACCACGGCACCGCCGCTGGCGGACGAGGTCGACTCGCCGTGGGCCGCTGATCTGCGCCGGCTTGCCGTCAGCCAGCTGCGCCGGGCCCGGAGCTGCCGGTGGCGGGCAGCCTTGCAACTCGGCGAGTACCGCACCGCCGTCGAGGTCGGCGGCGCCGCGTTGGCCGCAGACCCGCTCGACGAGGAGGCCTGCCGCGCAGTGATGGTCGGCCACCAGCGGTCCGGGGCAGCTGCCGCGGCGCTGGCCGCCTACCACCAGTTGCGCTCTGCGATAGCCGAGGCGCTCGGCGCCGACCCATCCGAGGCAACCCGCGCGATATTCCTGTCCATCCTGCGCGCCGATCCGCCCGGCGCCGGCGCCACCATGCCGCCCGCCGACCCGCCCGCGCCTACGTCCGCCCTGGTCGGGCGGGACGCCGAGCTGGAGCAACTGCTGTCGCTGTGGTCCCGGGCTGCCGCCGGTGAGGGCACCACCGCGCTGGTGCTCGGTGAGGCCGGCATCGGGAAGAGCAGCCTGGCCGCGGCCCTGTCCGCCCGGGTGCGTCTGACCGGGGGTCTGGTGCTCACCACCGGCTGCTTCGAAGCCGAGCGCTCGCTGTATCTGCAGCCGCTGGTGGCTGCGGTGCGAGCCGTCGTCGCGCTGCACCGGCCCGCCGTGTTGCGCCAGCTGGCCGGCGACGGGCTGGGCACCTTGCTCGAACTGGTGCCGGAGATGTCGCAGTCCACCGGCAGCGTGCCCTACGAGCGTGCCGCGCCGGAGCTGGAGCACCTGCGCAGTCTGGAGGCGCTGGCCGGCTTCATCGACCGGCTCGCGCAGCGCCAGCCGATGCTGCTGGTCATCGAAGACGGCCAGCACGCCGGGCAGTCCACCGTCGAGGCGCTGCACGTGCTGGCCGCCCGGCTGGCCGCCAGCCGGGTGCTGGTGCTCATCCTCGAGCGCACCTCCGAGCACCACGACGCACTCGCCTTGCTGCGCGATGTGGCCCATTGCATCGAACTCGGTCCCCTGTCCGAGCAGGCCGTCGGCATCCTGCTCGACCGTTCCGGGCTGCCTTACGACCTGTCCCAGCTGCATGAGTGGACCGGCGGTTCACCCCTGTTCGTCACCGAGCTGCTGCGCCACCCGGTCCCGGTCCGGCCCGGCGGGTCGGTGCGGCTGGGCATCCCGGGCTCGCTGCACGAGGCGGTCGCCGCGCGACTGGCCCGGGCCGGCGACGACGTCGAGGGGTTGCTGCAACAGGGCGCCGTGCTCGGATCGGCGTTCACGCTGGACGAGGTGGCCGCGCTGTCCGGGATCAACGCCGAGGAGTGCGCCCGCCGAGCCGGTCGGGCGCTGCGCGCGGGGCTGCTGGTCGCGCGCGGGGAAACCTTCCGCTTCGCCAACGACGTCGTGCGGCAGGTGGCGTATGACTCCACGCCGACGCCAGTACGAATCAGCCGGCACCGCCGGGCCGCCAAACTGTTCGAAGGCCGCCCTGAGGCCGCTGCCCGCCAGCTCGCCGCCGCGCACGACCACGCCGCAGCGGCCAGGGCCTGGTTACTCGCCGCCCACGCCGCGCATGTGGCCTTCGCCAACCAGGAGGCCCAGCGGTTGCTCGACGAGGCGCTGATCGTCGCGCTGCACTCCGGGCAGCGGACACTGTTAGCCACGGTGCTCATGCGCCGAGGGGAGATCCGCACCGAGCTCGGCCGGCACGGCGAGGCACGCGATGACCTGGAGCTCGCGCTGGGCATCGCGCGCGACGTCGGCGACGAACTACTCGAGGCGCAGGTGCTGGAACAGCTCGGTTGGACCGCGCTGTATGCCCGCGATGCGCTGGGTGCCGTCGACCTCGCCTCCCGAGCCAGGACGCTGGCCGAGTCGGCGGCTGCCGCACCCGGCGCGCTGCCCAGCTCCCTGTTGCTGGTCGGTCGGGTACGGCACTGGGACGGCGACTACTCCGGCGCAGCGTCGGCCTACGAGCAGGTGGTGACCGCCGAACCCGGGGACACCACCGCAGCGGTGGCACTGGCCTATCGCGGCGCGCTGCTGCAGCACATGGATCGCTTCGCCGAGGCCCGCACCGTGCTGGAGCGCGCGGCGGTGCTGTGCCGCAAGACCGGACAGTTCCGGCCGCTGCTGCAGACCCTGTTCTTCATCGGGCTGGCCCGCGGCGACGTCGGCGACTTCGCCGGTGCGCTGCGGTCGCTGGGCCGGGCCCGCCGCATGATCGACGAGTACGGGGTGAGTTTCTACCGGGCCGGGATCGACACCACCACAGCGTGGCTGTTGCTCGAGCTGGGCAACGTGGGGCAAGCCCGGGAGCACGCCCAGCGCGCGGTGGAGTTGGCACATAGCGGCGGCGGGGCACTGGAGCTGGAGCAGGAGTTGCACGCGCTGCTGGCACTGGCTGACTGCGATCTGCTCGACGGCCGCGTCGAGGACGCCGGTGCGCGGGTGGAGGCCGCGGCACCGATGCTGGACAAATCTCTGCCGTTCCAACCACGGGCGACGATGCGGCTGCTGGAGATGCGAGCCCGCTTCGAGCCGGCGCGGGCTGAGGAACTGCTGGCCTACGCCCGGCGCTACTCCTCGACGAAGTACGAGTCGCTGGCGCTGTGGCACCTGGGCAGCTACGCCGAAGCCGCCACTATCGCCGCGCAGACCAACTCGGACCTGCTGCTCGCCCAGGTTGGACGCCCGGATGCCAGGCGCGCGGCGCTGGACCGGATCGTTGCTCCGCTGGAACCCGAAGTCCGCGCAATGTTTTTGACCAGCGGGCGGCTCTGTGTCAGCAAGGCAAGGAGATGGTCATGAGCACGTGCGGGCGGCCGACGTAGAGCTCGACGTCGCCCTGCCGGGTCCAGCCGAGCCGGCTGAAAAACCGCTCGTTGGCGACCTGCACATGCGCGAGCATCGAGACGCCGCCGAGCTGCCCTGCGGTGGCCACCGCGAAGCGCACCAGCGGGGCACCCAGCCCGGCGGCGCGGAACTCCGGCCGCACCGCAAGCCGGTCGCCCTGCCAGGTGCCCGCTGCCGGGTCGAGCGGGTAGAGCCGCACGGTGCCGGCCGGTACCCCGCCGCACCAGCCCAGCACGTGCAACACGTCCGCACGCGCGTCGTGGGCGTCCACATCGGACTCGGCGAACAGCTGCTGCTCACAGACGAAGGTCTGGTGCCGGATCTGGTGGTGAGTGGCCAGTTCGTCCGGGCCGGCGACCAACCGGCAGGACAGCAGGCTCCCCGGCACTCGCAGCCCGGTCACGCGGCGCCCTCCGGACGGCGACCGATCTGCAGCAGCGGCTGCACCGTGTTGAGCGCCGAGCAGGCCTGGCAGCGGGCGCAGCCCGCGCCCGCGTCGGCGGCGCTCATCCCGCGCAGCGCCAGGTACGCGGCGACCTTGCGGTAGATCGGCTCGGTGTAGCTGCGGGCCGGCGCCGGCACGTCGGCCATCAGGCTGCCGGCCACCGGCCGCAGCGGGACGACGAACGGGTAGACGCCGATGTCGACGGCGCGCCGGCACCCCGCCACGGTGAGCTCGGGATCCTCACCCATGCCGAGGATGACGTAGGTGGACACCCGGCCCGCGCCGAACAGCCCCACGGCCCGTTCCCAGGTGCGGAAGTAAGTGTCGATCCCGGTGCGCGCCTTGCCCGGTGCGACCCGGGCCAGCACCTCGGGGTCGAACGACTCGACATGGATGCCTACCGCGTCCACCCCGTATGCGTGCACCTCGTCGAGCACGGCCAGGTCACGCGGCGGCTCGAACTGCACCTGCACCGGCAGCCCGGCGGCCTGCTTGACCGCGCAGGCGCACTGCGCGACGTAGCGGGCGCCACGGTCGGGCGCGGTCGAGCTGCCGGTCGTCAACGTGGCGTCCACCGCCCCGTCCAGGTCCCGGGCGGCCACCGCCACCTCGGCGAGCTGGGCCGGCGTCTTCTTGACGATCGTGCGCCCGGCAGCCAGCGACAACCCGATGCCGCAGAACGCGCACTGGTCGGAGTTGCCCCAGTAGTTGCAGGTCTGCACCACGGTGCTGGCCAGCGAGTCCAGATGCAGCAGCGCGATCTTCCAGTACGGGATGCCGTCGGCGGTGGACAGGTCGTAGAACCGGGGCCGGCGGCCGGCGGCAACCGATGCCACCTTGCGGCCATCCCGGTAGATGCCGTGCCCGTCGTCCTCGTCCTTGAGCACGTAGGGCGACTGGGCCTGGGTGGGGACGGTGACCGGCACACCCTCGATCCACAGCATCCCCGAGTCCGAGGGTCCCGCCCCGCCGCGGCGGGTCTCCAGGGCGGCCTCCACCCGCAGCCCGACGCTCTGCAGGTCCATGATCAGCGACGCGACCGCGCCCCGACTACCCGGTAGGGCCGCGGTCATTGCCCGCTACCTCGATCGATCTCCGCACGCCACCGCTCGCGTTCGGCCAGCCACCTCGCCCGATCGGCGAACCGCTGATCCTGGTCGGTGGTCTCCAGCGGGGTGCCGGTGTCGGTGTCCAACATGACCACCTCCAGCCGGTGCGCGGCCTCCCCGGAGTACGGGTCCACGGTGGCGACCAAGGCCCGGCCGCTGGCCAGGTGCATCTCGGTGTGCCGCGTCCCGGTGCGACACACCGCTTCCCAGGATCCCTCCAGGTCGACCCACGTTGCGCCGGCATTGCGACCGGCGGCGATCGCCGTCGTCCGCCGGTCGCGCTCGGCGGCCGCCACCAGTTCGCGGTCGCGGACCGCGAACGCCGCCTCCAGAGCCATCCGGTCAGCGGCACCCTCGACACGGGCGGCCGCCACCAACGGTGCCGGATGGCTATCCAGCTCAAGCAGATGGTCGAGGGAGGTGGTGCTCGCACGTAGTTTCTGGAGCAGCGCGGCAACCACGGACAGCGCCTGGCGGTAGGCGTCGGGGTCGACCAGCGCCACCGGGAACAGCCGGTCCTCGGCAGCCCGCCAGCGAGCCCGGGCCCGGCGCAGCGCCTCGACCCGCCCCGAATCCAATCCGGTCACCGCTCTCCCGAGGTCGTCGTTATCTTCACTATAGTGTACGTCGCGTCCCATACTGCACACCGACGTTTCTGCTGCACACCGACGGAAGCCGCGAACCAGATGCCCCGAACCGCCGTGGTCGCCCTGGGCGGTAACGCGATCACTCGACCAGGCCAGGCCGGTACACACGCCGAGCAGGCTGCCAACGCCGGCGCGATGGCGACCACGGTGTGCGCGCTGCGGGACGCCGGATGGGGCGTGATCGTGGTGCACGGCAACGGGCCCCAGGTCGGCTGCCTGTCCATCCAGCAGGACGCGGCCCGCCAGACGGTGCCGGTACAACCCCTGTTCTGCCTGGGCGCAATGACCGAAGGCCAGCTCGGCAGCCTGCTCACGCTGGCCCTGCACGATGCCTGCGGGGGTCGGCTGCCCGCGGTGGTGAGCGTGGTGACCCATGTCGTGGTCGCGGCTGACGACCCGGCATTCGCCCACCCCACCAAGCCCATCGGGCCGTTCTACGACGAACAGCAGGCGCGGCGGCTGGCCGCCGAGCGGAACTGGACGGTGGCCCCGGACGCCGAGCGCGGTTACCGCCGGATGGTCGCCTCCCCCTGGCCACTGCGGTTCCTTGAGCACGAGGCGATTACCGGGCTGATCGAGCGCGGCGCGCTGGTGGTGGCAGCCGGCGGCGGCGGGGTGCCGGTGATCGAGGACGGTCATGCCTACCGCGGCGTGGACGCCGTGGTGGACAAGGACCTCGCCGCCCAGCGGCTGGCCACCCAGCTGGGCGCCGACGCGCTGGTCATGGTCACCGACGTGGCGCAGGTGATGCTCGACTACGGCACCCCGCACGCGCGGCCGGTCACCGTCATGACCGCCGACGAGGCCCAGCACCACCTCGAGGATGGCCAGTTCCCGGACGGCAGCATGGGCCCGAAGGTGCGGGCGGCGATCGCCTTCATCCGGGCCGGCGGCCGCACCGCGGTGATCACCGACTCCGAACGTGCTGCCCACTCGCTGGACCAGGCCGTTGACGGCCCGGCGATGGGCACCAGGATTGTCGCTGCCTCAAGCTCGCTGGACGCCGCGTCATGAGCGCAACGCGAGTCCGGCTGTTTCGCGGCGCCTACGTCGACTCGGTGGTGCAGCTGTCCGGCACCCGGGCGATGCGCGCCGTCGATGGTGTCGAGTGGGCCGCCGCCGCGATGGCCACTCCGGTGAACCTGGCCACTTTGGCCGAGCAGGGGTTCAACCCGCAGGACTGGTCCGGCAGCGGCGCCAATGACCTGGTCATGGCGGTGCGCGCGTCCTGCGATGAGGTCGCCGAGCAGGCCGAGCAAGCCGGCCGGGCGGCGATTTTCGACAGCCGCTCCAGCGATTCGGCCGGCGGCGGCTCTAAGGCCGAGCAACCGCCGCGCACCCTGCGGGAAGCGATGGATCGGGCGCCGGGCAGCAACGTCGCGGTGATCTCGGTACCCGGCGACTACGCCGCACTGGAGGCGCACCACGCGCTGTCCGCCGGCCTGGACGTGCTGCTGTTCAGCGACAACGTCTCGCTGGCCGCCGAGGTGCAGCTCAAACAGCGCGCGCAACGGCTGGGCCGGCTGGTCATGGGACCCGGGGCGGGCACCGCGATGCTCGGCGGCACCTGCCTGGGATTCGCCAACGTCACCACACCGGGACCGGTGGCGGTGGTCGCCGCCGCCGGCACCGGCGCGCAGGAGGCGATGAGCCTGCTGGACCGCTGGGGGGCCGGCGTTTCGCACGTCATCGGCCTGGGTGGCCGCGATCTGTCGGCGGGCGTGGGCGGCACGATGGCGCGCTCGGCGCTGCACGCGCTGGCCGGCGATGAGCGCACCGAGGTGGTGCTGCTGGTTTCCAAACCGCCCGCGCCCGACATCGTCCGCGCCGTCCTGCCGGCGGCGGGTCGCAAGCCGGTCATCGCCGCGTTGCTGGGCCTGCCAGGTGACCTGGACGTGCCCGACGGCATCCTGCCGGGCACCCGCACCCGGGTCACCCTCGCCACCACCTTGGAGGCTGGGGTGGTCGCGACGCTGGCTGCGCTGGGGCGGCAGGCGCCCGACCCGGCGGCCGGACTACGTGAACGGGTGGCCGGGGCGATCACGCCGCTACCGCCGCGACGGCGGCTGGTCCGCGGGCTGTTCTCCGGTGGCACGCTGTGCTACGAGTCGCTGGTCATCCTGGCTGAACACCTGGGTCCGGTGTACTCCAACACCCCACTGGATCCCGATCTGGGGCTGCCCGCGCCTGCCGACAGCCATACCTGCCTTGACCTTGGCGAGGAGGAGTACACCAAGGGTCGGCCGCACCCGATGATCGACCCGCAGGCGCGCATCGAGCTGCTCCGTGAGCAGGGCACCGACCCGGACGTCGCGGTGATCATCCTGGATGTCGTGCTCGGCTACGGCGCGCACGAGGATCCGGCTGCCGAGCTGGCGCCGGCCTGTGCCGAGATCATCGCGGACGGCGGTCCCTTGGTCGTCGTCTACGTGCTCGGCACCCATGGCGATCCGCAGGGCTTCGATGCCCAGCGCCAGGCCTTCACCGAGGCCGGCTGTGTGGTCACCGAGACCGCCGCCCGGGCTTCGCTGGCCGCCGCGGCGATCGCCCGGCGCGACCCCGCGCTGTGCGAGGTACGGCTGTGACGGTCGCGCTGGTCAACCACTCGACCAAGCCACGGGGCGGTCTGGTGCACGCCCTGGGATTGGCCGAGCAGCTGCACCGCCAGGGCCACCCGGTACACCTGGTGACGCTGGGCGATCCCGCGGTGGGGCTGTTTCGGCCGACTTCGGTGCCGCACACCGTGCTGCCCGCCCCGAGGCGCGGCAGCTCGCTTGAGCAGCGGGTGTTCGCCTCGATCGACGCGCTGACCGCCGGGCTCGCCGAGCTGGCCGGCGAGTTCGACATCCTGCACGCCCAGGACTGCATCGCCGCCCGGGCCGCGGCCCGGGTGCGCGATGCGGGCGCGCCGGTCTCGGTAGTGCGCACCGTGCACCACGTCGACGACTTCACCACCCCGGTGCTGGTGAGCTGCCAACGCGAGGCGATCCTGGAGCCGAACCGGGTACTGGTGGTCAGCGAGCAGTGGCGCCGGATCCTGCGCGCCGACTACGGCGTCGACGCTGCCGTGGTGCCCAACGGGGTGGATCTCGGGCGCTTCCCGCGGATACCGCCGGCTTCGCGCACTGAGCTGCGGGCCCGGATCGGGATCACCGGCGAGCGTTCGTTTCTGTTTCTCGCGGTCGGCGGCGTGGAGCCGCGCAAGGGCAGCGGGTACCTGTTCGAGGCGCTGGGGCGGTTGCGGCGTGAGCTGCCCACCCCGGTGGTGCTCGCAATCGTCGGGGGCCACTCCTTCCAGGACTACACCGCCTACCGGGACGCTGCGCTGGCAACGCTACCCGAGCTCGGGCTCACCCTCGGGCGCGACGTGGTGCTGCTTGGCACCATCGGTGACCGCGAACTCGCCGGCTGGTACCAGGCCGCCGACGCACTGGCCTTCCCGTCGGTCAAGGAGGGCTGGGGGCTGGCGGTACTGGAGGCGATGAGCCAGGACCTTCCGGTCATCGCCACCGACCTGCCAGTGTTCCGGGAGTACCTCACCGATCATGTCGACGCGCTGCTGCCCCGGGTCGGCGACGCCGTGAGCCTGGCCGCGGCGATGCGCGAGCTGATCACCGACCGCGCGCTGCGGGACCGGCTGCGGGCCGGTGGCCGGGCCCTGCTGCCACGCTTCACCTGGGAAGCCAGCGCCCGGCGCCACCTGGAGATCTACGCGCAGGTGCGTTCGGCGCGCCGCTCATCACCCGCTACCGCACCCTGAAGGCCGCCGAGGTGCACAAGCATCCCTGAGACCTTCAGTGATCATGGTCGGGTGGGCGGGCGGCGAGGAGGGCGGCACGCTGCGTGACGTCGTTCGCGGTAACCAGGCCGGTTTCTGCGAGTACCGACTCGAGAGCGGCCAGCCAGCAGCGGTAGTAGCTGAAGCACTCCCCTGCTTCGCGACCGCGCTCCCAGGCGGCGATCTGCGCGATCAGCGCAGCCTGGAACTGCGACCACTCGAACGCGCCCGCGTCGTGGAGCGTGACTGCCAGGCCGAACGCCCGGCTCTCCCACGGTTCGGCGAAGACCAGCTCACCATTGCTGCGCGGCGGCGCGGCGGGACCGTCGACCTCCAGCGGCGCGCTCGCCGTCACGGCACGATCACGGCGCTTCGACCTTCGCCACACCCACCATGGCGTCGCGGGTGACCAGCTCGGCCAGTTGCTCCTCCGACAGGTCATCGGTTCCGTCCGGCCGCTCCGGCAACACCAGCCAGCGCACCTCGGAGCTGGAGTCCCGGACCACGATCTCGGTCTCGGCAGGCAGCTCGAGGCCCATCTCGGCCAGCACGGCCCGCGGCTCGCGAACTATCCGGGCGCGGTAGGCCGGATCCTTGTACCAGCTGGGTGGCAGACCCAGCACCGGCCACGGGTAGCACGAGCACAGCGTGCACACGACCACGTTGTGGGTGTTCGCAGTGTTTTCTATGACCACGATGTGCTCGCCCTGCGAGCCTTTGAACCCGAGTTCGGCGATCGCGGCGGTGCCATCGGACAGCAACCGCGCGCGGTACTCCGGGTCGGTCCACGCCTTGGCGATCACTTTGGCGCCGTTCATCGGGCCGACCGCCGTCTCGTACATCTGGATGAACTTGTCCATCACTGCCGGGTCGACCAAACCGCGCTCGGTGAGCAGCTGTTCCAGCGCCTCGGTGCGCAGCGCGATCGGCAGCCGTTCCGACGAAGTCGTCTCAGTCATGTCACGGGCTCCAGATAGCTCTCATACAGCTCACCAGTCAGCGTGAAGGGCTCCGCATCGGCACCCCACAGCTCGCGGGAGTCGAAGCGCACGGTGTAGACGTACTGCGGGTTCTCGCCGAGGAAATGCGCGTGGGTGTCCGGTAGCACCGCCGCGGGCTGGACCAGGTCAACGACACCGCGGTGGCCGCGTAGGTAGTGCGGTAAGCGGGTGTGGCCCTGGGGCTGCATGTCCTTGGCCCGCACTGCGTCGCCGACAGCAAAACGCGGCGGGGTATCCACGCTGCGCAACGAACCGGGTCCGGTCGGCGCGTAGTTCGGCTTGTTCGGCTCCGGCACCGGCGGCTCTTCGACGTCCTCACCACGTAGGCGGCGGGCCCGGGCCTCGACCGCACCGGGCGGGAGGATGGCGCTGTCGACGAGCATCAGCTCGGCCGCATGCAACCACTGCCCGTAGTAGGTGTCGTCGAAGTATTCGGGTCGCTTCAGGCGTTGCTGGGCGTGCCGGAACGCGTCGAGGTTGCGGCCGGAGACCCGGCCCATCGACAGCAGGGCCAGCGCGAACGCCCGGCTTTCCCAGCGATCAGCGAAGACCGGCTCGTCCGCGGTGGGTGTCTTGACCTGACCCCAGCCTTCGGCGCCGCCCAGGTCCCCGGTCGTCCTCATCAGTGCACCTCCGCTGCTGCTGAGTGCGGAGCAGCCTCGCCCGCTGCTCCGCACTCACCGGGTTCAGACCGTCCAGGTCTGCATGATCAGTGCGTTCTGCCGACGGGCGGTCAGCACCGAGTCCAGCACGTCGAGCGGGTTGATGGGCTTCACACCCTCCATCATGTCGATCTCGCGCATGCCGTAGAGCATGGCTGCGGAGAAGCGACAGGCGTAGACGTGGCCGCCCTCGTTCATGAACGTCTGCAACTGCTTGTTGTAGGCCAGCGCGCCGGGAAACGCCTCGTCGCCGACCTTGGGGTAACCACGGGCAGCCGAGGCCATCAGTGAGCCCGGGCCGTAGAGCACCAGGTGGGTGTCGAACCCCTTACGGTTGATCCGGGTCGCCGTCAGCATGTTGACCAAGCCGACCGAGCCCTCGAACGGCACGGTGTGCATGAGGATGTATGCCTTCTCGCCCGGCTCAGCCTGGATGTCCTCGAAGACCTTGTCCTCGTAGTCGACGATCGCGTCGCCCTTTTGAACCCTCTCGCCCACGATCTGTGCCACCGTCAGACTTCCTTTCGTGTTGGGTTGGTTGCTCGGGCGGATCTCGCGATCACACCGCGGGATTGCGTGGCCGGGGAGGCGCCGCCCACTGCTGGCGGTGACTGCCCGGCATCGACTGCATGATCCGGTGCCGTACCGGCCACGGCAGCGCCCGGTAAGTGGGGACGAACAGTCGCAGCCAGAACAGCTCCGCCAGGCCGCGCGGCGGGCGCGGGGTCCGCACCCCGTGGCGCCGCGCGACCTGCTCGTGCGCTGCGATCATCAGGTAATGCTCGGAGTTTCGACGTACCCACCGGAAAAACGACATCTCACTGCTTCTTCATGGGCTTTTTGAGTGCGTCGAGACCGTTCTGGGCGGCCAGCACGATGGGCTCGTTGAGCGCCCCGATCGCCGGTGAATAGACGTTCTCCATCGTCGCGAGGTCATGGAAGGTGAAGCCGAACTTCACCGCCATGGCGAGGAAGTCGGCCCGCTCCTTGATGCCCTCCTGGCCGACCATCTGGGCACCGATCAACCGCAAGCCGCCCGGCTCGGCGAGCAGCTTGACCTTGACCGGCTTGACTCCCGGGTAGTAGCGCGCCCGCGAGATGCCCTGGGCGGCTCCCACCACGTACGGGATGCCCAGCGCGGTGGCCGTGGTCTCGCCGAATGACGCCCCGCCGATCACCCACTTGCCCGCCGGCGTGCCCCACGGCACGTACACCGCACGGTAGGCCCGGTTGCCGCCCCCGGCGTTGGCGCCGGCGACCTTGCCCTGGGCGTAGGCGTGGCTGCCGGTCAGCCCCTGCAGCGGGACCCGGGTCAGACCGTGCGGGATCTCGGCGCAGTCGCCGGCGGCGAACACGTCCGGTGCCGAGGTGGACATACGCGCGTCGACGATCACGCCGCCGGTCGAGCCGAGCTTCAGGCCGGCCTTCGCCGCAAGCGCGTTGTTCGGCTCCTTGTGGGTGCACACCACGACGATGTCGGCCGCCAGCTCACCGTCGGAGGTCTGCACCCCGCGCACATGACCCTCGTGGTCACCCAGGAACGCCTTGAGCGTGGTGTTGTAGTGCGTCACGACGCCGAGTTCGTCCCACGACTGCTCGACAGGCGCCATGATGTCCGGGTCCACCATCTCGGCCAGCGGCCATGGATGGGGATCGACCAGGTGCGTCTCGATGTCGCGGTGGGCCAGCGCGGTGACCATCTCCACGCCGAGCGGCGAGGCCTCGACTACAACCGCCTTGCGCACCGAGTCGAGGATCTTGTCCCACTCGATGGCCTCGCGGATGTTCTTGACGTAGTACAGGCCTTCCAGATCGCCACCGGGCACCCCGGGATCGGCGTAGTTGAAGCCGGTGGCCACCACCAGCGTGTCGTAGCGGACCTCACCCTCACCGGCCACCGTGACCAGTTTGAGCACCGGATCCAGCGCGGTGACCACGGTGTTGTAGTGCACATCGATCCCGGCATCGACATAGGCCTGCTTGCTGGCCAAAAACAGCCGGTCGAAGTCCGGGATCTCCTTGCCGTGCACGTAGGGGATGCCGCACGGGCTGTAGGCGACGTCCTCGTACTCGGTGTAGACGACGACGTCGGAACCCGGATCGGCCGCCTTCACACCGCCGGCAGCACCCAGGCCAGCGGCGCCGCCGCCAATGATCACCGTCCTGCGCGGCACTAAATAACCCTTCTTCGGGCTCTCCCGGCGTTTACGATGAGGCTCGCCCAAGCGGCCTAGTGTACACGATAAGTGACGTTCATTTATCATACTGAACGCAATGTTACTGTCAAGGAGATCACCCATGGCGAGGTCGGCGGCGACCGGCGCGAGCGACGGCGCCAGTGCCGCGCCTGAGTGGGAACCCATCGTCGGGGCCATCGGCCCCAAGGTGCGCGAGCTGCGCCAGCAGCTAGGGCTGTCGCTGCAGCAGCTGGCCGGCCGGGCCGGCGTGTCCGCCGCCGCGATTCACAAAGTCGAGCGCAACGACATGGTCCCGACGATCACCACGTTGCTCAAACTGGCCGCCGCGCTGGGCCGCCCGATCGGGCATTTCGTGGACGGCCAGCCCGGTCAGCAGCAGGTGGCCGCGCACACTCCGGCCGGTGAGCGCCCGATGCTTTCCCCGCCTGCTGCCGGCGTGGAACTGGCCGCCATCGGCGGGACACCGGAGCGTTTCCGGACCGCCGGCGAGGTGGCCACACTGGCGCCGGGTGCCGAATTCGGTGCCGACGTCGCGCCTCGTCACGGGGAGGAGCTGCTACTCGTGCTCGACGGCACGCTGGCCGTCGAGATTGCCGGCGAGCGGTACACGCTGGGCCAGGGAGACGCACTGCAGTACCCCACGGATCACCGCTACCGCTGGTCCAATCCCGGGCGAGGGCCGGCACGGGTGGTGCGCTACTCGTTACGCGTCCCCTAGCGCGCTCGGTCCGAAAAGGTGGCACCAGCATCCCTAGAGGCCCCGGGTGGGACCCGCTACCGGCGGGTGGCCAGGGCGGTGAGGGCGGCGGTGAAGCACTCCAGGGGGGCGGTGGCCACCCCGGCACCGATCTGCCCGGCACCCGAGGACGAGTGCAGGATGCCGGTGGTGATCTGCGGGGTGATTCCCAGCTCCACCACCCGGCGCACGTCCACGCCGATCGGGGTGCCGGTGAAGTCCAGCGGCGGCAGCTTGAAGCGGCTGCTGGTGCCGGCGCAGATTCGCCGGAATGCCTCGGTGGTCCGCCGCGCGTCAGCCATCGAGCCGCCGAGGAACGCCGCCACCGCCGGCGAACCGGCGGCCGCTGGGCCACCCAGCCCGACCAGCTCCAGCACCGCGGAGTCGCCGATGTCCGGGGCGGCGTCGTCGGGCCCGTAGCCGGAGTAGTACAGCGCATCGGTGATCGGCGGCGCCTCGGTGATGTGCCAGTCGCCCGAGCCGGCGAGTTTGATCCCGAATGTGGTGCCGTTGCGGGACATGGACGTGACGATGCTCGAATCGCTCACCTGCTCGGCCCACAGGGTGAGCGCCTTGGCCGCGGCCATCGCGAGCGTCAAGAAGAACAGGTGGTTGCCGGCCAGGAACCGGGCCATCGGGCCACGCTGGCGCCCAGGCAGCTCGGCGAGCTGCGGCAGCCAGGTCCGCACCAGCAGGTTGGTCGCTGCCTGGGTGCGCATGTGCAGGTCGTCGCCCATCGATACGCCCTGGGCGGCCAGGCTGAGAATGTCCAGCGGACCGGCCGATCCCACAATCCGGCGCAACGCCGGGCCGGCCACATCACGCAGGAAACGCAGCCGCTCGATCGCCGCGTCGGTGTCGCGGCCGAACCAGGCCACCTCGCCGGGTCCCTGGCTGACCGGCGCGTAGGACCGGGTACCGCCCTGCTCATCGGCCACCACGAGGACCGGGGCCGATGGGCCGATCGCGCTGGCCATCGGCACCACGGCCTGGTGGAAGTTGGCGGGCTGCAGCGCCACGTCACCGCCGGCCAGCAACCGTTGTGCCTCCTCGACATCGGACGCCCAGCCCTCGGCGACCACCGCGGCGCGCATCGAGCGACGCAGCGGGTCGCACACCTGCCCGAAGCCGATCGCGGGCCCGCAATGCAGCAGGGTGCGGCCGGCGATCCCGGGCACGGCCTGCGCCACCGTGGACACCTCGACGAGCTGCGGCTGACCGGAGTCCAGCCGCCGTACCACCTCGGCATTGGCCGCCTCCACGGTGGACGCCTGGTCGCCGTAGAGCCGGCTCAACAGGGACACCGTGGCCAGATCACCGCCGGCGGGAATGCGCCAGTCGACCTGCTGCACCGCCACCCCCTGGGCGCGAAGAGCCTCGGCGAACATCGGTAATCCGACGTTGACCACACTGACTTGCTCTGGTAGCGCGCTCACGATCCACCCTCCTCAGCAGTGGCCCTGGCGGCGTCCAGCAGCGCCCGTTCGGCGCGGTCGTAGGCCGCGACCCGCTCGCCCACCGCGGCGTCCAAGTTGTCGACCGAAGCCCGCAGGTTGGCGATCATGCGGCGCACCGCCGCGGGCGCGGCACCGCCTTGGGCTTGCCGGGACAGCACGATCTGCCAGGGGTCGAGCACCTCGGACAGCTCCGCGCCGATCAGACCCCAGGAATGGCCGGTGTACTCCCGAGCAGCCTCGTCGATCATCTTGCCGGTGATCTTCATACCGGGGATACCAGCCCGGCTGGCCGCTCGGACGGTGCGCCCGACGACGACATACGCGGTGCGATAGTCCACCCCGCAGGCCTGCACCAGATGCTCGGCGAGGTCGGTGGACTGGGTGTACCCGGCGCGCAGCTCGTCAGCCATCCGCTCGGCATTGACCCGCATGGTGCGCACCACCCCGGTGATCAACCGGGTGATTCGCAGGCACAGGTCCAGCGCCCGCGGCACCTCGCCGTAGGCGAAGATCAGGTTGTCACTGCGGGCGGACGGGCTTTTGGCCACCGCGAGGAACCCGGTCAGCCGGCCGATGACCACCCCGGAGGCGCCCCGGACGATGGCCAGCGAGTATGGGTTGCGCTTCTGCGGCATGAGCACGCTGGCCCGGGTGTAGGCGTCGGCCAGGTCCACGAAGTCGAACTCGCTGCTCGACCAGATCTCCAGATCCTCGGCCAGCTTGCTGAACCCGGACAGCAGGCTGGCCGCGGTGGCCAGCAGGTGGATCAGGCCGTCGATCTGCCACATCGCGTCGCGGGTGTGCTCGATCACGCCACGGAACCCCAGCGCGTCCGCCACGAAGCTGCGGTCGGACAGCAGCCGGGTGCCGTTGACGCAACCGGCCCCACCTGGACTGCAGTCGACCCAGTCCAGCTCGTCGAGGAGCCGGCCGGCGTCGCGCACGCAGGTGTACCCGAACGACAACAGGTAGTGCCCGAACGTCGAGGGCTGGGCCTGTTGCAGGTAGGTCTGGTCGGGCATGACGGTCTCGGCGTGCTCGCCGGCCCGGTCGGCGACCACCCGAGCGAATGCAGCGGCCTCGCCAACCAGCTCGACGAGCTGGCAGCGCAGGTGCAGCCGCAATGCGATGCGGGCTGCCTCCCGGCGCGGCCGCCCGGCGTGCAGCCACCCGGCGACGTCGCCGATGCGGGAGACGAAGTAGTGCTCGCGGGAGTTGTACGGCTCGCCGTAGGACGGGTCGTAGGGGAACTGCTCGGCGGGGATGTCATAGACCTCGAGCAGTAGCGCCAGCAGTTCGCGCTGGGCCGGCACCGGCACGATGCCGCGCCGGGCCAGATCGAGCACGTGCGCCAGGTCGGCCAGGTTCAGCCCGTGGTGCAGGAACGAAGCGTCCGCGTTCTCGAGCGTGAAGCCGGATTCGACCAGCTCAGGTGCCGCCGCGGTCTGCGGTGGGCCTTCTTCGCGTCGGGTCATCTTTGTCCTAGCGTCCGTCGTTCCAGCGCTTCGATAGCCGGCACCGAGCCGCCGGTGTGCCAGAACACCACCGGTCCGCCGGCGGCGCCGGCCCGCGCAGCGAGCACCGCCAACGCCTTGGCGCCGTAGGTGTCGTCCAGCAGCAGGCCCTCGGTGTGCAGTGCAAGCCGGGCCACATCCCGATCGGCGGGCGAGGCGACGCCGAAGCCCAACCCGCGGGCGTCGACGATCTCGCAACGCTCAAACCGGGGCGGTGGGTTGCCCAGCAGCCGAGCGCATGCCTGCGCCAGCTCGCGCACCTTGCCGGTGATCTCGGGCAGCGGACGGCTGACCGACACCCCCAGCACCGGCCACGGCGGCCCGGCCGCCAGCAGCCCGGCGCAGCTGCCTCCAGAGCCGACGGCGAGCACGACCAGCGCCGGCGCGGCGACCGCGGGCGCGGGCGCGGGCGCGGTCAGTGCATAGCGGTCGAGCTGAGCAGCCAGCTCGGCGGCAGCGATCGCGAACCCGACCGCGCCCAGCGGGTTGGATCCACCGCGCGGTACCGGAAACGGCCGCCGGCCGGCCGCGGCCAGCTGGCCGGCACGCACCTGGATTGCGGTATCCACGGCCTCACGCGGGCCGTCACCGGCCGGCCGCAGGCACGCGCCGGCGGCCGAAGCAATGGCCAGGTTTGGCGAGCCGCGTACCTGCCCCCACACGATCAGCTCGCAGTCCAGGCCGGCGGCACGGGCCGCGACCGCGGCGGCGGGGCAGAAGTTCGAGCCGGCACCACCGCCGGTCACCAGCACATCGCATCGGTCAGCCACGGCCCGCCCCAGCAGGTACTCCAGTGCTCGGGTCTTGTTCCCGCCGGCGGCGAACCCCGTCAGGTCGTCGCGCTTGACCAGCACCGGTCCGGTGCCCAGCGCCTTCTCCAGACGAGGCGCCTGCACCAGCGGGGTGGGCAGCACCGCGAGCGGGAACCGGGGCGGGGTCACGGCCAGGTCTCCGGCTCGGCAGCCCGGGCCGCCGCGGCGCGAGCCAGCACCGCGTCGACCATCTCCCCGGCAGCGCCCACCGGCGCCGCACCAATCCAGCCGTCGACGTCCTCGGCGCGGGCCTGCCCGCACCCGACCAGCGTCGCCGCGAGGTCGGCGAGGTTGGCCGCCATCGCGTCGGCGTCCACCTCCAACCCGCCGACGATCGCCCGCGCGATGCGCAGCGCGGCACCGGTCAGCAGGCACACCTCGGGCAGCGCCACCCATTCGGCCTTCCAGCCGCGGCCGTCGCGCTCGTGCAGCTGGACCAGACCTTCCGTCAGCACGGCGGCCGAACCGCGGGCCAGCCGGGCCAGGGTGTCCAGGTGCTCGCTGCCCTCCGGGTTGCGCTTGTGCGGCATGGTGATGCTGCTGACGGTGGCGGCCGTGGTGGGCTCGGCCAGCTCGCCGATCTCCGGGCGCTGCAGCTCGTAGATCTCCCCGCCGATCCGGGCCAGCGTCCCGCACACCATGGCCAGCAGGTGGCCGAACTCGGCGAGCCGGTCCCGCGAGGTGAGCCAGGAGATGCCCGGGTCGGCCAGTCCCACTTCGGCGCAGAACAACCGCCGCAACACCATCCCGTCGGCCCCGAACGGCGACAGCACGCCGACCGCACCGCCGAGCTGCCCGACCGGCCACCTCGACCGCCCCTCGCGCAGCCGGTGCAGGTGCCGGCGCACTTCGTCGGCCCATGACGCCGCCTTGAACCCGAAGGTGATCGGCGCGCCGGGCTGGCCGTGCGTGCGCCCCACCTGAGCGGTGTCCCGATGGGTCCGGGCCAGGTCCAGCAGGCCGGCCTCCAGGGCCCGCAGATCGCGCCAGACCAGCGCACCGACATTGCGCATCACCACCCCGAACCAGGTGTCGGTGAGGTCCTGCACGGTGGCGCGGAAATAGAGGTGGTCCCGAGCATGCTCGGGCAGCACCCGCCGCAGGCCACGGATCAGCCCGAGGGTGGAATGAGAGGTCAGCCGGGTCTGCTCGGCGATGTAATCCAGGTCCAGCGCCTCCACCCGGGCCTCGGCAGCGATCGCCTCAGCAGCCCGCGCCGGCACGATGTCCAGTCGCGCCTGTGCCCGGGCCAGCGCCACGAGAATGTCCAGCCAGCACTGCAACCGGGCGGTCTCGTCGAACACCCGGGCCAGCTCGTCGGTGCCCCACAGATGCGCGTAGCCGGCCGAGTCGGTCAGCCGGGTGCCCACGACGGCTCCAGCGCGCGGGCCAGGTGGCGCAGCGCCTCCCGGACCTGGTCCAGCGAGGATCCCCAGGGCACCGACACCCAGCTGTCGCCGGCTTCGATGTGCTCCTCTTGCAGGCAGCACTTGGTGAGCAAGCCGGGCACCGGATCCCGCTTCGGGCAGAAGTCCACCGTGGGCGGCTCGTAGCCGTAGCACCAGCGGTGGATCTGCCGGGACCGCTCGCAGCCCAGCAGCGTCCAGTCCGCCGGCGGCGGCCGCTCGTCCAGGTAGGACACCTTCGCGCCGGCGACGGTGACCCCACAGCCCCGGCAGGGCAGCAGGTAGTGCCCGGCCGGATGGGTGCCGGCCAGCTCCGTGAGGTCCACCACCTCGCGCACCAGCTCCAGCGGCGGCAGGTCTTCGGTCACCGCGATCACCCGCTGGGCCTGGTCGAACAACTTGGCCGGCTCGGGTGGGACCACCTCGCGCACGATCACCCGGCAGGGCCGGGGGTTGAGGATGAAGTTGATGTGCTCGTAGCGGCCGCGCACCACCACGGCCCGGGCGCCGGGTGCGCCGGCACGTGCCGCCGCAGCCAGCGCAGACGGGATCGCGGTGTCCACGTCGGGGCGGTGCAGGAACGCGCAATCCTGCGGGCCAGCCAGTAGCTCCAGCTCGACCAGCGGGCTGAACAGCTGGTCTTGCGAGGCTTTGGTGACCCGCAGCACCGCGGTGCGCTCGCCGTGGCGCGCGACGAGGAAACGGGTGCGGCGGTAGGCCTCCCGGCCGAGCAAATGCGCGCGCAGGGCGGCCTCGTCCAGCGGGCCCGGCACGGTGGCCACCGCGACTCCGCGGTAACGCCCGGGGACCAGGTTCGCCAGGTGCGCCACCGTCACGGCACCAACGTCCGGTCCGAGCGCAGGGCAGGTAACTGGAGAAAGCTCGGCCGGCGCACCGCCCGATGTTAGATCAGATAGTGGGCATGCACCTACTATCGGAAACAACAGTCGAGAGGGAGGTCGGATGGCCGACGCGATGGCGCAGGTGACCCCCCCGGGCACGCCCGGCGCGCCGGCGACGTTGAGCAAGCTGGTGCAGATCTTGCGCAACCACCCCGGCCTGCGCGCCAAGGCGGCGATCGGGCTGGTGAGCGAGGTGCTGGGCACGGCCGACTGGATTTCCGGGCCGGGCGACGACGGCGCAGCGTTGGATGCGCTGGGTGGGCAGGTAGTGGCGTGCGGGGAGGCGCTGTGGCCGCCGTTCGTCGCTGCCGACCCGTACGGTGCCGGCTTCGCCGCGGTGCTCACCAACGTCAATGACCTGGCGGCGATGGGTGCGCGGCCGCTGGGCATCGTCGACACCATCGTCGGCTCCGAGGAGGTGGCCCGGGTGGTCCTGCTGGGGATGCGGCGGGCCGGCGAGCTCTACGACGTGCCCATCCTCGGTGGGCATCTCACCCTGCACGACGGGCCACCCGCGGTGTCGGCCTTCGGTGTCGGCACCACCCGCGGGCAGGCGCTGTCGGTGACGCGCGTGCGAGCCGGCCAGAGCCTGCTGGTGGCCGCGGCGCTGGATGGCCAGATGCGCCCGGACTTCCCGTTCTTCCCCGCCATCACCGAGCGTGGTCCGCGATGTGCGGGAGACGTGCGGCTGTTCGCGGAGCTCGCCGAGTCGGGGGCGTGCGTGGCGGCCAAGGACATCAGCATGGCCGGGTTGGTCGGGTCGCTGGCGATGCTGCTGGAATGCGGGCAGCACGGCGTCGTGCTCGACCTGGACGCGGTGCCGAGACCTGCAGGCATCGAGTTGCCGGCCTGGCTGACCTGCTTTCCGAGCTTCGGATTCCTGCTCTGCATCCCGCCCGGCCGCGAGGCGGACTGCGCGCAGCCGTTTCTGGACCGCGGATTGCACGCGGCCGTGGTGGGCCGGATCGACGACTCGGGGCGCCTGGTGCTGCGACTCGCAGGTGACTGCGCCACCGTGCTCGACCTGGCGGTCGACGACGTCACGCGGCTCAGCCGGCCGGGGCCCGATCGCCGGCTCAGCCGGCCGGGGCCCGATCGCCGGCTCAGCCGGCAGTGACGTGCGGGCTAACTCAACTCGCGGTCGCGACCTCGCCGAGGAGCGGGTAAACCGCCTGGCGGCCGCCGGGCCGCAGCGCGATGTCGGTGGCCACGCTGAAGATACGCGCCGCGCGATCCGGGTCGCGCCACTCGTGGCAGGCGGCGAAATCCAGCCACTGCTCGGGAGGCACTACGCCGACACCGGAGTAGTCGAGCTCCCCCCAGGTGACCGCGAGCTCGACGAGCTCGAGAAGCTCGTCGATGTCGAACTCGACGGTGAGCAGCCGGTCGTGATGGTGACGCGCCGCTGGCTGCACGGCGCAGCCGGGAAGGCACCGCAGCGCCGTGATCCGCTCGTTGGTGCGGGGCCGGGGAACAGTCATCCAGGGCCTCCTGGTGGCAGGGATGCTGGAATGAATGTTGCGGTCACAGTGCTCCGCCACGTTGCAGTCGCGTTGCACGCTGATACAACGCGGCACGTTCGCAGCTTGAGGAGGCCCCGATGAACACTCGCTCGGTGGACGCGGCATGGGATGGCGGGCTGCGGTGCCGGGTGACCGCCGGGCGCTTCGAGCTGATCGTCGACGAGCCGGAGTCGGTCGGCGGCACCGACCAGGGACCGCAGCCCACCGAACTGCTGCTCGCCTCGATCGCGTCCTGCTTCACGCTGGCGATGGCCTATGCGGCCGGCAAGCGGGGCGTCGAGCTAGCCGGCCTGCGAGTGCGGACGACCGGCATCTACGACGGCCCACGCTTCTCGGCGATCCGACTGTCGGTGCAGGCCGACGCGCCGGATCCGGACGGTCTGCGCCAGTTGGTGCCCATGGCGCAGAAGCTGTGCTACGTCACCAACACCCTGCGCCGCGCCCCCGCCGTGGACATCGAATGCCCCTGACGCCCCTCTCTATCTCTCCCCCCGGCACCCCCCGGCGTGTCGCGCTCTTCTGCACCGCGTGTCGCGCTCTTGCGTCCCCTGTGTCGCGCTCAGAACAGCGCCGTAGGCTCGGACGTCGTGAGCGCGCCGCAGATCACGCTGACCGCCCGGCTCAGCACTTCCGCGGTGGACGCCCGGCGGGGCGTGGTGCGGCTACACCCTGAGGTGCTCGACG
>Ga0134126_10002057_pt1 | contig 25562 bp, 22 predicted proteins | sample KB31752_FD_96881 | JGI IMG/M metagenome (GOLD analysis project Ga0134126, IMG submission 96881) | Terrestrial soil microbial communities with excess Nitrogen fertilizer from Kellogg Biological Station, Michigan, USA - KB3-175-2 | ecosystem: Environmental > Terrestrial > Soil > Unclassified ... | reverse complement strand
GCGGTCGTCGTGGTCCGCGGTCGTGATGAGGGTCGCGGGATACCTGGTGCCGGGTTTGATATGGTGCAGCGGCGAATAGGCGTGGAGCGCCTTGAACTCCTCCGCATTGTCCGATGAGCCGTAGTCGGAAGTCCATGCCCATCCGATCGTGAACTTCTGGAAGCGCAGCATGTCCATCACGCCGACCGCCGGCAGCGCGGCGCCAAACAATTCGGGCCGCTGGGTTTCGCATGCGCCGACGAGCAACCCGCCGTTGCTGCCGCCCGAAATCGCTAGTTTGTCGGGCCGCGTGTATTTGTTTGCGATGAGCCATTCCGCCGCAGCGATGAAGTCGTCGAAGACATTTTGCTTCCTGGATTTCATGCCGGCCTGATGCCATTCCTCGCCGTATTCGCCGCCACCGCGCAAATTCGGCACCGCATACACCCCTCCCATTTCCATCCACACGAGATTCGCCACGGAAAACCCCGGGGTCAGGCTGATGTCAAATCCGCCGTAACCGTAAAGCAGGGTGGGATTTTTTCCGTTCAACTTCAGCCCCTTCTTGTGCGTGATGAACATCGGGACGCGCGTGCCGTCCTTGCTGGCGTAAAAAATCTGGCGCGTTTCGTAGTCGCCGGGATTGAACGCGACCTTCGGCTCGCGAAAAACCGTGTTTGCGCCCGATTTCACGTCGTACCGGAAAATGGTTCCCGGAACCGTGAAGCTGGTGAAGGAATAGAAGGTTTCCGTGTCGGACCGTTTGCCGGCGAAACCCCCGACCGAGCCAATGCCCGGCAGCGCGAGTCCGCGCACCAACGCGCCGTCCAGTCCGAAAATCTTTACCTCGCTGTGGGCGTCCTTCAGATAAACGCACACAAACCGGTCGTTGAGCGTCCCGACACTGCCGAGTGTTTCCTTCGCCTCGGGAATGATTTCCTTCCAGTTCGCGCGTTCAGGATGAGTGACGTCGATGGCGATCACCCGATGTCGCGGCGCGTTCAGGTCGGTGCGGAACCAGAAGCGCGGGCCGTCATTGTCAATGAACGTGTAATCGGCGTCGAAGTCCATGAGCAGTTCCACGACCGGCGAATCCGGTCGCTGCAGGTCCTGGTAAAGAACGCGGTTCTTCGGGTCGGTGCCCTCGGACGCGGTGATGACGAGGTAATGTCCGTCATCCGTAACCGAGCCGTTGAAATTCCAGTCCTTGTGATCGGACCGTTGATAAACGAGCTTGTCCTCCGACTGCGGCGCGCCGAGCCGGTGGTAGTAAAGTTTATGAAAATAGTTGGCCTTCGTCAGTTTTGTTTCCTCCGTCGGTTCGTCGTAACGCGAGTAAAAATACCCTTTGCCGTCCTTCGTCCAGGAAATGCCGGAAAACTTCACCCATCTGGTCAGGTCGGGCAGATCCCGCGCCGTTCGTACATCGCGCACGCGGATCTCCTCCCAGTCTGAGCCGGCTGTGGAAAGCGCATAAGCCATCAGATTGCCATCCTCCGTGATGTCGTAACCTTTCAAGGCCACGGTGCCGTCGGCGGAAAGTGTGTTCGGATCCAGCAACACGGACGGCTCCGCATCGAGCGTGGCCATGGTGTAGAGCACGCTCTGGTTTTGCAGGCCGTTGTTTTTCGAGAAGAAGTATCGGCCACCCTGCCTGAACGGCACGCCGTAGCGTTCATAATTCCACAGCTTCGTCAGGCGCGCCTTGATGTCCGGCAATTCAGGAATCGTCTGAAGGTAGCCAAAAGTAACCTTGTTCTCCGCTTCCACCCACGCCCTGGTTTCCGGTGAATTGTCGTCCTCCAGCCAGCGATAGGGATCGGCAACCTTCACGCCGTGGTAATCGTCCACGACGTTCGTCTTGCGGGTGGCGGGATAAGTGAGCCGGGCGGTCGAGGAATCGCGCGAACCGCCCGAGATACATCCTGTGATCAGGGCAATTCCCAGCGCAGCGCCCAGGCCACCCAAATAACCCCGCCCCCGCGATGCCCCGGTTGCCTTGGTTGAAAATCTCCGGATGAGAGTCTGTAACCCGGCGCGCGGGCCTTCCCTTCGACTATGAATTTTGAAATCTTTCATTTTTTGGCGGACCATTCGTTCAATTCGCGTTCGCCTTCCGATGTCGTCGGCGAAAGGCCGAGCAACTCCATCGCCTCGCCCACGAGGTACAGTGAACCGGTGATGACAACGAACGGGGCATCCGCTGCTTCCTTTAACGCATCCGCCAGCGAAGGACAAGCGGTGACTTGCGCGGCAGGATTCGCAACGGCGCACGCGTCGCGCAGCCTCTCCGGCGGCGTCGTCCGTTCGCTGTTCACCGACGCGGGCAGAATGCGAGTCGCCAGCGGCGCAAGCGCTTCGCAAAGGTGCCGCCAGTCCTTGTCTTCCAGTACGCCCAGAATGAGCGCCGGTTTCGCACTCGGATAATACGTTTCCAGGGCATCGCGCAGCGCGTCGGCACCCGCGGCGTTGTGCGCGCCGTCGAGCAGAACTGTTTGTCCGGATTTCGATTTGACGACCTGCAACCGCCCCGGCCACTGGACGGATTCCAGACCGATCCGGATCGTCTCGTCCCTGACCGGGATCATTCTGCGGAGCGTTTCGACGATCGCGATTGCCGCCGCTGCGTTGCGTTCTTGATGTTTGCCGGCCAGAGACAACGCAGTCAGACTGCCTGCCCGGGACGAACGGAAGGTCTCTCCGGCTTTGACGAGCGGCGCATTCAAGCGCCTCGCGGTTTCCTCGATGATCGCCAGCGCTTCCGGCGCGTCCGCGGTTGTAACGACCGGCACGCCGGGCTTGATGATGCCGGCCTTTTCGCCGGCGATCTTCGCGAGTGTGTCCCCGAGCCATTGTTGATGGTCGAAACTGATATTGGTGATGACGCTCGCCAGCGGCACGACAATGTTCGTGGCATCGAACCGGCCGCCCATGCCCGTTTCCCAGATCACGAGGTCGCACTTTTTTTCCGCGAAGTAGCGCAAGGCCATCACTGTCACCACCTCGAAAAACGTCGGATGATGGTCCTTTGGAAACTCTTCAAGCCACGGCTGCATTTCTTCGAGCAACCGCACCACGTCGGATTCGTTAACGAGCTGGCGGTTGACCTGTATCCGTTCACGAAACGAAACGAGATGCGGCGACGTGAACAAACCCACACGCAGACCCGCTGCTCGATAAATGCTTTCGAGCATCGCGCAGGTGGAACCTTTGCCATTCGTCCCGGCGACGTGAATGAAACGCAGTTTCTCCTGCGGATTTCCGGCGAGCGCCGCGAGTTTGAAGGTGTTTTCCAATCCAAACTTCGCGCCGAACAAGCGCAGGTCGTAGAGGAACTGGATGACTTCGCGGTAGATCATCGCTTTCCTGCATTGTCTCCGTTTTTCGTATCAAGCTTTTGCAGTGCCCCGGCGGCGATTTGTTGTGCTTCCGGTGAACCGGTCTGAGCGATTTTTCCTAGGACCGGGATTGCGGCTTTGAAATCCAACTTTCTGAACTTGTAGTCGAGCAGTTCTGTTCGATCGCCGGGAAAACGCCTCTTCTTGTCCACGAGCATTTCGACGATAATGGGAACCGCGAGAGACGCGTACTTCGGGTTGAGGTGCCACAGATCCAGCGCACAATCGGTTCGCACATATAGTTCAGGATTCTTGATTCCTTCGAGCAAAATCGAAACGACGGTTTCGTTGGTCAAGCCCAGCGCCCCTACCGCACAGGTGGCGTTGTCGCGCGTGCCCGCGCTGTGCGTCATGTTCGTTGCCAGCTGTTCCAAGGCTGATTCCAGGGTCACCGCTTGCGGCCCCATGATCTTTGCGAATGCCGCCGCGTTCACTGCCGCGCTGTCGTCCTGGTCTTGGGTCAATGCCTTGGCAAATATTTCGCACGCGAGGTTTGTGTCTCCACCAATTGTCCAGATCGTTTTCGCTAGGTTGACCTGGTCGAAAAGCGATTTGCCAGCCATCTGATTGCGCAGCGCTGGCAATGCTTGTTGAGCCTTTGGGCCGATTTCTTCGAGGGCGGCGCAAATATAACTCAAGTCTTGGGGCTGTTCCCTAATAAGCACAATGAGTTCTGGAACGGCGGATTCGGCTTTGGGACCAAGCCTGCGGACACAGTTTATCGCCTCATGGCGTACCCAATATACCAACTCGCCCTCAGGCAACCTGCTTCTTAATCCTGTCGGGAGGTGTCTCCAAATCGCAATCCAAGCTTTGCGCAACCGCGTATCCCTCATGCGAAGCTTCGCTATCAGGTAAGGAACAGCCGACTTGCCGATCTCGTCAAGCTGCTGCAAGAATCTTTCGTCTGCATTCTCGCGACACGCGCCGTCCACCCAATAACTGATCGGTTTGCCTTTGTGCAGCGGTTCGTGGTGGGACCCGGCGGTCAGCCAAACAACGAAACCAGCGGTCGCCAACAGGAACAGCGACAGAATGACCAGTCGCTTTCTCTCGCCCGGCTTGCGCGTTGCATTGAATTTCAATTCCTCCACCTTTTTAGCAGCCCGTCTTTTCGGGCATCCGGGAAGCCCTTAAAGAACAAATTCCTCTGGAATTTTCTCCGCCAGCCGGCGCTCGCATTCTCCGGGTCGCGTGCTGCGCCAATGCATGGTTTCCTCGATCCGGCGAAGCATGGCTTGTGGATCAATCCGCGGCGGGCGCGATACAAAATCCGTTGCCACCGGCAACTCAAGCTCGGCCGCCGCCGCGGCTTCGTTCAATTCAAATTTCTCCGCCAGAGCAGGCGTGGGATATTTTTTCATAAATTCGGTATTGCCGTATTTCAGGAACAACTGGCGAACACGCTCGGAACGCAAATCAACCTTGTTTACGCGCAACAGATTTTCAACATCTAAAAAATCCTTCAGAAAGCGGCCCGCGTGAGTGTGCGCTCAACGCGTGCAACTTGAGCGCGAGCAGATGCTCCAGCGCGGGAATCAACAGGCGTGCGCCGTACATCTCTACTTCTTGCCGTGCTCGAAAATGAGCCGGAATGTCGGTTCGCATTTTCGCGCCTCCAGATTGATTGTCTGAAACACCCCCATGTTCAGCCGCGCCGTGTCACAACGGCCGTTGATGAATGTGGGCGTGGGCGGCTCCGATGAAGCCGCGGAACAACGGATGCGGCTGGTGCGGTTTGCTGCGGAATTCCGGATGGAACTGGCTGGCAATGAAGAAAGGGTGGTTCGTTTGCTCGATGATTTCCACCAGCTTGCCGTCCGGCGAGGTGCCGCTGAACATGAAGTCCGCCTTCTCGAACCTGTCGCGATAGGCGTTGTTGAATTCGTAGCGGTGCCGGTGCCGCTCGTTCACGACGAATGCGCCGTAAAGCTTGGCTGCTTGTGAACCCACCACTAACTGGCATGGTTGCGCGCCCAGCCGCATGGTGCCGCCCTTCTTCGTCACTTTCTTCTGCTCGTCGAGCAGACAGATGACCGGGTGCGGCGTGCCGGGCTCGAACTCGGTCGAGTGCGCCTTTTCCAGTTTCAGCACGTTGCGCGCAAATTCAATCGTCGCGATCTGCATTCCCAGGCAGAGGCCGAGGTAAGGGAGTTTGTTTTCCCGCGCGTATTTCGCAGCCATGATTTTGCCTTCAATGCCGCGTTCGCCGAAGCCGCCCGGCACCAGGATCCCGCCGAGCCCTTTGAGAATTTTTTCCGCACCCTCGCGTTCGATGTCCTCGGCGTCCAACTTTACGATCTCCACGCCGCAATCGTTCGCCACCCCGCCGTGGATGATCGCTTCGTAAACCGATTTGTAGGCGTCCTGCAGCTCGATGTATTTGCCGACGACGCCGATGCGGACGCGGTGCTGCGGGGCGATGAGTTTGCGGATGATTTCCTGCCAGTGCGCCATGTTCGCCAACGGTGTCTCCAGGTGCAGCAACCGGCAGACGAGGTCGTCAAGCCGTTCGCGCTGGAGCATGAGCGGCACTTCATAGATGCTGTGGTCAACGTCTTTTTCCTCGATGACCGCTTCGTACGGGACATTGCAAAACAGGGAAATCTTCTGGCGCAGTTCCTTGTCCAGCGGCCGTTCGCAGCGGGCGATCAAAATGTGCGGTGCGATGCCGATTTCGCGCAACTTCGCGACCGATTGCTGCGTGGGCTTGGTCTTCAGCTCGCCCGCCGCCCTGATGAACGGCACGAACGTCACGTGCATGAAGGCGACATTGCCGTGGCCGGCTTCGAGAGCAAACTCGCGGATGGCCTCCAAAAACGGCAGCCCCTCAATATCGCCGGTCGTGCCGCCGATTTCCGTGATGATCACGTCCGCTTTCGATTGCTCGGCCAGCAGGTGAATGCGGTTCTGGATTTCGTCGGTGACGTGCGGGATGACCTGCACGGTCTTGCCGAGATATTTCCCCTCGCGCTCGTTGTTGAGGACGGTCTGATAGACCTGGCCGCTGGTGAGGTTGTTGAAGCGCGTGAGCTTGACGTTGGTGAACCGCTCGTAATGGCCGAGGTCGAGGTCGGTCTCCGCGCCGTCGTCGAGCACATAAACCTCGCCGTGCTGATACGGACTCATCGTGCCGGGATCGACGTTGAGGTAGGGATCGAACTTTTGCAGCGCGACCTTGAGCCCGCGGTTTTCCAGCAGCGTGCCGAGCGCGGCCGCCGTCAGGCCCTTGCCCAACGAACTCACCACGCCGCCAGTGACGAAGATGTATTTCACATTCCGATTTAGCGGTTCAACGATTCAACGGCCTTCAACATTCTTTCCACTATCGCCACATCCGCGGGCGTGTCCACGCCCACGCTGTCGTAATCGACCTTTACGACCGCAATCTGAATCCCGTTTTCCAGCGCCCGCAACTGTTCCAGTTTCTCGGTCGCTTCGAGCGGTGAGACCGGGAACTTGACCAGCCGCAACAATGTCACGCGCCGGTAACCGTAAATGCCCAGGTGCTTCAAAAAGGGAAACGCCGCCAACTGTTCGCTGATCGAACGACTGGCGGCATCCCGCACGAACGGTATCGTGCGCCTGGAAAAGTATAAGGCGCGTCCGGCGGAATTGACAACGACTTTTACGATGTTCGGATTGTCGTATTCCGAGGGCTCTGTGATGGGCGCGGCGGCGGTGGACATTTCGTCGTTGGCCAGCGCACCCGCCACGGCGTCGATGACCGCCGGGTCCACCAGCGGCTCGTCCCCCTGGATGTTCACGACCGCGTCGCAGTCGCAGCGGGCCGCGACTTCCGCGACGCGGTCCGAGCCGCTCGGATGATCGGCCCGCGTCATCTCCACCCGGCAAAACTCCTGCGCCACATCACGAATGCGCGCGTCGTCCGTCGCGACGATCACTTCGCTCAACGACTTCGCCAGCTTGCATCGTTCGACGACGCGCTGGATGAGCGGCCTGCCGGCTATGGGATGCAGCGGTTTGCCAGGAAAGCGTGTCGAGGCGTAACGGGCGGGAATGAAGCCAACAATTTTCACAGATGTTGATTAAGCCACGGATTGAACGCTGAGGAAATACTGATTTTGAAACTGAAACCGGTGCGACTTTTTTTTGCGCTCGCAAACCATAGCCGCCTAGGAAGAATGAAGCGGGTGAACCGATTGTTATGAATCTAGGGATAGAAAGCCTTGGTGCTGCGATTCTGAAAGGGGTTTGCAGTTCGGAAGCCAAGGACCTGGCAGTTGACTGGTCTGAATTTGGACTCGATATCCTGCTTGACGACGGCCTTTTGAAGGACGCTCCGATGATTGGGAGTGTTGTTAAATTCTGTACGATATCAAAGACTATTCGTGACAGGATATTTCTGGGGAAAGTGTGTGACTTTATGCGCGCGTGCCCTAGGTTCAGCGATTCCGAAAAGGAAAAGTTCGTTAGAGAACAGTTAAGCGATCAAACCAAGGCGAATCGCTTGGGGCATACGTTGGTTCTCATCTTGGACAAGCTCGACGATTTGTGCAAACCGCTGATGCTTGCGAGATTCTTTACAGGGTTCGTTCGGGGCGAGATTGGGTGGGAGGATTTTCGACGTTTGGCTTCAGCAATCGATATTGGCTTCGTCGATGACCTAACGGAGTTTGCCAGCTTGTCTAATCCTTCCGTCGAACGGATGAGGGTTCTATATCCAAATCTCGTCCGAACTGGGCTGGTCGGGCTGAAAGGGCCGCGAACGCCAGGGCAAGGTGGCATCAGCCAAATTAGCTATCAAGTTACGGAATTGGGTAAGCTTTTTCAAAAGAGTATGAACGAGCCAAAGTCGCCGCAATTGTGATTCACTTCGTAATAGCACCCGACTCAATCGTTAGTCAAAACCCACTCCACTGCCCCATTCAAATCACATGCGACCGCAGCACGCGCTAGTCCGTCCGTGAAGTCTCGTTCCTGCTCCGCATCGTACCTTGTCCGCACCAGAATGCTTTTCTTCACGCCCGCGTTCCAGCCACATTCCAGATCACTCAACTTGTCGCCGATCATGAAACTTTGCGCAAGGTCGATGCCGAACTCGTCGCGCGCGTCGAACAGGAATTGCGGCGACGGCTTGCGGCCGCGGCTTGGTTGCTCCGGCGCTTCGGGGGCGATGTAAATCTTCTCGATGCGCACGCCGTGCTTCGCGAGCAACTCCACGAGCCGTTGATTCACTCGCTCCACCTCGGCCAGGGTGAAATAGCCGCGGCCGACGCCGGATTGATTCGAGACGATGAACAGCTTGAAGCCTGCGTCTTGCAAACGTTTCAACGCCTCCGCCGCGCCGCGGAAAAGGACGACCTGCCCCGGGTCGTTCAGATAGTCTTTGTCTTCGATGATCGTCCCGTCGCGATCCAGAAAAACTGCGCGGTTCATAAACTGTAGAGGCGCTCTGTAAGCGCCCGAGATCCTGCCAGCGGTCATAGACCGGCGCTGCAAGCAGCCCGTGCCTCATCTTGCCCGCTTGAAGCTGGCCAATAATTCCTCCGGCGAAACCGTCGCCGTACCGACTTTTCCGACAACCACGCCCGCCGCGTGGTTTGAAAAAATGGCCGCCTCGACCGGTGACGCCCCCGCGACAATCGCCAGCGTGAAGGACGCGATGACCGTGTCTCCCGCGCCCGAAACATCAAAGACCTCCTGAGCGACGGTCGGGACGTGAAACGGTTTCTGGCCGCGCTGGCACAGCAACAGTCCCTGGTCGCCGAGGGTGATGAGCAGCAGCGCGGGCCGGAGTTCGCGCAATAACCGGTCGGCCACATGCATCAGGGTGGCGTCGGTCAGCGGATTGGCTGCGCGCGGCGAGTCGTCAGTCTCGCCGGCGAGTTCAAACGCTTCCTTGCGATTCGGCGTGATGAGCGAAAGTCCGGTCAGGTTGAGATGATGGACGGGCTTGGGATCGACGCTCAACCAGATGCTCCGCGCGCGGCAGAGCTTTTTGATTTCGTCGAGCAACGGCTGGGTCACGACCCCCTTGCCGTAGTCACCGATAATGACCGCGTCCGCCGAGGGAAGTTTTTGGACAACGGTTTCAAGCAGGCGCTGCGAGGCCATTTCGTCCAGTTCGCAGCGTGTTTCGCGGTCCATGCGCACGACCTGTTGCTGGTGCGCAATGATGCGCGTCTTGACGCTCGTGGCGCGATCAAAGTGTTGCAGCAGGCTGTCGCAACGGACCCGCTGTTCCTCGAGCAAACCGGCCATTTTCTTGCCCCCTTCGTCCCGGCCGATGACGCCGAGCAAATCGGCGGATGCCTTCAGGGCGGTGAGATTGCGGGCCACGTTGGCCGCGCCGCCCGGCATGAAACTCTCGCGTTCAAAATCCACGACCGGCACCGGCGCTTCCGGCGAAATGCGCGAGACGCGGCCCCAGATGAACTGATCGAGTATCACGTCGCCCAGGACAAGCACATGCGCACGGCAGGCGGCGGCGAGCAGTTGCCGGACGCGCGGAAGGGCAAGAAATTTCATGGTTGATCCAAAAATGCCGTCAGCGGGCTGGTCGCGCTCGCGGTATCGAGCTGCGCGCCCAGACCGATTTCAAAAGCTGTGCGTCCAGCCTCAATCGCTTTGGCAAATGCCCGGCCCATGGCGATCGGATCATTCGCCACCGCGATGGCTGTGTTCACCAGCACGGCGTCAGCGCCCATCTCCATCGCTTCGGCGGCGTGGCTCGGTGCGCCTATGCCCGCATCGACGACCACCGGCACGGTGGCCTGTTCGATGATGATGCGAATCTGGTCGCGGGACTGGATGCCGCGATTCGAGCCGATGGGCGAGCCGAGCGGCATGACCGTGGCGGTGCCGGCATCCTGCAGACGTTTGGCCAGCACCGGGTCGGCATTGATGTAAGGCAGGACGACGAACCCTTCCTTCACGAGAATCTCGGCAGCCCTGAGCGTCTCGATTGGATCAGGCAGCAGGTAGCGCGGGTCCGGATGGATTTCCAACTTCACCCAGTTGGGCAGCCCCGCGGCGCGGGCGAGCCGCGCCAGGCGCACCGCTTCCTCCGCGTTCATCGCCCCGCTGGTGTTGGGCAGGATCACGTACCGCTTCGGGTCAAGGAAATCGAGAATGTTGGCGAACGGATCGTGTTTCCCGCTCAGGTCCGCCCGGCGCAAGGCCACGGTAACCATCTCCGCACCGCTGGCGTCGAGCGCTTCGCGCATTTTTTCCGGCGAAGAGAACTTTCCCGTGCCGAGGATGAGCCGCGATTTGAATTCGTGCCCGGCGATGATCAATGGGCGGTTTGCGAAAGACATCTGCCGCAGCATAGGTCGCCGACAGCCGGGTGTCGAGAGTCGAGGAACCGGGATCAGAATGTCAGCACGCCGGAGACGATCAGGTGCCGGCTGCTGACGACTTTGCCCGGAGGCAATCGAGGCAGGCATCCTTTAACGGGCGTTCGATCCCCTCTGGAGTGAACGCCGCCGCCGCACGCCACTACGGAAATCGCGCCGCAAATTGGGGCCTCGGCGGAGGAATACTCCCCGACCAGCGACCGGCAGAGCGAAAGTGAAGTTGCAAAACTCGACCGCAGAGCGACGGCGGTGATCGACCTGAAACCCGGCGCATCCACGCCCATCGGCAGTTGCGTCCCTCAAGCCACCTTCCATGGATCGCGCTGCGGCACGTCGAGCCACTCCGTTTTGCCTGTGCCGCCGGTAAACTGCCGTGCCGCGGGGTCCCATTTCATCCGCTCGCCGTGGTAATAGGCCAGGTTGACGAGCTGGCAGACATTGACCGTGTGCGCGCCCACTTCGACATCGCAGATGGGACGCGCGCGGCTGCGGATGCAATCCAGCCAGTCGGCCTTGTGATCGCCGCTCTTGTAGAGGTGGACCTTGGCATCCGCGAGGAACTCCTTGCTCATCGCTTCGCACTCGTGGGCGTCCTTCGCCTTCTGCTCGCTGCCCTTCCAGAATTCAAACTTGCCGCGGTTGACGTAGATTTTTCCGTCGGCGCCGTGGAACCAGATTCCGTTGCCGGGCTTGTGAATGACTTCCGTGCCGCTCGCGTAACGCAGGCGCACGCCGCTCTGCGCCTTCTCCCAATCGGGCGGCGGGACGATTTCCTCCGGACCACTCTCGTCCATGCCGAGGCCCCACTGCGCGATGTCGAAATGGTGCGCGCCCCAGTCGGTCACACCACCGCCGCCGTATTCGCGGTAGTTGCGCCAGTTTGGAAAATGTTTGTGCACGCCGCGCGGGCTGAGTTCGGAGTTGTAGCCGCGTTGCGGTGCGGGGCCGAGCCACATGTCCCAGTCCAGACCCGGCTCGTCGGCTTCGGTCAGGAGATTGCACGGAACAGCCGGTCCGCCGACAGCGACCTCGACGGTCCTGATTTTTCCGATGACGCCGTTGCGAACCAGCTCGCAGGCGGTCCGGAACTCCCGTGATGACCGTTGCATGGAGCCGGTCTGGAAGACGACGTTGTTTTTGCGGACGGCCCTGATCATCGACTGCGATTCGTGAATGGACTCGCAGAGCGGCTTTTCGCAGTAGATGTCTTTCCGGGCGTTTGCCGCGGTGATGGCGATGAATGCGTGCCAGTGATCGGGTGTCGCGATGACGACCGCGTCAATGTCCTTTCGTCCGATCAACTCGCGGAAGTCGTGGTGCGTGGCGCACCCTTTGTAGGACCCGGCCGGATTTTTATTGGCGTAGTAATCCTCGACTATTTTTTTCGCGTTCTCGCGGCGCGTGGTGTCCACGTCGCACACGGCGAGCACCTGGGTCTGTTTATGGGTCAGGAAACCGCCCAGCAGACCGCGATTCTGCGTCCCCATCCCGATGAAACCAAGCGCGATGCGGTCGTTGGGTTTCGTCTCGGCCGACCAGATCTGCGACGGAAGCAGGAACGGAGCGGCGGTGGTCGCAATGGCGGCCGACTTGAGGAAGGAACGGCGGGGGAGGGATTTTGTGGCTTTCATGGGCCTTATGTTCCACTTTTCCGCGCGCAGTTCAAGAGTCGAGGAGCCGAAGAATCAGCTTTGACGCGCGGCCCTCATTGAGGCCAGACTCGCGGGCCATTACTCCATGAAGAAAGCCGGATTCACGCTGATTGAACTGCTGGTGGTGATCGCCATCATTGCCATCCTCGCTGCATTGCTGCTGCCCGCGTTGAGCAAGTCAAAGGCGCAGGCGCAGGGCATCGGTTGCATCAACAACATCAAGCAACTGACGACGGCATGGTTCCTTTACACGGACGACAATCAGGACCGTCTGGTCAACAATCACGGGCGCGGAGAAACGCTCCTGTCGCGCCAGACCTGGGCGAACAATGTGGAGAACTGGCTGTCCGACGATGACAACACGAACATCACTCTGTTGACCGGCGCGAAGCTCGGCGGTTACGCTGGCAAATCACCGGGCATCTTCAAATGCCCTTCCGACCGGTCGATCGCCGACAACGGCCCGCGCATTCGCAGCATGTCCATGAACTCGCTCGTAGGCGATCCAGGGGTGCTGACCAACGAGTTCAATCCCGCTTACGTCCAGTTTTTCACCTCCGCAAGCCTCGTCAATCCAGCACATATCTTCCTCTTCCTCGACGAACACCCCGACACCATCAACGACGGCTTCTTCATGAACCGCCTGGATGATCCGGCGCCGACGTGGGGAAATCTTCCCGCTTCCTATCACAATGGCGCCACCAGTTTTTCGTTCACGGACGGCCACGCCGAGACGCATCGCTGGGTTGTCACAGGTCCGGGCGGGACGGTCCGGCCACCGGTGAAAGGCGGCGCCGGCGGGGGGTTCCCCGCGTCTCCCACCACGGACTTTGACTGGCTCAAGGAGCGATCAAGCGTCAGGAAGTGACCGGTCGCGATTGCCGCCTTATCGCGCGGCGGGGCGATTCAAAGACGGAGCGGGACTGGAGTGGATCAGTTTCGGTTTGGCGGGCCGCCCTTCGCGTTCCTCAATTGTCCCAGGAGCGCGCGGGAAATCGGATCGCCGGGATTGATGCTGAGAGCGCTTTCCAGATAGGACTCCGCCCGGCGCGGGTCGCCTTCGCGCAAGAAAATAAATCCAAGGCTCCCGCACGCCTGGTAATCGTTGGGACGCAGCCGCAGGACGGCTTCGTACTCGGCTTTCGCGTCGGCGAGGCGGCCCTGCCCGAGATAAATGCCTCCCAGACAGCTGTGGGCCTGGTCATTGTCGGGATGAAGCCGCACAGCGGCGCGCAAATGCGTCACCGCTTCGTCAATCCGCCGCAAGAAGAACAGCGCGTTACCGAGCCGCAAATGGGCCTCGGCATCCTGCGGGTCCGCGCGGAGCAACGACTCGTTTTCCTCCACGGCGTCGCGCGTGAGCTTGATGAAAAAATCGTTTGCCAGTTTTTCCCGCTCCGCCACGTTGCGCGGCAGGACTTGAAACCATAGTTCGCCCATTTCGTCGGTCGTCTGCAGGCCGTATTTGACGCGTTTGGGCGGATGACCGGGGTTGTGGATGTTCTCCGCCGAGTTGTCATAGCTGAAGTGCATGACGAGGGTTGTGCCTTTGGGCAGAAAGACCGGCTCGGCGTACCGATAGTCGCCCTGCCAGTTGAAGTCCCAGTTTTTGATGAGAATGAGCCATTTTTTCGAGCCGTCCGGCAGGAGCGCGTAACCCTGCAACTCCTTTCCGAGATAATGGGTGTGAGGGGTGATGGCAAGCAGGTCAACGTCAATGGGCAGTTCGTAACGATTCTCGATCCAGTAATCCTTCGAGCCGGCCGGAATATCGATGGTGTAACGGCAGAGGTTGATGCGGAATGCTGTGTTTGTCGGCGCCGTGTCAGTGAAGAAAAAACCCACGGACGGCGCGACGGTCTCGATCGTCCCGGAGGGATGCAGGTGCAGTTGCAACACCAGATCGGAGTTCGGCTCCAGCACCCACGACAATCCGTTCGGCGACACGTAGGGCCGTTTGCCCGGTTGCCAGCCGAGCATTTGTCCACCGGGCATCTGGACGCTTTCCGGAAGCTGCATCCCGTCGAACCCCGGCGGCTCGACGCTGTCCGTCAGGTGTCTTGACTGGCGGGTTTCGTCAACTTCGATAAAGGCGTGATGGACCACCTTATGATTGCCGGGATGAAATTCAACCGCCCGGACATACCGCCGCTGGTCGGTGGGAATCGGCACTACGAAGTTGCGATAAACGTCCTTGCCCTCCGCGGCCAGTGAATAGGGCGAAGGGAGGGTAAGAATCAAATCCGGTTTGCCCACCGCCCAGCCCGCCGGCCACTGGGGCGGCGATGGCAGATCGGCCGGATCGCCCTCGACCATCCCTTCCGCAATCCACTGCTTGATCAGGCCGATTTCGTCGCGGCTCAGCCGTCGCTCGCCGTCAAAATGGCCATAGCCCGGTTCGGGCAACCACGGCGGCATGTAGCGGCTCTCAATCACGTCCGCGATTTCCCGGGCCTTTTTTTTCACATCCGCATGGCTCAGGAGCGAAAATGGCGCCGCCTGGCCGGGCCGATGACAGGGCGAGCACTGATGGAAAATGATGGGCGCAATATTCTTGTTGAACGTCAGCGTTCCCTGCGGCCTCGGAACAAAAACGTCCGGTGGCGCAGGCGCCTTCTCATGCGGTCGCCACGCAAACTTCGCCACCGCCGCGACAGCGATCGCACCAAGCACAATCACAGCCAGCCTGAGGGGGCGCGGTTTGCGGGGTGCCTCGGGTCTGGAGGTGGCGCTGCCCTGCCGGTCCGCCTGTTTGCGCCGGCGTTTCTTCATTTCGCGTCCGCGATGTAGCAGCCAACGGCGGGGGCGGACGTGTAAGGCGACGACTTTCCCTGAATGACAGCCTCGAGCACTTCGCGAAGTTCGTGTTGCGTGGCTTCCGGACGCTCACTTCCCAGCGCGAGGTAGCGATTGTCAATGCGTCCGCGGTAAACAAGCCTTCCGTCCGGCAGAAACACCGCCGTTTCCGGGGTGACCCGCACGCGGGCAAAGCGGACCAGCGCGTGATGAGGATCGCGCAGGACCCTGTCCGGCAGCTGATAGTCTTTTTGATGCTGTTTGATCGCATCCACTGTCGTGTCCGGATCCGGGTAAACCAGCCAGAGTCTGACCCCCGATTTTGCAAACTCATCGTCCAACCGTTTTATTTCGGGCGCGTACCGGTTGGAGATCGGGCATTCGACACTGATGAAAACAAAAACGACCGCCTTGGCGTCCGCCCTGGCGAACGGCGCGACGGATTGCCCCGACAAATCCAGCGCCACCGCGTGGGTCAGGGAACCGCTTTTGTGTTCCGCCACCGGGCTTTCTCCAAGAGATTGTGCGCCGAAACCGGTCGCGAGGAAGACCGGCGCCAGAAAACACACCACTGATGCGACCAGACGCGGTGTCAATCGAATTGATTTCATTTGCTCGTCGTTCAGTCCTGAATTCGGACCAGAATCCAAGGGCTGCCGTGAGCCAGTGTCCCCCGGCTCCGCTTCTTTCGCAAGCGCGCGCGTCGGATCCGGTCAGGCTTCGACCGGGGCGTTCCGCTTCGCCAGAATCGCCTCGACAATTTTTTTTGCAAGGTCCGGCTTCTCCGCGAGTGTCTTCTGCGCCGCATCCTTGCCCTGACCGATCAACTCGCCGTTGAACTGCAACCAGGCGCCTTTCTTTTCCAGGGCGCCGCATCCGATGCCGACATCCAGGATGCTGCCTTCCTTGTTGATGCCGTGGTTGTAGATGATGTCGAACTCGGCCTCGGCAAACGGCGGCGCGACCTTGTTCTTCACAATCTTCACCTTCACGTGATTACCGACCGCGCCGCCCGTGGCGTCCTTGATGGTGTCTTTGCGGCGGATGTCGATGCGCACGCTCGCGTAGAATTTCAACGCCTTGCCGCCGGGCGTGGTTTCGGGGTTGCCGAACATGACGCCAACTTTTTCGCGCAGTTGATTGGTGAAAATGCAGGTCGTCTTGGACTTGGCGAGGATCGCGGTCAGTTTGCGCAGTGCCTGGCTCATCAGCCGCGCCTGCATTCCCATCGTCGCCATCCCCATCTCGCCTTCAAGTTCGGCCTTGGGCACGAGCGCGGCAACCGAATCTATCACGATTACGTCGAGCGCATTCGACCGCGCGAGGGTTTCACAGATCGTCAGCGCCTCTTCGCCGCTGTCCGGCTGCGAGACAAGCAGATCGTCGAGATTCACGCCGAGCTTCTTGGCGTAGCCCGGATCGAGGGCGTGCTCGGCGTCAATGAAGGCCGCGAGGCCGCCGCCCTTTTGCGCGTTGGCGATGACGTGCAGCATCAAAGTCGTCTTGCCTGACGATTCCGGGCCGAATATCTCGACCACGCGGCCGCGCGGAATGCCGCCGACGCCGAGGGCCAGGTCAATTGCGAGCGCGCCGGTGGGAATCACGTCGATCTTCGTCTGCGCCCGCGCGTCGCCGAGCCGCATGATGCTGCCATCCCCGTAGGTTTTGGTGATGGTCGAGATGGCGGCGTCGAGATCGCGTTGTCGGGCGGCGGAAGCCCTGGTCGCTTCGGTGGTTTTCGACTCGACGGCGGTTTTTTCAGTGGTCTTCGGGGGCATAAGAATTCTCCTGACAGTTTCGGTTCCTAATAACGAACCGAAGGCGTGAAGTCAACCTCCGGCTGGCGGTCAAAGCTCGTTTTTCTCGAGTGCCGCGAGCACCGCCGGATCGCGCACGTCCACCCACCGGCCTCTTATTTCGAGACCGGCGATGCGATGGCCCGCCGCGACCATGGCGCTGATGGCATCGGTCAGTTCGTATTCACCGCGCGGAGACTTTTGGAGTCGCGCAGTGAAGTCGAACAGCAAGGGGCGGAAAACATAAATGCCCGCGTTATACCAGACCGGCTGGCCGGATTTAAGCCAGCCTTCGGCGCGAAGTTGTTCGAGCTGCGCTGCGCCCGGCTTTTCGATAAGGCGCTTCAGGCAGAACTGCTCGTCGAAAAAGTTCAGGCCGCCTTTTGTCACATCCTCGCCGTGAGTCACGGTGAGCAGGCCGGAGAAAGCTGCCTCGCCAAACCGCGCGATCATTCGCTGATAAGCCTCCGGCGGTACCAGGATGTCGCCGTAGGTCAGCAGAAAGTTGTCGCTGCCAACGAAATCCTTTGCCAGTTCGGGCGCCTTGCCGGTTCCGTCCTGCACGACCTGGCGCGAGTAACTAATTCGCGCATTCCATTTCGCGCCATCGCCGAAATGGTTTTCAATGACCCCGGCACGCCATCCCGTGACCACGCAGAATTCGCGGATGCCCGCGGCATCGCGCAAACCCTCAATGATATGCTGGAGGATCGGTCTGCCCTTAACATTGAGCATCGGCTTGGGAACTTCGTTGGTGAGTTCCTTCATTCGGGTGCCTTTGCCGGCGGCGAGTATGACGGCCTTCATGGAAACGCACCTAGGCCCGGGCGAGGGCGTTGGCGCTGACGAACAGGTTTCGCGACCGGAACGCGGCAGGGCTTTCCACCAATAGAACGGCCCTCAACCCGGCCCAGGGAATCGCGAACCATGGCCGCCGCAACTTGCGACGTTCCTGCCAGCTCCAGTTCGGCGGTTCAAAACCATGGGACGCAGCCAGCAACTCGGCCGTGGCGGCCAGGAAAGCATCCCACCGTTCACCCTCGATGACAGCGCCAATCAGCGGCGCCGGTTCTTCGCGCAGACGTGACGCGTCTGGATGCATCTGGAATTCGTCCAGAAAATTGCGGAGGGCGAAGTCGAAGGACTCTCCTGAACGCATCAACACGGCGACTTCGGCCAGTGTCTTCGGTCTCATACATGCCCTTCTTCAAACAGTGTTTCCACGAGAAACTGCGCTTTCACCGGAATCCGGTGCGGAGGGTAATACGCCGCAACGACGTCCATCACTCCCTCGGGAGTTTTCAATCCGAGATGCCGGATCAGAAACGCGATGTCGGCGGTGTCGTCGGCTTCACCCGCACCCGCTCCAATCCGTGACGCAAGACACTTCATTGCCAGCAGATACTCCGGCGTGGGCATGGTGAGGCGCAGGTGATCGAATTGAGGCAACGAGCCCCGGGTTGTTTCGTGCCGGGCGGATAAATATCCTTTCACCCCGTCGTTCAGCCAGTTTTCCGCCAATCCGACCGACTTTCCAATCTGCAAGGCCAGTTCGCGAACGACGTCCGCCGGCTGGAAGATTGCATCAACATCCTTCGTTGCCAGCCGCGCGTTGAACGCCAGCACCATGACGGCCCCGCCGAACAGGCAGATCTCGCCGATCACTTCGCGTTCCGCCAGCGCACGGTTCAACGCTTCCAACGCCGCGTGGATTTGCCCGCGAGTCAGCTTTGATTGGCTCGATGCCGGATCGCTCACGATGCAGAAAATGGCGTCAGGCTCCGAACTTATCAAACATCTTCGCGTTCGCCTGCATGAGACGCATCAAGTACTTCGCCTCGAATTTGCCAAGCGAACCCATGTTCGCGCCCGTCTCGGTAAAGCGGTCGAGTTTGTCCGAGCCGCTCAACGCCGAGTGCAGCAACACCGGCTGGGGATGCCACGAATGGGCCTTTGCCGCGCAAGGCGTCGAGTGATCGCCGGTGATGGCAAGCACGTCCGGCTTCTTCTTCAACAGAACCGGCAGCGCGGCGTCGAAGTCCTCGATCGCTTTCTTCTTTCCCTCGAAATTGCCGTCCTCGCCGTGCATGTCGGTGTATTTATAGTGAATGAAAAAGAAGTCGTAATTGTCGTATTCCACGAGATAGCGCTCGAATTGTTCCGTGATGGTCTGCGCTCCTTCCAGCTTCGTCATGCCGACAAGTTGCGCCAGTCCTTTGTACATCGGGTAAACGGCAATACACGCGGGTCTGAGCCGGTAACGCTCCTCAAACAGCGGAATCTCCGGCTGATGCGCGATGCCGCGCAGCAGAAAGCCGTTCGCCGGTTTTTTCTTCGCAATGACAGGCAACGCCGCGCGGTAAAAATCCGCCACCAGCTTCGCTGCTTTCTTCGCTTTGGGCGACTTCCGGTTGACTGCCTCCACTTTGGGAACGGGCGCGCCTTCGCGATGCGGGTCGGCGTCGGTCAACGGGCCTTCAAGTCCTTTGCCGCGGAACAGGACGACGAAGCGATGGCCCTTGCCGGCCCTGATGAGGACCTCGGCGTCACCGATTTTTTTGATTTTCCTTGAGAGCAGCGCGCACAGCTCTTGGCAAACCTCCGTCTCAATGCGACCTGCGCGACGGTCGGTCACAATGCCTTTGGCGTCGAGCGTGCAGAAGTTCGCACGGGCCGCGACGTCGCCAGCCTTCAAACTGAGTCCAAGTCCGAGAGCTTCGATGACGCCGCGGCCCACCTGAAATTCGAGCGGATCGTAACCGAACAATGCCAGATGACCAGGACCGCTGCCGGGCGTGATGCCGGGCGCGACCGGAATCATTCGTCCCTGCGCCACACCATCGGCGACCAGTGCGTCAAGGTTGGGCGTCCTGGCCGCTTCAAGTGGCGTGAGTTCGTTTTGAGATCTGATGGCGAGGTCCCCCAGGCCGTCCAGCACGACGAGGGCGAGTTTGGCGTTCGTTTTGAGAGTCAGTTCAGAATAGAGAGCGTCCAGATTCATGTTTGGTTCTAACTTTAGCGGTGCCTTGCGGTGGCGGTGCGTGTTTCCAGAAAATCGCCGCGACGGCGCACCGTCGCGTTTGCAAACTCGGATATTGCGGGCAACGCAACGCAAGCGTCAACGGCAGAGTGGCTGTCTGTCAGAGATTGGTGCACGCCGTTTCCAGTGTTGAGCCATTACGCGGTTCGATGCGGGAATGAACGCTGGAAAACGGACATTACGGGCGACTGGAATCGGATTTGCTGGTTTGCACGTGATGAACAAGACCCGCGTGCTCCTCGTCGAGAACAAGGAGATACTTTCCGCCGATCTGGAGGCCCGTCTGCGCCGGCTGGGATACGACGTGGCCGACCGGGTGGACGGCGGTGAGGCGGCGATCTCGGCCGCAAAGGACTCTTCCCCCGACGTCGTCCTGATGGACATCGAACTCAACGGCGCCATGCGCGGCACCGACGCCGCGCAGCACATCCAGAAAAATCTCAAGCTGCCGGTCATTTATTTGAGTGCCAATTCGAGCGACACCACCATCTTTCGCGCCCGCGACACGGAGCCGTTCGGGTTTGTCCTCGCGCCTTTCGACGAACGCGAGTTGAAGGTCGCCATCGAAATGGCGATCTACCGGCACCGGATGGAAATGGAGCGCGAGAAGCTGATCCGGCAGCTTCGCGAGGCGGTGGCGCAGGTCAAGGCGTTGAGCGGACTCCTGCCGATTTGCGCCGAGTGCAAGAAAGTGCGCGACGACGGCGGCTATTGGAGCCAGGTGGAGGCGTACATCGAGGAGCGCACGGAAGCCCGTTTTACCCACGGCCTCTGCCCGGATTGTTATCAAAAGGCGATCGATCATCATCGCGAGGAGATGCGCCGGAAGCGCCAGAGAAAGAGGGCGAAAACCCGACAAGCGGCGAGCGCGTTCAGTTTCGCCACGCCCTGACGGCGGCGGATCACATCGCTGGCGCATTTTGTCCTCCGCTTCCCGAACCGTTTGCCACTCCGCTATCGACATCGCCGGGGCGGGTCGGGATAATCGCAGCGCATGGCGCGGATTGTCCTCGAAAACGTCTCCAAAATCTTCAAGGGCCCCAAAGGTGAGGAAGTCCGCGCGGTTCACAACGTCAGTCTGACGGTCGAAGACAGGGAATTTCTCGTGCTGGTCGGGCCGTCCGGCTGCGGCAAGTCCAGCACGCTGCGCATGATCGCCGGTTTGGAAGAGATTTCCGGGGGGACCATTTCCATTGATGGTCGGGTCGTCAACGACGTCGAGCCGAAGGACCGCGATGTCGCGATGGTTTTCCAGAACTATGCGCTTTATCCGCACATGACGGTCTATGAGAACATGGCATTCGGATTGAAGCTGCGAAAATATCCCAAAACGGAAATTGAAAAGCGCGTGGGCGAAGCGGCCGAAATCCTCGGCATCGCGCCCCTGTTCAACCGTCTGCCGAAGGCGCTTTCCGGCGGGCAGCGCCAGCGTGTCGCCGTTGGCCGGGCGATCGTCCGTCAACCAAAGGCGTTTCTGTTTGACGAGCCGCTGTCGAACCTCGACGCGCAGATGCGCGTGCAGATGCGGATGGAAATCTCGCGGCTGCACCAGCGCCTGGCGGCGACGATGGTCTATGTAACGCACGACCAGGTCGAGGCGATGACCATGGGCGACCGCATCGTGGTGATGAAAGACGGAGTGGTGCAACAGATTGCCGATCCGGTCCGGCTGTACGACCATCCCGCCAACCTGTTCGTCGCCGGTTTCATCGGCGCACCACCGATGAATTTCTTTCGCGGCGGGCTGCGACCGGAAGGAGGCGGCCTTTGGTTCGACGAAGAAACGGGGACGCCCGCCGGCGGCAACCCGGGATTCAAACTGCGACTCACGCCGGAGCACGCGAAAGTGCTGGCGTCCAGCGCCGGAAAAACCGTGATGCTCGGGCTGCGGGCCGAGGATGTCGCGTTGCCGGCCGGCAGCAGCAATGCGAAAGACGGTTGCATGGCCGATGCCATCGTGGAACTGGTCGAGCCGCTCGGTTCGGAGACGCTTTTCCACCTCACAACGGGCGCGCATCCGTTCATCGCGCGGCTTGGGGCGGCGGAACGAATGGCGCGAGGACAGAAGGCTTGCGCGGTCTTCAATCTGGCGAAGTCACGTTTTTTCGACCCGACGACCGGACTGGCCATCGGCTGAAAAGGGCGCGGGCACAACTTGCGGTTCTGAACGACGGCATGCGAGCGACGCTGAAACCCGGAAGATGGGTCTGGGCCGCCATTTTGCTGGCGTCCTTTCTCCTCGCCGGTAACCGTCTCGCGCTGCCCCGGCCCCGCCCTGACCGTCTCCGGTTTTCCCACACGTTTACCACGGAGTCCGAGCGGGCGATCCTCGACGCGGCGGTCGCGGAATTTGAACGGACGCATCCGGGCGTGACAATCGAGCAGATGGTCTCGAACAGCGAGGTCTACAACACCGTCGGCTGGCGCCTGCAGTTTCAAGGACGCAACCAGCCGGACATCTATTTTCACTGGCAGGGCTTCAAGGTCGAATACTGCATCGAGAACAACTGGGCAATGAACCTGACGCCCTATCTCGCGCCCGGTTTTCTCGAAACGTTCATTCCTTCCGCCATCAGAAAGCAAAACGGCGGCGTCTATTTCCTCCCGCAATCGGTCGATATCAGCAACCTCATCTGGTACAATCAGGACATCTTCGCGCGGCTGAACCTGCGCGAACCGCGGTCACTGGAGGAATGGCGACGGCTCTGCGTCGCGATTCGCGCAGCGGGCGTTCTTCCGCTCGCGCAGGGCAACCGCGACCTCTGGCCCATGGGCAATCTTGCAGCGGAGTTTCTTGGCCAGAACCTCGGTGCGGATCCGTCGGGAATGTTGTTTCGCCCGGGCGCGGCGGTCCAGCCGGAGCAGTTGCGTGGCTTGAGCACGCTTTCCTTCCTGTTGCAAAACCACTGCTTCGATCTGCCGGGCGCGCTTGACGCGGGCGCCATCGGTTCGCTGGGGGACATCGACGCCAAAATCCTCTTCCTGAGCGGCAAGTCGGCCCAGCACATTCTTGGCTCGTGGTTTTTGGCCGACATCGGAGATGCGCGCAGCAAGGGCGAACTCAAGTTTCCCATTGGAGTATTTCCGGTTCCGGCGGCGCGCGGTGAAACCGACGCGATGACCGCGGTCAGCACGGGTTTTCTCGTCAATCCTCGCACGCAAAATCCCCGGGCTGCCATTGAGTTTCTGGAACTGTTGCTGTCAAAAAAATTTCAAAGCGAGTTCGCCGGGCTGGGAAATCTTTCCGTGCGGCGAGATGCGCCGGAGTTCACCAACGACCCGCTGGCAAAGCAGATGTTGCAGTTTCTGGCGGCCGCCCCGGCGCTGGTGCCGCCGCCCGACACCGGCTACCGGCCTGAGCAGGCGGCGGCGTTCTATGAGATGGTCGGCAAACTGCTGACCGGCAAGGTGGATTTGAAAGACGCCGCGGCTTATTGGTCGAACGAAAAGCAAAACCTCGCGAGGAAGGGATTGTGACACGTCGCGGGCAAATTCTTTTCTTCGTGCCGGCGCTCGCATTGTTCGTCGTATTCGTGCTGATTCCTTCCACGCGGACGCTCCTTGATTCATTTTACTCGTATCAGGGAAACAAACTCCACTTCGCCGGGTTCCTCTATTACCGCTACGCCGTGACCGACCCGAAGTTTCACCAGTCACTCGGCAACAATCTCGGTTACATGCTCTGGACACTGCTTTTTGAAGTGGTCACCGGCCTCGCGCTGGCGGTGGGGCTGGAGAAGAACACACGCTTCAACCATTTCCTGCGCGTCGCGTTCTTCTCACCGGCGGTGTTGTCCATGGTCGTCGTCGGATTGGTATTCGGCTTTTTGTTCAAGGACGGTGTGGGCGTGTTTCCGGGAATGCTGAACGAGAGCCGCGCGCTGGTGACGATTTCCGTCATTTCCGGGTGGGCTTCCGCCGGATTTTTCATGGTCATTTTCCTGGCGGGCCTCGCGAACATTCCCGAAGAAATCCTGGAAGCGGCACGGCTCGACGGCGCGGACGCCTGGCAGACGTTCTGGCAGGTCAAGCTGCCGCTGCTCAGGGAAGTCCTCTATGTCGCGTTGTTGATTTGCTTCACCGGCGCGTTCAAGGCGTTTGATCTGTTCTGGGTTTTGCTTCCAAACCAGGACCACACAAGCATTGTGTCCACGCTTTTGGTGAAAGAGGTCATCAAATTCGACAACAAGGGCTATGGCAGCGCGCTCGCGGTGATCCTCACGGTGCTCGTGCTGTTCACCGTGGCAATCATCATCGGGGCGAAAAGCCTTTGGCTGAAACGCATCGGGAAACCGGCATGAACAGGATTTCCCCAATGGCAAAATCGGCCGCCTGGATCGCGCTCGCGATGCTTTTCCTTTTTCCCATGGTCTGGATGACTGCGAGCAGTTTCAAATCGTCGAACGTCGAGATTTTCAGCCACCCGTTTTCCCTGCCGCACGGGATCAGTCTTGCGAATTACCAGAAAGCGGTTCGCCAGGGCAACATGGGTTCCTATTTCATCAATTCACTCTGGGTGACGGGCCTGAGCGCGGCGGCGGTCGTGTGCTTCGGCGCCTGGGCTGGATTTGCGCTCAGCAAGGCGCGATTTCCGTTGCGCAAACTCTGGCTCGCGCTGTTTTTCGTCGGCATGATTTTGCCGGTCCAGTCCTATCTCATTCCGTTGACACGTCTCCTGGAGAACCTCGGCGTCCATGATAGTTTGTGGGCTTTGATCCTGCCATACACCGCGCAAAATCTGCCGGTGGCGATTCTTCTGTTCGTGGCATTCTTTGCGGCGCTGCCGGTTGAACTCGAAGAAGCAGCGCGACTCGACGGCGTCCGGACCGCGCGATTTTATTTCAGCATCCTGCTGCCGGTTGCCCGGCCGGCAGTGGCGACGATCGTTGTCATCACCTGCCTGAACACCTGGAACGAGTTTCTTATGGCGATGCTGTTCATCGTTGACCCCGCCATGAAGACGCTGCCCGTGGGGATGATCGCTTTCGAACAGGCGCACAACACGGATTACCCGGCGTTGCTGGCCGGTCTGTCGTTGATTTCCGTGCCAACACTGCTGGTTTATGCCATCTTCAACCGGCAGGTGATCCGGGGTGTGATTGCAGGAGCGGTAAAATAAACATGGAATCGAAGAAATTCATTTGCGGCGTGGCGGAGGGCTTTTACGGACGGCCCTGGTCGGCAACGCAGCGGCACGAGCTTTTCCGCCTCATGCGGAGCTGGGGCATGAATACCTACCTTTACGCGCCCAAGGATGATGTGAAGCACCGGACGCTGTGGCGCGCGCCTTACTCGGGAGCGGAGGCCATCATGCTGCAAACCTTGATCCGTGACTGCCGCGGCAAGGGACTGGCATTCGTCTATTCCATCGCGCCAGGTCTCGACCTCGCCTACTCGAGCAGGAAGGATCTTGCGGTTCTGCGGAAGAAAATTTCGCAACTGCTCGACCTGAACTGCCGGCGGTTTGCGATTCTGTTCGATGACATTCACCCTGTTCTCTCCCCGGCCGACGCGCGACAGTTCGGGTCCATCGCCACCGCGCAGAGTTTTGTGGCCAACGAACTGCTCGGTTTCGTCCG
>Ga0134126_10002056_pt1 | contig 25563 bp, 23 predicted proteins | sample KB31752_FD_96881 | JGI IMG/M metagenome (GOLD analysis project Ga0134126, IMG submission 96881) | Terrestrial soil microbial communities with excess Nitrogen fertilizer from Kellogg Biological Station, Michigan, USA - KB3-175-2 | ecosystem: Environmental > Terrestrial > Soil > Unclassified ... | reverse complement strand
CCTCGATCGCTGTCTTCGTCACCACCGGGATGGGGTCCCGCCAGGGGGCCTTCACGTAGCCGACCACTGTCCCGGCCTTCACCACCGTCATCTTGGTGACCGTTCCCGGTAGGGCGTCGGCCAGCGCCACGCCGGCGGCCAGCGCCGGCTCCAACAGCCCTTGCGAGGTGGCCTGGATGCCGAGGACCACTCCGTAGACGGTCTGTGTGGCCCCGGCCACGGTCCGCTTGGCGGCGAACGCCCAGCAGCCCTGGGCGGCGGAGTCGGAACCGGTCTTCACCCCGATGATCCCGTCGTGGCCGACCTCGTAGTCGTAGTTCTGCACCGTCCCGCCCACCGGGAAGGTGGCCGACGGCATGGCGACGACGGCGGCGAACGTCGGGATCTCCATGGCCGTCCGGCTCATCACCAGTTGGTCGCTGGCCGTGCTGACCGTCCCCGGGTCCAGTCCGGACGGGTCGGTGTACGTGGTGTGGTCCATCCCGAGGGTCTTGGCCACCGAGCTCATCTTGGCCACGAAGGCCGTGGTGCTCCCGGCGTCCCACTGGGCCAACAGGGTCGCGATGTTGTCGGCCGAGGCGATCAACAGGGCCTGCAGGGCCTGCTGCTCCGACAGGGTCTCCCCGGCGGACACCTGCAGCACCGATTCCTGCTGGGCGACCTCACCGGGGTAGGCGGCGGCCAGGGCTGTTGTCACCGTCAGCGCCGGTCCTGTTGTGCCGGGGTTGAGCGGGTGGTCCTTCAGCACGATGTACGCCGTCATCATCTTCGCCAGGCTGGCGATGGGGACCGGGGAGCTGGAGGCGGACGGCGACGACGTCCGGATCGGGCCGGTCCCGATGGCCGTCGCCGCCTGCCCGCTGGCCGGCCACGGTAGGGCGTCGCTGCCCGGCACCGTCACCGGTGCCGGTCCCACCACCGTCGCCGACTGCCCCGGTGGGGACCGCACCAACTGCACCACGAGGAGGACCACCACGACCACCACGACGACCAGCAGCGTCCAACCGACCTTGCGCAACGGTGTCCGACCTCACCTTCTCCCGGTGCCCGGTTGGTGCCCGGTACTCGCCGACGGCGTCGAGTGGGACGGAGGGTACCTTGGCTGACGGCCGTCCGGGTACGCGGTAGCTTGCCCCGAACCGAGGAGGTGGCCATGGACGACGAGCGAGCCCGGACCCTGTTGGCGGCCGAGCGGGACCGCGTGCAGACCCTGTTGGCGGACACCGTCGGCGACGGCGTCGACGACCGCACAGCGGCCAACCAGCCCGGTGACATGGACGACTCGGCCGAGCGGCTCACCGCCGAGGCCGGCGACGACGCCGTCGTCTCCTCCCTCCGCGACCGCCTCGACGCCCTCGACCGGGCCGAGCGGCGCCTCGCCGAGGGCACCTACGGCCGGTCCGTCCGCAGCGGCCTCCCCATTCCCGACGATCGGCTCGAAGCCGACCCGGCGGCCGAGCTCACCGTCGAAGAGGCCGAGCTGCCGTAGCCTCAGGGCTCGACGAGCTGCCGGATCGCCCCGGTGGCGACGTCGTAGCGCCATCCGGCCACCCGGACCCCGTCGGCCAGCCCCCGGCAGGCCCGGACCGCCTCCACGTCCGCCGCCAGGGCGGCGTCGGGGTCAGCCATGGTGAGGAAGTCCCACCCGTCGGTGGCCGCCCGCTGCGCCGGGGTCAGGTCCGCCCGGATGCCGGCTTCGTCCAGGTTGGTCATGGCGCAGTCGGTGTGGTGCATCACGGCGACCCCGGAGACGTTGAGGTAGCGGGTCGCCAGCACCAGCGACCGCAGCACGTCGCCGGTCACCCGGCCGCCGGCGTTCCGGAGGATCTTGGCGTCGCCCGGTACCAGCCCCAGGGCGAGGAGGGGCTCGATGCGGCTGTCCATGCAGGTCACCACGCAGAGCCCTCTGGCCGCCGGGGCGGCGAGCCCTTGTAGGGAGAATCGCCCGGCGTACTCCCGGTTGGCGGCCAGAGGGACGCCGAACGGGTCCGCCGCGGCGTCGGGACGGTGGTCGGTCATGGCGCCCAGCTTGGCAGAGCCGGCGCTGCCGTCCGGCCGGTCAGATGCGACCCTCGCCCTTGTCCTCGGCGCCGCGCTCCGCCATCTCCCGGTAGTGCTCGCCGACCTCCCTCTGGTCGCCGCTCAGGCGGGGATCGCCGGCAGCCCGCTCGGCCGCCGCCTCCTCGTCGGTCGTCGGCGACCGGTCGGCCTTGGCGGCGACGCCGGCGTCCTCCTCCTCGGTCTCCTGCGTCTCCCGGTCGGGACTGGTGTGCTCCGCCATCGTGAAACCCCTCTCTCGATCTCCAGATACCTGCCCGGAGGGGTCGACCGACAAACGGACCGGGCCTGGGGACCCGGGCGACGGGAGGGCGGTGACCGCCAGGGCGGCTGTCCCCGCCATCACGGTGGCGGTGGCCCTGCCCGTGGCGGTGGCCCTGCCCGTGGCGGTGGCCCGGCCGGTGGCATGGGCGGCCCGGGCCACCCAGACCTGGTTGTCTTCGGCTAGGCCGAGCTCGGCGGCGTTGCCCCGGCTGAGCTGTACCCACACCGGTGCCCCGTCGTCCAGGCGCAGGTCCACCCGCACCTCGAACCCGAGATGGGTCACCCGGACCACCGTGGCTCGGTGGCCGCCGGGCTCGGGGAAGAGGTGCAGCACCAGGTCGTGCGGCCGCACCGGCTCCCCGTCGAGGGTGGTGGCCGGACCCAGGAAATTGAGGACGAACTCGTTCTTGGGGTGGTCGTAGATGTCGTTGGGCGCCCCCACCTGCTCGAGCCGACCCTCGTTGATGATGGCCAGCCGGTCGGCCACCTCCATGGCCTCCTCCTGGTCGTGGGTGACCAGGATGGTGGTAACGGCGATCTTTTCGTGCAGGTCCCGCAGCCACGCCCGCAACTGCTGGCGGACCTGGGCGTCCAACGCGCCGAACGGCTCGTCCAGCAGCAGCACCCTCGGCTCGATGGCCAGGGCCCTCGCCAGGGCCATCCGTTGCCGCTGGCCGCCCGACAGCTGCGACGGGTACCGGTCGGCGACGTGGGTGATCCGGACCAGCTCCAGCAACTCGTCGACCCGTCGGCGGATCTCCGCCTTCGGCCGCCGCCGGATCTCCAGCCCGAAGGCCACGTTGCGGCGGACGGTGAGGTGCCGGAACGGGGCGTAGTGCTGGAAGCAGAACCCGATGCCCCGCTGACGGACCGGCACCCCGGTGACGTCCTCGCCCTCGATCTCCACCGTCCCCGTGTCCGGGGTCTCCAGGCCGGCGATGACCCGGAGCAGGGTGGACTTGCCGCCACCGCTCGGTCCCAGCAGGGCCGTCAACGACCCGGCCGGGACGTCGAGGCTCACATCGTCGAGGGCAACAGCATCGCCGAATCGCTTACCGACGGATCGGATGACGATCGCCATTTGGTTCCCCTCCTTTCCCGTGCTCGGTCGCCGCCGAGGACGGCGAGGACGGCGAAGGCCACCAGGGCCAGGATGACCGCCCCGGCGTAGGCGCCCACCGGGTTCAGGTTCTCGATGCTGTCCTGGATGAACAGCGTCAGGGTCTGCGTCCGGCCCTCGATGTTGCCGGACACGATGACCACCGCCCCGAACTCGCCCAGGACCCGGGCGGTGGTCAGCGTGACGCCGTAGGCCAGGCCGCGGCGGATGGACGGCAGGGTGATCCGCCGGAACGTGGCGGCCGGTCCGGCCCCGAGGGTCCGGGCCGCCTGCTCCTGCTCGGTCCCGATCTCCTGCAGCACCGGCAGTACCTCCCGGACCACGTACGGGAGAGCCACCGTCGCAGACGCCATGATGATGCCCGGCACCGAGAAGATCACCTGGATCCCCCAGCCCGACAGCAGGTTGCCGAACCAGCCGGCTTGGCCGTAGACGAGCACCAGGGCCAGCCCGACCACCACCGGGGAGATGGCCAGCGGTATGTCCACGAAGGCGTCCAGCAGCCAGGCCCCCGGGAACCGGTGCCGGGACAGGATCAGGGCCACCCCTACCCCGAACACCGTGTCGAGGGGCACGGCGATGAGCACCACCAGCAGGGTCAGCCAGAGGGCGTGGAGGGCGTCGGGGGTCGTCACCGCGTCCCACGCCGCGGCCAGCCCGTGGTCGAAGGCCCGGTAGAACACCGACGCCACCGGCACGACGACCAGCAGGGCCACGTACCCGAGGGCCATCACCCGGAGGGGCAGCCGCCACCGTCCCGTCACGCCGCCTCCGCCACGCCGAACCGGCGCCGGAGCAGCCCGATGGCGGTGAGCACCACCAGGGCGACGGCGATCAGGACCACCGACACCGCCGCGGCCGCTGACAGCTGGTTGCTCTGGCTGAGGCTGTAGATCCACGACGACGACACCTCCGTCTTGAACGGGAGGTTGCCGGAGATGAGGACCACGGAGCCGAACTCGCCGATGGCCCGGGCGAAGGCCAGGCCGGCCCCGGCGAGCATGGCCGGCGCCACGCCGGGCAGGACCACCCGCCGGAGCACCCCGGCCGGAGTCGCCCCGAGCGACGCCGCCGCCTCCTCCGTCTCCCGGTCCATCTCGGCCAGGACCGGCTGGATCGACCGGACACAGAACGGCAGCGTCACGAACGCCAGGGCGAGCAGGATGCCGATCCTGGTGCCGGCCACGTTGACCCCGAACGGACTGTCCGGCCCGTAGAGGCTCAGCAGCGTCAGCCCGGCCACCACCGTCGGGAGGGCGAACGGCAGATCGATGATCGCCCCGACCGCCCGCTTGCCGGGGAAGTCGTCACGAACCAGCACCCAGGCCACCACCAACCCGGCCACCGAGTTGAACACCGCCACGATCAGCGAGCAGACCAGGGTCAGCTCGAGGGCGGCCACCCCCTCCGGCTGGGTGACCGCGCTCCAGAACGGCCCCCAGCCGTCGCTGAACGCCTTGCTCAGCACCGCCGCCACCGGCAGCAGCACCAACAGGCTCAGGTAGGTGACCGCCAGCCCCGGGCCGACGATCCGGCCGACCAGGCCGAGCACCTGAGAGCGCCGGTCAACTCTTTGCAGTGGAGACCCCAAGACCACTCTCGATCTTCGTGATGACCCCGTTTGTCGGGTCGAAGAAGACGGTGTTCACCGTTGTCCACCCACCGAGGCTGGTGATGGTGAACAGCTTCTTCGGCTGGGGGAACGTGAACTGCTTGGCCACCGACGGCAGCACCGGCCGGTAGCCCTGCTTCGCCCACAGCTTCTGGCCGGCCGGTGACAGGAGGTAGGCCACGAACGCCTTGGCGGCGGTGGGATTGGCCGCCTTGGTGGTGACGGCGATGGGGTTCTGGATGAGGATGGACTGCGGGGGGGTGACGATGGAGATGGGCTCGCCCTGGCTCTTGGCATAGAGGGCGTCGTCCTCGTAGTCCAACAGCACGTCGCCCTGGCCGGACAGGAAGGTCTGGAGGGCGTTGCTGGCGCTGCTCGGCTGGGACACCGTGTTCTTCAGCAGTTTGCCGAGGTAGGCGTCGGCCTGCGCCTTGGACTTCCCCTGGTTCAGCTGGGCACCGTAGGCGGCCATCAGGTTCCACTTGGCACTGCCCGAGCTGAACGGGTTGGGGGTGATGACCTGCACGCCGGACTTCACCAGGTCTGTCCACGTCTTGATGTGCTTGGGGTTCCCCTTCCGGACGATGAACGACACGATCGAGTCGGTCACGTACCCGTTGGTGGGACCCTTGTCCCAGCTGGCCGACACGTCGCGGGCTTTCACCAGCTTCTGCATGTCGGGGTCCAGGGAGAAGTTGACCACTGTGGCCGGTAGGCCCGACACCACCGATGTCGCCTGGGTGCCCGACGGTCCGTACGACTGCACCACCGTCACCCCCTGTCCGGCCTTGGTGGCGTTGAAGGCCTTCACCAGCACTGTGTAGGCGGGCTTGGGGGTGGAATAGGCGACGAGGTTGACCGAGCCACCAGCGGCACCGGCCGCCGCCGGCAGGCCGAACAGGACCACGGCGACCACCGTCGGGGCAGCGGCCAGCGCCGCCAAACGTGCCAGGACAGGACGTCGGGAATTGGACATGGCACAATTCTGACTGATCCGATCGTATTTAGCAATTCACCAGATCAACGCGGGTTTAGAACCTTAGGAGTCTCCACGGCGGTCGCCCCGGGACCAGGCCGTCGCCGGGGATCGGGCCATCACCCGGGGATCGGGCTGCCCGTCGAACCGGGGTGTGGCCCGGCCATGATGGAAACGTGCGCCGTTACGTCCTCACCGTCACCTGTCCGGACCGGGTGGGCATCGTGGCGGCCGTCACCGGGTTCATCGCCGGCCACGGCGGCTGGGTGCTGGAGGCAGCCCAGCACGGCGACCTGTCCACCGGCCGGTTCTTCCTCCGCATCGAGACCCTGGCCGAATCGTTGCCGTTCGGACCCGTCGAGCTGGCCGACCGGTTCGGACTGGTGGCCGACGAGTACGACATGGACTGGCAGCTGACCGACACCGACGTGCGCAAGCGGGTGGTCATCCTGGCCAGCCGGGAACCGCACTGCCTGGCCGACCTCCTGTACCGCTGGCGCAGCGGCGACCTCCACTGTGACATCCCCTGCGTGATCGCCAACCACGACGTCCTGCGCCCGGAGGTCGAAGCCCACGGGATCCCGTTCCACCACCTGCCGGTGGACCCCGCCGACAAGGCGTCAGCCTTCGCCGAGGTCGACCGCCTCTTCGCCGACGCCGGTGGCGACGTGATGGTGCTGGCCAGGTTCATGCAGATCCTGCCGCCGGACCTGTGTCGTCGTTACCCCGGGCGGATCATCAACATCCACCACAGCTTCCTCCCGTCGTTCGCCGGGGCCAGGCCCTACCACCAGGCCTTCGACCGGGGGGTCAAGCTGATCGGGGCCACCTGCCACTACGTCACCGCCGACCTCGACGCCGGGCAGATCATCGAGCAGGACACCCGGCGCATCGACCACGGCTACTCCGTCGACGACCTCGTCCGCATCGGCCGGGACGTCGAACGGACCGTGCTCGCCCGGGGACTGCGGTGGCACCTGGAGGACCGGGTGCTGTTGAACGGCAGCCGGACGGTGGTGTTCACCTAACGGCCCCCTTCCGCTAACGACCCTTCCGCCGACCTTGGTCGCGGTGGACGACCGCGCCGACCAGCATGCCGAGGGCGTAGTCGAACAGCTCCTCGTCGTCGACGTGGTGGGCCAGGTGCGGCAACAGGTCCGGGTCGTCCGGGACGTCGTCGGCCGTCCACAGCTCTTCCGGCTCCTCCCGTTGGGCCGGTTGCCGGGCCACCTGCCGGTCGATCAGCACCGATCCGACCACCAGGTTCAAGATGGCCTGCAGGGCGAGGACGACCTCCTCTCCGGTCAGTCCGGCGGCGGTGAGCTCATGGACGAGCACCCGCCTGGCCGGTTGGAACAGCGCGGCGATCCGTCCCTGCCGCTGCACCAGGGCCACCAGGTCGGCCTGGTCCAGTAGGGAACGGCGAAGGGATCGACCAGCTGACGCCAGCCGGGTCTCCGGACCGCGGCCGGTGGCGGTCACCTCGCCGATGTCGGCGATGACCAGGTCCACCACCCCGTCGAGCAGGGCCTGCTTGTCGCCGACGTGCCAGTAGATGGCGGTGACCGCCACCCCCAACTTGGCGGCGAGGCCGCGGATGGTGAGCCGGTCGGCGCCGTCGGCCCGGACGATGGCCAGGGCCGCCTGGAGCACCTGCTGCCGAGAGAGGGCGCCGTCCCGTGCCGCCCCATTCCGGGCCCCTTGACCCTTCGCCGCGGTCATGTAACGATGCTACAGAGTAACGGTGATACAGAAACGCCCCCGGGGGGAGGTTCGTGAGCTGATGGCCGGTTCTGACCGCTACACGGTGATCTCCGCCGACTGCCACGGCGGGGCGGAGCTGCACCAGTACCGGGAGTACCTGGAACGCCGCCATCACGACGCCTTCGACGCCTGGGCCCGGGACTACGCCGTCCCCTACGAGGACCTGATGGGGGACGAGGGCCCCCGGAACTGGGACAGCGACCGCCGCCTGGCCGATCTGGAGGCCGACGGCATCGTGGCCGAGGTGGTCTACCCGAACACCATCCCGCCGTTCTATCCCGAGCCCTCCCTCAAGGTGCAGGTGCCGGGAGCCAGCCAGGGCGACCTGGCCCTGCGGTGGGCCGGCTTGCGGGCCCACAACCGGTGGTTGGTCGACTTCTGCAACGCCGCCCCCGGACGGCGGGCCGGGATCGCCCAGATCATGCTCCACGACGTCGACGCCGCGGTCGCCGAGATCGAGTGGGCCGCCGGTGCCGGCCTCCGCGGTGGGGTCCTCCTCCCCGGGGCCCCACCCGGTTCGGGGCTGGAGCCGCTGTACTCGCCGGTCTACGAGCCCATCTGGGCCGCCTGCGACGCCGCCGGCCTGGTGGTCAACCACCACAGCGGCAGCGCCGTCCCGCCGTTGGGGGAGCAGCCCATCGACCAGGTGACGTTCCTGCTCGAGGTCACCTGGTACGCCCACCGCGCCCTGTGGAACCTGATCTTCGGCGGCGTGATGGAGCGGCACCCCGACCTGCAGTTCGTGTTCACCGAGCAGGGCACCGCCTGGATCCCCGAGACCCTGTTGACCCTCGACTACTTCTTCCACCGCATGGGAACGGCGGTGGGTTCCCAGGAGTACGAGTGGGGGAACCCCGTGGTGGCCGACCTCGGCTGCCGCCCGAGTGACTACTGGGTCCGGCAGTGCCACGTCGGGTCGAGCTTCATGCGCCCGGCCGAGGCCGGGCTCCGCCACGCCGTCGGCGTCGACCGGATCATGTGGGGCAGCGACTACCCCCACAAGGAGGCCAGCTTCCCGTTCAGCCGGGAGGCCCTGCGGGCCGCCTTCGCCGGGGTCGACCCGGTGGAGGTGCAACCGATGGTCGGCGGCAACGCCGGCCGTCTCTACGGGTTCGACCTCGACCTCCTCGACCGGCTGGCCGGGCAGGTCGGGCCCACCCACGACGAGATCGCCGAACCGCTGCCGCCGGGCCAGCTCCCGGCGAACGCCGACCGCTGCCCCGCCTTCGCCGGCCTGGCCGGCTGAGCGGAGCCCACGAAAGGGAGGACGCCATGCCGAAGGTGCGCTACGGCGCCAGGACCGAAGAGCAGCTGCGCAACCGCGAGGTGGAGGCCACCTCGGTGGACGTGTGGGCCACCACCTTGGTCGCCACCTACTTCACCGACCCCGAGGTGGTGGCCGCCGTGCTGCCCCCGCCGATCGAGCCCGGCGACGAACCGTTGGTGAAGATCACCGTGGCCACCGTCGACATTCCCGGCTATCCGACGTTCGGAGCCGGCAGCTTCTCGGTCCGGGCCCGCCACGAAGGCACCGACGGCTACTACGCCCTCCTCATGCCCATGACCACCGAGCAGTCGGTGATCGGCGGGCGTGAGACCTTCGGGGAACCGAAGAAGCTCGGCGCCGTCACTCTCGACCGCCATGGCGACCGGGTGGTCGGGTGGGTGGCCCGGATGGGGACCACCATCATCGAGGTGTCCGGTCGCGTCGTCGAAGCCCTCGACCCGCCCGCCGACGAGACCCGGACCGACTTCTACTTCAAGTTCCTGCCGGCCCCCGACGGGAAGGGGTTCGACAGTGATCCGGCGTTGGTCTACTGCCACCGCACCGAGAAGACCCGGACCTTCGAGCGGGTGGACGGCGACGTCGTCCTCCGCGACTCCCGGTTCGACCCGGTGGCCGACCTGCCGGTCCGCCAGCTCCGCGACATCGTCCTGGCCACCCGCAGCAGCGTGCAGCGAGGGGAGATCCACGGCACCGTCCCCGGCGAGTGGCTCCGGCCGTACGTGCACCAGCGCTATGACGACCTGTCGCCGGTGGGCGGGGACGACCTGTCGCCGGTCGGCGGGGACGACCTGTCGCCGGTTGGCGGGGAGTAGGGACGGCAGTGGAGGAGCTGACCGGGAGGGTCGCCGTCGTCACCGGCGGGGCCGGAGGCATCGGCCGGGCGATGGGGGAGCGGCTGGCCGCCGAAGGCATGCGGGTGGTCCTCGCCGATGTCGAGCAGCCGGCCCTCGACCAGACCGTCGCCGACCTGACCGACCGGGGGTTCGAGGCCATCGGGATGGTCACCGACGTGGCCGACTACGCCTCGGTGGTCGCCCTGCGCGACCGGGCGCTCGACACCTACGGGGCCGTCCACCTGCTGTGCAACAACGCCGGCATCGGGGCCGGCGCCGAAGGGATGCTGTGGGAGCACGAGCTCAACGACTGGCGGTGGGCCGTCGGCGTCAACGTCTACGGCGTCATTCACGGCATCAACGCCTTCGTCCCGGCGATGGTGGCCTCCGGCGAGCCCGGCCACGTGGTGAACACCTCCTCCGGCAACGGCGGGGTGTCCCCGTTGCGGGGCACCCCCCAGTACGCCGTCACCAAGGCGGCGGTGGTCACCCTCACCGAGTGCCTGTACGCCCAGCTGCAGGACGCCGGGTCGGCGGTGGGGGCGTCGGTGCTGTTCCCCGGGCCCAACATGCTGCGCACCGGCCTGTTTACCTCCTGGCGGAACCGGCCGGCCGCCCTCGCCAAGGAGCGTCCGAGGGCCACGCCGTACCCGACGGTCGAGGACCTGGAGCGCCAGATGGCCGCCGCCGGGATCACCGTGCAGTACACCGAGCCGGCCGACGTGGCCGACCAGATGGTCCGGGGGGTCCGGGCCGGCGACTTCTGGATCATGGCCGCCAGCGACCGCATCGACGAGCAGATCCGGGCTCGGGCCGGCTCGATGCTCGCTCGGGCCAACCCGACCTATCTCCGGGAGGTGCCCGGGTGACCGACGACCGCCCACGGTTCCCGCCACCGGGCCGACCACGAGGAGCTACGGCGTGACCCGCTACTTGATCATTTCGTCCGACTGCCACGCCGGGCTGCCCAACGAGCAGTACCGGGAGTGGCTGGACCCCGCCTACCGGGCCCCGTTCGACCAGGCGCTGGCCGCCCGGTCGGCCATGGAGGCGGCGCTCGCCGAACGTGGATTGCGCAACCCCGAGTTCGCCGAGCAGTGGGAGGAGGAGAACGCCGAGGGCCTCCGCGGCGGGTGGGACGCCACGCGACGCGACCAGGAACTGGACGCCGACGGGGTGGTCGGGGAGGTCATCTTCCCCGATGCCGACGCCGTCACCGGCGGGGCCTCCGCCCCGTTCGGCGCCGGCCTCGGGGCCACCGCCGACGTCCCCACCGAGCTGCTGCTGGCCGGCGCCCGGGCCCACAACCGCTGGCTGGCCGAGCTGTGTGCCGCCAGTCCCGCCCGCCGGGCCGGCGTCGCCCTCGTCCCCATCTTCGACGTCGACGCCGCGGTGGCCGAGATTACCCGCGCCGCCGAGTCCGGGCTGCGCGGCGGCATCCTCATCCCGTCGATGTGGCAGCCCCACGAGCCGTACCACGACCGCAAGTACGACCGGGTCTGGGCGGCCTGCGCCGACCTCCAGATGCCGGTCCACGTCCACTCCGGCGCCGCCGACCGGGCCACCTACGGCGAACACGTCGGCCTCTACGTCGCCGAGGTCCGGTGGTGGTCCACCCGCCCCCTGTGGTTCCTCCTGTGGACCGGAGTCTTCGAACGGTTCCCCACCCTGTCCTTTGTCACCACCGAGTGTGGCGCCTTCTGGGCCCCCGACCTGTTGTGGAGCTCGGACATCGTCTACGACCGGGAGCACGCCGCCAAGAAGCTGGGGTCCCAGCTCACCGCCCACCTGTCCATGCGGCCGAGCGAGTACTTCGACCGCAACTGCTTCATCGGCGCCTCCAACACCCGTCGTCGCGAATTGGGTCGCCGCTACGAGATCGGCGTCGGCAACCTCATGTGGGGGAACGACTTCCCCCACCCCGAGGGCACCTGGCCGCACACCCGCGAGTGGCTCCGCCGCGCCTTTTTCGACATCCCCGTGGACGAGACCCAGCAGATCCTCGGCACCAACGCCGCCGAGTGCTACCACTTCGACGTCGACGCCCTCCGGCCGCTCGCCGACCGGTTCGGCCCGACCCCCGAGGACCTCGGCCAGGCCGGTCAGGACGTCGGCAAGTGGGCCGACCTCGCCGCCGCCGGCCGTCCCTGGCTCACCGGCAAGGAGGCCGTGGACCTGCCTATCGGCTAGCCCGAACCGGAGGGTGACGGACGGTGCGGGGCTGGGGCCCCGCACATCGGAGGAGCTTGGGGTTGGGGCCCCAAGCGGGCTAACGACTCAGCAGGTCTCGGGCGATGTGGGTCACCTGGATCTCGTCGGTGCCGGCGTAGATCTGGAACACCTTGGCGTCCCGGGCGAGCTGCTCCACCCGGAACTCGGCCATGTAGCCGTTGCCGCCGATCAGCTGCACGGCCTCCATGGCCACTTCGGTGGCGGCCTGGGCCGAGTACAGCTTCATGGCCGACGCCTCGGCCAGGGTCAACGACCGGCCGTGGCCGGCCATCTCGATGTGCCGGAACACCAGGTTCTCGACGTTGAGCCGGGCCACCTCCATCTTGGCCAGCTTGAGCTGCACCAGTTGGAGGTCGCCGATCGGCTTCCCCCACAACAGTCGGTCCTTGGCGTAGGCCACCGACAGCTTCAGGCACTCCTCGATGACCCCCAGGGCCATCGCCGCCACGCCGGCCCGTTCGGTGACGAAGTTGTCCTTGGCGCTCTGCCGACCACCGCCGCCCGGCTCGTCCTCGGTCTCGCCGAGCAACCGGTCCCGGCCCACCCGGACGTCGGAGAGGAACAGCTCGCCGGTCGGCGAGGAGTGGAGGCCCATCTTGCGGAACGGCTTCGATTGCTCCAGGCCCTCCATGCCCCGGTCCAGCACGAACGTCAGCACCTTTCGGGACCGCAGGTCGGTCTCCGACCCGTCGTCGAGCTTGGCGTAGAACACGATGGTGTCGGCGTACGGGCCGTTGGTGATGAACGTCTTGTTGCCGTTCAGGACGTACTCGTCGCCGTCCCGGCGAGCCGTCGCCTTCATCCCGCCGAGGGCGTCGGATCCGGAGTCGGGCTCGGTGATGGCCCAGGCCCCGATCTTGTCCAGCGTCAGCAGGTCGAGGGCCCACCGCTCCATCTGGGCCGGGGTCCCACGCTTCATGATGGTCCCGGCCGCCAGCCCGGTGGACACCCCCAGGGCGGTGACGATCCCGGGACTGTGATGGCAGAGCTCGATGATCGGGATCAGGGTCATCGCCGCCTGGCCGTCCCCCCGCCGGGCCGGCGGGTCCTCCCCCTTCTCGTTCCCGGCCGTCTCGTTCCCGGCCGTCTCCGTCCCGGCCGTCTCCTTCCGGGCCAGCGCCCGGGCGAAGCTCTCCCGGGCCAGCTGGTCCAGGCCGAAGGTGGTGTACAGCTTCCGGATGACGTCGTACGGCGGCGTATCGCCGTGCTCCAGCTCGTCCACCCGCGGCGCCACCTCGTCGGCCACGAACCGACGGACGGCGTCCCTGATGGCCAGCTGCTCCTCGGACCACTCGAACATGGTGTCCCCCCTTCTTCTCGGGCCTTCGGTCAGGCCTTCGTTGTCGCGACCGGCGGGTCCACCCGGACCAGCGTGTTGTGGTCGGTGTGCCGCAGTACCGCGGTGAGGCGGCCGTGCTGGATCGTGGTGGTCTCGTCGTAGGTGAACGTGCCGTCACCGACGGTGAGGGTCAGCTCGTAGTCGCTGGTCCGGGCCTGCTCGGCGAGGAAGCGGTTCGACAGGATGCCGTAGGTCTCCGACCCGCAGGTCGCCGTCATGTGGAGCGTGGTGTCCCCCGGCGCTGCCGGCCCGCCGGCCAGGACGACGGTGCCCCTCGGGACCAGGAAGCAGCGCATCACCTGGCCCTCGGCCTCGTCCCACAACCAGTAGCCCACCTCGGTGTGGAACGGGTCGCCCTCGTCGTCGCGCCAGGCCGCCGTCCGGTAGTCGAGGCCGTAGAGGACCTGACGGCCGTTCTCCACCGGCCCGAACGGGTTGAAGGTGGTCTTCTCCCGGTAGCGGGTCTCCCCGATCTCCCCCTTCTCGTTGGAGAACGCCACGTCGAGGCCCTGGTCCCCTTCCCAGACCCCCTGCAGCCCCATCAGCGGTCCCAGTTCCTTGCCCAGCGCCATCGATCCTCCTCGCCGTGTCCGGGTCCCCGACCCTAACGAGGGCTGACCCTAACGAGGGCTGACCCTGAATGGAATCAGTGGCCCTCGGCGTGCCGTTGGGTCCGGGCCACGATGATCCGGGAGGACACCAGGAGGATCAGGACGATGACCAGCAGCAGGAGGGCGGCGTCGTAGGAGAGGGAGTGGGCGGAGGGGTCGGCTGTGTTGTAGAAGACGTACACCGGATAGGTGAGGTACGAGAACTGGTGGCCGCCGATGAACGACCCTGTCCAGACGCTGCCGCTCCAGCCGGCCGTGTACAGCAGGGGGGCGGTCTCGCCGCAGGCGATGGCCAGGGCGATCAAGAGGCCGGTGACGATGCCGGGCAGGGCGCTCTTGAGCACCACCTTCCGCAGGCCGTAGCCGATGGACATCCCCAGAGCCTCCGCCCCCTCGCGGTAGGCGGTCGGCACCTGCCGGATGGCCGTCTCGGTGGCCTTGGCGATATACGGCACCACCATGATCGACAGGATCAGCAGCGCCGGCAGCAACGAGTAGCCCCAGTGGAGGCCGACCACCAGGGCGACGTAGCCGACGTAGCCGAGGACGATGGACGGGAACCCGGACAGGACGTCGGCGGCGGTCCGCATGACCCCGCCGCCGGGCTTCCCGCTCCGCCTCGGGCGGGCCAGCTCGGCCAGGTGGATGCCGGCCAGGACGCCGACGCTGCCGGCGATGATGAGCACGCCGAGCATGAGGATGAGGGTGCCGATGATGGCCCCCTCCAGGCCCCCGCTGCTGCCCTTGGTCGGGGTCCACAGCACGTCCCAGCGCCAGTGGGGGACCGCCCGGGCCACCACCCCGCCGAGGATCCAGATCGCCGGCCCGAGCACCAGGAGGAGCGCCAGGTAGGTGCCGATCCGGAAGCCGATGCCCACCGCCTTGCGCCGCTTCAACCCCCTCGAGGTCACCGCCATGGCGTCCCGCTCACCGGCCCACCGGGCCGCCGAGCCGCGAGGTGCGGGCGACGATCCAGCGGGCGATCAGGTTGACGAGGATGGAGATGACGGCCAGCAGCAGGCCCATCTCGGCGAAGGTGGCGATGGCGAAGCCGGTGCCGTCGGTCTGGGCGCCGTCCAGCTTGCTGACGATCGTGGCGGCGATGGTGGACATGGGGGAGTAGACGTTGGGGGCCACCTGGAAGATGGAGCCGGAGATCATGGCGATGGCGATGGTCTCCCCCAGGGACCGGCCGAGGCCGAGGACCGTGGCCCCGATGATGCCGGAGCGCACCCACGGGAGGGTGACCCGGTTGGCCACCTCCCAGTCGGTCATCCCGAGGGCCTCGCCGCCCTCCTTGGGCAGTCGGGGCACCTGGCGGAACAGGTCGGCGGTGGTGGAGCTGATGATGGGCACGATCATGAGGGCCAGCACGAGCCCGGCGGTGAGGAGGCCCTCCCCGTGTCCCACGGGGCTCTTGAACCACCGGAAGAACGGGACGTCGGGCATGTGGTCGCCGATGATCGGATAGATGTGCTCGGCCAGGAACGGCCCGAAGGTGAGGATGCCCCAGAGGCCGATGACGACGCTCGGGATGCCGGCCAACAGCTCGACGGCGAACCCCAGGGGTCGGGATATCCAGCGGGGCAGGCGTTCGGTGAGGGCGAAGGCGCAACCGATGGAGATCGGGATCGCCACGATGAGGGCGATCAACGACGACTGCAGCGTCCCGGCGATCAACGGCCAGATCTCGTAGGCCGCCCCGACCGGGTGGGCGACCCCGTTGGTGGTGGTGGTCCCGCCGTAGCCGCTGCCGGGGTTGAACTCCGACCCGGTCAGGAACTGCCAGCCGTTGACCCGGATCGCCGGGGCCGCCTTGACGGCGAGGACGGTCACCACGAAGACCAGGGCGGCCAAGGGCAGCAGGACGGCGATCCGTCCGGCCCACCGCCACGCGCCCGTCTCCGACCCCCGGAGGATCCGGAGGAAGCGCGAGCCGGTCGACGGACCGGGGACCCCGACCGGAGCACTTTGAGAGAGGGGAGGGACCGCGGGCGAGTCGCCCGCGGTCCCTCCGATGACCGTCATCGTCGACTACTTGATCTTCAGGATCTGCTTGATCGAGTTGAGCTCCACCTTCGGTGGCAGCGGCTGGAAGTTCACGGGGGTCAGGTAGGTGGAGCTGTTCCCCAGCTTCGGGTTCACCGCCCACTCGAGCACCGACCGCATGTTCTTGGCCGTGGTCGCTGTGGCCTGCTTGGTGTTCACGATGGCGTACTCGTAGTTGATGATCGGGTAACCCTGCTTGGCCGGGCCGTAGATGAGGGAGATGGTCCCGTTGACCGGGGTCTTGTTGGCGAAGCTGGCGGCCTCGGCGGCAATCGATCCCTGCGAGGGCAGCACGTACTGACCCGACTTGTTCTGCAGGGCGGCGTAGTTGGCTGTGTTCTGCAGCACCTGGGTCAGGTAGGAGATGCCGACGTAGGCGATGCAGCCGACGGTGGCCTTGCAGCCGGCCACCATGCCCGAGTTGCCGGTCTCCGCCAGGGCGCCCGTGACACTCGGCCAGGCGATTGTGGTGTTGAACGACAGCGTCTTGCCCCACCCTGTCGGTGTGGCTTGGGACAGGTAAGAGCTGAACAGGAAGGTGTCACCGCTGGAGTCGGCCCGGTGGAGGGTGACGATCGGCAGTGTCGGCAGCGTCACCCCTTTGTTGACGGCGACGATCTTCGGGTCGTTCCACTTGGTGATCTTCCCCTGGTAGATGGCCGAGAGGAGCTTGCCGCTCAGCTTCAGGTGGGCGGTCACCCCGGGGATGTGGTACTCGACGAGCTGCGCCGAGATGGCCAGGGGGATGTTCTGGAGGGTCGGGGTGGCCTGCAGCTCGCTTGTGGAGAGGTAGGCGTCGGAGGCCCCGATGTCGGCGGTGCCGTTCGAGGCGTCGGTGATCCCGGTGCCCGAGCCGGTGCTGGCCGTCTGGATGGTCACTGTCGGGTAGGTCTGGTTGTACCCGGGCACCCAGAGGTTGAACAGCGGGTACAGCAGGCTGCTGCCGGTCTCACTGACGGTGCCGCTCGACGGCGTCTCGACACCGCTCTTCGGCAGTTTGGCTGCAGCCGCTCCGGCGGTGCCGACGGCCGGCAGGGCGACCGTCAGGGCCAGGGCAGCACCGGCGGCGGCCGGCACCAGGCGCTTGGCTCGGGAAATCCGAGTCACAGGGTTCCTCCTTGTGGGTTGTTTGCTCGGGTCATTTCGGTTCTGGCGGCCCGCCTCGACGACGGTCCACCGCTGCAGAGCGTCCGGGGCCCCCGCCGCCCCCGGGGTGGCTCAGCCCATGCGGCCGGTGACGTACCGCTCGGTCTGTGGGTTGGTGGGGTGCTCGAACAGCTGGTCCGTCGGTCCGTGCTCGACCAGCCGGCCGTCGTAGAAGAACATGGTGTTGTGGGCCACCCGGCGGGCCTGGGCCAGGTTGTGGGTGACCACGATGAGGGTCAACGCCGGCACCATCTCCCGCACGAGGGCCTCGACGTACTCGGTGGAGATCGGGTCCAGGGCAGAGGTGGGTTCGTCCAGGAGCAGCACCTCGGGCCCCACCGCCAGGGCCCGGGCCAGGCAGAGCAGCTGCTGCTGGCCACCGGACAGCCGGAACGGCGAGTCCTTCTGGCGGTCCTTCACGGCGTCCCACAGCCCGACCTCGCGGAGGCGTTGCTCGGCCACCACGTCGAGCTGCTTTCCCTTGGCGATCCGGTGGGCCTTCACCCCGGCCACCACGTTGTCCCGGATGGACATCGGGAAAGGATTGGGCCGCTGGAACAACATCCCCACCCGGCGGCGCAGCGACAGGAGGTCCTGGTCGGCTCCCCAGATGGACCGGTCGTCCAAGAGCACGTCGCCTTCGTGCCGGAACCCCTGCACCTTGTCGTTCATCCGGTTGAGGGTCCGCAGGAAGGTGGACTTCCCCGAGCCGGTCGGGCCGATCAGGGCGGTGATGGTGCCCCGCGAGAACCGCATGTCGATGCCCGAGAGGATCGTCTTCTCGCCGAACCGGAGGGTCAGGCCCTTCGACTCCATGACGTCCGCCGGACGTCCCCGGTCGGGATCGAGGGCGGCCAGCGAGTCTGTCGCCGGGCCCCGACCGGGTCCCGGCTGGTCCGTCGGCGGCCGGACCAGTGGTCCTGCGGCGGCCGGTGCCGGGCGTTCGTCCTCGGGGTTGCTTTGCACCTGACCCGTCCTACCCGAGCAGTGTGAACGGGGAGGAAACCGTCGGCAAACTCTGGACGACATCGGGGAGAATTTCTCGTGGCACGCGCCGGCCGACACCGGTCGACATCGGGCGGGGCCGGGGCCCTTTCGGATCCTCCCTGGTCAGGGCCTCATCGGGCTGGTCAGGGCCTCATCGGCGGTCGGGCTCGATGCCGACGATCGCCCGATGTGATGCCTCGATGCGGTCGATCGCCTTGACCCCTTCCATCGCCACCACCACCCAGACGACGGCGGTGACGGCGGCCACGACGATGCCGGCCGGCTGGCTGAAGACCGCCGCAACGAGGGAGCCGAGGCCCAGCACGATGGTGGCCAGGTAGGTCCACCACAACCGGAGCATCCGCCGCCGTCCGGGGTCGTTCGGGGGCAGGCAGTCCCGGAAGGCCTGGTAGGGACAGAACAGGTTGGCGACGGGGATGAACCAGAACCCCACCCCCCACCCCGGCCGGTGCCGGGCCGGTAGCCGCAACCACCTGGCCGCGTTCGCCGCCCGGTACTGCCAGACCAGGAACAGGACGCCCGCGGCGATCGACAACACCGTCAACGGCCACTGGTACGACGGCGATTCCAAGGCCGAGGGCACGGCCGGCGTCGACTGGCTGTGCTGCACCGCCGTGTCCACTTGGTGGATGTACCGATCCCAGACGTGGTAGGTCCCGCCGTAGTGCGCCACCCACACCGCCAGGCTGGCCACCGACATCACCGCGTAGACCAGTACGGCCCAGCGGGCCCACCGGGCCGCGCCCTGCTCGTCGACCACCAGGCGCCGCAGGCCGGCGTTGGCCGGGGCGGCCGGTGTCCATCCAGCGGCGGCCGGATAGGCGGCTGGAGCGGCGGAGGGAGCGGAGGGAGCGGGTGAAGGAGCGGGTGAAGGAGCGGCGGAGGCAGGGGCTGGCGCCGGTGCCTTCACCTGGACCTGCGCCTGGGTCTGGGCCGGGACCTGCGCCGGCGGCCCGGCCTGGTGCTCGGTCCACCGCGACCCGTCCCACCAGCGGCTGCCGCCCCCACCGGCGGGATCGGGGTACCAACCGGCCGGCGGACCGGGGGGCGACGTGGTCATGGCCGGCATTCTGGCAGCCGGCCACGGCATCATGGCGGCATGGACACGACGCCGGTGGTGACCGTCTTCCGGTCCCGACTACGACCGGGCGTGGACGAGGACTACGGACCTCTGGCCAACCGGATGGAGGCGCTGGCTCGGACCATGCCCGGGTTCGTGGACTTCAAGGGGTTCGTCGCCCCTGACGGCGAGCGGGTGTCCATCGTCACCTTTGCCGACATGGCCGCCCAACGGGCGTGGCGGGACCACCCCGACCACCGGGCGGCCCAACAGCGCGGCCGTCGGGACCTCTACGAGTGGTACTCCGTGCAGGTGTGCACCCTGGTGTCCGAGCACCGCTTCCCGGGATGACCCGCTCACCCAATGTGCTCCGGACCAGCCCCCGGAGAATGGCGCTGACCTGGCGCGATGCCAGCCGAGGGCGGCGAAATCGCGACCCTCTGAACAGGGACTTCTACGATTCTCCAGGGGCTGGAATTTCGCGAACACCCAAGGTTCCCGCCCCAGATGCCGTCATCCGGCCTTGTCCCCCGCATGGTCCCCCGCATGGTCCCCCGCATGCTGCGGGGCGCCCTTCGGAGCGGGCAGGGCGACGCGGGCGAGGACATTGTTGCCGGCAGCCACGCAGGCCGTGGCCGCCGGGCAGGCCACGCTGATGAGCCCGACGGGGATGTACCGGGCGGTGGTGGTGCGCCAGGTGGCCCCGCCGTCCGTGGAGGTGACGACGCCGCCGATGGGGGTCGGGGGGTTGGTGACCGTCCACACGGTGCCGACGGCGGCGCAGTGGCTGGCGGTCGGGCAGGAGACGGCGAAGGCGTCGCCGAGACCGGGTGGTGAAGCGCCCAATGCCCAGGTGGTGCCGCCGTCGTCACTGCTGAGCACCTGGCTGGGGGCGAGGACGACGTTGGTGGTGGTGGTCGACTTGGTGCCCACGGCCAGGCAGACGCCGGCGGCGGTGCAGGAGATGCCGTGGAGCAGCCCGACGCCGGCCGGCAGGGTCGCCGCCGTCCAAGTGGTCCCGCCGTCGGCGGTGACGGCGATCGCTCCGGCGCCCTGCCCAGGTGCAGTGGAGGTGTAGCCGACGGTGACGCAGTCGTCGGCCGACGGGCACGACAGGTTGCTGATCCCCCCGAGACCGGCCGGGAGGGACCCGGTCCGTTGCCAGTCCTGGCCACCGTCGACGGTGGAAGCCGACCAGAAGCCGGCGCCGTCGCCGGCGATCACCGTGCAGGCTGTCGCCGAGAGGCACTGCACCGCCGTCAGGTTCACCGAGCCGGCCGGCGGGGCCACCGACTCCCAGTCCTGACCGCCGTCGGAGGTGACGAGTACGGCACCGAGGATCGGGCCGCCGTCGTAGGCGGCGCCCACCGCCATGCAGTGGTGGCGGTCCGGGCAGTCGACGGCGGCGAGGTCGACGGGGTCGGCCACCGTGACCTGCTCGGCCGACCAGGTGGTGCCGCCGTCGTCGGTGGCGGCGATGACCACCGGAGGCGGAGGGGCACTGGTGGTGGTCGACGTCAGGGCGTTGACCGTCGACCGACCGACGGCCCAGCAGTGGAGGGTGTCGCCGCAGGACACGGCCTCCAGGACCCCGGTGCCGGTGGGGGCCGGGCCGCCGGAGACGTCCACGGCGGTCGTGGTGGTGGTGCTCTTGGTGGTGGTCGTGGTCGACGCCGTGCCCAGGTGGGTGCAGCCGGCACAGATCACCGCCACCGCCACGGCCACCGCTGCCGGCGCCCACCCCTTCTTCACGTCCCCTCCACGACGCCGCAACTTTAACGGCGGCCCTGGTCACGGTGGGGGCACTGCCGTTGCCGCAGTGGCGGCGGCGAGGCATTGCCCCGGTGACGCGAATGAGCGTTTGCCGCAGTGGTGGCCACAGCCTGGTCGTCTACCCTCGACGCCGGTGGACTGGATCGACATCGTCCTCATCCTGGTGGTGGTCGCCGCCGCTGTCCACGGGCTCCGTCTCGGGGCCCTGCTCCAGGTGTTCACCTTCGGCGGATTCCTGATCGGCATGGTCCTCGGGATGCTGCTGTCGGTGGCGATCGGGTCGTCGATCCACTCGCAGGGGGTGAGGATCGCCGTCGTCCTGGTCCTGGTCCTCGGCCTGGCGATGGTGTTCGGCGTCGGCGGCCGGGTGCTCGGCAGCTGGAGCACCGTGGCGGCCCGCCGGCGGCACCTCGGATCGATCGACTCCGTCCTGGGGGTCGCCGTGGCCGTCGTGGCCGTGCTGGTGTCCTCCTGGCTGGTGGCCTACATGCTGTCGCAGAGCCGGTTCGTCTGGCTCAGCTCGGCGATCCAGCGCTCCGACGTACTGAAGGCGGTGGACGACGTCATGCCGCCGCCGCCGGACGTCTTCACCCCGCTGCAGACCTTCCTGTCCAACTCCGGGTTCCCGCCGGTGTTCGTCGGGGTGTCGCCGGCGCCGGCCCAGCCGGTGGCCACTCCGTCGGGATCGGAGGCCAACCAGATCGGGTCGGTGGCCGCCGGTTCCATGGTGAAGGTCCTCGGGCAGGCCTGCGGCTACCTGCAGGAGGGGTCGGGATTCGTGGTGGCCCCAGGCCTGGTGGTGACCAACGCCCACGTCATCGCCGGGGAACCGTCCACCCAGGTGGTGGTCCAGGGCGTCAGCTACCCGGCTACCCCGGTGCTGTTCGACTCCGACTTCGACCTGGCGGTGCTGCGGACGAAGGCCCCGTTGGGCCCGGCGCTCAACCTCGACCCGGACGAGGTCGACCGGGGCACCGAGGGTGCCGTCCTCGGGTACCCCCAGAACGGGTCGCTGGCGATCAACCCCGCCGGGGTCGCCGCCAGCCTGACGGCCCAGGGCCGGGACATCTACAACCAGGGGACAGTGATCCGGGCCGTCTACCAGCTGGACGCCGACGTGCAACCCGGGAACTCCGGCGGACCGGTGGTGGAGGCCGACGGGACGGTCATCGGCGTCGTCTTCTCCCGGTCCACCGTCAGTGCCGACGTCGGCTACGCCCTGGCCTCCCCCGGCGTGCTCTCGCGGGTGCAGCAGGCCGAGATGCGGAACGCCCCCGTCAGCACCGGGGCCTGCGCACAGGGCTGACCGGCCCGCCGGTGGGCGGGACGAGCTGACCTGCCCGCCGGTGGGCGGGACGAGCTGACCTGCCCGCCGGCCGGAAGGAGGGGTGAGGAGGGGTAAGAATGACCGCCATGTCCCTCCCCATCGAGGATTACGCGGTGATCGGCGACCTCCATACCGCGGCCATCGTCGGCCGGGACGGGTCGATCGACTGGCTGTGCCTGCCCAACTTTGCGTCGGGGTCGTGCTTCGCCCGGCTGCTGGGGACCGACGACAACGGGTTCTGGAAGATCGCCCCGGCGGGGCCGGAAGGGACGGTGACGGCGACCCGCCGTCGCTACCGGGACGGCACCCTGGTGCTGGAGACCGAGATGGACTGCGAGACCGGGTCCATCCGGATCACCGACTGCATGCCGATCCGGGAGACATACCCGCAGGTGGTGCGGATGGTCGAAGGGCTGTCGGGGGAGGTGCCGGTCCGGATGCAGCTGGCGGTGCGGTTCGACTACGGGCAGTCGATCCCGTGGGTCAGCCGGATCGGCCACCTGTGGACGGCGACGGCCGGGCCGGACTCGGTGGCGCTGTGGACCCGGATGGACGTCCGTGGGGAGGGGCTGACGTCGGTGGCCGAATTCCCCATCCACCAGGGGCAGCAGGTGCCGTTCACCCTGACGTGGTACCCGTCGCACGAGGCGCCGCCGCGGCCGGTGGACCCGTGGTTCACGGTGGCCACCACCGAGAATTGGTGGCGGACGTGGTCGAGCGCCTGCACGTACGAGGGGGAGTACGCCGACGCAGTCCTGCGGTCGCTGATCACGTTGAAGGCGTTGACGTACGAGCCGACGGGGGGCATCGTGGCGGCCGCCACCACGTCGCTGCCGGAGTCGCTCGGGGGGAACCGGAACTGGGACTACCGGTACTGCTGGTTGCGGGACGCCACGCTGACGCTGGAGTCGCTGATGCGCGGCGGGTACCACGCCGAGGCGCTGGCCTGGCGGGACTGGCTGCTCCGGGCGACCGCCGGGGACCCGTCGAAGCTGCAGATCATGTACGGGGCGTCCGGGGAGCGTCGGCTGGACGAGTGGGAGGTCGAGTGGCTCCCCGGCTACGAGGGGTCGGGGCCGGTCCGAGTGGGGAATGCCGCCGCCGACCAGTACCAGCTGGACGTGTACGGAGAGGTGATGTCCGCGCTGTACAGCGCCGGCGAGATGGACGGGGTGCACAGCCGGGCGGTCTGGGACCTCCAGATGAAGCTGATCGAGTTCATCGAGGACGGGTGGAAGCTGCCGGACGACGGGCTGTGGGAGGTCCGGGGCCCCCGGCGGCACTTCACCCACTCGAAGGTGATGGCCTGGGTGGCGGTGGACCGGGCGGTGCGGACGCTGGAGGACTGGCCGGAGCTGGAGGGCCCCGTCGACAAGTGGCGGGCGCTGCGCGACGAGATCCACGCCGAGGTGTGCGAGAAGGGGTACAACGCCGAGAAGGGGGCGTTCACCCAGTACTACGGCTGCAACCACCTGGACGCCAGCCTGTTGATGATCCCGTTGGTCGGGTTCCTGCCGGCGAAGGACCCCCGGGTGGTGAGCACCGTGGAGGCGGTGCAGCGGGAGCTCATCGACGACGCCGGGTTCGTCCTGCGGTACCGGACGTCCGACGACGGGGCGGTCGACGGGCTGACCGGCCGTGAAGGGGCGTTCCTGGCCTGCTCGTTCTGGCTGGCCGACTGCCTGCACATGATCGGCCGGGTGGACGAGGCGACGGCGCTGTTCGAGCGGCTGCTCGCCCTCCGCAACGACCTCGGGCTGCTGTCCGAGGAGTACGACGGGGTGGCCTGCCGGCAGGTCGGCAACTTCCCGCAGGCGTTCTCCCACGTCTCCCTGGTGAACACCGCCTGCCGGCTCACCGGCCAGGAACCGCTGTCGCCCGGGCAGACCCAGGTGGCGAAGCGCATCCGGAAGCTGTTGACCGAGAACCTCATCGGCGGGGTCGGCAGCGGGAACGTCCGGGCCACCAAGTGGGGCCTGGCCGACCTGACCCGGCACGGCCTGGGCAGCCTGCACTACACCCGGCCGGTGTTCAAGGGGGCAAAGAACGGCGGAGCGGCCGGGGCGGAGCCGGCGGCCCCGGGGCCGGCCGGAGCAGAACCGGTCGGGGCGCCCAACGGTGCGGGGTCGGCGGAGCCGGAGGCGGCGCCGAACGCGTCGGGAGACCCGAAGTCGTGACCGAGACCCCGGAGGGGCCACTGCGGTGAGCGGCTCCCATCCTCACCGGCATGCCCACGACGGTGGCCACTGGCACGACCATGGCGGCCGGGAAGTGGTGCCGGTGGACCCGGTGGCGATCGCCCCGGGGGTGCTGCAGGTCGACACCCTGCTGGGGGGGTGGGAGCGGGTGACGGCCGGGTACCTCATCGAGGGGCCGGCGCCGGTGCTGGTGGAGACCGGGAGCCAGTCGTCGGTGCCGGTGCTGCTGGCTTCCCTGGACCGGCTGGGACTGGGGCCGTCGGACCTGGCGGGGGTGATGGTGACCCACATCCACCTCGACCACGCCGGCGGCGTCGGCGACGTGGCCCGGGCGTTCCCGAAGGCGACGGTGTACGTCCACGAGAAGGGGGCCCGCCATCTGGCCGACCCCGCCCGGCTCATCGACTCGGCGGCGCGTGTGTACGGCCCCCTGCTCGACTCGCTCTACGGGCGGATGACCCCGACCGACGCGGCGCGCCTCCACGTGGTGGCCGACGGCGAGGAGATCGCGGTCAGCGCCAACCGCGCCCTGGTGGCGGTGGACTCACCCGGTCACGCCAAGCACCACGTCGGGTTCCACGACTCGACCAGCGGTGTCCTGTTCGCCGGCGACGCGGTGGGGGTGAAGCTGCCCGACGGGGGCGTGCTGCGCCCGGCCACGCCCCCACCGGACTTCGATCTCGACCTGGCCCTCACCTCACTCGGCAAGTTCGCGGCGCGCCGCCCGACCGCCCTGGCGCTGGCGCACTACGGGTTGCTGGACTCGCCCCAGGAGCTGCTGACCGAGGCCGAAGAGACCTTGCGGGCGTGGGCCGAGACGGCCGAGGCGGCCTATCGGGCCGGCGACGACATCGCCGGTGCGCTCTCGGCCCGGTTCGACTCGACCCTGGCCGACGTCGATCCGG
>Ga0134126_10002055_pt1 | contig 25563 bp, 17 predicted proteins | sample KB31752_FD_96881 | JGI IMG/M metagenome (GOLD analysis project Ga0134126, IMG submission 96881) | Terrestrial soil microbial communities with excess Nitrogen fertilizer from Kellogg Biological Station, Michigan, USA - KB3-175-2 | ecosystem: Environmental > Terrestrial > Soil > Unclassified ... | reverse complement strand
TTCGTCGATGCGACCTCGGGCGGCTCCGTGCCGCGCGAGTACGTGCCGTCGGTGGAGAAGGGGCTCAAGATCCAGAAGGAAGATGGCGTGCTGGCGCACTTCCCGACCGTGGACTTCCGCGCCACCTTGACGGACGGGAGCTACCATGATGTCGACTCGAACGCACTGACGTTCGAGATCGCCGCCAAAGCGTGCTTCCGCGAAGCGATGCGCAAGGCGGCCCCCATCCTGCTCGAGCCGGTGATGAAGGTCGAGACCGTGACGCCGGGGGATTATCTCGGCGATGTCATCGGCGATCTGAACCGCCGCCGCGGCATGATTCAGGACCAGCTCGAGCGCGGGGCCAACATCGCGGTCGTGGCCGTCGTGCCGCTGTCGGAGATGTTCGGCTACATCGGCCAGCTGCGCTCGATGACGAGCGGCCGCGCCTCATACACCATGGAGTTCTCGCATTACGAGCCGGTGCCGAGGAACGTGGCGGACGAGGTGATCGCCGCGGTCACCGAGATGAAGGCGGCCGCGAACGCCTGAAGAGGCACGGGGACTGAGGCCCGCTGGGCGGGGCAGGAGCGCCCCGGTCCAGCGCTTGCCACGAGCGCGGTGCTCAGCTCCCCGACAGTGCTTTCTGGAACTGCGGGCTCTGCAACATGGAGCTCACCGTGTTGACGATCGCGTCCGAGAGGACTTCGTAATAGTCCTCGAGCTCATAGGAGCGTCCGAATCGCTTCGCATCGCCGGAAGCGGTGCCGCTCCAGAGCACTTTTCCATCGCGACCCACCACAGTCAGGTGGACCGTAACCTGCGCGCGGTAGAGGGAAGTCTCCCTCACGAAGAACTGGGTGACCTCGCCGCTGATCGTCACCGCGCCGGCGCCGTCGACCGTCTTCAGGCCGGCGCTGTCGAAGAGCGCACGCATGTGCGTACTCACGAAAGCCCCGACGTCATCCTGCGTCGTCACGGGTTTTGGCTTCGGATCCTCGCGATTCTCCCCGATGAGCTGCTTGTCGGGGCGCACGTCGCGGAAGACGTCGAAGTGCAGGGGCGCCTGCGACATTTCCATGACGCCGAGCCGCAGGTCCGAAGTCGGGCGCCATTTCAGGGGCACGTTGACGAGCAAAGCCGCATGGGCCTGCGCGCCGAAAGCTGCCGCTAAGACGAGAAGAATGACTCGAGCACGCATGTCGGATCGGTCTCCGTTGCCGGTGGAGGCGGGGGGAATGATACGATGGCTGGCTGCGGGCTGCAGCCCGATCCCTGCCGTCTCATGATTCGACGCGCCGCCCACGCCTTTCTCCCGCTGCTGGCGTTCGGCCTGGTCCCTCTCCTTGCCCAAGCGCAGTTGCGCAGCACTCTGGCGACCTCCGATGCCGCAGTCGACCTGCGGGCCGGCGCAAAGGCGCCGCAACTGCTGATGCTGCGGGCTGCAGCCGGCGGCCCACCCTGGGTCAATACGGTACCCGTGAGCCTGCCGGCTTCGGTCGAGCGCAAGGGAGAGCGTATTGCGCTCGAGTGGCGGCTGGTGCGCAAACTCTCATCCGTACGGCCCGGCCGGGTCAGCTTCGTCTATGAGTCTCCACGACCCCATCTGCGGCTCACGTGGGAATGGCGGGCGCGGGCGGGATTCGGCCCGCTGGAGCATCGCATCGTCATCGCCAACCTGAGTGCCAGCGAGTACTGGTTGGCGCCGATGGACAGCCTGCATCTGCGGTTTCGGGTACCGGCTGGAGTCCGGCTCGTGCATTTCTATGTCGACAAGGGTGGTGGCCGGCCGACCGCGCTGGGCACGCACGAGGTCAGTGTTACGGAGGGGTACCGCTGGACCGGATGGTCGACGACCTTCTCGCATCCGGTGCCCGGAAGGCCGCGCGAGATCATTCCTTATGAAGCGGTGCTGCGGCCGCAGAAGGACGGGCGTGGGTGGTATGCGGGAATCGAGTTCAGCGGCCGCACTCGACTGACCCTGCGCCGCGCCGGCGCGCGCCTGAGCAGCATTCTCGGACTCGATCCGGACCCCGGTCCGGTGGTCACGCGTCTGGCGCCCCACGGAAAGTTCGAGACGCCAGTGGTCTTCCTGGGCACCTTCTCGGGAGGAGCGGACGGAGCGGGCAACCAGCTGCGCCCGTGGGTGCGAGCGGTACTCGGATCGGCGCAGACGTGGCGCAATCCTGACTACCCGCTCACGGTGAACAACAGCTGGGGCGCGGGCATCGGGATCGATGAGGCGGTGGCGCAGAGGATGATCGCCGATGCCGCTGCCCTGGGCTTCGAGATGTATCACCTCGATGCCGGCTGGTTTCGCGGCGTCGGCGACTGGTATCCCGATCCACGCAAATTCCCCCATGGCCTGGTGCCGCTCGCTGAGGATGCGCATGCGCATGGAATGAAATTCGGTCTCTGGGTGGACTGGGCGCAGGCGGGCACCGACACGGAGCCTGGTGCGCTCAATCTGCGGGACCCCAGAGTCCGGGATTGGCTGGTGGCCGATGTCGCCACGGGCTGGAAACCGCAGGCATTCAAAGGGCAGACGATCGATCTGGGAGTTCCCGCGGCGAAGGCCTACGCGCAGGGCGAGGTCAACCGCCTGGTCCGGGACTATCACCTGGACATGTTGGAGCACGACGGGTACCTGGTCGCGCAGGGGTGCACGCGCACGGATCATCCACATGCGGCGCCCGATCCGCGGCGGATGCACGTGGATCACTACGATGGCGAGGATATCGTGAGCAGCTCCAATTCCACCGATGTGAGCTATCACGCGGTGCGAGCCTATTACGACATCTACGCGCAGCTGCGGCGGCTCCATCCGCAGCTGCTGCTCGAAATCTGCAATGACGGCGGCAGGATGGTCGACTTCGGGAGCGCCGCGCACGGGGACTACTTTTCGCTGACCGACACGTACACGCCGCTCGCCAACCGGCGTGCCTTCTACGATGCGAGCTTCGTGCTGCCGCCGGCGATGCTCGAGGCGTATGAGGCCAAGTGGCCGACGGCGACGACGGCGCGCTTCCTCTACATGCTGCGCAGCGGGATGATGGGATGGCTGACGGTGATGCAGGATACGAGCGCATGGACTGCGGAAGAGCATGCCGCCGCACACAAGGCCATCGCCCTTTACAAGGCGCGGCTGCGGCCTCTCATTCGCGACGCTCGGCTCTTCCACATCTCTTCGCGTCCGGACGGCGTGCACTGGGATGGAATGGAGTACTGGGACCCGGTGCGCGGACGAGGCGTGGTATTCGCCTTCCATGGTGCGGACCCCGCGGAGCCGGCGCATCGCTTCGTCCTTGCGGGATTGAATGCGCGAATGACCTACCGCCTGCACTTCGAGGATGGCACCTCGCCGGATATCGCGATTTCCGGTCGACAACTGATGACCTCGGGGCTGCGGGTGGCGCTGCGGGAGCCGCTCAGCTCCGAGCTCGTGTTCCTCTCGGCAGGCGCCTTCAGTATCCCGCGGAACCCAGGGTATAGCGGAATGCCAGCTGCAGCTGGGTGTCGGTGAGGGGGCCCGAGCGGCCGAGGTACTCGCTCTGCGCGTACGAGCGGCCCGTGACTCGCAGCCATTCGAGCGTCGCCGTCCAGCTCCTCCCCGAGTCGAACACATACGCCACCGTCCAGGCGCGGCCACTCTCGTCTCCCCGCGCTTGCGTATTGCGGCTGTCGACCTCGAAACGGTCATAGCGGGCGCTCAGCCTATGGTGGCTGCCGAAGCGCCGCGACAACAGCACATACCGGGCATCGAACGGCCATTCGAGCGATGCGCCGCCAGGAGCGACCTCCGTGTCGCCCGCCAGCCATTGCGCGATCAAGGTCCAGTCCGGTCCATACTCCACGCGAGCGCCGGCGCTGTTGAAATCCGTGTGCCAGGCAAAAACGCGGGCGGCGGTGTCCGCAGCCCTCGGATCGGCCCTGTTGTCGTAGTGAAGGGCGGTGAGCAGAATGCGGCCGGGAAAATTCAGATCCATCCCGCCGTAGTAGCCCGCGCGGCCGTCGATCTCGCGGAACGGCTCGAGATACGCCCCGCTGGCACCCTCGAGCTTGCCAACGCGGTCGAACACCGGCGTCTGGCGATCGTCCAATATGAATCCGCCATCGGCCAGCGCCGCGCCGGCGACCTCGTTCCAGCCAAACACACCGCCCACCACGTCGAGGTCGAAGGGTAAGCCGCGCCGTGTCCCGAGCCAATCGACTGTCGCTTCCACACCGAGGGTGCGTAACTCCTCCGCGATCCAGCTGTTCAGCGCGGAGTAGGACAATGTGTAGGGAGAGGCCCAGCCGCCCGCCCGGTTCTCCAGGGATATCGGCGCATAGAAGGCGCCCGTCTTGACCCGAAGGCGCAGGTCGTGGCGGGGATAGGGGCGAAACTGTAGATACGCTTCCGTGAGGCCGACGGGATTTCGGTACGCATTACCCCACGCGGAAGCGTCCACGTGCAATTGCCAAACCTGGCCCAATGGGGCGTCGAGCGCGAATCGCAGACGTCCGAGCTGCAGACCGGACTGATGCTCGTCGAATCGCACCGGCCCGTAGCCACCGTCGAGCACCGAAGCCTGGGCGTCGGAGGTGACTGCCCGAAGGTCCAGGTCCAACTCCCACGAGGCCGCGCGCGCGCCCGCGGTCGCGAGCAGAATCGCGGCGCCGAGCGCGAGCAGGTGGGAAGCCTTGCCCATCAGTAGCTGTCCCACGAGGGAGGCCCCCCTTCCATGGGCTCAGGCCGCAGCGCCTTGGTCAGCTCGAGTGTCAGGGTCGCCTGATCGCTGGCGTCGATGGACAGCTCGCGCACGAGCGCCGGCGTCTGCTCGCGCATCCGCGGATGCCACACGGTGATCTCATAGTGACCGGCGGGCACCTCTGCGGTCCAGGTGCCCCTCGAATCCGTGGTCCCATAGAACGGTGCGTCCGTGACGTCGATGTAGCCGATCATCCAGTCGTGAATGTTGCAACCCAGGATGACCACGCCGACGTGATCGAAGAGGACGGGCGGGTAGGGCTTGCCGTGATAGAGGGGCAACTCGAACCGTTTGGCGGGCGAGAATGAGTAGATCTGGTGGCTCACCGAGTCGCTGTTCGGAAACGATACGCTCGATCCCACCGGGATCACCAGCACCTCGGGAACGAACATGCGGTGCAACTGATCCATGACGGCGTGGATGGGAGCGGCGGGAGCGAACTTCTTGCCGACGGACTGGATCGTGACCACGGCGTCGGCCAGCGGTTGCCCGTCGGGCAGCCTCACCGTGACGGCAAGGTTGGCCGCCGGCGCCCATACGGAGCGCGACAGGGCGATGATGAGCGCAACCCAGACGAGGATCGGGTCGGCCCTGCGTAAGGATGGACTCGGGCGTGCGGAACGTCTCATTCTGGGGACCTACTGCTCGCGCCTCGCTCCTGCGGCGCCTACGATTGACCGATTGGAGCCGATCCCATGAGCAGTTTCCGCAAACGGCTTCTCGTGCTGATCATCGGTCTGGTGGTTCTAACCCAGACTGTGACGCTTGCCGCAGTGCTGGCCAGTACCTCCCGGAGCGTGGAGGCGCACGCCGCCGAGCAGTTGAGCGCCGCGGGGTCGTTCGTCGATCAGCTCATGGGCTTTCGCGCCGACCAGCTCGCCAATGGCGTCGCGGTGCTGGCCGAGGACTTCGGATTCCGGACCGCGGTTGCGAGCGGAGACGGTCCGACCATGCTGTCCGCGGCCGGTAACAATGCGCGGCGGATCGGCGCTGACCTCGTGCTTCTGCTGGATACGCGCGGGCACGTCCTGGCGTCGAACGCGCCGCCGGACGCCCGGGTCGGCGCGCCGATCGGTGACCTGCTGCTCGGGCGCTCGAGTGGTCGACGTGACCGGCCGCAATTTATCGTGCTGGGGCGGCGGACCTACCAGTTCTTTCTGGCGCCGGTACGCACACCGGAGATCATCGCCTGGGTCGCAATGGGATTCGCGGTGGACGATGCGTTGGCGCACAAGATCCGGGATCTCGCCGGGGTGCAGGTCACCCTGGCGATCCGGCGCTCGACCGGCCTCACCGATGTAGCCTCGAGCCTGCCCCAGGCGGAGCGTGGCGCGCTGCATGCGGAAGCAGACGTGGCGAGCTCGACGAGAGAGGCCCAGGTCGTGCGCCTCGAGGACTCGAGCTATTTGACGTTCGTGCAGCCGGTCAACTCGCATGGAGTGGCTCTGGAGGCCATTCTCCAAAAGCCCATGGCGGCCGTTCTCGCGCCATATCGGGAGCTGCGCGACTCGCTGCTCGGCATCGACGGTCTCACCCTGATGCTTGCGGCAGTGATCGGCATGATCCTGGGACGCAGCGCCACACGTCCGCTTGGCGAGCTGGTATTGGCCGCGCAACGCATTCAACTGGGCCGGTATGACACGGCTGTCAGGGTAGGCGGCGGACAGGAGTTCCGCAGTCTCGCGACCACGTTCAACAAGATGCAGCGCACGATCGCGGATCGCGAGGCGGACATCACGCGCCATGCGTACTACGATTCCTTGACGGGGCTCCCCAACCGCACCTTGCTCGAGCGCCGGCTGGAGGATCTGCTGGCCGGCGCGGAACGCCCTGAGCGTCTCGCCGTCATTCTCATTCTGGTGCGCAGCGTACAGGAGATCAGCGCCACGTTCGGTCAGACCGTCGGTGACGAGGTGGTGCGGGAAGCCGGGCGGCGCCTGAGCCGCAATGTCGCCACGGATCACATGCTCGCGTGTCTCGGGGAGAGCCGATTCATGGTCGTCGCGCCCGGTTTCTCCGGCGAGCGCGCCCGCATCTACATCGATCAGCTCGCGAGTGCCCTCAGAGGCGGATTTCATCTGTCCGGCATGACACTGGAGCTGACTTTGAACGCCGGCATCTGTGTATTTCCCGATCACGGCACCGCGGCGGGGGAGTTGATGCAACGGGCCCAGATAGCGCTCGAGGACGCGGATAGCGCCCGGTTGGGCGTGGCGAGCTACGAGCTCGGGCGCGACGAGCAGCATCGGCGCAGGCTGACGCTGATCACCGGATTGCGAGCGGCCGCCGAGCGCAATGAGCTGACACTGAAGTACCAGCCCAAAGTGGACATGACGACCCGCACGGTGAAGGGCCTCGAAGCGCTGGTTCGCTGGCATCACGCGACACTCGGACCCGTATCGCCGGGAGAGTTCGTGCCGCTCGCTGAAAGCGCGGGGGCTTCGCGACTCCTGACGAATTGGGTGCTCGGCGCGGCGGTCCGCCAGCTCGGCGAGTGGCGCCGATCGGGGCTCATCGTGCAGGTCGCCGTTAATCTCTCGGCGCCCGACATTCTCGACCCTGATCTCGGGGACAGTGTTCTGCGGCTGCTCGCCGCGGAGCGCCTCGACCCCGGCTCCCTGCTCCTCGAGATCACCGAGAGCGCGGTCATGCGCGACCCGGAGCTCGCCGCCCGCCACATGCAGCCGCTGCGTGCCGCGGGACTGCAGTTCGCGATCGATGACTTCGGCACCGGCCACTCTTCTCTCTCGCAGTTGAGCCGGTTGCCGGTCGATGAGCTGAAGATAGACCGCTCCTTCATCTCGCAGGCGGCCGCGGGCGGCAGCGCGGCGGCGATCGTGGCCTCCACCATCGAGCTCGCCCACGGCATGAATCTGAGCGTGGTCGCCGAGGGAGTGGAGCGGCCGGATGCCTGGAACCTGCTGAAGCGGCTGGGGTGCGACTGTGCCCAGGGCTACCTCATCAGCCCGCCGATCGAGTCGGCGGCGGTGCCGGCGTTCGTGAGCCAAGCCAACCGGTTGCTGCCGGCATCGGACTCCACGGTCGCGCAGATCCGGGCGCTTGGACAGCTTTCCGGCCGCGGCACCGACTGAAGCGCCGGCGGACGCGTCCGTCTGATTGCGGGCGCTACCCGCGTCTGGGCTCGGGGCTCAGATGCCCGCGGATTCGGTCTGCACGACCCGTGGCGCCCGAGCCGTCCGGGCAGCGTGCTCATGATGGAGGGTCCGGCGCAGGACGACCATCGCAATGATCGCCAGAAAAATGCTGCTGGGAATCCAGATGATGAGCCCACCGAGGTGTTGATCGGTCAGCGGCGATATGGGCGCGAAACGGCCGCAGATGCCGTACACCGGATACAGGTCATGACGCGCGAGAGCGAGGATCGCGCCCGCCAACATCATCGGCAACATCACGATGAACAGCATGAGGAGCCGATAGCCGCCCTTGACGCGCGCGAGCGGGTAGGGTCTCGGATCGAGCACGAGCCACCAGAACGGCAGGTCCCCTAGAACGACACTCCAGTTCATGAGGCGGTAGAGGCTGTTGCTCAGCATGACGTCGAAGTGCAGAGACGGCCAGATCCAGATGACCAGGCTGGCGATGTAGAGCGCAGTTGCGGTCCAGGGATCGAAGATCACGCGTCCCAGGGGATGCAGCCGGGCTTTGGCCCGAGCGACGCGCTCACCGAGCCATCGGGGCAGCCCGCTCGCGAGCGCCGCTGCGGGCGCCGAGGCGGCGAGCAGCGCCGGGCCGACATCGTGGAGAATGAAGTGCTGCAGCCTGTGAACGAAGAACATGTGGCTGGCGTAGTAGTCCCAGCTGGTCTGCAGCGCGCAGTAGAGGAGGAAGAGCCCGAAATAGAAGGCGAAGTGGCGGGAAACGGGAGCAGGAGGCTCGGCGCGCTTGACGCCGGCGAGGTAGAGCGTCAAGGCGAGCGCGATCGTCACGAGGACGGTCGGCGAGAAGTCCCACGGAAGAAGCATTGCGAGTGCGGAACGCGGCAAGATGGCTCCAGCGGCCAGAAAAAGGCGGTGCGGCACGGGCCCGCATCCCAAGTCTAGCGCGCGATCCGGCGGCCGCCACCCGAGAATCCCTGCGGTCGAAGTGGAGGCGGGCCTGCGGCCGCCTTAAGATCGCTCCCCCGGAGAAAGCCGCCGTTCGAGGCGCAGAGGCTGAAGGTGACGGTTGCGAGGCGCGAGCACTGGGACTCCGTGTACGGGAGCAAGGCCACCAGCGAGGTCAGCTGGTATGAGCCGCACGCCGAGAAATCCCTCGAGCTCATCGGCAGTGCGGGCGTTGGGCTCGCGCAGCCCATCATCGATGTGGGCGGCGGCGCCTCGTTTCTGGTCGACGATCTGCTCGAGGCCGGCTACCGCGATCTGACGGTGCTGGACGTCTCAGCTGCTGTTCTCGGGAAGCTTCAGGAGCGTCTCGGGCCAAAAGCCTCGCGCGTCACGCTCTTTCACCGGGACGTGACCGCGTTCGAGCCGCAGAGGCGCTACACGCTCTGGCACGACCGTGCCGTCTTTCATTTCCTCGTCGAGCGAGCCGACCGCGAGCGCTATGTCCGCGCGCTGGGCCACGCCTTATGCGCCGAGGGGCACCTCGTCATGGCGACGTTCGGCCCTGCTGGGCCGGAGCGGTGCAGCGGTCTGCCGACCCTGCGATACGACGCGGCGGCGCTGGCAGCGGAGCTGGGTCCGGATTTCAAGCTGATCGAGTCCTCGCTGAGCATCCATCGGACACCATGGGATGCGCCGCAGCAGTTCCTCTATTGCAGGTTTTCTCTGATGCCACGACCGACGGCGTAGGCCCCGCGGAGATCCGCGGTGCCTCGGTGCTCCTACCAGATACGGACTCGCTTCTCCGGCGGCAGATACAGCGTTTCGCCCGGCGTGACATCGAAGGCCTCGTACCAGGCATCGGAGTTACGCACGGTGTCCGCGCGGAATTGCGGCGGCGCATGCGGGTCGCTGAGGACCTGGGCGCGCAAAGCCGCCGGGCGCTCCTTCGCCCCCCAGTTCTGGCCGAACGCGATGAAGAACTGCTGCTCGCCGGTGAAGCCGCCGACTTTGGGCGCCTGTCTGCCCTCGAGTGAATCCTGATAGGCCTCGTGAGCCGCCATCAGGCCGCCCAGATCGGCGATGTCCTCGTCGATCGTCTGCTCCCCGTTCACGTGCAGCCCGGGCAGAGCCAGGTAGCTGTCGTACTGCTGCTCCAGCGCCTTCGCCTCCTCATCGAAGTGCTGGTGATCGGACGGCGTCCACCAGTTGCGCAGCTCGCCCTTGTCGTCGAACGCGCTGCCTTCGGCATCGAAGGTGTGGCTGATCTCATGCCCGATAATGGTCCCGATCGCTCCGTAGTTGTGGGCCGCGGGCGCGTTGGGATCGAAGAAGGGCGGTTGCAGGATCGCGGCCGGGAAGTTGAGCGCATCCTGCAGCGGCAGGTTCACCGCGTTCACCGTCTGCGGCTCCATCCACCACTCATGCCGATCGACCGGCTTGCCGATGCGGTCGAGGTTGTAGCGGTACTTCCACAGCCGCGCGCGCCAGGCGTTGCCGAAGAGATCGTCCCGCTTCACCACATAGGCCGAATAGTCCTTCCACGTTTCCGGATAGCCCACACCTACATAGATCGCATCGAGCTTCTTCAGGGCTTCTGCCTTGGTCGCCGGAGCCAGCCACGTCAGCGCCTCGAGCCGCTTGTGCCAGGCGGCGATCAGGTGCGCCACCATGTCTCGTGCCTCCGCCTTCGCCCGTGGCGGAAAGTACTTGCGGACGTAGAGCTGCCCCACCGCATCGCCGAGGTACGCGTTCACGAGGTCGACCGCGCGCTTCCAGCGCGCCTGCTGTTGCGGCACGCCCGTCAGGACCTTGCCCTCGAAGTTGAAGGTCTCCTGCTCGAAGGGGTGCGAGAGGAAGGGGCCGTAATCCTCCAGCAGGTGGAAGGCCAGCCAGTCCTTCCAGGTTTCGAGCGGCGCCGAGGCCACCAGCGCCGACTCGCCTGCGAACGCGGAAGGCTCCCAGACATAGAATTCCCGCTGATTCGCCAAGCCCGCCGCGGCAAAGTACGCATTCCAGTCCAGGCCCGGGGCCTTGGCCGGAAAGTCAGCGCGCGTCCATACGTTGTTCGCCTTCTGGACGACTTCGTTGTCTGCGAGACTCCAGTGCACCTTCGCAATCGCCTGCTCGAGCGCTAGAACCCTGGCCGCGCGGGCCGCCGGCTGCGGGTAGCCGGCGAGTCGCAGCATCGCCGCGATGTGCTGCACGTACTTCGCCCGGACCTGCCGCATGTGCGCGGAATCGTCCAGGTAATACTCGCGGCTGGGCAGCACGAGTCCGCCCTGCAGGAGGTAGATGGCGTAATCGTCCGGGCTCCTGAAGCCGGGCGAAGTCCACAGCCCGAAGAGATTGATGGTGTGGAAGTTCGTGTTGTTGAGGGGGTCCACGTCCGCGCGCAGCAGGCTGCCCAGCATCATCGCCAGCTCCCGCCTGTCGTGGATGGCCTTCACCTTCGAGAGCTCCGGCTGCAGCGGCTTCAGCCCGACCGAGTCGATGCTCTTCGTGTCCATGTAGGAGGCGTACAGGTCGGCGATCTTGCGCTCGTTCGAGCCCGCCGGCGCATTCGATCGCGCCGCCTGCTGCACGAGAGTTGCCACGTCCTTGCGACTCTTGTCGAGCAGAGCCGTGAAGACGCCTATTCCGGCCCGGTCCGGCGGAATCCTCGTGCGCGCGATCCAGGTGCCGTTGGCGTAGAGATAGAAGTTGTCGCCGGGCTTGACGCTCCGGTCCATGTTCCGGAGCACGATTCCCTGGGCGGTGGGTGATGTCGGTGTCCGCGCCGGCAGCAGCGCGGGCGCGGCGAGCAGCAGGGCGGCAGCGAGGGAGGTGGAGGGGCGAAGCCAATGCACGGCGGGATCTCCTTGCGGCAAATCTCGGCAAATCTGCTGGTAGCGCGCGGCCATGGCGCCGCGGCTCACGGTTGCTCGCGGCGAGGCGGAAATGATAGCACCGTCATCCGGGCCGAGGATCGTGCCCACCTTCGCCTCGTCTTGAACAGCCATCGTCGCGTCGCAGCGTCGCGTCGATTGACGGGCCCTGACTTCGTATGGAAAAATCTTCCACAGAATGAAATTAAATTCCATTTTGACGGGGATGCTCGCGCTGGCGATCGTGTGGGTGAGCGGCTGCGCGCAGCGGCGGGCCGCAGCGGCCGAGCGACCCCGGCTGGCGGCGACGCCGCCGATGGGTTGGAACGATTGGGCGCACTATCAGTGCGGCTACACGGCGGGCACGATCCTCGCCAATGCCCGCGCGCTGGTCCGCACCGGACTCGCGGCCCGGGGCTACGATATTGTGACCATCGACGACTGTTGGATGTTGAAGAGCAGGGACGGTCACGGTGATCTGCAGGTCGACCCGGGCCGCTTTCCCGACGGCATGCGCCCGGTCGCGGCGGCGATCCATGCGCTGGGACTGAAGTTCGGCATCTATGAGGATGCGGGCGCGGCGACCTGCGGCGGCTTCGCGGGCAGCGGTGCCGCCAAGGGCGGCGGCCCGGCCCATTTCCTCACCGATGCGAGGCTCTTCGCCTCGTGGGGCGTCGATTATCTGAAGCTCGATGGATGCAACGTGCGGACGTCCAAGGGCCAATCCGGGGAGGCCGCCTACCGGGCGGCCTATCGGGCCGAGAGCATCGCCCTCGAGACCGCCGGCAGGCCTGTCGTGTTCTCGCAGTCCGCGCCCGCGTATTTCCAGGGAACGCCCGACTGGTATGACGTGCTCGGCTGGGTTCGCGGCTATGGCCAGCTCTGGCGCGAGGGCACCGACGTCCAGGTTTACGACGCCGGGCATCCCGATCGATCGCGCTTCGGCAGCGTCATGTGGAACTATGACTACAACCTGCCGCTCGCGCGCTTTCAAAAGCCCGGCAATTGGAATGACGCCGATTTCATCATCGGCGGCGACAGCGGCATGACGCTGGCCGAGACGCGCAGCCAGCTTGCCCTCTGGTCGATGATGTCCGCGCCGTTGATCCTGAGCTCGCGGCTCGAGAAGCTGTCGCCGGCGGCGATCGCGGTCCTGGGCAACAGCGCGGTATTGTCGGTCGATCAGGACCCCCTCGGCCGCATGGCTACTCTGCTGCGACGCAGCGCGTCGCTGGATCTGCTGCTGAAGCCGCTGCGGGACGGCGACTATGCCGTGGCCGTCCTGAACCGCGGTACGCAGGCGCTTCACGTCGAGATCGCTGCGCGCGATCTCGGATTCGCCGCGGTTGGCTGCCGGCTGGACGTCCGCGATCTGTGGACCGGTGCCCGACGGATATCGGTCGCCGTCCTCGGCGGCGAGATCCAGCCGCAGGACACCGACATCTGGAAGATCCGCCCGGCTGCCGATTGCGGCACGCCCGAGCGCATCGGTGTCATCACCCGGATCGTGCCGAATGTGCCGGAGGATCGTCAGGACTCGCAGGACTACACGCGCTGCCTCGCCGCGCCAAGTACGGTCCGGCAATGCGAAGGCACGGCGGCGGAGACGTGGCGGATCATGGCGGATGGCACGGTACGCTCGGCGCAGGAGTGCCTCACCCAGGTTGGCGATCGCGCGACCCTGGCGAAATGCGGGTCAGGGGACGAGCAACGCTGGCAGTACACCCTGCCCGGAAACCTCATCAACAGGGGAAGTCATCTCTGTCTGACCGCCCCGACCCACGGCGCCGTCGCGGTCCGGGCCTGCGGACACAACCTGGCCTCGCAGATCTGGGCCTTGCCCAATGATGTGACGAGCGGCGCCACCGCGCGCTGACTCATCGCGCCGCGACCGTGCCCGACTCCGTCCAAGTCATCGAGACCAACGCCTCCGGCGCGCGGACCGACCGGAGGGCCCTCGCGCTCATGGCCGGCCTTTTCGCTCTCTTCGGCTGCGTGACCTGGCTCAATGGCGTTCTGATCCCGTTTCTCAAGATGGTTTGCCGGCTCGATACGTTCGAGGCGCTGCTCGTCACCTTTGCCTTCTATATCGCGTACTTCGTCATGGCCATCCCGTCGGCGCGGGTGCTGGCGGGCACCGGCTATCGGCGCGGCATGGCTCTCGGATTGGCAGTGATGGCCGCGGGCACCCTGGTATTCGTGCCCGCGGCACTGACGCGCTCCTACGGCGCCTTTCTCGCGGGATTGTTCGTTCAGGGGACGGGCCTCTGCCTGCTGCAGACGGCGGCCAATCCGTACGTGATCATCCTGGGGCCGCTCGAGAGCGCCGCGCGCCGCGTCTCCATCATGGGCGTATGCAACAAGCTCGCGGGGGCGATCAGCCCGATGGTGCTGGGCGCATGGGTCTACGCCGATTTCGGTCACGTCCCGCTGACGGGGGATGGACCGATCGCCGCAGCCGCGCTGAGCACGCTGGCGCATCGGCTCATCGTCCCCTACGTGACAATGGCCCTCGGGCTGCTGGCGCTGACCCTCGGCGTGGCACGCTCCGGCCTGCCGGAGCCGCCCGAGCCGCCGGCCGAGGAGGAGGGACGCGCGGGAGCCCAATTCCGCTGGGCGCACCACCCCCTGCTGATCTTCGGCTTCTGGGCACTCTTTTTCGAGATGGCGCTGGAAGTGATCTCGGGCGATACCATCGTGCTCTACGGGCAGGCATTGCACTTCCCGATCCAGACCGCCCGCTTCTTCGCCAGCCTGACGCTGACCGGCATGGTCATCGGCTACCTGCTCGGGATCGTGCTGATCCCCAAGCGCGTGAGCCAGGAGCGGGCACTGGCGCTCTCCGCCGCCCTGGGCATCGCGCTGACCCTCGCGATCGCCGTCACGCACGGAGTCGTCAGCGTCCTCATGGTCGCATCGTTGGGATTCGCGAACGCGGTGCTCTGGCCGGCGATCTTCCCGATCGCGCTCACGGGCTTGGGCGAGCACACCAAGACCGGCGCGGCCGTCATGATCATGGCGATCATCGGCGGCGCCGTCGTGCCCCCCGCGTACGGTTTGCTCGCGCGCGCCGTCGGCAACCAGATGGCCTATCTGTCGCTCGTCCCCATGTACGCCGTCATCCTGAGTTACGCGCTCTATGCGCGTCGTAGAATGGACAACTCACGCGCACTGGCCGGAGCGAGCTCATGAGCCGCAATTCACGTCGGGACAGAGCGGGCGCCGTTCCGCCGCCGCAGGACACCCCGCCTCCCTCGAAACGGGGGCCGGGAGATCTTCTCGAGCGCATCCGCAGCGACATGGGGCATCTCTCCAAGGCGTTCGGCCGCATCGCGAAATACCTGGTGGCGGACCCCGATTCCTTCATGCACGCCCCGCTGAGGACCATCGCGGCCGGGGCCGGCGTCAGCGAGCCGAGCATCGTGCGCTACTGCAAGAGCTACGGCTGCAAGGGCGTACCCGAGTTCCGGATCGAGCTGGCGAAATCCCTGGCGCGCGAGCTGCCGGAATTCCGCCTGAACCTGATCGCGCCCAACGTCTCCGACCGGGAGCAGGTCAACGTCAGCAAGAAGCGGTCGATCGCGCGCTACGCCGCGGGCCTGATCGAGCGCGAGCGCGCGATCATCATCGACTCGGGGTCGACCCTGCGGACCTTTGCCACGCAGCTCGGCGAGGCGCGCGGGCTGTCGATCCTCACCGCCGATCTCGAGGTCGTCAACCTGCTGAGCCGCTACAAGCAACACGAGGTCATCGTCCCGGCCGGAACCGTTCGTTACGACACGATGACGGTGGGCGGGCGGTTCATCGAGCGATTTCTCGCGGAGCTGCACTTCGATACCTTCTTCCTCGGCGCGGACGCGATCGACCTTCGCCTGGGGCTCAGCACCTTCAACGAGGAAGAGGCGCAGAAGAATGCCGCCATGATCCGCGCCAGCGATCGCGTGGTGGTGTTGGCCGACTCCTCCAAATTCGGCACGCCGAGCCTGCATCGCATCTGCGACATCCGCAGAGTAAACGTCATCGTGACGGATACCGATGTGGATCCGGCGCGCGTGCAGCAGCTCGAGGAGCTCGGCATCGCGGTCCATTGTGTCGATGCGCGCACCGGCCAGCGGACCGTCGGCCGGCGCAAAGCCCGACCGTGAGGCCGAGGTGGAGAAGCGTCTCTTCGGCGGGATGGATGTGGGCGGCAGCAAGATCGAGACTTGCCTGTTCGATAAGCAGTTTCGCGTGCTCGAGCGGCGGCGCGTGCAGACGACATGCGCCACTTACGCAGAGCTTCTGGACGGCATCGTCCGGGAGGCACGTTGGCTCGACGAATGCGCCGGCGGCGCTGTCGATCTCGGCATCGGCCTTCCGGGACTGGTCGATCACGCGACCGGCCGCGCCCTGACTTCCAACCTTCCGGCCACCGGACGGCCGCTGCGCGAGGATCTGGTTGCGAGGCTCGGCCGCAGCGTGGCGATGGCCAACGACTGCAAATGCTTCGCCCTCTCGGAAGCCAACGGCGGCGCGGGGGAGGGCTCCGAGACCACGCTCGGGCTGATCCTCGGAACGGGAGTCGGCGGCGGCGTCACCCACCGCGGGCGGCTGGTGCTCGGGCACAACGATCTGCCGGGTGAGCTCGGGCATCTGGGCATACCGGGGCGGCTCGCGGCGCAGGGGCAGCTGCCCCTTTTGTCCTGCGGCTGCGGGCAGGTCGGATGCTACGAAACACTGGTGTCAGGCCCCGGTCTCGCGCGTCTCGCGGCCCGGCATGGCGGGGCGGGGCGGTCGCCGGCGGAGATTGCTCGGCTCGCCGGCGCCGGCGATGGCGCCATGGCGGCGGCGATGCGCGAGTGGCTGACCTTGCTGGCCGAGTTGATTCACACGGCGCAGTGCACGATAGACATGGATTGCGTGGTGCTGGGCGGCGGCCTGTCGCGGATTCCCGATGTGGCGCCAATGCTGGCGGACGCCTACCGCGCGCGCCGGATCGCGGGCCGTGAGACTCGCATCGCGGTGGCCCGTTTCGGCGATGCCAGCGGGACCCGGGGCGCCGCGATGCTTCTGACCCAACCCTGAATCAGGCACGCGGCGCGCATGAGAACCCTCGCTCCGCTCGATCCGACGGCGGCCGAGGCCGAGCCCCCGGCGCGCGGGCCGTGGTGGCTGCAGCCCGCGATGCTCTTCGAGGGCGAGCGACTGCGCAGCGGCATGGCGCTGCGGATCGAAGGCGGGCGAATCACGGCCATCGCTCCCGCGTCCGAGTCGCGTGCCGAGCCCGCACGCTGTTGGCAAAGTGACTGCATCGCGTGTCCCGCCTTCGTCGACTGCCAAGTCAACGGAGGCGGCGGACGGCTCTTCAACAACGAGCCGACGCCGGAGGCACTGATCGCCATCGCGGCCGCGCACCGGCGCGGCGGGACGGGCGCTTGGATGCCGACGCTGCTCACCAGCGCTCCGGCGGTCATGGAGCAGGCCGTCGAGGCGGTCCTCGCGCTGCACGGACGCCACGGCGTCGCCGGAATGCACATCGAAGGCCCGCATATCTCGCCCGAATTTCGCGGCGCTCACGCGCTCGAGCTCATCAGACCTTACGATGAGCACACTCGCGGACTGCTGCGCCGGCTGCGCGATCGGAACGTGCCGGTGATACTCACGCTGGCCCCCGAGCGCCTGCCGCCCGGCGCGTTGCGGGAGTTGGTGGCCATGGGCGTGCGGGTGTCCATCGGACACAGCGGGGCGAGCGAGGAGGAGACGCGCACGGCGCTCGCGGAGGGCGCAAGCCTCTTCACCCATCTCTTCAATGGGATGCCGCCGCTGCGCACCAAGAAGGTCGGGATGACGGGGGTCGCCCTCGACAGCACCGCGTGGTGCGGCGTCATCGCGGACGGGTGGCACGTCGACGACACGATGTTGCGTTTGGCCGTGCGTGCCAAGCGGCCCCCCGGCGCTCTCTTCGCCGTGACCGATGCAATGCCCACGGTGCACGGTCCGCCCGAGTTCGAGTTGTACGGCGCCAGGATCCGCTTGCGCGAGGGCAAGCTGATCGATGCGCGAGGCTCGCTCGCCGGTGTGCACATCGACATGATCAGCACGCTGCGACGGCTGGTGTGTGACGTGGAGCTGCCACTGGAGACGGCACTCGCCATGGTGACTTCGATCCCGGCCCGTGCGGCTGGCCTGGACGCGGAATATGGCCGACTGGCCGGGAACGTCCGCGCCAATATCCTGCTGCTCGATCCCGGGCCGGTGCAGGCGCGAGCCCTGATCCTCGACGGCATTGTTGCGGACCGGGGTGTGATGTAGTAATTTTCCACAGAATGTATAAACACTACATTTTGGCGATGCTCGCCGGCTCTCTGCTCGCGGTTGGGGCGCATGGCGCGCGGGCGGCGTCGCTGCGCGTGACGGTAAGCGCACGAGGCGAGTACAGCATCGGCGAGGCCGCGGCTCCCCCTGCGATCGTCGCCGCCGTGGCGGCGGAAGTGGACGGCCACTGGCTGCGTGCGACGGACTATCCACGCTGCGATGTTGCGCGCGCTCGCACCCAAGGGTATCTCGGCCAGGCGGCCCAATGGCAGGTGAGCTGCTCGGGCCTGCGCGGGCAGCCCAACCTGACGTACCGGCTGCGCGCCTACGGGTCGGAGCCATTCGCCGATCTTCGTGCCGAGGTCGTGAACTCCACGGGTCGCCCGGTCAACGTCCAGGCCATCCGCCTGGTGGCCGCCTCCGCCGGACCGGTCGTGAGCCTCGGTGGGAGCCCGGCAGCCGACCGTGTCCTCTCCGACAGCTTCAGCGAAGATCGGCCGGCGATGCGGATACGCGACCTCGGTCAGTTCCGCGGCGGGATGGCGCGGGCCGTCGGCAGCCAGTTGATCTACAACCGCGAGAGTCGCGCCAGCCTCTTCATCGGCGCACTGACCTCGGAGCGGTTTCTGACTGTCCTGCGGCTCGAGGTCTCCTCGGCGGGCGGTGTGCCGGCCGTCAGGGAATATCAGGTGGACTCGACCGGCACGACAGAGCTCGAAGACGAGAACTCCCTGGCGGAATCGCCGGCCGAAGACCGTATCACCCTGAGTCTTCCAGTGGCACCGGGGGGGCGCCTGGGCTCGGAGACCATCGTCCTCAGCGTGAGTCACGATTATCACCACCAGCTTCAGACCTACGGGCGCCTCATCCGGCAAATCCATCACGCCAGAGTCGATGCGCCGCCTCTCATGGGATGGTGGAGCTGGACCGCGTATTACTTCGGACTCGACTCCGGCGCGGCGCTGACCAATGCCGCCTGGGAGGCACAGCACCTGAAGGCCTACGGTTATGATCTCTTTCATATCGACGAGGGCTATCAGTACGCGCGCGGGGACTACATCAGCCCCAATGCGACTCTCTTTCCGCGGGGCATGACGCAACTCGAGTATGCCGTTCGCGGCCTCGGCCTCACTCCCGGCATCTGGACGGCTCCGTTCGAGGTGTCGGAGCGCTCCTGGGTCTATCGACATCATCCGGATTGGCTGGTCAAGAACGGGCGCGGCCGGCCCATTCACGCCGGCAACGTGGTGGACGGCAAGGATCCGCTCTACATCCTGGATGTCACCAATCCCGGCGCCCAGGCCTACCTGCGCAACACGTATCAAACGCTCGTGCGCGAGTGGGGCATCCATTACATCAAGCTCGATTTCATGGACGACAGCGCGATCGAAGGCGATTACTACAAGCCGCACACGACCGGCATGGAGGCGCAGCGCATCGGCTTGGGAATCATCCGCGACGCCGTCGGAGATGACGTATACCTCGACAAGGACGGCAGCGTGATGCTGAATCCCGTCGGGTATGTCGATTACGGCCGGATCTCCCAGGACACCGGGCACAGCTTCGAGGCGAGCCGCGATGCCGCCACGGGTATCGCCGCGCGCTACTACATGGATCGGAATTACTTCGTTTCGGACCCGGACGCCTTCACGGTCTCCCGGCAGCGGATCACCGACCAGACCTGGCACGAAGGCAAGCAGCCGCTGACGCTTGCCGAGGCGCAGGTGTCGATAGCGCTCGCGGCGGTTTCCGGCGGCATGCTCGAGATCGGCGACAACCTGCCTTCGCTCGAGGGCTCGCCGCGCCGGCTCGCGCTCATCGAAAACGAGGCGCTGATCGGCATGGTGCGCCTCGGCAAGGCGTCGATCCCCGAGGACCTGATGAGCTACTCCGCGGCCGATCGACAGCCGAGCGTGTTCTTCCTGCCGGAGTCGGCCCGCCAGAGCATCCTCACGGTCTTCAACTGGACGGAAAAGCCGACGCAACATGCCGTCAAGCTTTCCGACCTCGGGCTGCGGGCAGGAGATTCCTACGAGCTGACCGATGTCCTCAGCCCGCGGACTGCCGTGCCGTCGGCCGCGGGCACGGTGCGGCTGCAGCTGCCACCGCACTCCGTGCGCATGCTCGAGATAGTGGACCGGAACGTTCCGGCCGCCTCGCCGGTATTCGAAGTCCAGTGTCCCCGCAGCGGCAGGACCGGATCGGTGCTCGCTTGCGTGGCCACGGCCCGCGGCGCGGAGCCCGTGCTGACCTATGACTGGACGTTCGGCGACGGAGTCTCGGCACAGGGTGCGCGAGTCGAGCACACCTGGACGGAGCCTGGCGACTACTCCGTTCAGGTGTCGGCGATCGGCCTCGACGGCAAGGTGTCGAAGCAGCAAGTGGACGTGCGGGCGATCGGATACATGTCCACGGTGTTTGCGCCGAAAGGGATCCGCAGACTCGGGCCACCCCGGTAGCCTCACCGCCGCGCGATCAAGCCAGCAGGACATCCACCCCGCGGCGGCGCAACTCCTCGATGACGCCGGGTGGCGCGGCCGAGTCGGTGATGAGCACGTCGAGCTGCTCTACGTGCGCGATGACGGAGATGTTGCGGCGCATCAGTTTGGAAGAGTCCGCGACGGCCACCACCTGACGTGCGATTTCGATCATCTTCAGGTTCAGTTGCGCCTCCGGCAGGTGCGGAGTCATCACCCCGAGCGTCGGATCGATGGCGTCCGCGCCCAGAAAGAGGCGATCGGCCCGCAATTCCGCGAGCGCAGCCTCGCCGATGTGGCCGGACAGGGAATCGGACTCGCGCCGCAGGATCCCGCCCGGCATGATCAGCCGCACCATCGGCGCGCTCGCGAGCAGCATGGCGACGTTGAGCGCGTTGGTGATCACGTTGATCGACTGCAGCGGCGCCTCGCGGATCTGCTTGGCGATCTCGGCGGTGGTCGTCCCCGAATCGAGAATGATCGTCTCGCCGTCGCGGATGAGTGAGACCGCCAGGCGCGCGATGCGCACCTTCTCGGTGTGATGCAGCGTCTCTTTCACCGTGAGCGGCTGATCGAGACCGTCCCGTGGCAGGAGCGCTCCGCCGTGGCTGCGCACGACCGCGCCGACACGCTCCAGGGCCGCCAGATCGGCGCGAATGGTCACCGCGGAAGTGGCGAATCGCCTGGCGAGAGCCATGACCGTGACGCGGCCGCTCTGCTGGAGGAGATCGCAGATGCGCCGCCGCCGCTCCTCGACGAGCAGCCCGGGCTCGACCGCGCTCTCGGCCGCGTGGGATTCGGCGCCGGCTTCATCGCGGGGAAGAGGGTCGTGCATAGATACCTTTCGATCTCGCTCGGTGCGCAAGGTTACACAAGCCCGCTCGCGTTCCCTGGGTCTGCGTGTTATGACTTTCGTAATCTTTCGATACTGGCAATATACGCTTTCGTATTTAAAATTTCAGCTCGAAGTATTGACCAATACGTAAGTACTCGAAATAATAAGCAGGGTTGCGATTGAGTCTTCGCTTGCTATTGAAATGGGGGAGGGGACTTGGAACGAGTCGCGCAGGTCCTACCGGTGAGCCGCCGCGCCGGGCTCGTCTATGCACTCGTCACCACGCTTTTCTGGGGGGTGTGGGGCGCGTTTGCGGGCATGCCCGCGGAGCATGGCTTCCCTGAGACGCTCATCTACGTGGTGTGGGCGATCACCATGATTCCGCCGGCGCTCTACGCTCTCGGACGCAGCGGCTGGAAGCTGCCCACGGACCGCCGTTCGGTAATGCTCGGAGCGCTGATCGGACTCACGGGTGCGGGCGGGCAGATGTTGCTCTTCCACGCCGTCCACACCGGGCCCACGTACCTCATCTTCCCGCTGATCGCCCTGTCGCCGGTCGTGACCATCGCGATGTCGCTCCTCTGGCTGCGCGAGCGAACCACGGTCATCGGCGCGCTCGGGATCCTGATCGCCCTCGCCGCGCTGCCGCTCTTCGACTACCAACCGGGCCAGGGATTGGGCCCTGGATTGAGCGGCCACGGCATCGCCTGGTTCCTCTACTCGCTCATCATCCTCGCCGCCTGGGGCGTGCAGGCCTTCTTCATCAAGCTGGCCAACCGCAGCATGAGCGCGGAAGGCATCTTCTTCTACATGATGCTCATGGGGCTCGCGCTCGTGCCGGTGGCCCTGTGGATGACGGACTTCTCGCGGCCGATCAACTATGGCCTCGACGGCCCGTATCTCGCCGCCGCCACCCAGATCGTGAACTCCGTGGGCGCGCTCACGCTGGTCTACGCTTTCCGCTACGGGAAGGCGATCGTCGTCTCACCGCTCACCAACGCGGGCGCGCCCCTCATCACCGCGCTCCTCGCGCTCGCGCTGTTGGGCCTGGTGCCCCAGCCGCTCAAGATCGCCGGCATCGTGTTGGCGTTCATCGCGGCGGCGCTGCTGACCATCGAGCCGGAGGAAGGCACGTGAAAGCGCTGCTCGAGCTCGTGCGGCGCCACCGCGGCGGCGAGGCTGCCGGGATCCATTCGGTCTGCTCGGCGCATCCCCTGGCGCTGCGCGCCGCGCTCGAGCACGCGTGCGCCACGGGCGCTTACGCCCTGATCGAGGCCACTTCGAACCAGGTGAATCAGGAGGGCGGCTACACCGGGCTGCGGCCGGCGCAGTTCCGCGACCTCGTGTTGGCGCTGGCGGATGCGAGCGGGCTGCCGCGCGAGCGCGTCCTGCTCGGCGGCGATCATCTCGGGCCCAACGCCTGGCAGTCCCTGCCGGCGAACGAAGCGCTTGCGCGCGCGGGCGTCATGGTCGGCGAGTATGTGCGTGCGGGCTACCGCAAGATTCACCTCGACTGCTCGATGTCGTGCGCGGGCGACCCGCCAGCTCTTGCCGATGCGATCGTGGCGGAACGCACCGCCTTTTTGTGCGCCCGCGCGGAGGATGCGTGGCGTGAGTCCGGCGGCGAGCCGCCGGTCTATGTAGTCGGCACGGAGGTGCCGGTGCCGGGCGGTGCTCAGGAGGATCTGCACGAGCTCGCCGTCACGGAGCCGCGCGCGGCGCTGGCGACCGTCGCGGCCCATCGTTCCGCCTTCGGGGCGAGAGGCCTGGAGAGCGCGTGGGAACGAGTCATCGGCCTGGTGGTGCAGCCCGGCGTGGAGTTCGATCACGATCGCGTCATCGATTATCGGCCGGAAAAGGCGCGACGCCTGAGCCACTGTATCGGCGACTTGCCGAACCTCGTGTTCGAGGCGCACTCCACCGACTACCAGATGGAAACGGCTCTGCGCGCGCTGGTGCGCGATCACTTCGCCATCCTGAAGGTCGGTCCGGCGGTCACCTTCGCGCTGCGTGAGGCAGTGTGGGCGCTCGACGGCATCGAGCACGAGTGGCGCGGCGAGTCGCGCTCCGCCAAGGTGCGCGCGACGATCCTCCAGGTCATGCGAGACGACCCGCGGCATTGGCGCAAATACTACCACGACACCGGGACGGCCCTCGATCTGCAGCTGCAGTACAGCCTGAGCGACCGCATCCGTTATTACTGGCCGGCCCCGGCGGTGGTCGCGGCACTCGAGCGTCTGCGCGCCACTTTCGACGACGGCACGCCACCGCTGGCGCTGCTTTCCCAGTATCTGCCCACGGCCCATGCCGCGGTGCGCGCCGGGGAGCTCCGGCCGCGGATGGGCGATCTCGTGATCCACCACATCCGACAGGTTCTATCCCGTTACTCGCGGGCCAGCGATCCGCGAACATCAGAAGAAGGGTCCGTATCATGAAGACGTCTCCCGATTTGGCCGTGGCAGTCGGTGCCTGCAGCCTTCTCATCGCTTTGCAGTTTGCGGGGCCCGCGCTCGCGCATGGGGCCGACGCCACCACCGCGACCGCTGCCCCGGCCACCGCCGCGGCGCAGGATTCGTCATCGGACGCGACATCGAACGCCGGCTCGGCGCAGCTGAGCGAAGTTGTGGTGACCGGCATCCGGGCCGACCTCGAGAAGGCGCTCGACACGAAGGAGTTCGCGCCCGTCATTCTCGATTCGATCGATTCGACGCAGCTCGGCCGCTTCCCGGACGCCGACGTTGCGGATTCCCTCGAGCACCTGCCGGGTATCACCGTGTCGCGCACAACCGGTGGGGAAGGTCAAAAGATCACCGTGCAGGGCCTGAGCTCCGAATACAACATCGTCACGATGGATAACCGCATTCTCGCGAGCGACGACGATGGCCGCGATATCGCCTTCGACGTGCTGCCATCGGAGCTCATCACCGGCGCCGATGTGCTCAAGTCACCCGAGGCTTCCGCGGTGGAGGGCAGCATCGGCGGCACGGTGAACCTGCATACCGCCAGTGCATTCGATCACCCGGGCTTTCACGCGGACGCCAACGCCGAGGGCGACTGGAACGACATGTCGCACCTCACGAGCAAGAAGTTCTCCGCCTTCATCAGCGACACCAATGCCGATCGGACGCTGGGGTTCGTGCTCGGAGCGGTCGACACGGACCTGAAGTCGCGCACCGACTCGCTGAACGCCTACAATCAGAATTACTACGGGCCTATCAGCTACCCGTATCCGCCCGACGGGGTCACGCCGCCACCCGGGTCCGTGCCGCTCGTCGCGACACCGTGCTGCATCACCTTCGGCTCGATCTTCGATGACAAGAAGCGTACCGGCATCATCGGCAACCTGGAGTGGCGCCCGAACGACAGCTTCCGGCTCAAGGCCGACGGGCTATGGACGCACTTGAACGACCCGCAGATCGGCTACAACGAGTCCTACTATTTCGCGGCCAATCCCGACGGCACGCCGTTCGAGAACAACGCCGTGGTGCAGGATGGTACGATCACCTCCGTCTCGGTGGACAACTTTCAGCCGGAGATGGTGAACAACACCATAAACCGCAAGGTCGACACGTTCCTCTATGGCCTCAACGCGCAGTGGAAGCCCACCGACAGCCTCACCTTCGGCGCGGATCTCTACCGCTCCACGGCGAGCCGCCCCGAGGGCGGCCAGGACACCTTCGTGACCGCCGGCCTCGTGAACGACCAGCCGACCGCCGAGGACATCCTGAACTTTGCCGACGTGCCCAACAGCCTGCCGGACATCAACGTGGTCGTGCCGCCGAGCCAGCTCGGCCTCTCGACCTGTCCTGCGGGCACGGGGAGCACCACGAATCCCGGCTATTGCTCCTACACTGCGCTGATGGATTCCCGGTACCTGAACAGCAACAACTACTGGTCGACCCACTATGTGGGCCTCAACGGCTTCTCGGTGCACGACAAGATCACCGGGCTGACGCTGAGCGGGGCCTGGCGGGCCGACATGGGTCCCTTCGAGCAGTTGCTCTTCGGCGTGGGCGGCACCAACCGCGCCAAGGAGCAGGTCGACTCGGACAACGACTGGACCAACGGCTCCGGTCAATACGGCACCCTTTACCAGACCGCGGGTTGCCCGGTGCAATGCAACCCCTATTCGTTCGGTTCTCAGGGATTCAACGTAGTCTCGCTGATGAGCCTGCCGAACTTCATGGAGGGCGCCGGCGGCTCGTATCCCACGGTGCTTCCGGCGCTGAATGTCGGGCAGCTGCTCGCCTTCCTGAAGAGCCTCGATGGCAAGCCCAACCCCTTCTACTGCACTTCGCT
>Ga0134126_10002054_pt1 | contig 25567 bp, 24 predicted proteins | sample KB31752_FD_96881 | JGI IMG/M metagenome (GOLD analysis project Ga0134126, IMG submission 96881) | Terrestrial soil microbial communities with excess Nitrogen fertilizer from Kellogg Biological Station, Michigan, USA - KB3-175-2 | ecosystem: Environmental > Terrestrial > Soil > Unclassified ... | reverse complement strand
CTCAGCCAGTCGCCTCAGGAGGCACGAGAAAACGCAACGCCCGCGTGACCGCCGCGCCGAGTACAGAGATATGCGTTTCGTCTGCGAAAACGGCCAGTTTGGTGGACACACCATGTGCGGTGAGCGCGGCGCGCATACGATAGGTATTACTGATGATGGAAGCGCTGCTGAGCGCCTCGCCAGGCTCTTCCTCTCGCGAGCCCGCCGACAGGAACACCATCGTACCGGACGGAATCGCGCCGACCGGCAGTGCGCGCACCGCTTCGACCATTTGTGCATCGCCCGGCGCGGGCGGAAAATCGATTAGTGCTGGACTCAGCATTGCATAACCTGCGAACGCACCCGGGCGTTGCGTCAGGACAAAAGCGGCGAAATGGCCACCGGCCGATGTGCCCAACAGTATGCGCCGCGCACCCACCGCCTCGGGTATTAGACGCTCGACCTCCGGTACGACCGTGTCGAGCAGTGCCGCTAGAAACGCCTCGGCGCCGCCCAGTTCCAACGTACCGTAGCCCGGCATTTCCAGCGAGCGCCGCGGCCCGCGATAGAAATCGAGACCACGCCGATGACCGACGAACACATAGTCGCCACGCTCCTCGGCGTAGCCGATCCCTACAACCACCGTGGGCCCGACCTCGCTAGCGTAATGCCCGATCCGCGCCGCTTCGACGACTGTGCCAAAGCTGTAGTCGGCATCGGTCACGTAGACCAACGTTGGGGTGCCTGTGGCCGCACCGGTCACCCGCGTTGACGGCCGCGCGATGGAGATGCGCAAGCTGGTGCCTAGACCCTTCGGCGCGACGACGAAGCTTTCAACTCCGGGGATGGCGGCAATAGCGATGTCGGTCATGCTTTTCTCCGCGTGCTTCTTCCATCAATATTTGAACGTGACCGCCGCGCCGATCGTACGCGGTTGTTGGACGGTGATTTGATTGATGCCCAGTTGCGTGAAGGCAGCCAACTGCGCGCGTTTATCGGCGAGGTTCTTGATGAACAGGTCAATGTCGAGATGCTCACTGCCCAGCCCGACATGGGCATCGAATAATGAATAACCCGGCAACACATAGTTGGGGAAGGTTATGCTCGATTGCGGCGAACTGTTGCGTGAGCCCACAAAGCGCGCCGAGCCGCCGGCCACGGCCTCCCAGCGTGCGTTGACTGGCACGCGATACTCCATCGACAGCGACCCACTCAACCGGGGGTTGTTCGGCAGCGTATCGCCGACCTTCGCTACGATGGACCCTGCCGCGATGCGGGTGATCCTGCTGTCCGAATAAGCGAACGACCCTGACAGGCTCAATCGTTCGACCGGCCGAACCGTGAGGTTCGCCTCAACACCATAGACACGCGCGTCGCCGGCGTTCTCGAAGCCATTCAACCCGCCGGCGCTGGTGAAGGCGAGAAAATCCTTCCAATCAAGGTAATAGCCGGTCAGGTCGATCGAGCCGCGTCCCTCCCAGAACCTCCTCTTGAGCCCCAGTTCGTAATTGTAGGTCTGGTCCGGGTTGTAGACCGGCGCGAGTCCCGGGACCGGGAAGTTGGGCCCGCCAGGACGAAATCCAGTGGCGAATCGCGCAAAAATCATTCCATCCTGCGAAAAATGGTAGCGCGCGGTGGCAAGGTAGGTCTCGACCGTCTTCGATCCGTGTTGCGCGCCGGTATCCGCCGGTGGCCCGGCACCGAGACCGTTGAGCACGAAAAACAGTCTGTAAGCGGCGGCATCGGTGCCGCTGAGTAGGGTGCGGTTGACCTGATCTATCCGACCGATACGCAATCCGCCGGTGAGATCGAACACCGATGAAAGGGCATAAGTGATGTTGCCGAATCCCGAGTACTCGGTGAGTGTTGTAGGGACCGTAACGAGCAGTGTCGGATTGATCAAAGAGGCGAGCGCGCCCGAGGTCATTCGGGCATTTACCGACTGCTGCTGCCGGCTACGCTCATGCGTGTAATAGCTGCCGGCAAGCCAGCTGATCGGGCCACTGCCCGTCGACGTCAAGCGTACTTCCTGAGTGATTTTCTTGAAGTCATTCAGCGTATCGTCGCTGAGCAGTCCAGGCGCGGGGATCGCAACGCCATCCAGCAGAGGCAGGACGTTCACGAAGATCGTATTCAACGTCCCGGTTTCTTGCGGAATGCCATAGTCCACATTGAGATGCTGGTAAGAGGTAACGGAAGTCAGATTGGCGAAGTCGACGTCATAATCGATCTTGGCGAGAACGAACTGGGTCCTGCGGTTGGTGTTAGGCGCCAGATAGTCGTTATAGACCAGATCGCCGTCGCGGGGGGTGCGGTTTGCGGTGTAGATCACCTGATCCTGCGCGTATTGGTTCTTTTCCTGATAGAAGCCGTCGACGAAGATATGCAGCTGGTCGGTCGGCTTGAACACGACCGAGCCCTGCACGCCGTAGCTGCGCCAGTGGTTCTGGTCGGCCACGCCGGCAAGGTGGTTGTCGATGAAACCGGCGCGCTGGTCATAGAAATTGGACACACCCACGGCCAGCCGATCCTCGATGAGGGGCACGCTGATGGCAGCGCGTTCTGCATAACTGGTACCGCCGTACTCGGTGCCGCTCAGGTTGCCACGCACGATCGCGGTCGGCTTTTGCAGGTCGGGCTCGCGCAGCGTATAGGAGATGAGGCCGGCTAGCGTGTTCGCGCCGTAAACCGTGCCCTGCGGGCCTTTCAGCACTTCCACACGCTCGAGATCGATCGGATCAAGATCGAGCGAACTAGCCCCGCCTGGCTGGAAGCTCGAACTGGGCCCAACCGGCGCACCATCCACTGTAATGCCGACCGACTGGCCGAAATCAGCGCCCGTGTTGATACCACGAATGACGGGCGCACCCGTGCCATAGCCGCCATTGAACTGCAGGCCCGGTGTCTGTCCTGCAAAGTCGGCAATGCTCGTGATGCCCTTATTAAGGAGATCATCACCGCGGAATGCGTTTATTGCTCCCGCCACATTCAGGATGCTCTCGGCGCGCTTGTTGGCGGTGACGATGATCTCGGTGAGCTCGGGCGGTGCCGACTCGGCCGACGTCGGTTGCGTTGACGGCGACTGTGTTGTTGCTGGCTCGATAGTGGGCTTGGGAAAGTCCGCTTGCGATTCGGCAAGCGCTGGGGACGCCACGACGAATGGACACTGCGCAAGCAGTGATGCCGCGATCGCAGAGCTCCGAAATTTCATCATTGACCACCCCTCTTCTGACCTCGAGTCGGCCATGTATGTTCTAGTAACATTTAATATAACCGACTTGTTTTTGGAGTCAAGCGTCTCACACGGCGGATGTGCCCCAGCCAGCCTCACCGCGCTAATATAAATAGGTTGAATTTATTGTGAGCGCCGGTACAGTAAGCTGCGCCGGCGTCGCGGCGGCCCAATCAGCGCTGTCTGCTGTGCCTCGAGGGCGGTGTTCTGACTGGATGGAAACCCGCCCCGGCCGTCGCGCCAGCTGCAATTTCGAGCGTAGGTCTAACGACGCACCCAAGTCTCTTTTATCGATGATGAGCCCGCCGTGACGACGAGTCCTGTAAAAACCCGCCGCCGCAGTCAAGCGGACCGCAGCGCTGCCACTCGCGCCAAGGTGATCGCTGCAGCCCGCGATGTCTTGCGCGCGCAAGGCTATTCGGGCGCTACGATGCATGCCATCCGCGACGCGACCGGCATGAGCCTGGGCGCTATCCAACATCAGTTTCCCTCCAAGGCGAAACTCATGGCTGCGGTCCTTGAGGAGTTTGCGACTCATCGTACCAAGGTGTATGCCGAGGCCATCCGCCGCGGAAAGACGCCGAGGGAATCGATGGAAAATCTGATCGATGCCAATCTCGAGTTGATCAGTCTGCCTGAAGCGGCCGCAGCGCTCGAGATCCACCTGGCGCGCCGGAATGATCCTGAACTGGATAGGGAAGTCGGACCCGCCGCGCGTCGCTTCGACCAGCGTGTGCTCCGATGGAGCTACCGCATGCTTCATGCTGCCGGAATCAGTAACGACGGCACCACTCAGAGCGTGCAACTGCTCAGCAACGCCGTCACACGCGGACTTACGGTGGAGTATATCCGCAACCCCAACAAGACCGCGATCGAGCGTGCCGCGAAGATCTGGAGGACGCAGATTCTCTCCTTGCTCTTCGGCCCTGATTGAGCGTGCGTGCGGGCGGCACGGCCGCTCTCCCGGGCGTCGGCTTGTGGCACATGCCGAGTTTTCAGCCTCTCAGTTCTTGTTTTTACAACACAACGACCAGAAATCGCCCTCGCGTTCGCCCAGCTTCTGAAGCGCGATGCCGAGGCTGTTTTGCGTCACCGCCCGGTCCAGCGGCACCCCGCTCGCGTGTACGTTCGTTCAGCACCTCCTGATATGCTGCCACCGATCGCTCGAGTGCCTGGCTCTCTCCCCGCTGCTCCCCATAGATTTTGAGGGCATTGGCTGCCTTCGGCTGGGAGGCGAGGACTTGGTCCCGTGCGGCAATGGGAGCAGATGGGGAGGCGCCAGCCGAAGACGGTGGAGGGAGTGTTCTAGGTGCTGCAGGCCCGGAGGCACCAGCCCGCTGCACTCCGGCCAAGTGAGTAGTCAACGCCACGGTGGCGACCACCCCTAGGATGATACTGACATGGGTCGCTTCCCATTTGTATTGTTTCAAGAGGCTCATTGTGCTGTTAGTGACTGGTGAGGGTCACTCGTTGCCAGTGCGGTTGTGAGGCCAGCTTCAGGATTCCGCGCAGATCCGCGAGCTGCTCAATTTCGGAGGCCATGACGGCGTCCTCTATGACGACGTGGTCGCTCACCGTGCGGGTCTGCTTGAAAAAATCGCCCGTTGAGCTGCTGGTCGAGCGCTGTTGGCGCACCACTTCGCGTTTGCCGATCAGTCTCGAGGCGAATTCCGCGGTGCCGCCGTATTCGCTGGCGGAGCAGCGGAAAATAAAGGTGTTGCCGCAGTTCTCCACGAGAGTCTGCGCGTCCGAATCTCCGTACGTGCCGCGGACTTGGGCCATGCTCTGGAATCCAAGGATGCACCGGCCGCCGAACTTGCGCAATCGGCTGAGCGCGTCCTTCAGGCCGTCGATTGCCCCGAGGGCGTCGAGTTCGTCGACCACGAACCAGATGCGTTGATCGCCCTCTGGCGCACTCATCGCCTCAAAGATCGCGAGCCGCATCCAGGTGCTGATGGTGTTGCGCAGCGAGGCAATCTCGTTTGCGTTGTAGGGCAGGAACAAGACTCCCCTCCCCTCGCGAATCCATTTCCGGACGGAGAACGCAGTACCTTCCCTTTGGTTGGCAAGATGCTCGATCGCGCTCAGGTGTTGGATGGCGATGGAACGGACGGATTCCAAGAACTTTCCGCCTTCTTTGCCGAGGAACGGGGCTGCCGGAGTGCCTTCCAGCAAAGATCTTCTTCCTTCGCAGTAACGAGCAGGTGGTAGAGAGTGGCGAGATTGTGCTCATCGAAGCGGTGGAGTTGTCGCAGGATCGCTGTTACGTAGGTTCGGGCATAGCCGCGCCAGTTGCGGTCCTGGCCGTCGTAGTCGGGGATGAAGGAGCGGGCCAGCTGGTCGGCGTCGTGAGGCAGGATGATTTCGGAAAACAGGTCCCAATGTGCGGCGCGGGGGTCGAAGGGGTTCAGGATGATGTCGCCGCGGGTTGTATTGTAAAAGTGCCGCAGGTATCCGCCATCGGGGTCGGCAATAACGGCCCGGTTACCGCGAGCAAAGGCGCCGCTTAGAAGTTCGCGAATGGCGGTGGTCTTACCTGTCCCTGTCGTCCCGATCGTTTTGAAATGTTTGGTTTCGTCTAACAGCGGAATGGGGTGGCCGGCCAGAGTGAGTGTGTCCGCAGTGTGCAAGGAAGAGACGGGGGAGCCTTCATCCAGTAAGACCGCACCTCGCTCGAGGACTTTCGAGGGTTTGAGCCGGGCCAGAATCGAGCCGGTCAGCGCGCTGGCGCTCACTATGAAGATCAATCCTGACACAAGGTGTAGCGCAGGAAATTGTTGGCGATCGAAGCCTGCTTCGACGACGTCCAGGATCAACCCCAGAGGACGATCACGCCCAGGACGACTGGCACTCCCGCGCGGAGGGCTCGGACAAGACGGCGGTCAGCGGGAACGCCACCATGTCGATAGCCGGTCACGAGGCCGCCTACAGTGAGCGCGTAGCTCAAGGGGAACGCGATCCAAAATCGGTTGAGCAGGTCTATCACGAAGGCCTTGATCCTTTGCATCCCGCCACACGATGGTGCGTGGAGGGTCTCCTTGTTTGTTTCGCGGAGTGTGATGCTAACAGGCATCGCCAGTCAAAGGTCTTGAGTGGGACTCATGTCGTGTTGCACCGCGGCGAGCTTACGGTTGCGACGGGCTTTTCGGGCCACGGTTTCGGTCTCGGGCCGGGGCGGGGCGGGACACCTGATGGCGGATCTCGTGACAGGCGCCGTTCCGGAGGTCGATCCGTCTCCCTTCCGGTTTTCACGCTTCAGTGATGGCTCGAGAACAGTTCTCGATGTTGGGCTGTCGGTGCCGAACCTCACCTCACTGAGGTCCCGGGCAATCCCAAAATCGGTGATCTTGGGAATTCCTAATCCGCTGAACATTACATTCGAAGGCTTGAAGTCACGGTGCACCAAACCGCGTCCATGGGCGTAGCAAAGCGCATCGAGAAGGGGGCGCCCAACTTGCTCGTAGAATGTTAACCAGTCCAGAGGACCTAGCGATGGAACACGATCGCTCAAAGTCTCCTCCAGCCATTCTAGGACGAGAAATCGCAGTGCGACGGCAATGCTGCGGCGCGCTGCCCAGCGCTGGACAACCTCGTTGGCCATATAATAGTGGGTACGTCTTTTTCGCTTCCTACATCAGTACTACTCACACTGTCTGTTATTTCGGCTAGCCGCATCCAGCGCGGTCCCGTATGTCCTTCGTGACGGACACGGCTTGTCATTGCAGGTCATGCCGACGGGATCTAAGCGATGGGGCTTCCGACAGAGAAAGGCCGTAGGTCAGGGGTGTCGGGCGCATCGACCTGCTTGCAAACGCTACTGCTGCCACCGATGTAGACTCGTCTGTCGGCGGGCTTGCGCTCATAAACTGGATTGTCACTAACCGGAGGCCCCAGGACATGCGAGCCGCATGACTTCCTAATGCGCGGTGTTGAGGCGCTGGAGCATATCCCTGACAACGATGTGCTTGAGGGTCGAGACCAGTCTCTTCTCACCCCCCAGAAAAACACGCACTGACTTCGGGCAATCGGCATTTTCGCCTTCGATGTGCTGCTCAAGCACGTTTAGAGCCGGCGCCAAATTCCTTGTCAGGCGATCGAGCTCACGCTGGCCGAGCCGCCGGGGCAAGCCCAAGACCTCACCGGCGCTGAGGACGGATTCGCGGGTCACTGCGGCCAGCGTGGTGGCTCCTGGCAATTCGATTGCCAAATCGACTGCGGGCCAGTTGGCGCGGTCGTTTGCGAAGGCGCCGGTGTGATACGCGCCGGTGCTCAACAGATCGTACGCGGGAGCAAGCTCTATACCTTCGCGACTGACGAGAAAGGAGAGACTCTTCAGATGGTTGTCGGTGTTGGCCACGAGCAGGTTGAACACCAGCCAGCGGTACAAACTCAATCGGGTGATGACTCGATTGCGGCAGTAGTCGATAATCTGAGCGAGTGTCTGCAGGGTTGCGGTTTTGTACTTGAACGTGCAGGATTTGTTGAGCAACTGACACGCGTCGATAATGTGGCGGCGTTGCGTGCGACCCGTGTCATCTACGAGGCGGTCGAAGCGCTCGACGATGTAGACAGGTTCGGGTGTGTAGCGTCGGAAAACCGGCGGGACTGACAGACCGAGGCTGTGAGCGAGGGTCATCACGACATATTCGTTGGTGACCGAAGCGGGATAGTCGTCGCTGAGGTGGTTGGGCTTCAGAATGTGAGTGGAGGGCTCACTGCCCATGGGCTCAAAGAGCGCGCCGTCTCGATACACGACCAACAGTTTGTTCTGGGCTCCGGCCAGTGACATGCGCTTGGGGGCGCCACTGCTGAGAGTTGCGCGGGGCAGATTGCGAATGCGCTGTGCGAGCTCATTGTCAGACAAGGGTCGCAGTCCGCCTGGCCCCATGACATCCTGACCGGGCGGCAGGAGCACCAGCGAGCCGGCGGACTCAGCACCGAGATATTCGAGCAACGCGAAGGCATCGTCTCCATGAATGTTAGCCTCTTTACTGACGGCCTCGCGCATCTGCTCTTCAGGCAGAAGATTGTCGAAATACCATTGGACGGGTCGCTCGCTGCCGCCGTCCTCGTGCAGGAGCTGTGACCGTGGGAGAGCTGGCGAGAGGTCAAAGCTTTCGGGCAGGCCGGCCCATTCGCGGTCATACTCGAAGGCCCAGAGATCGTTTCCTTCGGCGAGCGTGCCAACCGCGCGTGCGTTGAGATATGCGACGAGTTTTCGCATTGACGGCTAAGAGCGCTTCTTGGGAGCAGGCGAGTGTGTCGTGTCTCGAGCGCCCATGCTGGCACGCAGAGTCGTGAGCGCGGGCGCCGCCTCTTCGGGGATGTCGAGTTCCAGTGGGATACCCAGCTCGGCAAGCACCTTGAGCACGCGGCCGAGCTGAATGGTCGACTTGCCATGCTCGAGGTCTTGCGTAAATTGTTTGCTCACTCTGGCGGTGGCGGCCAGGTCGTCGATACGGACGCGGCTATGGCGGCGAAGGGCGCGGACTGCCAACCCCAGGTCGGCTACGGATTGGATAGGGATACGCATTGGGTAAATTCCTATGATCGTAGGAACTCTACCCAGGCTGAGACATAGCTGTCCGGTAAAATCCTACGGTCGTAGGAATTGCAACCCGAAAGCACATTAAGGATACCTGTATTCCTATGCTCGTAGGAACACACACCACCCGATAACAACGACGGGCGCTCGCTAACTCAATTGGCCGCGGAGTTCAGCATTCTGGGGCGCCATCCGCATCACCCTCAATAGACTCCTAATCGCTGCTGCGCGGCCAAGCGGGCACCCTGCACCGGTGGCCGCGCCGCTGCGAAATCCCGGGGCCATCTGGAATCGACGGCCTCACGCACAGCAATGATCTGCCACGATTGCACTGCTAGCTGTGCAAATCGTCAGCGAGGACGGCGTCGAAACTCCGTTCCGGCAGGATGCTCAGCGCGAGAGACAATTCCTGCGGGAGTCGACAATACCCGCAGTGGTAGGCAGCCCGCGTGCGTACGGATTGACGCAGCTGCGCATCCATTCCGTCTACGGAGCGTTGGGATGCTGTAAGAAGGCTCGAGCCTCCGCCTTCAACACGGTGACCAACGCATTCGCTCGCACCATCAGAACGAGCTCCTCCTGCTCTGCTGGACTCAGTTGTCCTTCAGTGCTCCTTTCGGCCAAGTCCTCGTAACGAACCTGGACCTCATCATCTACCATAGCTAGCACCTCAGCCGGAGGTTCTCTGGCAGGCAAGACTGACCAGCCGGTGTTATGTTGCCGAAGCGGCTAACTCCCTGCTCCATAGGGTGCTCTTGCGGGCGTCCGTCCAATCCATCATCAGGTCGGTTTGCGCACGTGAACTCCCACTTCTCGCATTCGCTCTCGTATCTGCCGCTGAAGATCAGCGAGCTCAGCTGTCAATGCGTTTTCCCGCTCAGCAAGCTCAGCATCATCCACGCTTCGGGCCGGTTGATTTCCATGGCCGACGTAGCGCCGGATATTCAGATTGAATTCATTTTCCCTGACCTGTTCTCGCCCAACGAGATTCGAGTATTCAGCAATTGTCGCACGCCTTCGAAGAGTGTCAACGATGCGCGCGATATCTTGGTCGCGCAGACGATTCAACCTGCGATCTGATTCGTAACCGCGGCTGGCATCAACAAACATGATTGAGTCATCGGTGCGTCCGTGGCGGAAATACAACATAGCGGTCGGAATTGCAGTGTTATAAAAGAGCTTCGGGGGCAAACCCACAATTGCGTCAAGCATATTGTGCTCAATCAATTGCTTCCTTATTGCACCCTCGCTTCCTCCGCGAAACAGAACGCCGTGAGGCACGATGACCGCCATTCGCCCCGTGTCGGGCTTCGTGCTGGCAATCATGAGTTGAATGAACGCGTAATCAGCACGCCCCGGTGGAGGAACACCATATCGGAAGCGCCGGTGTAGATCAGTCCGATAAAGATCAGCATCCGATCTAGGCATTGAGTATGGTGGGTTTCCAACGACTACGTCGTACCGACGCAGCGCACCTTCGCGCGTCGTAATTGGGTCGCAGAGGGAGTCACCCCTCGTGATTCCGCGCTCATCCAGTCCATTCAAAAATACGTTCAGCGCCGCAAGCATAGAGGGACGGGCAGCGAGTTCCTGGCCAACGAGCTCTATCCTTGCGTTCGGGTGGTGCAGCCGAACATATTCGGCTGCACTCACCAGAAAGCCAGCAGTGCCACAGACTGGGTCATAAACCACGTCACCGGAAGATGGCGACGTTACCTCGGCGAGAAGCTTCGCGACTTGCGACGGAGTGTAGATCTCACCTTGGCGCTCGGCGGACGATGTCGCGAAGGACGCCATCAGTAATTCGACGGCACGCTGCATGGCGCTGAGCTCTGACTCACCCTCGGCCGCATTGGTCTCCGCAAATCCGATTAGCTTAATCGCTTCCGCGAGAGCTTCGCCAAATCCTCGAGTGCGTGCCGCCCCATCAATACTTGCGCGCAGATGGGAGAATATCCCACCAAGTCGACTGGTATTTTGGCGCTCTAAGTCGGCAAGTGCGCCGCTTAACCCAACAACCATTTCATCTGGGTCCCTAAGCGCCAATAGCCTTTCAAATTTCGCGCTCTCGGGAACTATGAGTCGCTTGCTGTCGCCATCAACGCCGCGTTGCGTCTCAGATGCGTGCCTGAGGAGAACAAGCGCCAGGAGACATTCGCCTAGTGTTTGTTCCGCGACTATCCCACGCAATCTATCGGCCGCCCTCCACACCATAATTTCCAGAGAATTGCTGCCCGTCACATCACTGCTCCCTTGAACGATCGACTGCAGCGAGCAGCGACAACGAAATTTGATTTAACTGCTGCTCACGAACCTGAATCAGTTCTTCGAGCACTGCTCGCTCCCGCTTTCCCAGCGCAGCAAGCTCAACGATCGACGTCTGGATAGAAGTTCCGGGGATTGCGATGCTCACATTCTCGATTGCCGCGCGTCGCAAGCTTCGTTGCGCTGTGCCTTCAGCGCTTTCTTCAAAGTACGTGCGCGAGGGTGGACTGTTCAGCTGCCATGCAAGAAAAGACGGCAGCAGCATCGCGGCGTCTTTGACTCGGATGATCATAAACTGACTTGAGGCAATCGCACGATGCGGTACGTCGTCCAGGGTCGCCGCGAAGAAACGCGTGCCGCGAAAGGCGAACAAAATGTCTCCTGGCCTTAGCCACTCATCGGGAGACGGCTCTCGCGAAAGGACAGTCCGAACCGTCCGCGACCACTTGGCCTCATGTCCTGCTTCGAAGTCCTTCACTTGGATCACGGGCACGTCGCCGTCGGCGACCGCCGGTATGGCAGCCCTAAACGCGTACCCCCCTCGAAGGATGGCTACCTCTGCCAGCCTGCACTTCTCAACTTTACTGGCAATGATGTTGTTGCGTGAGACGCTCATGAGCGGTAGCCTATCCACAGACGATAACTGTATTGTCAGTGATGCAACGAGGATGCGCCAGCATGATACCCATATCCGGGGCTATGAACCTGTATTTACATACAGTACTAAGGCGTCCGCCAAATAGGACCGGCGGCCTCGTGGGAACGCCCGGTCGCGTAGTCCAGAACATATGCACGGGAGTAGTCCGCGCCGAAGTGGCAGACCGCCGCATCGGCTGTCTTTCCCTTTTAGTCTTGGCATTTCACCCAACAGGCAGCTCTGGCCGGAACCTCTCATCTTTCGCAGGGGTTCGGACGGCGCGCGCTTGCCCAACCTTCCCGAAATTTCCTGCGTGGCGGAGGCCCAGTGAACTCTAGCCCCAACCTACTCCGTCAGGTCGACATGATGCTCATCGACGACCTCTTCGAAATGGGTAGCGGCTATGTGCTGAATTTCAATGACCCCTCGTACAGCCAATTCTTCCGGCGCGAGCTCGGCATCAACATCGATGACGCGAAGTACAAGCAAGTCGGCACATCTAAGGCGAAACGACTGAGGTGCCTCTTGAACATGAGCGATACCGCGACAAACGTCCGCACGCTTCGCGCTCTTTGGGATTATCGCGAAGCGCTTCGGTCACGATCCAACACGCCGGATAAAGTGAACAACGCAGAGCGCGATTTTCATGCTCTGATCGCCCGCCTCGAAGGCAAAGCCGCCAGCCCTTCTCCCACGAGGCCAGCGCTCGATCGCGCGCACACCCTCGCACTTCGCTCAGAACTGCTGGACCTGTCGAGGCTCACGCCGCAGGAACGAGGTTATGGATTCGAAAGATTCTTGACCAGCCTCTTTAACACGTACGGGCTGCAGCCCCGCGAGCCTTTTCGAAATTGCGGCGAGCAGATTGACGGCAGTTTCCAGTTCGGACACGAAACGTATTTACTGGAAGCGAAATGGCGCGCGGAGCCGATAGGTGCCGATCACTTGCACGTGTTCCAGGGAAAGCTCGAGCAAAAAGCTGCGTGGGCACGTGGTCTCTTCATCAGTGAGAGCGGCTTCACAGCCGAAGGACTGGAGGCGTTCGGACGCGCCAAGCGGTTCGTCTGCATGGACGGCCTCGATCTTTACGAATTGCTCGATCGCATACTCCCGCTGGATGTTGTGCTGGATCGCAAGGTGCGTCGCGCGGCGGAAACGGGACGGCCATTCGTTAGGATTCGAGACCTATTTTCGTGATGCGTATTCCGGCGATCTTGACCGTGATTTCGGCGAGGGTGTGGCCGGCGCCTTGTGCAAGGAGTTATCGAGCCGCGGCAGCGCGGCGCGAGATGTGGGTTTCGGGTTTACCGAAGACCTGCAGGTAGAGCTTCTCGTCGAGTGTGGTGATCTCCCGCTGGGGGTACCCCCTATCTCCAAGATCAATATGCGCACGGGATCACCGCGCATGTTGAGCCGGTAACCGATTGGCAGCCACCGGTCGCATCCGCCAGTGAGCAATCCGAACATCGAGGACGAGCCGGATAAATTGATGCCGAAAGGCCGAACTGTCGTTGTTGTCTGACGTGCGGTTGTTGCGAACGAGCAATCCGGGGTGAGCTACACGGCTTCGGGTGTGAATATTTTACTGTTGAGAAAACGAAGGAGACTGAAGTACCGAATTGCCGCGAGGCAGAAAGATGGCGAAGAGTCACTAATCAACACGACTATGCTGTAGATCTTCTGCGAGTTCTCCGAGCCGTAGTGCATCGGCACTTTGCGTTCGTCGAGTAAGCGGTTCATCTCCCAGCGCGAAAGACCCGCTAGCCGTGCGGTTTTGCTCAACCCTAGGATGCCTTGCGAATACAAGAACACAGAAAGGCTCCAGACGAAGCCTCTGCGCCTTCTCCAAATTAGGCAATCGAAGCGCGTCCGCGACGTCGCCGGGTATTTCAAGGATCAATGCCTTTGACATGTGGTTCACCCAAACACTGAGCGCATCAGGCGCTATGGCCGGCCAACCCAGTGACTCTGCGGAAGGACGCGCTGCTATCTGCTTTACTCTGAGCGCAATCTAGTCCGGAATCAAACTCGACTCGGAGTCCGAACAGTCGGCCGGTCTCGCAAGTGGCATGCGGCAACGCTGCAGCGGCGGACGATCCCGCCAGGGTTGGGTACGCGGCACTCGGCGCAGCGGATACCGTCGCGCATAGACGGGCGCGAGTTCAATCATTTCGGGAGTAACGTGCGGATAAGCTTCAAGGATATCTGCTGCCGCCACTCCCTGCTCCTGCATTGCCGCGATGAGATGCACAGGTACACGAGTGCCACGAAATACCGAATCACCGCCGAGGGTTTCGGGGTCAATCACTACCAGCGCGCGTGGGTCAATCTTCACCAAACCCTTGACGACTATCCCTGAATGCGCCCGATGAGCTCACGGACCCGACGACGCTCTGGATCGTTCATCTGGAGTAACGACACAGTGGTTCGTCCTATCGCAGTTGCACCGACCACGACGGGTCCCTCGTAACCAAAGTGATCCGACCAGAGGTCACGGCGTGGATGAAACAAACGCACGACCTCACCAGTTGCCGCATCAATTCCGGTCAGGTTAGGCCCTTTGCGCAGGTTGCAGTCGGGGCACGCTAGGGCGAGATTATCGGCTTCGCTACCGCCACCATGTTGCCGTGGGACGACGTGCTCAATGTGAAAGCGCAGTTCGGAAAACTCTTGCGGAACTCGACAATATTCGCAGTGGTATGCAGCCCGCGTGCGGACGAATTGACGCAGCTGCGCATCCATTCCGTCTACGCAGCGTTGGGATGCTGCAAGAAAGCTCGGGCCTCCGCTTTCAACACGGTGACCAATGCGTTCGCCCGCACCATCAAAGCGAGCTCCTCCTGCTCTGCCGGACTCAGTTGCCCTTCAGTGTTCCGCTCGGCCAACTCCTCGTAACGGGCTTGGACTTCATCCTCAGCCTGCATGCGCAGCAAGAGCGCGGCCAGCTCCGCGTTAAGCCCGCGGCGGAGTGGGCGCAACAGTTGCTCCAAGCTGCTCTTGTCCGTTGTATCTGCCATGGTTAGCACCTTAACCGAAGGTTCTCGGAACAGGCAAGGCTACAAAAGGCAGCGCTTCGCACAGAAAGCGGGCAAATCTGATCAGTGTCGCTTCCGAACCTGAAACATAGTCCGAGTTCACGCAGGCCGCAGCGAGGCGCACGCCAGCAAAGCGATCGATATGAAACTTCAATGAGCGGCCACCTGGATGACGTCGTGGGCGACAACCGCACGAGCGTAGGCGAGACTTGCACGGATGTCCTCGGATTCTAGCTCCGGGTAGTCGGCCAGGACCGATTGCGCGATCTCCCCTTGGCCAGTAGGCTGAGGACGAGCTCAACGGAGACTCGCATTCCGCGGATGATCGGCTTGCCGCCGAAAATCGCAGGGTCTGTGGTGATGCGCTTCAGAACGTCGTGTCGGTCATCTATCGGGAGTCTCCAGGCTCTGCTGGAGCATTGTACAAGGTCAGCCTCGAGAACGCGTCGGCGCACTCGACGTCCGCTGTAGCTATTTCGTCTGTGTCGTAATTTGGCATAATGGGTGGCAGCCATTGATCTAGTGATGGCTGCTGACGGCCAGCGACAGCCGGACCCAGTAGAGGGTAAGTTTTTGGGTGCCTGCCAGCCTTTTCCAGGTTATTCAAAGACTTAGGGAGAGACTTCGAGTCCCTCCCGGCACCATTAAAAAGCTATTGTAAATCAATAACTTGATTCAATATTCTAATAATAAGATTTGAGATAATATGCCGGTGGAGCACCGGCATGCGGCGGGATTGTTGATCTTGTCGCCGCTCTATCCTACCACTGCTCAATGGGGCCGCCCGCTTCGAATCCAAGGCGCGGCCGTCAAGGCGGGCATCGGAACACCGCCCAAAGCGACCTTAAAGGATCCATGAAGACACCCGCAGGACTACAGCCCCTCATCGACGATGGGGTCATTGACGAAGTTGTCCGCTCTCTCAAGAGCGGCAAGGAAGCTACCGTCTATGTGGTGCGCTCTGGCACACGCGTTCGCTGCGCGAAGGTCTACCGCGATATGGGCCAGCGCAGCTTCCAGAAGCGCGCGCAGTACCAGGAAGGGCGCAAGGTGCGAGGTAGCCGCCAAGCGCGCGCGATGAGCAAGAACACCCGTTTCGGGCGCAAAGAACAGGAAACTGCCTGGAAGAACGCCGAGGTCGAGGCGTTGTATCAGCTCCTCGCTGCGGGCGTGCGCGTGCCGCAACCCTACGGATATTTCAACGATGTACTGATCATGGAGTTGGTAACGGATGGGGCGGGGAACCCCGCGCCTCGTTTGGGCGAGGTGGATCTGTCGCCCGAGACGGCACGCGAATACCACCAGTTTCTGACTCGACAGATCGTGCGTATGTTGAGCGTTGGGCTCATTCACGGCGATCTTTCGGAATTCAACGTCCTCCTTGGGCCCGACGGGCCCGTGATCATCGATCTGCCGCAAGTGGTCAATGCCGCGGGCAACAACGGCGCCTTCGCCATGCTGGAGCGGGACGTGAACAACCTCCGCAACACGCTCGGGCGCTTTGCGCCGGAGCTGCTCGAGACGGAGTTTGCTCGGGAGATGTGGGCGCTTTTCGAGCAAGGCGAGCTGAAAGCGGATAGTCAGCTCACCGGAATCTTCGCGCAGGATGAGAGCCGGATCGATCCGGAGAGCGTGTTGGCAGTGATCGAGGATGCGCGGGAAGAAGCGATACGGCGGGAATTGGTGACGGAGAGTTAGAACGACGACGACGCACACGCCGTTTGCTTATGGAGCGCTCGGCATTGCCCATGCCCTGATCGGACTTCGACACGACCCTCAAGAGCGATTGTCAAAGCTTCGCGGAGCAACTCGCCTGGTTTGCAGTGATCGTGGCCGCTTGGATGCGCAGACGCTCTTGACTTCCGTCGAGCCGGTAAACGTGATCTTGTCCACTCCGGGGTATGCGGCCAACGCCTGACCTGCGGTCCGCCCCTTTCCGGTCAACAGTGTTGAGAACGCCGCGAGGAATACCGGCCTCCAGCGCCAACTGCCCGAGGCGCAGCGCTGTCAGAGGATTGGCCGGCCGAACGCGTGACAGATCGTTCCCGAATAGGATGGACGGGCACCCTGTGGCGGGCTTGCTGCTGGCATGACTCTCCCCATCGGATGTTTGGATGGTACGCTCGCCGGCGAATTCACCGTTAGGGTCTTTTCGCAGACGGAGAGGATGAGTAGGCTACGCTCGAGCCGTCCAAAGACGTTGGGTGACTTTCTGCGCCATGGCAGTGCACTACTCAAGGAACGAGAATGAGCAACGTTGAATTCGAATTGGCCCTGCAATTCGCCCTTTACACACGCCGGCACTGCTTCATCACCGGGAAGGCCGGCACTGGCAAGACCACGTTGTTGAAGCGGCTTGCAGAAGAGACACAAAAGAATTTCATCATCGTAGCGCCCACCGGCGTCGCCGCAATCAATGCCGGCGGCACTACCATCCACTCCACGTTCGGCCTGCCGCCAGGCAGCCTCATTCCCAACAATGACGAGATAGACCCGAATCTCGCGACAAATCGTCACCGTCTTGTGAGCGATCACTTACGCCTGACAAAGGATAAAAGGCGCGTTCTGTGTGAGCTGGAGCTCCTCATCATAGATGAAGTCAGTATGGTACGCAGCGATATACTCGACGCGGTTGACTTCATCCTCCGTGAGGTCCGCAAGATCCAACAGCCATTCGGTGGCGTGCAAGCCCTGTTGATCGGCGACGTGCATCAGCTCCCGCCGGTAGCGAAAGATCCGGAACGGAACATTCTCGAGCGCTATTACCGCAGCCCCTACTTTTTCGATTCCAGAGTCTGGCCGCAACTTCAAGCCGCCCAGATCGAGCTACAAACAAACTATCGGCAAAGCGACGCGCGCTTTCTCGAGCTTCTCGACAACATTCGCCATTGCAGACTCCCGGTCGAAGATCGGAAGCTATTACAAGAACGGCATAACCCATCTTTTGACCCGGCACCGGGTTACGTCCTCCTAAGCACACACAAACATACAGCTGACAGCGTCAACTCGAAAGAATTGGCTCGCCTTCCAGGCGCGACGCATCCCTTCGATGCCATCATCACAGGAGAGTTTCCGGAAACGCTGTTTCCCTGCGACCAGATACTGCACTTGAAGGTCGGCGCGCAAGTCATGTTCGTTCGAAACGACACCGAGTCCGATAGTTATTACAACGGAAGACTGGCCACCGTAAAACGAACCGACGGAACGGGGATCACGGTAACATTTAAGGACTCCGGCACGCAGTACACACTACACCGCGAAACCTGGGATAACGTCGACTACCGCGTCGACAAAGACTCCGGCCAGGTCATCAAGCACGTGCTCGGCACCTTCCGCCAGTACCCATTGCGACTCGCCTGGGCAATTACCATACACAAGAGCCAAGGACTGACCTTCGACAAAGTAATCATCGATGCGGCCCAGTCATTCGCACCCGGACAAGTGTATGTGGCACTCAGTCGTTGTCGATCACTGGAAGGGATCGTGCTGCGCTCTCTCTTCACGCCGAACGCCCTGCCCGAGGATTCGCGGCTCGATGAGTTCAGCGGCTCGCATCATGCAACGAGCGAGCTGCAGCAGGCCCTGCCAGCGGCGAAAATGGAGTATGCAATGCTTCTGCTGCCACGGTTGTTTATTTTCCAAGGGCTTTCTGAGAGCCTGGATAACTGGCCGGATCTGATTGAAACAACAAAACTTCCTGATAAACAGAATACGATCGAGTTATGTGAGCGCCTGCAAGCCCAAGCTGATGAGATCCGCGTCATCGCAAATAAATTTCAGAGTGAGTTACGTCGACTGATGGAGCACGCCAAAAGCGACCGCAGCACGCTGCCGGCCTTACAGGAACGGTGTTCGAAGGCTATCGAATATTTCACCACGCAGATTGCCACCCGACTCGCGCGACCATTACGTGAGCATATCGACGCGCTCACTTACAAGACGACAATAAAACCTTACCTGGATCGACTGCGGCACGCAGAAGGCAATATCTGGCGCAACATCGAGCAACTGTATAGCGCGCGCTTTCTCGATGTCCCCCTTTACACGGCCACGGTCCAACACATACGGCCCAAGGCCATTGCAAAAGGCAGCTCCTCACCCGGCAGCACCCAAAGCGACACCTTTCAGGCCACACTCGATCTGCATCGCCAAGGCAAATCTCCCGCAGAGATCGCTGCCATTCGCCAATTGAGAGTTGCCACCATCAAGTCTCATCTGACTCGCTGGATCGAGACCGGAGAGATCAATGTCTACGAAGTACTACCCGCCGCCACCGTCGATACGGTGCTGGCTTTCTTACACAAAAGTCCCGGCGCGAACTTGACTGAGATACGCAACGGCACGGGCGATCAATTTGACTATGATGATATCAGCTTGATTGTGGCTCACCGCTCACGTGACTTGGCCACAGCCGAGCCGCCGTGACCGTGATTTATTGCGCCCTTTGCATACCGAGATTTTTGAACAAAAATGCGTACGTGCTCGCGTTCTGCTCGATCGCCTGCGAGGTCGTGCCACCGCCTCCGTGCCCGGAGGAGCTTTCGAGGAAAAGCAATATCGGGGCCGGCCCGGCCTGTGCAGCTTGCAAGCTCGCGGCGAACTTAAATGAATGGGCAGGCATGACGCGTGTGTCGTGGTCGCCCGTGATAATGAGTGTCGCAGGATATTGGGTACCAGGATGCACATTGTGGACGGGTGAGTAGGCATACAACGCCTTGAACTCCTCCGGATCTTGAGGTGAACCGTAGTCCCCCATCCAACCTGCTCCCTGGCCGAATTTATTGAAACGCAGCATATCCATAACGCCGACGGCTGCGACCGCGGCGCCATATAGGTCAGGCCGCTGTGTCACGCACGCACCAATCAGCAGTCCACCGTTGGAGCCACCTTCGATGGCAAGCTTGGATGATGAGGTATAGTGCTGGGCGATCAACCACTCTGCTCCAGCAATAAAGTCATCGAATACCACCTGCTTGTGGGTACGGATGGCCTGGCGATGCCAGTTATCACCGTACTCGCCGCCACCGCGAATGTTCGCGATAGCATATACGCCACCGAGCTCCAGCCACGCGATCCGCGGCGCACTGAAAGTCGGCAATACGGAAATCCCGAACCCTCCATAGCCATAGAGCAGGACGGGATTGTGGCCGTCGAGCTTCATTCCCTTGCGATAGGTCAGCAACATCGGGATGCGCGTACCGTCCTTCGATGAGTAGAAAACCTGTCGTTCCTCGAACTCGCTGCGGTCGAATGCCACGCGGGGCGCACGGAACAGCATACTCTGGCCGGATTTCACGTCGTAGCGATATACCGTCATCGGCGTAATGATGTCGGCGAAGCCGTAGAACGTCTCCTCTTCCCCGGGTCGGCCGCCAAAACCGTAGGCGACGCCAGGACCAGGCAGTTGGACCTCGCGGCGTTGTTTGCCGTCCAGCCCATAGACGAGAACGCGGTTGTGCGCATCATGTAAGGTGGTGACGAAAAGCTGATGACCTACGAGAGTCACCGCAGCGATCGCATCTTTGCCTTCCGGGACGATTTCCTTCCAATGCGCGCTATCTGGGTGTTGAGGATCAAGACTGATAATGCGCTTGTTAGGGGAATGGAGTGTGGTTTGAAAGTACAACCGGCCTTCATCCGAGCCCACGTAAATGTACTCGGCCTCGAAACCTGACGTAATCTGAATGGCTGTCGGCGTGGTGCGTTGCGCCAGATCCACCAGATAGATGTTCTCCAGGCCCTTGTCGCCGACCTCACCTTCGCCGACGGCAATGACTAGCCAGCGCCCATCATCAGACAGATGCGGCTCATACTGCCAGTCGGGGTGGGCTTTGTCGGAGAAAATCAGGCGGTCAGTGTTAGAAGGAGTTCCTAGCGCGTGATAGTAAACGGCATCGCCAATATCTTGAGTCGCCAATTCCTGCCCGGGAACAGGGGCAGGAAATGCGCTGTAGTAGATCCCTTTCCCGTCATGAGTGAGCTGCGGTCGGTAGTACTTGGTATAGCGTGCTACGTCCGGCAGGTCTTTACCGCCATCGAGCTCGCGCACGTGCCAGTCTGTCCAGTCGGAACCACCTTCAGATACACCGTAGGCCAGGTAGCGGCCGTCGCGTGATACCTCATAGCCCGTGACAATGAGCTTGCCGTCTCGAGACAGACTGTTTGGGTCGAGCGCTACCGTTGCCTCGTCTTCCAGATGCCGGGCGGTGTACAAGACGTTCTGGTCCTGACTTCCGCTGTTGCGCGTGTAGAAATAGCGGCCACCTTCCCGGAACGGAATACCGATCTTCTCGTAGTCATACAAAGTCGCAATACGCTTACGCAATGAGTCGCGTTGCTCGATCGTTGCGAAATAGCGATCTGTGAGCTGGCCCTCGGCGCTCACCCAGGCGCGCGTCTGCGGCGAATCCAGGTCCTCCATCCAGCGGTAGGGATCGGCAACCTTCACGCCGTGAAAGTCGTCCACGACGCTGCCGCGCTGGGCGGCAGGATAGTGCAACGGCTCATTGCCAAGAGTTCCCGAGCACAGCAAGGCGGCTGCCAGCGATAGCGCTCCAAGCGCTAGCCCGGAAGCTTGATGATGATTCATGACCATCGCGCGGTTCTACCCGGAGCTGACGCTGACCACAAGTGCTCTGTGAGGGCAGCCGTCGCCACGGACACTCATCTCGTCGATACCACCTCCAAAACATTCATCCGCACATTTCCTCGAGCTCGCGACCACGCGTCTCCTGCACGAATCGTCGGACAAAGATAAAGGAAAGTAGCGCGAAGAATGAGTAACCTATGTATGTCGGACACAGTCCTGGACTGATGCTCAGCGTGGGGAAGGTCACTGAGACCGCGGCATTGGCGAACCATTGCGCGAACCCGGAAACTGCCAGACCGGAGCCGCGAATCTGGTTGGGGAACATTTCCCCAAGCATCACCCACATCACCGGGCCCCAACTGATGTTGAAAAGCATGACGTACAGATTGGCTGCAACCAGAGCCAGCAGTCCGACATGAGGGGGGAGCAGCACGATTGCGCCACTTACAGTCTCCGCGGTCGAGAACGCAGCGGCGATGACCGCCAATGTGATGGACATTCCGGCAGAACCCATCAGGAGTAGCGGCTTGCGGCCGATTTTATCTACGGCCGCCATAGCCAGGAGGCAGGAAACGGTTGCTAAAAGACCGGACAGTACATTCGTCTTGAGCGCATCGCTTTCGGAAAAGCCGACCGACTGCCAGAGCGTGGCGCCGTAGTAGAAAATGACATTGATGCCGACGAGTTGTTGAAATACAGCAAGCCCAACGCCGGCCCACAGAACCGGCCTGATCCTTCCTGTTGCCGGATTGCGTAGATCGGCAAGGCGCGGGTTGTGATCATCGGCTGCGATTGACGCCTCGATTGCAGCGACTTTGCGAGCCACATCCCGCTCTCCGAACAGTCGCCCGATGACCGCACAGGCTTCGGAGGTTCGCCCCTTGATGATGAGGAACCTCGGTGATTCCGGGATGAAATGTAGCGTTGCATAGTAGATCGCGGCCGGTAATGCCTGTAGCCAGAACATCCAACGCCAGGCCGGCATTCCACCCCAAAGTGTCGCGGTGGATCCCCCAGCATAGTACGCGACCAGGAAGTTGACAACGAATGCGCCTGTCAGCCCCGCGATGATCATGACCTGCTGTACGCTTACAAGCCTGCCGCGCACATCTGCCGGTACAACTTCCGAAATGTATACTGGGGAGATCACGCTGGCGGCGCCGACACCGAGACCGCCGACAATTCTAGCCATGATGAATATCGCGGAACTCGGTGCGCCGCCCGCAAGAAACGCGCTAAGAAGAAACAGTATCGCCGCGAGCCGCATGACACTGCGTCGGCCCATGCGATCCGATAACCTGCCGGCGGCGAATGCGCCGATCGCGGACCCGAGCAGAATCGCGCCTACGTTCACTCCGACGCCGAGTCGATCCAGCGCAAAGGTTACTTCCAACCCTTTCTGAGTGCCGTTAATAACACCCGAATCGTAACCGAACATGAAGCCGCCGAGGGTCGCCACCGCGACGACACCTCTGACCAGCAACAGGTTAGTCGTATTGTTAGCCTGCATGGTCGGTCAGCGATCTTCGGCTCGCGGCGAATGCCTGTGCGGCACAGCGCAGCGAATCCGGCAGCCGCATGGCCCAATAGGCCCAGTCGTGGCCACCTGGGTACTCGGCGTAAGCGTGGGAAATGCCGGCTTCGATGAGCGCATTGTGAAGTGCGCGATTCTCACGCAAGTACGGGTCCTCGAGGCCGCAATCAAAATGTAGCGCGGGTAGCAGACCCTCAGAGAGTTTCACGGCCTGGACGATGGATTGGTCGACAGGGCTTACACTCCACTCGGCTCGCGACTCTTCGATCAACGCGTCCATCTGGTCAGTAGACGTGATTGATGAGTGCCCAATGGCTGCGACGAAGCGCGCCGGGTATTTCGCAGCGAGCCGTAATGCCGCAAAGCCCCCCATGCTGAGGCCCGCGATTGCGCAAGGCGCAGCGGCGCTACATTCAGGCACAACCTCAGCGATGGCCTGCGGAACTTCGTCGATGATCCAGGCCTCGCTATTCTCCGAGGCGTGGGGCACATAACCGGACCCGTCGCCATGCAGGCCGTCTGAGGGCATTGCAAGGACCATCGGCGGCAGGGCTCCCTCGCGCATCATCCGTACGCCGGTCGCCCACGCGCCGCCCTTGAACGTCCAGGCCCAATGCGATCCGTAGATGCCATGGAGCAGAATCACGATCGGCCAATGACGGCCAGGGCCTCCAGCGCCCGGCTCCGGCAGGACGAGAGTCATGTCTGCGCGGCGTCGCAATGCGGCGCTCTTGACGGTCAAGAATCGCAGGCATCGTGGCGAAAGACTGGCATCCGAAACCTCCAGCGTCCGGAATGCGCTGCCTTCAGTCAAAGACGATGACTCCCTTCGTGGAACGTCCGGCCAACAGGTCGTCAAACGCCTCCGATAGCCGCTCGATGCAGTATGTGTTTGAAATGAGAGACTCGAGCTCGAGATCACCGTGGGATACCCACTCGAAGAGTCGCGGGAAATCCCGTGTTGGATGGCAGGCCCCGTAAAGGGGTGTCACATATGTTTTGTTCCAGAAGAACCACGGCATCGGTACGGCCGCTTCCCCGTGCGCACCAGAGAGCTGCACAGCGGTGCCGCCATTGCGCACAAGCCTCAATGGCAGGAAAGCAAGCGCCGTGACTCCAGTAGCCTCGAACGCATAGTCAGCGCCGCGCCCTTCCGTTAGCTCGCCGACACACGATGCGGCTACATCCTGCAGAGCGACCGCGTCCTGCAACTGCAACACATGCGTAGCGCCAAGTGAGCGCGCTAGATCGAGGCGTGACGCATGCCGGTCGATGGCGATGATTGGGTATGCGTCCGAAAGACGTGCCGCTTGGATCGCCGAGAGGCCCACGCCGCCACATCCGACGACGACCACACTCTCGCCGGGCCGTACGCGCGCAACGTTAACGACCGAGCCGACCCCGGTCATCATGCCGCACCCAAGAACGCAGGCAAGGCGCGCAGGTAGGTTTTCAGGCAGGCGAATGACTGCCTCGGCCCGTACTATCGAGTACTCACTGAACGTGCCGAGGTGGAATGAGCGATCGATCGCCCGTCCTTGCCAGATTGTATGGCCCGCTCCCGCCCCACTCGATCCAACAGCGTTGCTCAGCCCCTGCGTGCGCTCGCAAAGCGCGCCTACCTCGCGCAAGCATTGCGGGCACTGCCCGCAAGGGATCGCCCAGTTCAGGAGCACTGCATCGCCCACTGAGAGTTCCGTGACGCCAGGCCCAACCGCGTCGATCACACCAGCGCCCTCATGCCCCATCACCAGCGGCCCGTTCCAATGAAGAGACTTGAGGTCTGTGTGGCAGATACCGGCGGCCTGCAATCGCACGCGCACTTCACCGTCGTGCGGCTCGCGCACCTGCACGACATCAATCAGAAAATTTCCCTCGCCGTCCGCGATCGCGGACAAGGCGTCACGGGAGGCCGACGTCACGGGAGTAAAGAACCGGGTTCAATGATGTAGCGATGGGTTCGCCAGGGACTGCGCCCGGACACCAGCGCTCCCAGTCGATCTTCTGGTTGCCGCGCGGCTCCTCGACGAGCCTCATGGTCTCATCCATGTAGATGATCGTCATGACTGAGCGCGCGCGATTCGTGAGGTTCGGACGAGCACGGTGAAAGGTCCAACCCAGATGGAAGCTGACGTCTCCGAGCTCAAATGGGTGATCCACGATCGGAAAGCGTCCCGCCTCCATCGCTGTTGTGATTCGTTGTTCACTTTCGTCGGAGATCGGCAGGTCGCGTCCGAAGGACTCGCCATGGCTGCCGGCGTAGAATGCAATCGGTCCCATATCTTGCGGAACCGCCTGCAAGGGAATCCACGCCGTCACCGCGCGATCCGTAGCGAATGGCCAGTAGTACTGATCTGCGTGCGCTGGTGTGTAGCCGCCGCCCGGTTCTTTGTAGAGCGACTGATCGTGGTAGAGGCGGACGCCGTTTGTACCGAGGAGTTCCGTGGCGATGCGTGCCAGTCGCTTGCTGCGCACGAAGCGCTCGACGATAGGACTCGACTTCCAAAGGTTCATCACCTGCAAGAACGCACGGTCGTAGGTACTGCGCTCCTCAAGCGGTACCTTCATAGTGTTCAGCTCGAGCGTCAGACGCGTGATCTCCTCGCCGAACTTGACGAGAGTCTGCGGGCTTAAGACGCGTGAGAGCTTCACGAAGCCATTCAGACGCATGAATTCGACATGCGACACGTCAATCGGGTAGGGATCGTCAAGTTCATCGATCACAACAGAGCATCCGGTGAGTAAGGCAGG
>Ga0134126_10002052_pt1 | contig 25573 bp, 12 predicted proteins | sample KB31752_FD_96881 | JGI IMG/M metagenome (GOLD analysis project Ga0134126, IMG submission 96881) | Terrestrial soil microbial communities with excess Nitrogen fertilizer from Kellogg Biological Station, Michigan, USA - KB3-175-2 | ecosystem: Environmental > Terrestrial > Soil > Unclassified ... | reverse complement strand
TATATTTGTGCACAGCAAGCAAATGACTTTTTATTTTTTCTGCATCAACAGGATCTTCTAATGAGCACATACGTGCAATCCATGCGCCTAAAATTCCATCGCTGAGGCAACCAATTCCGTATTGATATTTAGGCCCTTCTTTTTGTAGCAACGCTATAGCTTCAGGAGAATAATCACCGCCGAATGACTTCGCTGTGGCCGGGTTTGGGGCATTTAATCCTTTGTATTCTATATCCTGGAAAAAATACTCTCCGTTAAATAATTTGGTTTCGACATACTCCTTTCCTTTTTCGTATAAGCTTTTGTACTTGCCAATATCTTTTTTAAGAAAGGTACCCATTTCTATCATCGAACTTAAAGCGCCAAGATAAAAGCTGGTACACATTCCATCAGGACCCCAAAATTCAATGTCGTACGTATTATGATGAGGTTCTTCCACCACGCCTTTGCTTCGCGGGTCCCAAGTGTTGATACAGTAATCCATACTTACTTTTACCATTGGATAAATCTTTGCGAGCCAATTACTGTCGCCACTGATACGCCAATCACGATGTACTTTCATAATTCCACCAAGTTGTCCATCTGCAGCAGCATAAAAATCATGTTTCAAAGGAGAGATTGGAAGATTGGCCCGAAATCCCTGATGGCCTTCGATATTTTGATTTTCACAAAATTCCGTGTTTCTCAATGAGCGTTCCAGTGTCGGAAACAAGTGTGGCATTGCCTGCGCATAATTCCAAACGTGAGTACAACTTCCGTGGCAACAACCACTGTCGTCACCACAGCCTTCCCAATTCCATAAACGTCCGTCATACTGGCGAAGAACCGTTGGTGATTTAATGATTGTGAGATTGGCGGCCACTGCTTCTATCACTTCGGGAGGAAGGGAGCTTTTATAAAATGAATCAGAGAATAGTTTTGTTTTTCTGTGCAAATCCGCATAATTCTTTTTCCAATAATCGATCACTTCATGGATGTTTGCATATTGGCTGCTGTACCAGGGGGAATAATCAGCAGAGGAATTTTTTTTGCCATTTGTAACGCCTAAATCTGAAGGGCCTGTGCAGCATCCGGTAGCAGGATTACAATCTTTTTTATTTACAACTTCTCCTATGTGCAAGGTCGTCAATGGCGTGTACCAGGCAAGCATTAAGCGAACCGTTTTTGTTGCGCCCGGAGCAAGTGAAAACGGAACAAATAATGACGCGCCGGGAGCGTCTTTTTCAACCGGCTCCCGGGAATTTACTTTTCCATCCCTGACGTCGTTCCATGCCATAGTCAGGGGGTCCCACCAGCCGCCCCTAAACCAGCAATAGTCAACAATTGTATTGCTATCATCAGTAAATGCGGCAAAGCTATTTTGCAGGTAAGGTTTCTCTTCAGTTCCTTCCTGCGCCAACACAAAACCGTTATTGGTTGCCTGAATACTATTTTTAGCATCATTGTCAGATGCAACAAAATTTTTGGAATTGAATGAAAAAACTGCCTCCACACTTTTTGTTCCCGTATTTTTAAATCTATATTCTAAACTCCCGGCCGGAAGGCTTGAATTGTCTTCGTCAGTAGGTATAAAAGGACTCCATCCGGTTATCTTAACCTCTATCGGTAAATCTGAGTCAAGTAGTTTCACAGTTCCAAAAGGGAACCTCGTCGTAAATTCAGCAACGCTATATCTTGGTAATCCGTAAGTAGCGCCTGCATCGCCATTACCTGAGCCGCGCTGTCCAAAAACTTTCCACTCAGCCACGGGGCCTTCTAATACTTTTACTCCATTCTTAATGCCTTTTACTTCTATGGCTGCAAACATTGATGGCTCGTTATATATCTCCGGCCGGTTGCGAATGCTCATGTGTGATAGCGCGCCGGTACCTTCCAGGCAGAACATGCCTGCGCCAATGCCGCCGATGGGAAATGCCAGACGATTCAGGTATTCTCCTTTATAAGTTTCATTGTATTTTCGTTTCCCGGCATCTTTGTAATTTTGTGGAATACTTTTTTCTTCATCGATATTGTGTTCTACATTTTTTGCTGCTAAAAATGCTGTCGGCGTAATTGCAGTTCCGAGGCTACCGATTGTGATTTTTTTTATGAACGAACGCCGGTTATTTTCTTCTTTCATTTTTTGAATTATTTTATATTTTTTCAACAATGGGTTTTAAAATTTCTCGTTATATAAAAATAAAAATCTATGTTTTTTCTTCGTTTACTGGTCGCTTAAATATCCCCTTCAAAAGAAGGTTGAGATAGTTCAGAATATAAATCTTAATCCAGTTAATTTCGTCCAAACTCTGAAATTATTTCTTGTGGTGTTTTTTGTCCTATTTCAAATTAGAATTTTGTACGTCTGTATTTTTATAAGCAAATAATAATGTTAAAATAAAAATCATCAACACTCATTCTTTCTTAGATACAAAATGAAAATTCATCTTTTTTATGGGTTTACTGCTTAAAAAAATTATTGCTTTATCAGTCTCATTACCTGGCCGCCTCCGGGGGCTAATTTTATAGTAACTACATCTGAATTATTTACAGTTTTTACCTGCTTTATTAAATGATTGGGATTTTCGGCAACATCGTCAGCATCAGCATAAAGTTCAGCAGCATAATTTCCCGGAGATAAGAAGTTCAATGATATTTGAATCGTTTTTGCTTCGCTGTTGTTGATACTTCCCACGTACCAATCATTTTCTTTGCGGCGTGCGATGGTAACATATTTGTCAACTTCTGCATTGGGAACTCGGGTTTCGTCCCAAACCGTTGGCACTTCTTTTATAAATTCAAAACCTGGCTGACCTTCATAAGCTGCAGGATAATCGGCCACCATAGAAAGATAACTTTCCAACACGACATACATGGCCAGCATGTGGCAGCGGGTACCTACGACGAGCGGCCGTGTATATTGAATTTTATATTTTGATTCGGGAACAGCCCGGAAGCCTCCAAGATGATAATCAGTGGCGCCAGCTAATCCACGTGTAAACGGAATCGTAATATCATCATCAGGTGTGATAACATTTCCCCATTTATCATTTTCATAATTTAATGTTCCTTCGCGCGTAAATTCATTCGGGTAAGTCCGGTTAAGCCCGGTAGGTTTGTAAGCGCCATGAAATTGAATAAATAGTTTGTGTTCGGCGGCCTTTTTTAAAATCTCAACCTGTATGTTTACCATTTCCTGGTCATCCCTGTTCAGGAAATCGACCATCATACCTTTGATGCCCCATTTCTCAAATTGTGTAAAGGCTTTGTCCAGGTCAGGATATATTGCTTTCCAATTTACCCATACATGAATACCAACTCCTTTTTGCTTTGCATAGTCGCAAACTTGTTGCATATTTAGCGTAGGAACGGTTTGGGTGACATCGGTATTAGGGCCTACTTCACCATAGCCTGGCGCGTCACTTTTGTACCAGGCAAAGCCTCCATAGCCAATTACAGAACTGTATTCGATATGATTGCGGGCGCAAAAATCTATATAATATTTACAGGTCTCAAAGTTGATACCAGGGGCGAAAGTGGTGTCAGGAGTAATGTCTCCATTCCACCAATGAAAGGTGGTTTTTCCAGGTTTTATCCATGATACATCTTCGATTTTGCAAGGCTCATTAAGGTTTGTTAAAATATTTGATTCAATAAGCGCACCGGCCCTGTCACTGATAAGCATTACGCGCCACGGAGAATGGTGGGGAAGTTCCGCCCTCACTTTTATTTTATCCTGCCCGGGTAAGGGTGATAACTTGCTTTCTATAATGCCATCGTGTTTCATTAAATACATGCCGGCATAATCTACCAATTCGGCTTCGGTGATGGCCATGTATATTTTCTTAGGAAATTCAAATAAAACCGGAACATCCATAAGCGTGTCGCTCTTTACTTTGACCAGCGGCATCATCTCATGTCTTGCTTCGTGCGCAGTAGTATAATTTTCCAAATACCCCGCGAGGACATTTGGATTACCTGCTACATGGAAGGTGGTGTTTTCTGATGTAAGGATATAGGATGACCAATTCTTTTGCTTCGGAACCTCATATCGGAATGCAACTCCGTCATTAAAGACTCTCACGATTAAATTAATTAAACGCCCGTCGCCATTGCGTTCCACGAGAGGAATAGTAGCTTCTTTATAAAAGTCATGTACATTTTTTGTTTTCCCTACTACTAAAGTGTAATCATCTTCTCCATTTCGAAAATTAGGTTTATTAATTTCCAGGTCTTCTCCAAAATCCCGACCTTTCTCAAAAGAAAGGCTTAAAGAGGAAGGTTCAATAATGGTTTCCCCTTTGAAGACAACACTATAAACCGGCATCTTGTTTTTTAATGCAAGATTAAAAACGATATTACCATCCGGAGATTTTAATTGAACTTTTTTTTGTGCGAACGAGGCCAACGGCATGAACAGCAGGAAATACAAATAAAGACTTTGCAAAATTCTTTTAATAATCATAATTTCTTTAGTCATAATAATTATTTTTCCCCGGATGCCAATTAGCATGGGCATCTTATTTAACTAACAAATTTATTATTACTGCGGACCATTCATTGATACAATATATGCACCCAGTTTTTTGTATCTGTCGTATCTTTTAGCATAAATTTTTGCTTTTTCATCATCAGGGAAGTATTCAATATCAAAACCGTGTCCCATAGCATTCATCGCATTTTCAACGTTTTCATAAATGCCTGCTGCCGTTGCTGCAAACATGGCTGCACCCAAAGCGCTTGTTTGTTCCGATTTATTAATCTTAATAGGCATGTTTAAAACATCTGCCATCATCTGCATCACAAATGGTGATTTCCGGGCAATGCCGCCAATACCTATTATCCCTTTTACCGGTACGCCTTGTTCAATAAATCTATCAACAATTGCTTTGCTTCCAAAGCAGGTCGATTCTACCAGCGAACGAAAAATTTTGGGAGCATCAGTGCCAAGCGTTAAGCCGGTAACGGCTCCCTTAAGCAAAGGATTGGCATCAGGCGTGCGCCTTCCATTTAGCCAGTCAACGCTCAATTCATTTTCTTCATTCAATGGTATTTGCGCAGCGGAATTGCTTAATTCAGGAATAATTTTGTCAATGATTTTATTAATTGAATTATCAGGAAATTCTGACTTATCTGAAATATATTTCAGAGGCCATGCAAGTAAATTTTTAAACCATGCATAGATGTCTCCGAATGCTGACTGTCCTGCTTCCATACCAATCATTCCGGGTATCACAGACCCATTTACCAATCCACAAATACCGGGTACATATTTGCCATTCATTTCATTCGATGGTGCTACTAAAATATCACAGGTAGAGGTGCCAATGACTTTGCTTAAATAATAAGGTGCTATCTGTCCTCCAACAGCCCCCATGTGTGCGTCCATGGCACCGATACCAATAATTACATCCTGGCTTAAACCCAGTTTTTCTGCCCAAACGGAGCAAAGGTTTCCCGCGCGTTTATCGGCCGTGAAGGTTTGTTTATAAAGCCTTGAAGTAAAATCAGATAGAAGCGGGTCCAATGAAGAAAAGAAACTTTCCGGAGGTAAGCCCTTCCATTCCTCGGACCAAAGCCCCTTGTGGCCTGCGGTGCATACATTTCTTTTCATTTCAGATACATGTTTGCCCCCCGTTAAAAGGAATGGCATCCAGTCGCAGTGCTCTACCCACGAATAACAAGCATTTCTTACTGCTTCGTTTTTTCTTAGTATGTGAAGTAATTTGCTCCAAAACCATTCTGATGAATAGATACCTCCAACGTATCTTAAATAATCGAAGTCAAATTTTTTCGCATGGGCATTTATTTCCATCATCTGATTTACAGAAGAATGGTCTTTCCATAAAATAAACATGGCATCAGGCTCGTCGCGAAATGCCGGAAGCAACGCGAGGGGAGTCCCTGATTCATCCACTGCTACCGGCGTAGAACCTGTAGTGTCAATGGATATAGCTTTTATATTTTCCCGGACTGTTTCACCTGCTTTTTTAAGGGAATCGGTAATTACATATTCCAGTCCTTCAATATAATCCAATGGATGTTGACGAAACTCGTTTCGCGAAGGATTGCAATACAAACCAGATTTCCATCTTTGATATTGAAATTGTGAGGAAGCAACTTCTTGCCCGTTCGCGGCATCAACTATGATACATCTGACCGAATCGGTGCCATAGTCAATGCCTATCACATATTTCTTACTCATTTTATTGCGGCATTTTTTGATTTCAAAAGTTCTCTTACTTTTTGCCCGTCATAATTATTATCAGCTTCTATTTTATAACCTTTAACAGCATAGTATAATATGAATGCAAATAGCGGTATAGGGACAAGAAAACCTAAGGACATTCCATAGGCATCAGCAACAGCGCCCATTAGCGGCGGAAAAATAGCGCCTCCGGCAACTGCCATCACCAAAAAAGATGCACCTTCCTTTGTATGGTTACCCAGCGACCTGATAGCTAATGCAAAGATGGTAGGAAACATAAGAGACATGAAAAAGAACACTCCATAAAGGGCAACCAGGGAAGTCCAGCCGAATTCAAGGGAAACGACCGGCAGCAACAAGCAAACTATCAATGAATACAAAGCAAGCATCCTCGTTGGTTTAAAATATTTCATCAAGGCACTCCCCGATATTCTGCCTATCATAAAGAGCAAAAAGCCAAATGATAAAAAATAAGGTGCGTCCTTCACTTCAAAATGTGGGTGCATGTCGTGGTCAGTAACAAAATTTATCAGGAAGCTGAAAACACCCGTTTGTGCTGCTACATAGCAAGCCTGCGCAGCAATACCCAATTTAAAATGTTTGTTTTGCCATAAAGGTTTTTTAGAGATATATCCCGGGTCTGTTACATCTGTAATTACATTGCCCGGCTCTGAAGCTGGTACTATTGCTCCATGCGCCATATTTTCGTCTTCTTCCGTTATTTCGGGTAAACTTAACCGTGTAAATACAAGGGCAACCACAAGCACAACCAGGCCGATAATTGCAAACGGCAAAATAATAGATATCATTTTTTTGCCTTCAGCATGGTTCTCGTTGCCATAAATGTATAATGCTATGAGCGGTCCAATAACCCATGCAAGCCCATTAAAAGATTGAGAAAAATTGATTCTGCGTTCTGCAGTTTCCGGTGGCCCCAGTTTGGTAGTGTAAGGATTAGCAGCGGTTTCAAGAGTGGCAAGCCCTGCTCCAATAATAAGAAGACAAATCAGGAATAAAATAAACGATTGTAATGGCGCTGTACCGGCGGCGATTAGGGCTCCGGATGCGAAGAGTATCAATCCAAAAATAATACCTTTTTTATACCCGTGTTTTTTCATAAATAAGCCGGCAGGTATGGCCATTCCAAAATAGGCGCCGTAGAGAGAGAATTGAATAAAGCTGGATTGCCATTTTTCCAGGTGCAGCATAAGCTGGAAATTCTTATCCAATGTATCCAACATGCCATGGGCTATTCCCCAGAGAAAGAATAAGACAGTAATGGCAACAAATGGCCCAAAATAATTGACGCCGTTTTTTATAAAAAGAGACTTTTTTGGTTTGTTCATTTTTAGTATTTCAGTTTTTATTTATAAAGAGGTCCATAAGTAGCACAGGCACGATAATCGGCGCCTTCAATGTCTGAGCCGAAAGCATTCCACGCCGATGGCCTGAAAATCTTTTCTTCGCTTACATTATGCATGGATACCGGGATTCTAAGCATTGCTGCAAGGGAAATTAAATCATGGCCGATGTGACCATAACTAATAGCCCCATGATTTGCTCCCCAATGGGCCATCACATTATACACATCTGTGAAGGCTCCGTTGCCAGTAAGCCTTGGTACAAACCAGGTAGTAGGCCAGCTTTTGTCTGTTCTTGCATCCAAAATGTCATGTACATTTTGAGGTAAATCAATCGTTGCTCCTTCTGCGATTTGCAACACGGGTCCAATTCCTTTTACCAGGTTCAAACGGCACATAGTAACTGGCATTCCTCCTTTGGTAACAAACTTTGAAGAATAGCCACCACCGCGAAAATAGCCATTATTAGCAGGATACCATGTAGTGGCCTGTAAACATTTATTTGCTTCTTCCTGGTTGATTTCCCAGAAAGGTTTCATTGCCGGTTTGCCATCTGTTTGTTGTTGCCCGCTTCCGTCAAGCGTTGCAGAACCGGAATTAATCAGATGAATGAATCCTTCAGAAGCGTCGCCTCCAGGTTTCCAACCGGTAACTCTTTCTACTGCACCAGGACTCCAATAAGTTCTTACATCTGCGAATATTTGCGCTGTATTGGTGAGTAAATAATTGAAGAGCATTGATACCCCATTCAATGAGTCATTTTCTGTTGCAACTGTATACGGTGCTCTTATGCCATTCCAGTCAAAAGAAGAATTGAGTATTGCTTCAGAAAAATCACCGTTTGGCAAAAAATCTGTCCATTGCCTTTGGCCCTGGAAGCCTGCTACCAATGCATTGTGGCCGTTTGATTCTTCGCCAAAACCTTTGTCTTTTAATTTTTCATTTCCTGTCATTAAATCCCGGATGATAAGTGTCATTTTTACTACGAATTCCCAGTCTTTATCTTTTTGTTCGCGGGTGAATTGTTTTTCTTTGGGATTTAAATCTTCTCCTTCTTTGCAATTTTCTTTTACCCACGCGAGCGCTTTTTTAAATTCATCTTCATCATATATATCTTTCTGAATACGACGTAAAACTTCAGATGAATCCACGTATTCATTTCTTATTCCAAAATATTCCTGGAATAAAGATGGCGTAATCATGGAACCTGCAATGCCCATGGATACGGAGCCGATGGACAAATAAGATTTGCCACGCATGATTGCTACTGCAAGTCCGGCTTTTGCAAAAGACAACAATTTCTCTTTTACGTCGTCAGGGATTTTTTCATCGCCTAAATCCTGGACATCTTTTCCGTAAATACCAAAAGCAGGTAACCCAAATTGGTTATGGGCTGCTAACGTAGCCGCCAGGTAAACAGCGCCCGGACGCTCGGTTCCATTGAATCCCCAAATAGCTTTTGGTAAAAAAGAATTCATATCCATTGTTTCGCTGCCATAGCACCAGCAGGGAGTTACTGAAAGAGACACTCCAACATTATTTGCTTCAAACTTTTTAGCACAGGCAGCCGCTTCGGCTACTCCGCCGATGCATGAATCAGCAATTATGCATTCCACCGGCGTTCCATCCGGGTATCTTAATTCTTTTTCGTACAAAGCGGCAACATTTTGAGCCATCTTCATCGTGGTTTCTTCCAGGGATTCTCTTACTCCACCCAGGCGGCCGTCAATAATCGGTCTTATACCTATCCTGGGATAATTATTTTCTTGATTCATGCTGATTTTTTTTTTAATTTTTCTAAAATTCTTTTTGAATATCTTCCAATGATAGGCCAAGTACCTTTTGTGCTATTGCATCCAATCCTTTTTCATCGCCGGTAAAATGAAAGACAGCGTGTTTGTGAGAAAGAGATTCCCCTGGTTTTAAAAATGCGGCTGGGGATACACTTTCCATTTCGTAGAATGGTCCCATTTGTGTGCCATCAGCTAAAGGTCCGTCATTGTAGGCATTCACTGCATCGCCGGCAAAAATCGGTTTCGTAGTATTCCATTCCTGGTTTAAATATTTTGCAGAAGAATCCAAATCAAACATAAGGATGGTAAGTACTTTATGCTGAGGGTCATAACTACCCACAACTTTTTTTGCAAAGTCTGGCGCTACACCCAATTTTCCACGGCTTTTTCCATCCGCCTTCAGGAACAACATATCATCCGTATGTTTCAGCCTGTCAGGAGGAATTTGTCCGAAATAATCAGATGTTACCACTTTATCAAATGCCTTTCCTGATAAATTTTTAAAAGGTACCACGATTACCGTAGCAGGGGACGGGTTAAACATATCCAACATCCAGATGCACGGCATACCGGTAGCTTCTGTCCAGGCTGTTTTTCCATCGTTTGTAATTGTGTTGTCTGCCTGGTAACCAACGGCTTTCACAGATGCATCTAAATCAAGACCTATCCTTTGTGATATTTCGGAATTGGTAAGAATTTGTATGGTTCGTTTCACGCCTATGTCGAGATTCGTTCCTTTGTAATTCATTAATTCCATATTTTTCTGCATCGTAACGAATTGGCCGCTTTTATCAATTACTTTCCACGGCTCACTATCAAAAGGAGCGGGTGTTTTCCAGTTGGCAAAAACCATCGATGAATCGGGTTTGAAGAAGAGGGAAAATTTTCCACCTTCAGGGCCGAGCCAGAAACGATTCTCACCACCATACGCGTTCATGTGAGCATCAGGAGTTCCGGAAAATGCCTTGTAATTTACCCAGCCAAAACTTTTCCCTGAATCTCCGTCTGCCGTTGAGGTAAAGACTTTTGCCTGGTATTTTGGCGAAACAATTACCTGTGCTTTACCGGAATCATTGCTCAGGACTACCACACTGTCGTCGTGTTGTTTTAAAAAATTCAGGTCATAGCTAAAACTTCCCTGTTTCAATGAATCCGTCACATTGTTATCTGCCGATTTTTTCTGATCGGAATTATTGCAGGATGATAGAACTATAATTATTAGTATCAGGGGAAAGAAAATGTTTTTAATCATAGTATGTTTTTTATTATTTAATTAGAATTGCAGTGAGTTTTTTTGCTTCTGAAAAATGAAAATACAAAAATGGTTTAAAAGTCTGTTTACTGATTGTCTTTTGTGTTTTTTTGAAATGCACATTGTAAGTTTATTATTTTGTTTTAGTGCCGCAACTTTTTCGCAAGACCAGCTTTTCTTTGATGATAAGACTTGTATATTCCCTGGTATTATCCTTGAGTCGAGCGGTAACCAGTTCTAACGCGCCTTTACCCATATCCTCAAGTGATTGGCTTACATACGAAAGAGGAGAATAAAAGAAATCAAAAGCGTCGCTCTCATCAAATGCAATAATGGCAAGATCATCAGGAACTTTAATTCCTGATTGGTTAATTATCTTTAGACTTTCCACAGCCAACGTATTTGTTGCAAAAAAGAAAGCGTCCACTTTTAATTCAGGGAATAACAATTCATTCATCTTGTCAGCAATGTCTTTTTCGATATTTTGATAGGAAGCTTCTTTAAGCCATTCCTTTTTAAACCTAATCCCATGAGCTTTTAAAGCAGCTTTATAACCCCGTTTTCTTTCCTGTATGTGTGGTAAGCTTGTGTCGTACGCCATCATAGCTATTTTTTTTCTTCCATTATTGATAAGATGCTCCACCGCATTGTATGCGGCCTGGAAGTTATCGATATGCACACAGTCTACCGCGATGGTTGGGAAATATCGATCGATCAATACAACGGGCAACCCGGTTTTCTGCAATGTCTGTATCTGCTTTTCGGTATTTTCTGCAGGAGCAATTATAAAAGCATCTACCTGCCGGTTTTGGAAAACATTAATCAGGTCCTGGGATTTTTCCGCACTTTCATCACTGCTGCCAAAAATAACTACATAACCTTTTTTCCTCGCTTCATCTTCAATAATTCTGGCAATACTAGAAAAGAAAGTGTTTGATATATCAGCCACGATTAAACCAATTGTATTTGTCTTACCGCTTTTTAAACTTTTTGCAATCTGGTTAGGCTGGTAATTCAGTTTGACGACAGCGCTTCGGATTTTTTTTGCCATCTTTTCACTTACCCTTGCTTCCTTTTCTTTATTATTGATTACATAAGATACCAAGGCCGTTGAAACTCCAAGATATTTTGCAACATCCTTCAGAGAAACTTTACCATTCATATTTCAGAGTTATATTTTAGTCGTTTAAATTACAGCGTTTTTCTGCAATTGGATTAATTTACTTCTAATCCATCTTTATTTGGCAAAGTGGGATATGTGTTATGCGGTTCTGTCTGGTACCAAAAAACGGTAGAAGCGATATCATCCTGTAATGGGAGATAACGTCCTTCGCTCCTCCATCCCAGGGCCTGGATAGTGACCTTAAGATCTTTATCAAAACGAATCGGGTCTGCGATATGCCAGCGGTATAAACCAAACCTCTGTGATACCTGGTAATGTCCGTCACCTTTTATCACCTGTGCAAGCCCGGAATAAGGCGTGCAAAATTCTGTATAATTGGTTTCTTCTACACCCGCAGCATTTTTCTTCCTGGTATCAAAATCGTAGGAGCCGCAGAAATAGTCTTCGGTGCCTGTACCATTAATAGTAGGGAATTTCGTATCGCCATCTATATAAAATTTAATCTCGCCTTCGCCCCACCATCCATTGTTGTGAACGCCCCACGCGAGATAAGTTCCTACATATTGGCCTTTTCCTTTTATACCGTCAACTAATGTATAAACACCTTTATAAGGCAAAGGATTTACGCGGCGAAACTGTGCATGGAAATAGGCTGCATCAGATGGTACGTCGGTCAATGTATAATCAACCTGGTAGTATAAAACCATATCTTTATCATCGATGTTCTCCATTGTTATTCTACATTTTTTTCTGAAAGGCATTGGCCAATAGCAATTAAATGCGCTGCCCGGATTTACACATACAGCAAGTGATTGCAAAGGAGAATATTGTCCCCAGCCCATACAAAAGAAATCACCGACCGGCACTTCAACCGATGGAGTTGTTTCCCCGTCCCAATAAAAGCGAAGAATTGAATTGCGCCAGTTTCCGGTGGGCGTCATCCATATATGTTGAATGGATCCCGAGCCGTCAATTTCTGCCACTGTAAATGTTGTATGAGCCTTAATCACAACACTGGGGCTTACTTTCCAGCCTTGCCCCAAATCCCTTGAAGGTCCTTTGCCGGTTCCTTCTGTTGCCATTCCACCCTGGCCTTTTGCACCTGTAAAATTTTCGGGACTGATAGAACGCGTCTTCGCATCTGACAGCCTGTAAATATTACTCATGTTGGATTCGAGGCCGTTGAAATTACTTTGGGCAAAAGCCGTAGTGCAAATAAAAAAACAGATACAGATGCAAGGCAATAATTTTTTTTTCATAATTGTTGATTTTAGTTGATCATATTTTTTGTAAAAGATAGACGAAGTGTTATTAATATTATTGAGGTTGCGTAATTGTTACTAACCTCTTTTAAATGTTTTGAACGACTGAATTAATATCCTTTATACAGTTACCTGCTTATTATAAAAATAAATCCATATTTCTAATATTAAATGCTGCTTAAGCAGTTGGGAAGTATCATGCCTAAAACAAATTAAAAGTAATCAACATTCCCAATTTTATATTAGAGATTTTCATTCATTTAAATTTTAAACCTGGTTTCTCAGTAAACGAATAAATAATCCGGATTTTCATTTTTATTTTTTTTACTATTCAAATTGAAAAAATTGAATGGCTCTTTAGTACCCATTATTTTGCGTATAAACTCCGTAAGAATAATTCATTTGCGGTTGCGGAATTGGCATGTATTCATCCCTTCCCGGGGTAAAATGACCATCCTTCATCCAGGAACGTCCGCGCGGATATTCTTTTGCGAAGTAGGCGTTTAGGGTAGGTCCGGCAATGCCCCAGCGCACGAGGTCGTACCATCGCTCGCCTTCCATCGCAAATTCGAGCCGGTCTTCCCACATCAGTGCCTGCCATGCAAAATCATGCGTCCAGTTACAGTTGACGCCATCCTGATAAAGCGCTATTTTATATGGTAATGTGGAGCTTCCGTTTGCAAATGTCAGTTGGCCGGTACTATTTGCAGCGCGCTGCCTTATCTGGTTTATGATCGGCAAGGCTTCCTGTTCTCGTCCCAGTTGGATCAGTATTTCAGCTTTGAAAAGAAGGATCCGGTCGTATCGTATTGCAATTACATTTTTTGAATTCCACATCCAGAACAGGTTTACCAATCCGGGGCAGTTTGATTCAACATTTTCTTTTAAGGAATTAAAATAACCATAGTTATTAGGGTCTCTTGCTCCGCTGCTGTCGAACAAAAGATCTTTTTGGTATTTCCAGGGAAGGCCGGGGATGGCAACGGTGTGGCCAATGCGTGGGTCCCAATTATTGTTCGCAAAATAGCTTTTTTTATCTGTTATTTCGGCATCGTTGAAATTATCAAACATAGGGATTCCATCAGCATCAACCCTGAAGGCATTAACCATATTGTAAGAAGCTTTGTGAAAATCGCAGCAACTAAAAGACGGCGGCCACCAGGGGGCGTTTAAAGGAGTTCCTCCGTTTAAATTACCATTGGGTGTGCCATCATCGTGCGAGTATTGCCATTCAAAAATGGATTCGGGTGATTTATTATCGTACGCATAAGAGAAGTTTATTGCAAAATCAGGAGCAAGGCTGTATTGACCACTGTTAATAATGTCGTCAGCTATTTGTAATGCCTGAGTCAACCGGTCTTTGTTGATGTTTATTACATTATTATTTTTATCTTCTTCATAAGCCATCCACATTAAAACGTTAAGCATTTCTCCTTCGGCTGCGTATTTGGTCGGCCGGCCCGGATCACTTTGAGTAGGAGGTAAAACAGCTGCGGCTGCTGCAAAATCGTTATAAATATTCTGCCATATATACAAATCGTTTTTCGCGGTATCAGGATGATTTCGAATTTTTGCTATTGAATCATTTGTGATATTTTCATCAAAATAAGGAATCCATTTATACCACTTTTTCAGGTCTAAGAAAAAATAACCTCTCAAAAACTTTACTTCTGCAATTCGTTCGTTTTTATTGGGGTATGCAGTTTCGTCTAAAGAATTTAAAGCCCTTAATGCAGTGTTGCATCTTGATATGCCCTCGTATTGCCCATACCAGATTCCATCATTGTTTCCGGTACTTGCTGTATTAAGAGAAAAGACCTCCCATTGATACCAGGGAATCTGGTCGCCAATTCCACCACCGCCTTTATAGGCATCATCTGATTTTATATCTGCAAGCCAGGGGCTTAATTTCTGATTTAATATACCTTCGTGAGGCAGCCATGCATAAGCCGCTATTACTAATCCGTCAACATTATCCGGCGTGCTAACGTTTCCTTCTGTTACCACTCCCTGAGGCGTAACGTCTAAATATTTTTTGCAGCTCGCGATGGAGAAAATAATTACTGATAACAGTATATAGTTTGAAATTTTTTTCATCTTTTAGTTTTTATTTATTGCCAGATGTATTTAATTCTAAGTTTTATAATAATCCTTTGATTAGAAGGTCACTTGTAGTCCTGCTTTAAAAATTTGTGGTCGAACGTAAGGATTGCTGTACGAACTGCCATCAGGATTCTCAGGATCGGGACCTGTAAATTTTTTACTCTTCAGCATAATGAGATTTTCTCCCATTACATAGAAATAAAATTTTTCCATACCTAATCTTGAGCTGAAGGCTTTTGGAAAATTGTATCCTATCTGAATATTTCTAAGTTTTAAATAATGACCCGGTTCGATAAAGTAAGTTGACATCCTGAGTTCATCATTCACATTGTTCAGCGACAAAGCAGGGATAGTTGAGCTTTTGTTTGTCGGCGTCCAGGCATCTAAAACACGGGTAGGATGGTTAAATCCATTTTGAACCCATACGTTCCAAAAATCGCTGTAAGATTTCCATCCGTCATAAACTTTTACATCTGCAATGCCTTGCCAGAACATAGAAAAATCAAAGCTCTTGTAAGAAGCATTAAAAGAAAATCCATATTCAATCTTAGGTGTTGGACCATCACCAATCCACGTACGATCATAATTATAATCAACAGAGCTATCAGGCTTGCCATCCGGTCCCGAAAGGTCCTTATATCTTATTCTTCCAACACCTTTGCCGGGTTGGTTTGGCGAATTATCCACTTCAGTCTGCGACTGATAAAGACCATCAGTAATAAATCCATAGTAAGATCCCCACGGATGGCCTTCAATGCCATCGCCTTTTTGAGAAGTGCCGCCCCATGTGTATTTAACTGAAACCGGTAAATCGTTTACCACATTTTTATTGTAACTGATATTGCCACGTATTTGATAATTGAATGCTTTACCCGGATTGCTTTGATAAGATATTGCAAGCTCAACACCTTTGTTAGTCATATCTGCAGCATTGATATATTGGTATGCGCCCTCACCAAACGTTCCGAGATAAGGGGGTTGAATCAGCATACCATTGGTATATTTTTTATAAAAATCCAGGGACCCGGAAATTTTCTGTTGTAAGAAACCGAAGTCTATTCCAATATTTGTTTGTGTGGTAGCTTCCCATTTCAAATTGTCGTTCCCTGTTTGTACTCTATAATACCCTGATGGAAGGCTGCCGGTTTCGGCGCCATTTATGGCATACGAAGTACTATTATAATCAGATCCGAAATAAGTTTGTGAGGCCAAAGAATTAATCTGTGCGAGGCTTCCATTTTTGCCGCAACTTGCTCTAAGCTTTAAATCAGAAATGACATTGCTGTTCTTTAAAAAATCTTCCTGGCTCAAGCGCCATCCGGCAGATATTGCAGGGAATAAGGCGAACCTGTTATTCAGCCCAAATTTTGATGAGCCATCGTATCGCATGGAGCCAGATAAAAGATATTTTGAATTGTACGAATAATTGAATTTTCCAAAATAAGAAAGCAAATTATATTTATCGCCGCTGCCACTCATTGACATGTTACCGGTAGCGGTACTTAAATAAGCATAATCATAGTTTTGAAACTGAACGTTTTGCCGGTTCGCATCCATGGTTTCCGTAACGTATTTATTTGCTTCCATACCTGCTACTGCGTCCAGGCTGTGCTTGCCGGTGTGTAACCTGTAATCGAGCGTATTGGTAAAATCAAGTGTTGCCTCTTGCCAATACCACTGGTCAATGCTACTAATAGGATTAAATTTGCCTCCACCTTCCTGGAATGTAAACTGGATATTTCTGTGATAGCCATCTGTATAAACAAGGCCTAACTGCGAGTGAAGTGTGAAGTGATTCAGGAACATAACGTTGGCATGCACATCGCCATAAATCTTATTATATTTATTGCCATTATCTTTATTTAATGTAAGTTCTCTTACCGGGTTCCAGTAATCGTCCATACCCAATGCGACCGCAGAACCGCCCCAGCCACCATCGGTTGTATGTACAGGAATAATAGGTGGTTCAACCAAGGCGTCGTGCATGACGTTTTGATCATTCATTATCATATGTGAAGCTTCAAGATTTTCTCCTATTGTGAAATGATCGTTTATTACTTTATATTCTGTATTTACACGAGCAGTAAATCTTTTATAACCCGTATAAATCATTGTGCCCTGGTTTTCAAAATAATTAAGCGATAACAGCGAAGTAGACTTTTCATTTCCTCCGGAGATGGTAAGCTGCTGGTTGTTCTGAACACCTAATTGTGAAATGGCGTCTAACCAATTGGTGTTGCCGGCAATCATAGTGGAATCGGAGTTCAAATATTTACGGGGAGTTACTTTATCCAGCACCGGGTTTCCATTATTGTCGGTATGCGATTGGTAAGTATAAATTTGAGTCACGGCATTCGGATCTTGTCCGCCATTTACGGCGGCCTGCCACAAAGCCTGACCATATTGCTGTGTATTTAGCATGGGCACTTTGTTCATAAAATCAGAAAAACCATAAGAACCATTATAAGTAATTTTAGCCTTGCCCGCTTGCCCCTTTTTTGTTTGAATAAGAATAACTCCTGCGCCGCCTTGTGTACCATAAATACTTGCCGAATAAGCGTCTTTCAACACCTGGATTGAGGCTATATTATCAGCATTGATATCTCTTAAATTCATGTAGGTTGGTACCCCATCTATTACAATTAAAGGGGAACCACCGTTTAACGATGTAAGACCGCGTATATTAATACCGACATTTCCTACGGGACTTCCGTCAGTAGTTATATGCATTCCCGGCACAACACCTTGTAGTGATTGCAGGATGTTAGTGACGCCATGACTTTTGCTTAATTCTTTGGTAGATACGACTGATATAGCGCCTGTCAGATCTGCCTTTCTTTGCGTCATATAACCGGTAACGACCACTTCGTCCAGGTTAGAAACACTACTCTCATTCAGTATAACATTAATTACGTTTTTAGATCCCACGGTTATTTCCTGGGCTATTCTTCCTACGAATGTGAATTCCAAAACCTGGTTAGGGCTGACACTAATTGCATAACTGCCGTTAGCGCCGGTACTTGCGCCCGTATTCGTTCCTTTAATTCTAACGGACACACCCTGTAACGGTTGTGAATTAGCATCCGTAACAAGGCCGGTTATTACTTTCTGCTGTGCATGAAGCGAGGAACTAAACAACATTAATGAAATAAATACGGGTAAAGAAAATTTCAACTTTAAAATACATCTCAGTTGAAAAATGCTGAATAGTGATCGTTTTGTTGTGAATAATGAATTCTTCATTTTTTTAGTATTTGATTGGTTGTACATAAGCGGTTTTTTTATTTTTTTAAAATGGCGTGTATCCAGGGTTCTGCAAACAGAGATTATTAACCTGCCCTTCTGTATTCGGTAAAGGTGCCAGCAGATCATGTTGATCAATCGTGATATTTTGCCCCGGAAATTCATGCGCGAGGTTTGCATTCATGATACTAAGTGCTTCCGTTGGCGGCATTCTTTGAAGATCATGCCATCTTTGGCATTCAAATGCAAATTCTACCTGGCGCTCTTGCATTACTTTGTCGAGGAAGGTTCCCGGTGTGGCGGCGCTAATTGGCCCCAAATGTGCTCTTTCTCTTACCTGATTTATATATCCATAAGATTCTGTGGTTTCTCCCAAAGCCTCTGCCAGCATAAGAAGGGCGTCAGCATACCTCAATACAGGAAAGTCGTTATTAGCGTCATTGCCGACATTTACCCCAGGGTCTTTGAACTTAAGTATATATGGCAAGCCACTGGGGTCATATCCTATGGAAGCAGCGAGTCTTGTATCGCCAGGTTCATAGGCATTAATCAGGTCCTTAGTGGGTGTATTTGGAGATGTACCGCCATTATTACTTCCGGGAACATTCAATGAAAGCGGAGCAAAAAAGTTCCAGAATGGTGAACCATTTAATGGAGGTAAAAACTGTATTTCGAAAATAGATTCCGCTGAATTTTTAGTATTAGGATTCCATAAACTTGCATAATCAGGTAATAAGAAATAGGGGGTACCAGGAAATACTACTTTACGTAACGCACCGATTGCATCAGCATTATCACCTTTTTGCAGATATACCTTACCCAGCAATGCGTAAGCTGCATAAGAAGTCGCCCTACCAACATCTGCTCCGGAATAACTTTGGGGCAAACTTGTTGACGCAGTTTGGAGATCATTGATTATTTGCATGTAAACAGAATCTACAGATGCTCTTGCCAAATTGTTATCGCCGCTTAATGAAACTGTTTCTTTCAATCTCAGGGGGACGCCACCATAATCCTGTACCAATAAAAAGTACGCCTGGGCGCGAATAAATAATGCTTCACCGATATATTGTTTTTTTAAAGTTTCATCCATCGTTACTGCTGGCGCGCGGTCAATGACTGCGTTACAAACATTAATACAGTCATATGCACTTCCCCACAAGCCGAATATGGATGTAGTACCTGCTTCTGCGGAAAAATTATCGACAGCCCGGTGTTCAGCCTGACGACCCAAATCTTCATTCGTATTATCTGATCTTGTTTCTTCCAAATCATATAATGCAAGTTCCCAACTGGTGTACATAGTCCTCTGGTTGGCATAGCAACCATAAACTGCAGTATTGATATCAGAAGCTGTTTTATAGAATTCTTCTTTAGGAATTCTATCCACCGGCACTACGTCTAAAAAGCTTTTTTTGCAGGAGGACAGGATTAAAAAGCAGACAATGACAGTGAGCCATTTTCTACTTAAAAATACATTTCTCTTCTTCATAATAATAAATTTTGATGTTTAGAATGAAAAATTAATACCAAGGGTAAAGATTTGGGGAATGGGCGCTGTGGCTACAGAATTGAGCCCAAGTGTCCGGTGGTCTCCGAATATCTGGGTGTCAAAGCCATTCCTGACCGCCTGCGGATTTCCGCCTTCGTACTTTTTAAAAGTGTACAGATTTTCCACCGAGATATAGGCGCGCAAATCGTTTACCAGAAGCTTTCTGGTGAGAGTTGTGGGAAAAGTATAAGACAGGTTGATATTTCTTATTCTGAAATAATCTGTTTTTTGTACTTCCCATGAAGAAACTGCTCCCTGGTCATTGTAGCCGGCCCTCGGAACTTTTCCATTACCGGGTTCTGAAGCAGAAACATACCTTCCATTATAAAAATAAGTATCCATATTTGTATTGCGGCCCCAAAGGCTGAAAATCTGGTAAACAAAGTCCAACACTTTCGCTCCCTGCTGTCCCTGGAATAAAGCGGATAACCTGAAATTTTTATATCTCACACTCGTATTAATTCCATATAACCATCTCGGGTTATTGTCTCCAACCAAAACACCATCTGCTCCATTAAATGCATCAATAATACCATCTCCATTAGCATCCAAAAATTTATAATCTCCTGCTTTGTCACCCACCACTTTTTTTGCAACCTTAGGATTTTCAATATCAGCCTGCGAAAGGATACCCGTTTGTTGCAGTGCATGTTCCTGTTCAAGTGGCCCGCCGATTTTGGTAACCAACACATCAAAAAATTGAGTCAATGGCGCACCTGTCGGGCCAAGTGCTAACACTTTTTGCCGCAGATGGGTGGCGTTAAAACCAATATCCCAACTGAAATTCTTCTGCCTGATCACGTTGGCGTTCACGTTCATTTCATATCCCCATTTCCTCATCTTCCCTATATTTTCCAGGTCGGTGCTGTAACCTGTAGATGCCGGGGTATTTACAGCTAATAGCAGCCCTTGCGAAACGTTGTTAAAATAATCAAGTGTCATAGTTACCCTGTTGAACAAACTTAAGTCTGCACCCACATCGACCTGGTTTGATTTTTCCCAGGAAAGATTGGGGTTGCCTGGATCATTATTCACGAATCCTATCACCGGATTATTGCCAAAAGACGAGTTGACTGCACGCAAACTGGCTTTTGAGGTAAAATCTCCTATGAAGTTACTTCCGGTGCTTCCGTAGCTCAACCTGATCTTGGCATTATCAATAACCTTAGACTTTTCCATAAACTTTTCGTTGGACAAAACCCAGGCCCCCGCTATCGAAGGGAATGTTCCCCAAAGATTATTTATTCCAAACCTTGAACTCCCATCCCGTCTTATCGTTGCGGTTAGCAGGTATTTGTCTTTGTAAGAATAGTTTGCTCTTGCGAGGTACGACAATAACGAATTGCCGGATTCTGCGGAATTGCCTTGCTGCACAGTGCCAAAACCAATTGTTTGGCCCAGGGGGCTTGGAAAACTATTGGCAGTAGCTCCTACTGCTTCATAGGTCACTTTCTGTACCGTGTATCCTGCAAGCAATTCCAGTTTGTGCACATCGTTGAAAGTTGCTTTATAATTTAAGGTGTTTTGATTTAACCAGTTGATGGTTCGTTCAGAATTAAGTGCAAGCGATGTAACAGGCGAAAGCGCTTGTCCCATCATACCTTCTTTCTGAAATAATTGATATTTATTATCTGAAACATTTGCGCCAATGGACGTCCTTGCCGACAAGCCTTTTGCTATTTCTACTTGCAAATAAGCATCGCCAAGTACATAAAAATTATTTTGTGTCCATTTATAGTTTTCAGCAATTGTCAAAGGGTTGACCATGTTGAAAGCCAGTACACCAAAAGAGTTGACGTCAGTAGGCGTGCCGTCTTTATTATAGGCGGGAATAATTGGCGGAAGCAATACAGCGTCGCCAGTTAGTGAGGAATAATCATCTTCAGGTGCACTCTGGCGTTGGGCGGTATAATTAGGCGCCAGGTTTACACCTATTGTTATTCTTTTGGAAGGTTTGTAATCCACTTTCATCCGCATAGAATATTTTTTATAACCGCCATTTAACAGAATGTCTCCCTGGTCAAGATAATTTCCTGAAATAAAATAGGTAACCTTATCTGTTCCGCCCGATGCGGACAAACCGTAATTCTGAAACGGTGCAGGCTTATAAATAATATCCTGCCAGTTGGTACTGGTTCCGTCCCAATTTGTAACCCATGATGGTATTGGAGTACCGTTATTCAAAGCAGCTTCTTTATACCATTCCACATACTGAGCGCCATCTAAAACGTGATAAAAATCATGCTTATTTGCCTGCGAAAATCCAGTTTTAATGTCCACATCTAATTTTGCATGGCCCGTCTTCCCGGATTTAGTGGTAATAATGATAACACCATTAGCGCCTCTTGAACCATAAATTGCGGTTGACGAAGCATCTTTCAATATATCAACCGATGCGATGTTAGAAGGATTTATTGCGGCTGCATTCAAAGCATCAGTCGGAAATCCATCTACTACAAAAAGTGGTTCCCTGTCTCCCGAAATTGTACCAATACCACGAATCGTTATTTCGGCTGTATTTCCAGGCCTTGCGCTACGCGGGGCTACGTCTATTCCTGCTGCCACACCTGCAAGTGCATCTTCGTAAGAACTTACCGGTCGCTCATCTATTTGAGCCGAAGAAACTGAGGCAATTGATCCCGTTAAGTCTTTCCTTTTTTGTGTACCATATCCGACCACGACAACTTCGTTCAAATTCTTTATATCTCTAATGAGCTTTACATCAATAAAGGATTTTCTACCAATTGTTACTTCCTGGCCGAGATAACCTGCAGAACTAAAAATTAGTATTGGATTATTTTGTTCATCCGGAATGTTGATTTTAAATGATCCTGTATTATCAGATATAGCAGAAATATTGGTTCCTTTTAAGGATATGGTAACTCCTGTTAACGGAGCTCCATCCTGATTGGTCACCTGTCCGGAAATACTTTTGGCCAATAAAGGTGGTGGCGATGCAACGGAATAAGCGGAGATAGAACCAATAATAAATAGAAAAGCCAATTTCTTAAAATATTTTCCCGCGGTATTCTGCAGGAATGACTTAAGGAAATCATGGAAAGACTTCTTCATAAAAATATGTTATTAGATTGTTGGTAATGAAACGATAATTTAACCAGCGTCTTTAGCTGTATTGCATTTGGCATCGGAAAGGCGCTGATGGTGGGGAATGATTCAATATTATTTCTGTTTAAAAAATTATTTAAGAAATACTTTATTTATTTTTCAATTTTTAATTAAATGAGTAAAGACCGCTAATGAGTTAACCTTGAAACAAATGCATAAACCTTTTAAAAATAAAATCTCAAATTTTTTTGTTTAAACGTTTAAGTTCTTTTGAATAAAAAATTACATTCATCTTGATTTTCTTAATAATCTTTCTGCAAAATATTATGTCCGGGACTTCAACACGTCAGAATAATGCCTTATTTAATCGATTAAGCATCAATTCTAAAAAAAAGAAATATCCTTTAATTTATTTCTCTTTGTCTATCACAATCAAATCTCATATCTAACTGCCAAATCAAAAGATAAAAAGTCATTTGACTGGCACCGTTAATTTAAACGATTAAGCAAATCCGGGACGAAAATAAAACATTTTGTTAAAGTAAAAAATTCTTTTTTACAATATCATGATTTTCCTTAAATATCAATGTTGAATAGGTTTGACCTTAGGACAGGATTATCAGTATTAAATTATGCTGATTAATTTCATTTTGATAAAAGGAGAAGTTTTAAATTATAACTGCGATAAAGGCACACTTCATTCCTCATTAGTTAAAGGGTTGGTTTGGTTTTCAATAAGATCGGAAATAATTTATTTGGAGACCTGAAAATATTTTTGCATTGAATTTGTCGTTCAAAGGAATAATTAATTTCTAACATGTGGAATTTGTCATTTTCTTTCATCAATTATTTAAGTTGATTTAAATGTTTGATTAAGTCATCAACGGGAGTCTGCTTTTTATAAGAGATGATATATTTTCCATTCTTATCATAAAGCGCTGTAAAGGGTGTGTTTTCAAGATGATAATAATATCTGAAAAAAAATACAGGCTTTTCTATTCCTGTTTTAATATTTGGATAGGATTTTAAACCATAGTCTTTTTCAAACTTACTTACATCCTGCAACGATTCAAAACTTACCAACAGAATTTGTGATTTTTTAAATTCGTTGATTCTTTTTAATACATTCTTCATTAATACCTGGCAATGTTCACAATCCGGCGCAAAATAAATCAGGATTACAGGCTTATTATGAGAAAGATCTTTGGTGGTAAATAACTTTCCATTGGTAAGTTGTATGGTAAAATCAGGCAGTGACTGGGATAGAGATTTTTTTCAAAAAGACATTGTAATTAAAAAAAATATCGCATAGACAATCAAATGAAAGATTTTCTTTTTTTTGCTTGTTGCTGTCATAAATTTCAATTTCCTTTTGTATAAAATTATAAATTGTGTATTATTTTTTCGGGTCATCTTTATCTTTAATTATTATCAGCACCAATGAAAAACTATCCGGAATCTGCTGCCATGGCTTCTTAATCAAGTTCGTCATTTTTAATTGCTGAAGACAATAAGAAGAAATTATCTGATCGCCCAAATATACCAAACTCTTTTTCGAATGATGAGCCTAATTGAAAAAAATGAGATGATGAGATGCCTAAATGTTGATAACGTCGAAAATTTTTTCCAGAGTCTTATTGTCCATAAGGTAAAATGGTTTGTACTTGAAAATGATGAACTTTTCTAAAGGGTAATTAATCTTATTTCCTGAATTTACTAACTGGTTGCAGTGACTCTTTTTTTTCTTTCATAGTAGTTCTGTATGCCTTTGGTGATTTTCCATTTATTTTTTTAAAAAGCCGTGAAAAATAAAATGAATCATCATAGCCTATTTTATCGGCAATTTCACTTATTCTTAAATCGGTCTGGCTTAACAACTGGCAGGCATGTTGGATTTTTAATTGAATAAAGTAATCCATGGGCGAAGCTCCGGTTTTCTTCCTGAACAAACTTGAGTAATGAGAGCCCGAAAGTTTAATACATTCTGCAAAATTATATACAGTAAGCGTTTTATCAATATTAGCCCTCATGTAAGCTATTGATTCTCCAACAGGATCAGGAAGTATGTTAGCTGGAATAAGATTTGGATGACAAAGAAAAAAAGCCAGGAACTTATAAAGGCAAAGGTTGGCAAATGCGAGATTATTATCAGAATATCCTGAAGCAAGTGCATTATATATTTCAAACCATTGGTCAATAATTTTTTTATTGTATTCTATGCCCGTAGGCTGTTCATAGTCTTCGGTATGCATCCATTCATTCAGTTGTTTCACTTTATGCCCGCTAAAGTGAACCCAATATATACTCCATGGATAGTGCAGGTCTGCCTGGTAGATATGAAACTTACCCGGAGGTAGGATCATAAATTGATTGGCATTTAATGTATAGCTCCTGGTGGCCGTTTGGTAATGCCCTCTTCCTTCTACACAATAGATAAGGATATTATCCGGGCAGCCGTATTGCCGTTCGCGATAATGAAACTTTGCCTTTGGAAAATAGCCGATATGCGTTATAAACAGGCTGTCTATAAATTTCTTTTTGCTTAGCCTGTTTACAACAATCTCCCTCGGAACATTGATTTGTTTTTCTCCTAAAAATCCATCCTTTATTTTCTTCTCGGGCATTTTCTTA
>Ga0134126_10002051_pt1 | contig 25575 bp, 12 predicted proteins | sample KB31752_FD_96881 | JGI IMG/M metagenome (GOLD analysis project Ga0134126, IMG submission 96881) | Terrestrial soil microbial communities with excess Nitrogen fertilizer from Kellogg Biological Station, Michigan, USA - KB3-175-2 | ecosystem: Environmental > Terrestrial > Soil > Unclassified ... | reverse complement strand
TTAACCGGAAACGAATCTGCCAGTTCGCTACCAGCTACAACGGCATAGGACCGACTACCCGTATTTTCAAAGGTTCCTCCATTATCGGCATACTTTACAGGAATTAAAACATTGAAGGGAGAACCTGAAGATTGTATTCCAAAAATTTCATTCTTAGCTGACAAGATTAACTCCACATTCTTTTTATCCTTACTTAATTTACCATCTGCGTATAGTTGGTAAGGTAATGCACATGCTGGTTTCTTGCCTTTTTCCTGCCGGGGCAAAATTGAAGTTGAAAATGGATCCTTATTTGTTTGAGCTATTTCTTCTTTGGACAATTGTCTAAAATTTAAAGGATCTTTTTTAAATTTTGCATTGTATATTTTTTCAATAAAAGGCTTCCTGTCGAGAAAGTCAATTTCCGGTGCCTTTTCACCATTATAAGATTTAAACGCAGCGGTGAGATCGCCTGTCACGGTGCGTCGCCATTCGCTGATATTACTTTCTCTTACGTCTTTGCCGAATTTCTTTTTTAGAAAAGTTTCCAGGAATTGTAACGTAGAAGTGTGATCAAACACCTGTGAACATACCTGCCCGCCCCTGCTCCAGGGTGATGCTATAAGAAGTGGAACACGAAAACCAAGTCCAATCGGGCCTCCTCTCGCTTCTCTTTTCGGAATGCCTTCCTTCAACTCATTTTGCAGTTGCACATATTCCACATCTGTTTTAATACCAGGTGAGCATTTACCAGTTTCCGGATTCAGTGGATCGGGCGCCACGAAAGGAAGAACATGATCAAAATAGCCATCGTTCTCATCAAAGTTTACAATGAAAATTGTTTTCTTCCAAACTTCAGGATTCTTTGTAAGAATATTTAATATCTCTGATGCATACAAAGATCCATACCATGGTGCACTCGGATGATCCGAAAGATTCTGAGCGGCGGCAAGCCAGGAAACGGTTGGCAAATTCCCGCTTTCCACATCCTTGCGAAATTGAAATAGCACATCTCCTTTTGGGATGTTAAGCTCTCGCTTTATCCCATTGTCATTGTAGGATAAATCAGTGAGACTATGATAATCCGGGTCATTAAAATTATTACTAAAAGCTCTTTCGAATAAGTTTTTATCTTTCTGACTTAACTGGTTGTAAATATCCTGGGTGTATGCTGTCAGATCTTTATTAGCGCTGCCCAGGACTTCTTTCTTTTTTGCAATCGCCCTCTGCGCTTTTGTTAGTGCTTCTCCGGATAGAGAACCGGATTGTATTTTGCTTTCCAAATCTTTTATTTCATTCGGAAGAGATACTACAAGTTTTTGCAAACTTTGAATATAAGCCGAAGAAAATTTTACGTTGTAATTAGCAAACCATTCCAAAGGATTACAGCCAAAATTGGAAAGCCACGCTCTTTCATCGCCCGTAAAACCACCGCCACAGTCAATAGCATTTTGATAAAATTTCCAGGAAATGCCATTTGCTTCGAGCCGCTCGGGGAACGTATCAAACTGCAAAACTCCCCATCTGTCGTCACTCAAATTTCTCATGATGGCCTTGGCATCTGCTGTTTGTTGTTCTTTTACTGTGCCGGCCCAGAAAAATAGACGATTGGGATTCGTACTGGTCATGGCAGAACAAAAGTTTTGATCACATACGGTGAACGCATCCGCCATTGCATAATAAAAAGGGATATCCTCACGGGTATAATAACCCATCGTTAACGGTATATTGGTATATCGTTGATCTCTTACCCTCTTTGCAGGAAGCCAGTTGTCATATTTCCCATTATTCCATGCATCGACCTGGCTTTCACGCGAATGCGGCGTAGAGCCCATCCACGTAGCTTTTGTATTCCGGATGTCGAAACGAAAAGGCGAATAAGTTTCTCCTGTTTCATTTGTTTGCATCCACACCAAATTTTTATCAGGCAAATTAATTGCGCGCGGGTCATTAAATCCCCTGACTCCCTGCAAAGTTCCGAAGCAATGATCAAACGAACGATTCTCCTGCATCAGGATGACAATGTGCTCCGCGTCGAGGTAAGTGCTGCCTTTCGCCGGATCAATAGCCATTGCGCGTACGATAGATTCAGGTAACAGGGATGATAGCCCTGTAGCACCGGAAAGCAATATTGCTTTTTTAAGAAAATCTCTTCTTGTATCCATTTGTTCTAATTTATATCAAAATAATTACTTTGAAATCAATTCTTAGTTGATGTAATTTCAATAGGTCTGTTTTAAAGGAGAAACCTTTTCCGCTAACATCAACTTAGCATTTTACTAAAATAGTTGTTTACAATTTCAATCCGGCCATCACAGGGAAATGATCAGAATGTGGTACCATTGTTAAATCGCTCAGCTGTTCTTATCCTTTATCTAAAGTATTTAAGTAATCAAACCATTTTTTATTCCATTATTTATTGCTATAGATTTTTATCGTTTTATCGTTTGTCCCCGGTATCTCAATTTTATTCAATTGCAAAGGTTTTACATCATTAAAAAACAGGACAGGAAGGGATGTAGCGCCAACGACTGCTAAATTTATTAAGGCCGCTCTTTGTACATCGTTTGCCAGTAAGGCAACTCTGTAATCTTGTTTTTTATTTACCAGTTTTACATTTTTTAAAGTGATGCCTTGCACATGCCTTATATATAACCCCCACACAGGCACTTCACCAAACATGGAAAACTCCGGATAACTTGTTTCGGCTTCGGGTATTTTATCAAATGAATCCAATGGGAAATTTGCCACAGATGTATCGCCGCCGCCATCATAAATGATGGTAATATTTTGAAGCACTACATTTTCTACGGGATGATTCGGGATGCCACTGATAGACGATGGAAAAATATTATGAGGAATCAGCGCAGAAACGGTATCCAGGCTAAAGTGATCCCAGGGTGCTCCTCCATTGGGATATTGAATCGTGGTGTCTTCTTTTTTTGGCGGCACTCTCAACTCCGGCCCCTCCATTGTGTAACCTTTGTCTGGTTTAGTCTTTGGCACTTCGACAGTTATGTCCTTTATGAAAACATTTCGCAGTTGACTTACTACTGAATCTTTGTTACGATGGCCGAGTTTTATAAAAATAGCATTATCGGTATTTACGGCATGTATGTTATGTACATCTATATTTTCCAATACACCTCCATCAACAGATTCAATAGCGATAGCCGAGCGAAATGTATTATACACTTCGATATTTCTTATCACGATATTTTTAAATCCACCACGCGAAGCGGTCCCCAATTTAACTGCGCTCGCGCTGGAACGAACTTTGCAATCAGCCACAAAAATATTTTCACACCGCCGGTTTCTGTCTTCCGATTTTAAACAGATACCATCATCGGCAGCGTTGATATCGCAATTGGTTATTTTGACATTTTTACAATCGACTATATCAATGCCATCATTATTTAAAAATGTGTTACTGAAAACATGTACGCTATCCATTATTAAGTCGGTACAATTCTTATACGCCTGGATCCATGAAGTACCATTTTGCAAATGAATATTTCTAATAGCAACACCAGTACAATTTATAAACTCAATCATACGCGGCCGGTTATTTTCAGATGGCCTTCGCTGGTGCCAGTCGTTATATTGTTTCCACTCCCTATCATATAATTGTCCGGCTATTAATTTTTTATAAATGTCTTTTATCAGGAGGTCACATTGCCCATCAATCGTCCCCTTACCTTTAATGGAAATGTTCTTTGCATTGTCAGCGACGATCCATGCCGAAGCTTTTTCACTTGGTCCATAATCGGCACGGTCAGTGCTTGCCAGCAATACTGCATCGTGATCTATAAAAAGTTCAACATTCGATTTTATATAAATAACGCCGGTTAAAAATTTGCCTGGAGGCACAACTACTCTTCCTCCGCCATTTTTGTTGGCATCATCGATAGCATGTTGAATCGCATCAACATTATTGGTTATGCCATCAGCTTTTGCACCGTATTTTATTATATCAAAATCTTTTAACTGGGGATAAGAAATTTTAATAAAAAATATTGCAATAAAAGTCAAACTAAAATTTTTCATTTTGCTTTTTTAATGCTGTTCTAAAGATCAATGAAGATTCTTAATTTTTAACAACAAAGGATTTTTGCGTACATAAATTCCGCTATCAAAGCTTATTTTATAAGGTGAGGAAAAATATTTTGAAGGAAGATAATAATCTGTAGTGATAATCTGCGCCCCGCTTTTTTTAGCAGCTTCAAATCTTGTATAGTCATTGTTTCTTGCTTCTTTAGTATCCGCATCGGCTCTTGTTCTTATCATATACCCCGCTCTTACCAACCTTTGTATTTCATCAAAATCTTTTACGGGGTCATTGATAATCATAAATGCCGCTTCAGGCTGGCCCTCCGACTCATTTACAAACATCACTCTTCCTTTAAGAGATGGATGACCTTCTTTGTAACGCTCTAACTTTTCACCCTTTTCATCCAATACAAAGAGAAACCTACCTCTCACCTGGCTTAATAAGGGCCATCCTTTTTTCAATACAGCACTTTCGAGAGTTGGATAATTTCCCCGAACAAGATCAGGAGTTATCAAATCATCCGGCTCAAAAACAGATCTAATTTCCAGGTCAATGCTATCTAAGGCTGTCTTTGTAAAAGGTAATAATTCATGCAACCCTTTTTCATTATCATCTTTTGCATTCATGGTAATGACTACCGGAATATGATCCCCGTTCGCATCTGACCAATGCTTCAATGCAAGCAGGCAATCTCTGAAAAGAAGATGATCGCTTCTAAAATCAATATCCGGAATATGGAAAACTTTATGCCCCGGTTTTGCCAGGTCATTTGCAGTGTCATAAGGTTCAGGCTTACCGCCTGCTTTTTCAATGAGTTTCAGCCCTAAAGGATCCTCGTAACGCCCTCCTTGTGGATCATACACAACATCTAACTCCAGATTCCGCAAGCCCATGTCCAACTGCTTTGTCAAACTAATGTGGCCATATTGCAATGACTTTGCAGCAGCCAAATCCCTCTTAAAGATCATTTCCCATAGCGGTTTTTCTATACCGGTTTTATAGCTATTGTGGCTTCCTATTATTTGCAATTGATTGAGCCTAAGACTAGGTGGAAATGTCAAAGCAGGTTGTTGCATCGATTGACAAAAAGAGCATGTTGCGATTGAAAAAAAAATTATAAATAGTAAACTGATTTGTTTCAACCTAATAGTATTTTGTTTTAAACTCATAGTATTAAAAATAGCTGTTTAAATTTTCACCACTACTGCATTATCGCATGGTTCTTTATTTTCATTCCGTTTCTCCAGGTATTATTTTTATGTTGCTTTAATTTCGTGTAGTAGATACCGTTATTTACCTGTAGGTATCTCCGACAATAGAACGGTATTTACTATACATCTCTTTTGCCAGTGCTACAGGGTCGCCTTTCGTGGTAATTTTATAATCTTTTCTTTCATTAACCCAGTGCCACTCCCAGTCTTTGATTTTTTCTGTAAATAAATTCATATCTATCTCTTTGCCCTCTTTCATTGCCAAAGAAACAACTGCAAAAAATTGTTGCCAACGAGGTTTATAAAAATCGTCGAGCAAACCGCTCCACTGCCTGCATGCATATTCATTCAAAGGGCAATTTTTATCACCCCAAAGAGTAATTAAATCCTTTGCATTGAATTCGTACAATGCTTTTTCCTTTTCATTATTTCCCCATTTCCGTGCATCGGCTATCCACGGACCTAATAGAAAATCTTTTCTAGTTGCCAGTAATCTGTCCATGTCTTCAATCAAAGTGATAAACTGTTGACTGTATTTTTTAAATGCATCAGCATCTTTATTTTTATAAGCCAGAACAAATTGTTGCTGCAGCGGACTTGCATAATTCGCCAAAACCTGCCTTGTTACATCTACCAAATCAAACCGAAACCCATCACTATTCTTGCAAGCGGGAATGGCTTTAATCATTTCATCCCAGGCAGGTAATAAATCTTTAGCATCATAATTTAATTTGGTGTTGGCCCATCGTGCAGATGAATCAAAGGTAGGCCTGGCTTGTATTATAGATTCTGCGCCATCTCTTTTGTACTTATCTGCAGGAACGGTATAAACTGTTTTGCGCAAAACATTCCATGCCTTTAGCGCATGAATATTTTTGGCGCCATATCTGTTTAGAATATATTCAGGGAGCCATTTATCTAAATCGATGCTTTCATTTCTCCAGGTATTGTCCGCCATTAATTCGTACATCACCGGGTTTTGTTCAATAGCTTCCATCGTAAGCCCGATACCTCTCATCTTTCCACTGTTTGGGTCGTTTAGGGCTTTGGCCGGGTCCACAGCAACCATCTCCATCCGTCCAAACAAGTTGGTATTGCCGCCAAAATTATTCAGCATATTCCATATCCACGGTTTACCGTAAAAAGCATCGGTTTGTTTCCATACAGGATAAATTTCGGCTGCCAGGTCTAATACAATCATTTTATCATTAGGCACTGCTTTTAATAAAGCTTCTACCTGTGGCTGTTTCCAAAATTTTCTATCACTATAAAACAGCCATCCCTGCATTACCCAGATAGCGGCACTATCAGCCTCCTTCATACCATCGTATATTTTAGCACTCAGATTACTTAAATAAGATGGATCATCAGATGGTGGCTCATTTTCGTTAAATGTGTCGGCGCTATACAAATGATTGGTGCCCAACATATCGGTTTGTTTTTTCAGAAACCTTTTGCCAATGTCGGCAAAAAGAGAATCATGGGCATCAAGAATATAAGTATCACCGAAACCATTGTTCCAGTTCGTTGTCTTCAATTTTGCAGAAGGAAATTTCTTTTTAAAAGCCGGGGGCACATGGCCTGTAAATGCAGGAAGAACAGGCGTCATTCCTAATTCTCTTTCCCGGTCAATGATTTTCTTTTCCAACTCGAAATGAGATTTCATCCAGCTCAATGGCAGCGGGCCTCCCCATCCATCGAGGTTGCCCATCCAAAACCAGGAGAAATAAGAAGGGCCGCAGAAGAAATCTTTTAATTCTTCATCACTAAACCCCATGTCTTTGTAAACCAGATACCACGTATATGCTTCACCTGTTATGGCCAACGGCATGTTGATTCCATGCAACGCCATCCAGTCAATTTCTTTTTGCCATCGGGGCCAATCCCACCAGCTCATGCTGTAATTAAAAGTGCAATAGTTGAGGTAATAGCGATATTCATATGGAGTTTCTTTTCGGATGATTTTCTTTGGCAATGGCAAGCTCGCAGGCAATGCAAGATTAGTCCCATTCCAGGTTACCTGGGCATGGCAGTAGTTATTGAGATAATAATATAAGGCAGATGCGATGGCCACTCCGTCATTACCGCGCAAGACGATTTTATTATTTATTGTTTCAATTTCAAATACGTCCTTATTATTTGCATTAGCAATTGGTTTAATAATAAACTGGTTTGCCTGTTTGGGAACCACACGCTTCAAAAGTGCTTCGGAGGCTTGAACATTTAATTGCGCTAATAATGAATAGCTATAAAAAAAAGATACTATTGAAATAAGAAAACGCTTCATCAATGCAAGTTATAATTGTTAGGTGGTGATGCCAAAGTGATTTAGAATAGATTGAATCGATTCTACAGTAAAGCAACAAATAAACGGGATTCTTCTTTTTAGTGTTTGTTGTTGATAATGCAGGTGTCGGTATCAGAAAAATCCTTCGACCTGGATCTGCGTCGGTTTTAAACCCATAAGTATCATCAAATTCTCCGAAGCGGATCACATCATTTCTGTGCCAAGGTTTCTCACACAAACTCCTCACGAATAGTTTAGATATACTATCTGCATAATTTTTATTTCAACTCATAACTTCAATTCTGCCATCACCGGGAAATGATCAGATGGATATTTACCATGATAAGTGTCAGAAAGTATTCCCCACTTTAGTACCGTAAATTGTTTACTGCTAAAAATATGATCAATGATTTCGTCGCTGTTTATTTCTGAACCGAAATCATTAAATGATCCATTAAGTACGTAAGGATGTTTTGCTTCCTGGTAGGTGTCTTTTAAGAATCCTGAATTAGCCACCATTTTATACCATGAAGTTTCATTACCTCCATTGAGGTCGCCCATAAAAATCACGGGCTGTGTGCCTGCAATTTTTTTTATTTCTTTTAAAATCAATTTGCTGCTTTCATTTCTTGCAAGGTCTTTTTGATAATCATAATGCGCGTTGAAAACATAAAACTTCTTTCCTGATTTTTTATCCTTTAAGTAAACCCATGAACAGATTCGGTTGCAGCAGGTAGCATTCCAGCCGAGGGAAGGTTTATCAGGCGTTTGCGACAGCCAAAAGTCTCCGTGGCCGAGAAGTTGGAACTTATCTTTTTTAAAGAAAATAGCTGAATGTTCTCCCGCATGTTTACCATCATCCCTTCCGATTCCGTAATACTCATAACCGGGAAGTTCTTTGCTTATATCCTGTAACTGGTGGTAAAGACATTCCTGGGTACCGAAGATATCGAAGTCATGAAATCGTATTAGTGAAGCTATTACAGGGTAACGTTGTTTCCATCCGTTGCCATGCGTGGAATCTTCGCTATTGTTGTCATTGCGCATGTTGTAAGTCGCAAAGTTTATAGTTTGAGCTCGCATAGTGCTAAAGGAAAACATCAGTAAAGCAACAAATAACAGTCTTTTCAATTTCATAAAATTCCATTTTAAAATTTCAATATACGGCACAAATTTAATAGCCATTTATTTTGTGGATCAAGTATTCAAAAGAACACCCCGGTGACACCTTTATCCTATTTTGTATTTTTATTTAGTTTTTCGACTTGTATTTTTCCATTATTTTTTGCAACGATTAGGAGGATGTTATTACCTGCATTGAGCTTTATCATATTTCGTGTATCGCCTTGAATATTTAATCCCGTTAGTGCATAAGGGAGGGCTATAAATCTTCCTGTATTATTTCCTTTTAAAACAAGTCCCATACCAGCATCCATTGGCCCTATGCTCGTACGAAATGGATAAAAATTGCCTGCAATGATGATGTCTTTGTCACCGTCCTTATCAATATCTTCCGATACTATTCCATTAATCGGGCTGATTTGCGCATAAGGAGGCAATGGTTTTATAGAAAACTTTTTATTACCCTCATTCTGAAGATAAACAGATTGTAATGTTTTTACATAAACCGTCTTCGCATTTGCCAGTTGCTCACTTGTGAAAATATCCTTCAATTGTGTATCTGCATAATCTTCATAACTTAAAAATTTCTTTCGTATGGATGGAATCTGATCTGCCATTTCATCTTTTGAATAGTAAGGGTAGCTTTTGCCATTATTATAAGAACATAAGATTGGAGTAATAGTTCCATCACCTAAAAAATCTCCATAAGTAATGCTCAAAGGTTCTGCAACCGAGGCCTTAAACGGCGTATTTGTTCCAAGGTTCCCAACAACCAAATCTGTGTCTCCATCGTTATCAAAATCATCTGCAAAAATACGTGACCACCAGCCATTGGTTTCTGACAACCCATAAGCTTTCGTTTCATTAATAAGTATCCCTTTATGATTTATAAAAACTGTAACCGGCATAAACTCTCCAACAACAATCAAATCTTGCCACCCATCTTTATTTATATCGAACCACACTGCATCAGTAACCATTCCGGGATGTTTTAATGTTGAATCAACCTGGGCGGCATCTTTTTCAAAACGAATATGTCCCGGGGTGCTTTTATTTATCAGGATAAAACTTTCCGGAGCTTTTGGATACATGCCCGGGCTCAGTTTTCCACCGACAAATAAGTCAGTTAATCCATCCTTGTTGATATCTGCCGCACGGACGCAACTACCACTTACGGTCTCAAAAGGTAAGGCATCATTCACTTTCGTAAAATTTCCATGCCCGTCATTTTTATACAAAATGTCCTGGTAGTTCTTGTTATTCAAATTGAAATCAGCTCCCCCGCTTACAAGGTACAAGTCCATTTTACCATCATTGTCTGCGTCGAAAAACAGTGCGTCGGCTACGGTTATATTATCTTTATCAAGGGCCCAAGGCTGGCTTTTCGCCAAGATGAATTTTCCATCTTTTGTCTGAAGATATAATTCACTTGCCTGTCCGGCAGAAGCGCCTATAAACAAGTCTTCCAAACCATCACCATTGACATCAGCTTTTACGATACAAGGCCCGACCTTGGATACCTGGTAAGGTAACAAAGGTGAGGTCATAAAATCTACAAAAGGCGACTGCTGTTGAACAAAATTAATACCCGAAGATTGCGTAACGTCAGTAAACATCGGCGTTGCAGCAACATCTTTTTTACTCACAGAATCACTTATCGCAGTGTTTTCGTCTATAACAATTAATTTATCAGCTTTTATATTTTGAAAAAGAGAGACCTTACCGCCCGGCCATTCCACTTTTAATGATTGTATAATACTGTCTTTACCTAATCCAATATGCATAATAGGATCAACGGAAGATTGGAAACCTCTGCTGGTATATTCTTCCTGCATTTGATGCGTATGGGTTGTTTGCACATATACTTTCGACCCAATACCGAATGTATTCTTATTATTGCCCTTTAACCTGATTCTTACATAATGCGAAGGAGTAGTTCCATTTCCATTGTTTCTATAAATTGTTGCCTTGCCATTTAGATTATTTACTATCAAATCGAGACGACCATCGTTATTGAGATCCGCATAAGCAGATCCGTTACTAAAAGAATTTTTTGTTAATCCCCAATCTTGTGTAACATCACTAAAGGTGAGGTCATGGTTGTTTCTAAACAAATAATTATGAAATTTGGAAGAGGGCATTTGTTGTATCAGTTTCCATTCTGATTTACTATCGGACGGCTTTATATATTGGTCTGAATACCCGGAAGTGTATTTTACAAAATCCAGGTTTGTCATATCTCTTAATATACCATTAGAAATAAAAAGGTCCTTGTATCCATCGTTATCAAAATCAGCAAACAAAGGAGCCCAACTCCAGTCAGTATTTGATACACCGGCAAATTGTGCTATTTCACTAAATAGCGGAACGCCGTTGCTATCGACGCCGTTATTTAACTGCAAGGTGTTACGATTCTGTTGTTTATAAAGCCCCGCATTGATACGCTTTGTGTAATTGTCATAAGTGTCAGCCCAGTTTAATAGTTTCTGGCGATGGTTATCTTCAGGCTTCATGTCAAGCACCATTATATCCGGCTTGTCATCATTGTTATAATCTGCTATATCACAGCCCATAGCAGAGCGCGAAATATGGCCGATGGCCGATGGGAGCACCTCTTTGAAAGTTCCATCATGATTGTTCAGGTACATAAAATCTCTTTCATCGTAATCATTGGTTGTATATATATCGGGCCATCCATCGTTATTAAGATCACTGATAGCGACGCCTAAACCAAAATTCAAACCGCTTCCATTAATATGTGCTTGCTCGCTTATATCTGTAAAATGACCATTATCATTTCTATATAACCGGTTACCAAATTTCGGATCGCGGGTAGAACGTAATTTATCAGTATTAAAATAGGGATTATAAAACATGTCTGCATGGTTCACCATAAACATATCAAGATCCCCATCATTATCCATATCAAAAAATGAGACAGTAGTAGTAAAGGTTCCTGGCGCATCAAGCCCATATTTCTTCGCACATTCTGTAAATGAAGGCATTCCATTTTTAACGCCATTATTAATATATAATTCATTCACTCTTTGGTCATCAGTTCCCGGCCCGGAATAACATACATAGATATCCAGCAGTCCATCACCATTTACATCAGCCATTACTACGCCTGTCTTCCACCCCGGGCGGCCTTTTATTCCTGCCTTATCTGTTATATCTTCAAACTCAAAATTGCCTTTATTGAGGTATAATTTGTTTGAAGTCATATTGCCGGTAAATATTATATCCGGGAGTCCATCATTATTAATATCTCCAACTGCTACTCCGCCTCCGTTGTATAAATATTCGTATGTTAGAATATTAAACTTATCATCTTCTTTTATATCGTTTCTGAAATCTATGTGAGTTTGAGAAAAGGAAAGTTCTGTAAACAGCTTTTGAGATTTTTGGCTACAGGATATTAAAAAAAAAGTAACAATAAATAATTTAAAAACTAATTTCATCATAAATTACATTATAAATACTGGATTTAATATCGTGGTTAATAAGAAGATAAAGGTAGCGGTATTCGATTAAAATAAGGTAGTCTATCTGTATCATTTGCGGGATTTATTTAGTGGGTAGTGATCAAGTAATTTTGAGAATCGCTTTAATCGTGTTGCTGTTGAAAACACAATCATCCCGGTGAAAAAAAACCCGTCATTCATTGATTCAGTAAATGAAGAAATATGCTGATTTAATACCCGGAGTTTAATTCCGGTGTATCATTTTATTGGTAGAACCTCCATCAAAAGATTCGTTGACAAATGGAGAAATCTTTGGACACTTTAATTAACAACAGACATAAATGAAATCAATTAAAATTAAACCTGGAAGTGAGCATTTGCTTTACAAAATGAGACGTCATTTTATGCGTAAGAGCTGTATATTTTTCCTTTTGGTATTTAGCGTCCTCGTAACCACCGGACAGAAGTCCGGCGGTAAAAATAATCCGGGCTCACCCACCTGCATAGTACCATCCGGACGACAAGTTTATATGAAGGTAACAAGTCATTATCTTAATATTCCGGTTGGTTACCATTCAAAGATGAAACTGGTAAAATTAAGAATGAATGGTATGTTGGAAAGAGAATTTCCTGTTCAGCTTGCAGAAGACACGATTGGATATTGGATCTTTATTGACGTGTCTGAATTTAAAGGTCAAAAAATTAGTCTTTCATGCATGGCTAGTCAAAATGCGTTAAACAGGATCTACCAAAGTAACCAGATAAACGGAGAAGACAGTCTTTACAGGGAAAGTAACCGCCCTCAGTTCCATTTTACTGTGAAGAGAGGCTGGAGCAATGATGTTAACGGACCGATTTATTATAACGGACAGTACCATTTATTCTGGCAGTCTTTCCCTTATGGGCTGGACTGGAACACGGGATTTATGAATTGGGGCCATGCTGTCAGTACAGATTTAATTCACTGGAAAGAACTCGATCCTGCATTAAGGCCGGATAGTCTCGGTTCGCCATGGTCGGGTACTGCGGTGATTGATAAAAATAATGACGGAGGCTGGGGAAAGAATGCATTGGTATTGTATTATGCATGCTATGACCAACTTTCCGGCAAACAGGTTCAATGTATAGCATATAGTACAGATAACGGCAAAACATTTAAACGATATAAGGGCAATCCGGTTATTGATAGCAACCGGGAGTTAGGTACCAACGATACAAGGGATCCCAAAGTATTTTGGTATGAGCCTTCTAAAACCTGGGTGATGGTATTGTTTGAAGGTGATGGCATGTCATTTTACAATTCTACGGATATGAAACATTGGAGTCGGCAGAGTCACTTTAAAGGACTGTGGGAATGTCCCGATTTTTTTGAATTACCTGTTGATGGGGATACCTCCAATCAAAAGTGGGTGCTTCACGGAGGTTCCAGCGATTATTATATAGGAAGTTTTGACGGTAAAACCTTTACCCCCGAAACAAAAAAACTTAACTACGCAGAAGGTAGCAGCGAAGCGAACGGAGACTTCCTATACGCAGCTCAGAGTTTTGAGAATATGCCCGACAATCGACGGGTGCAACTTGCCTGGGGCAGAATTGCCCGGGAAGGAATGCCATTTACCCAAATGATGCTTTTCCCTACTGAATTTGTTTTAAAAACAACAAATCAAGGTATCCGGCTATTAGCGACTCCCATAAAAGAGATTGAACTTTTACACGAGGACGAACACAATTGGAATAATTTGTCAGCACAACAGGCAAATCAGAAATTAAATGAAGTAGCACCAGGGCCTCTTCAGATAAATATGAAGTTCAGGCTAGATGCAGGGAACAAAATGGAAATCAGATACCAGGGAAATGAAATCCTCAACTTAGCGTCAACTGATTTTCCTAATGGTGAAAATCAAATGGAAATTCTAATTGATAAAACAGTCGCTGAAATATTTATAAACAACGGCGAGCGTTACATTATCAGGAAACTATTACCTAAAAGAAATGATAACAGCCTTGAGTTTGCTAGTGAAAAGTATGGACCGTTTCTGGAATCTTTAATGGTGTTTAGATTGAAGTCAATTTGGAATCAATGAAAAACAGGTAAAATGATTTAACGGGATTTCATGCTAAGGATATATTTACCCACAAAGCATTTAAACCCGTAAATAATTTTTCTACATATTTTATTCAATATAACTCCGGCATTTCAAAATGTTACCAGGCGATACCACATTTTGAAATACACCCGAAAGCACATAGATGAATCAGTCTCAATCAATAATTGGGATTTTGTTTTATTACACCTTTACTCTCATCGATAACTTCTTGCGGTATGGGCATATAATAATCTTTAGGCCTTGTAAATGTTCTTGCCGGAACGACAATTGTACTATTGTAAGGAGGTAAAGGAGAGGCCATTTTTGGTCTTCCAACTATGGTATCCAAATTTATTAGCTTGTCTTTATCCCAACGTAGTAAGTCCTGCCAGCGTGAGTTCTCACCTCCTAATTCAACTCTCCTTTCGTGAATCAACTCAGGCATACCTGCACCTAAAAGAGGACCCAAGCCTGCACGCTCTCTTACTGCATTAATTTCTACATCACCGCTTCCTGCTCCACTAAGCCTTATTTTTGCTTCAGCCACCAGGAGATAAATATCTGAAGACCGGAGTAAAGGTTGCTTTAAATTAAAATCAAGTCCACCACTTCCATCAGATAGATAAGCAGAGTATTTTCTTAAAATATATCCGGTTGTCGTCATGCTCGGCAATAATCTCCCTGTTAATTGCCCGGCCTTTCCTGCAAACATCTGTGATGCATCAGTTCCGCTTATAGTTACAAGGTTTGTTTGATAAGGAATTGAATCTCCGACAGCGCCTAATGTAACATTCTTACGCAGGTCGCCTGGCTCAAATGCCTCTTCAAAGTTTTGTGTAGGATGATGAAATCCCCAGCCCTGCCATGCCCTGGGCGAAAAATAAATAGAAATGGGCGATTGCGGACCAGGCCCCAGGTTATTATTTTTATTCCATACGGCAAAAAGTATTTCCGGATCAGTCTCCTGCTTCCCCGACGTAAAATTATCCGCATAATTTGGAGATAGTGAATAGTCGGCATTGTTGACCACCATGTCTCCATATTGAATTGCTTTAGTAAAATTATCTTCAAGCATATAAAGCTTGCAAAGCATTCCTGCAGCAGCACCTTGACTAACTCTTCCTTTATCAGCATCATCATAGGTCGCCGGCAACATGGCAACAGCATTTAATAAATCAGACTCTACCAGAGCTCTTACTGAATCAACGGGAGATGAAGCAACATTATAACTACCTGCCTCAACATTAGCACCCAATATTATGGGAACAGAACCGTATATTTCACTCAATTCAAAGTAGGCATAAGCACGCAAAAAGTAAGCTTCGCCCATAGAGCGTTTTCGTATTGAGTCATCCATTACCGGTACTTTCGGAATATATAGAATTGCATTGTTGGCTCTTGCTATCTGCTCATAAGCAAATGGCCACATGGTGTAAAGAACCTGGAGAGTGGGATCTATATTAAATATTTCAATTGCTTTAAAATCAGGATGGTCTCCATACACAGAAATATCATCTGACTGATCATCGAATATATATAGGTTATGACCAATCCAGTCCTCTACATAAAGGTCATTGTATATGCCAGTAATCCCTGCAATTACATCATCCTGATTACGCCAAAAGTTACCATTGGTATATTCACCTGTAGGGTTTTGATCCAAGGGTTTTTTATTACAGCCGAAAACACCTGCTATGATGAGGAGTGATGTAAAAAATAGTAACCGGTTTATTTTTTCCATAAAATCATTTTGAAAGTTTTAAAAATTGATTGTTGCACCAGCAGTAATATTTCTTGCCTGCGGGTACTGAGCCACATCGACACCCCTTTGTAAATTGCCATTTGTATAACCTAATTCAGGCGTATAACCTTTATATTTTGTTAAGTAAAAAACATTGTAGGAACTAACATAGAAACGAACATCAGGAACTTTAACGCTCCCAATACTTTTCTTAGCTAACGTATAACCAAGAGAAATACTTTTCAAAGAAAGGTAAGCTCCGTTTTGAACCCATAAATCTGAAGACCGGTAATTATTGTTTAGATTATTGCGGGTAAGCCTTGGAATGGAATTGCTGGTACCTTCTCCATGCCACCTGTTTTTCTCCTCAGCATACCAGTTAAAATTTGAGGAGGCATCCAGGCCTGCAAGGCGATCAGCATTATATAATTGCACACCTGCAACACCAGCAAAATTGACACTGAAATCAAAGTTGCGATAACTAATGGATCCTTGAAAACCATATACAAAATGCGGATTGGGATCACCAAGCCTTACGCGGTCTTTATCATCAATTACTCCATCGCCGTTAATATCTACGAATTTGACATCCCCTGGCCTTATGTTAGCTTTGTTCGGATCATTAGCAATATCAGGATCTTTATCTATCTCAGCCTGTGTCTGGTATAAACCATCTGTTTTGAAACCATAAAATGACGCTAAAGGCTGTCCCTGATATGTCCGGGAAATATCTGTATTCTCCCTTCCATAAGGGATGGAACCAATGTAGGTTGAATTTCCATAAAGCTTAGTAACCTTGTTCCTTAAAAAAGAGCCGTTACCGCTAATTGAATAACTTACTTTGCCAATAGTATTTCGATAATTTAAATCTATTTCAACTCCATGATTATTGAGATCTCCAAGATTTACATTAGGTAAAGTTATATTCCCCCCATCGTCAGGTAAATTAACTTGCGCGCCATACGTTTCTACAAGTTGAGCAGGCACAAGCATGTCAGTGGTATTTTTATTAAAATAGGTAACTGTTCCCGAAAGATGATAATTAAATATGGAAAAATCAAGGCTAATGTTTGTCATCACGGCTCTTTCCCATGTTATGTTGGGATTGGCCAGGCTCGTGATAACAGCCCCGTTCTGATTCACTGTATTTGTACCGAAATTAGCAGAATAAGCGCCGCCGAGTCCAATAGTACTTAAATATTGAAAATCGCCTATATTCTGGTTACCTAATTGTCCCCAGCCTCCGGTAATTTTTAGAGAATTAATACCTTTAAATTCAGAACTGAAGAACTTTTCATCCGATATTCGCCAGCCGGCAGAAAATGCAGGAAAGTATCCCCAGCGCTTACCTGGAGCAAACTTGCTTGACCCATCAGCACGCATTGTTGCTGTTAAGAGATATTTACCCATAAAAGAATAATTACCTCTTGCAAAGTAGGACTGTAACCCGGACGAAGGATTATTTGCTCCTGCATTGGCAGCTGAAGAACTGTTACCAAGATTAAGCACACGTTGATCAGCGCTGGTATCTGAAAACCCTGACCTTGAAGCGTTAAAAAAATTGCCGCTGAAGACCTGGGAAGAATAACCCGCAACCAAATCTATTTTATGTACATGGTTGAAATCTTTACTATAGGTAAGGTAATATTCTTCTAAAAAATCTTTACTCTTACTGAAGCCTTGATACATACTTGAAATGGCAGGCCCGCGTGTTTGAGTCGGCGTTGCAACAGAAAAACCATACCCTTCAGTTGTACTCTGATCAAAGCCATAATTAGCACGTAATTTTAATCCATTGATGATTTCTAATTCGGCAAAGGCATTTGCCAGGATCCGATCAATTTTATTGTAGCCCGTATTTTCTGTAGCTGTCGTAACTGGATTATTAATATCCCCAAGCTGATTATCAGCCTGTGAAGTTCCCCAACTTCCGTCAGGATTCTTAACAGGTATCGCAGGGTTAAAACGAATTGCGCTCCACACCAAACCTGTTTGAGTAGATTGGGTATTAGGGGTATTTCCTATCGTATTCGAATAAGTAATATTTTCTCCTACTCTTAAACGGTTACTTACTTTATGCTCAGAATTAACCCGAAAACTATACCTCTTAAAATATGAATTAACAATCATTCCATCTTCATCATAGTAGTTACCTGAAAAGCTATAAGTAGAACCTGCACTGCCACCACGAACAGCTACATCAGCATTTTGTACTTTTCCAGTCCCTAATAATGCCCGTTGCCAATCTGTACGTTGTATAGAATAATTTGGATCATTCCATACTGACGGTACAGCTAAACTATCATTAGTAAATGCTTCTCTCTTTAGCGATGCAAGATCAGGAGCCGTAAGCATATCCAAATATTTTAGCGATTTATTGGTACCGGTGTACAAATTGACAGATGTTTTAATCGGTTGATTAAAGCCTCCTTTCTTAGTGGTAATAAGCACAACACCATTTGCAGCCCGGGAGCCGTAAATCGCAGACGCAGATGCATCTTTTAAGATTTCAACAGAAGCAATATCATCGGGGTTTACATCATTGAGCGAGCCCGCCGGTACACCATCAATTACGATCAGAGGGTCCGCATCATTGATAGTCCCTGTACCACGAATACGTATACTTGGCACACTTCCCGGAGAGCCATCATAACGAACGATACCTACACCCGACGCACGTCCTTGTAAAGCAGATGCTACATTACTTACGGGTAAGTTCTTAAAGTCATCTCCTTTGACCGTACTAATTGTGCCTGTTAAATCTTTCTTCGTTTGTGTTCCATATCCTACTACCACTACTTCATTCAAACCGGAAGCAGTCAATTTAAGTTTAATAACAATATTATTTTTATTTCCAACTGCTACTTCCTGTGTTTGATACCCGACAAACGAAACCGATAAAATTGCATTTTCCGGAACTGTTAATGAGAATTTTCCCGTAGCAGTAGTTATCATTCCCTCGTTAGTTCCCTTTACCTGGACAGAAACTCCCGACAAAGGCTTTCCGCTTTCATCGGTGACCGTTCCATCAACTTTATGCTCCGGCGCCAAATTTTGGATGTGCCTTTTTTCAAGATTATCATTGAATAAAAAAGAAAGACTGGCTGCTCTTTTATGAAAAACTGTTCCAGGTTTCCCATTATTTCCGCGCGTCAAATTTTTTAATGCCCGCGCTTGTGTATCAATTGGGGCTATTCCTAAAAGACCCAAAATAGAAACAAGTAGTATGCAGCGATTGCCGTTGGGCAACGGTCTTTTTGCATGTAAGAAACGGAAGGATAAAGTTTTTCGCATTCTTTTGTTTTGGAAGATTAAGAAATCCTGTTGTATATATATTTACCAGATGCTCCTAAAGGATTTAAAACACGTTTGAATAATGGCACTTTTTTTAATATGAGGTGCATATTAAAACACAAGGTTGTAAAATATCCATACAACTACTAATAAAAAGATCGCTCTTTCTCTAAATTTCTTTAAAAATTGGTTTAAGAAAATCTTTTAAAAAGGGTCGCACCTGGAATTGATGAATGATTAAATATTTTGCTTTCGGAACTTAAAAACCTGGGATAAGACAATGATTTTTGTTACGTAAAATTTTGGTCTTGAATTTTCATGGCAATCGTTTTCTGGATAATTTATGATTGCTAATTTCCATCTTTTTTGTAACAGTTATACAAATAGCATACATTTATTTACGAAACCGTTTTCGCAAAAATAAAATCGGAAATAAATTAATTTTTTTAAAAATAGTTTAAGCAGTTGGAGAAAAAAATAAACATGAAAGCACTTGCTAAGGAATTAAATATTTCTGTAGCAACTGTTTCCAAGGCATTGAATGACAGCTATGAAATAAGCGAACCTACGAAAAGAAAAGTGCTGGAAGCTGCGGGCCGCTTAAATTACACCATCAACCCTTACGCAAGCAGTTTAAGAAATAAGAGAAGCAAAACAATAGCTGTTATACTTCCGGAAGTAGCTGATAATTTTTTTTCATTAGCTATCAATGGCATTCAATCTGTAGCAGAAAAAAAAGGATACCACGTATTAATTTATCTTTCTCATGAAAATTTTACACACGAAAAATCGATAGTTGCAGAGTGCTGCACCGGGAGAGTGGACGGAGTACTTATATCAGTAGCCAGTGAAACTATTAGTGGGGATCATATCCGCAAACTCCAGGATGAAAACATTCCTGTTGTTTTCTTTGATCGTGCATTTGAGAATCTGCCCGTTGCAAAAGTAATTACCAATGACTACGAATGCGGATATCTTGCTGCCTCGCATCTAATCAAAAACGGATGTAAAAATCCAGTGTTTCTTTCCGTTTCTTCCTGTCTTGGAATTTGTAAAAAAAGAGCAGAAGGATTTTTGGCTGCGTTGAAAGATAAAAAAACAGGCCAACCTGAAACTGCGATAATTGAATCCAAAGGAACTAAAGAAGAGGACCAGTGTCAGATAAAAAAGCTGCTCGAAAGTAAGAACAGGCCTGATGGTATTGTGACATCAGTTGAGCGGCTGGCAATATCCGTTTACCTTGCCTGCCATGAATTGAATTTGCCCATACCAGGCGAATTAAAAATGGTAGCATTCTCCACGTTGGAAACGGCTCCCATACTCAATCCTCCTCTAACGACGATTGTTCAGCCAGCATTTGCCATAGGCAAAACTGCCACAGAATTATTATTTAAAAAAATCGAGAAAAAGCCAAATAACGTTGAAGATCAAATTGTAATATTACCATCTTCATTTATTGAAAGAACCTCTTCACAAATACTTTGATTGAATCAAACCTACCTGATTGTTGGGCGTCTTTTATTCAAAACCGCTAGTCTGATAAGTTTGAACAGTAAACAAACTTTTATTCAACATTTCTATTCTATTAGGCCATTGAAAACAAACTTTTGTTCAACTAAAAAAAACCTTTTTTTAAAATTGCATTTATAAAATTATATATTGTGGCAAAATTTACAACTTAACCAATAACCGGTTGCCATGAATCTTCACGTAGCAGATTACCTTATAATTATTGTTTATTTTCTCTTCGTAATTGGAGTTGGATTTATCATAAAGAAAAAAATAAAAACCAGTAACGATTTTTTAACCAGCGGCAGAAATATTCCATTATGGATTACCAGTCTTGCTTTTATTTCTGCCAATCTTGGTGCACAGGAAGTGTTGGGCATGGTAGCCTCGGGAGCTAAATATGGAATTATGACCGTTCATTTTTATTGGGTGGGTGCCATATTTGCCATGGTTTTTTTAGGCGTTTTTATGATGCCTTTTTATTATGGAAGCCGCGCCAGGAGTGTCCCTGAATTTTTAAAACTCCGGTTTGACGAAAAAACCCGGGGATTAAATGCAATATCTTTTGCGGTGATGACCATCTTTTCTTCAGGCATTTCTTTATTTGCTTTGGCAAAGCTGCTGGAAGTTATTTTGCATTGGGATTTTGATGTGTCGATATGGTTGGCTGCCGGTATTGTAATGATCTATACTTTTCTTGGCGGATTGACCAGCGCTGTTTATAATGAAGTATTACAGTTTTTTTTGATCGTGCTCGGGCTTTCTCCGTTAGTAATTGTAGCCTTACATGATGCAGGTGGATGGTCAAATGTTCAATCACTTCTGCAACCTGAAATGACACACGCCTGGAAATATATGGGACATGCTGATACAAACCCAATGGGAATTAATTTCATGTCATTAATATTTGGGTTGGGATTTGTTATGTCATTTGGTTATTGGTGTACTGATTTTTTGGTGGTTCAAAGAGCCATGATGGCAAAGAATATGAACGCAGCACGGCGCACACCTATCATCGCCGCCATTCCAAAAATGTTTATGCCACTCATTGTTGTGTTACCCGGCGTGATCGCTATTGCACTATTAAAACCGGCCCTGGCATCGAAGGGGTTCCATATTCCTCAAGATGCAAGTGGAGGGTTAGATTATACAATGACGCTTCCCGCTCTCATCTCTCATTATTACCCTACAGGTTTATTAGGCGTTGGTATTACCGCTTTAATTGCTTCCTTCATGAGTGGTATGGCGGGTAATGTAACTGCATTCAATTCAGTATTTACTTTTGATATTTATCAATCTTATTTTGTAAAAAACAAATCAGACAGGCATTATCTCATAGTTGGGAAAATGGTTACTGTGGTTGGAATACTTCTATCTATTGTTACTGCGTATATCGCCACGAGTTTTAATAATATCAACGATTTCCTGCAATTGGTTTTTAGTTTTGTGAATGGTCCCTTGTTCGCCACTTTCTTGCTGGGAATGTTTTGGAAAAGAACTACAGGACATGGTGCTTTTTGTGGTCTTCTTGCAGGCACCCTTGCCGCTGCGGCCACTCACGGCCTCACGTTGGCCGAAGGGAAAGGCGGTTGGATTTATCCTTTATATGAAATACACAGTGGAATGGGACAGGCATTTATTGTAGCTTCTGTTTCGTGGATTGTAAATTTCTGCACGACGATAATTGTAAGCCTTTTTACCAAACCCAAGCCTGAGGCCGAATTGAAAGGACTAGTATATTCATTAACTGAAAAGCCGTCTTACCACCAGGATAAATGGTATCTTAGAGTGGTTCCTTTAGGGTTGATTTTAATTATCGTTACTATCATTCTCAATATTATTTTCTTTTAAACAGAATCGCTCATGTATAAAAAATTAAGTAACCTCGGATTTGTAATTGGAATCTTCTTTATAATTATTTCACTAATTCTCATTATCGGTGGTCTTTTATCTGCTGCTTTAGCTTACAAATTAAATTTTTATACCGGCTTCGCATTCCTGTTATTTGGCGCTTTTATGGTATTGTTTAATTGGAATAAGGATATGTAAGGAAATAGAACATTTCAATTCCCTGGAAAGGCTATTAGAAAAATGGCGAGTACCGGAATTTTTAGTGATTAAATTTTATTACACAAAACTTATCCCACGTGTGAGGTGCAATTACTTGTAGATAGTGTCGAACTAAAATCACGGGTGGTAAATTAGCTGTCCCGCATGCCGGCACTCATGTCAAATTCATTTATAATTTGAAGATCTAATCAAAACTTTTACGGTAAAACTTTATGAAGTTTTATTAAACATCTAGTCTGGCATACCTGGCATGCGTTTCTATAAACTCTCTGCGCGGCGGTACATCATCGCCCATCAGCATACTGAAAACTCCGTCAGCTTCAACGGCGTTATCAATTGTTACCTGCTTTAATGTGCGTGTTTCAGGGTTCATAGTAGTTTCCCAAAGTTGTTCGCTATTCATTTCTCCCAAACCCTTGTATCGTTGAATATGAACAGAATCTTCTTTTCCTGCTGCCATTTGCTGAATCCACGCTTTGCGATCTTCATCATTAAATGCGTAAGCCTGGTCTTTCCCTTTTTTCAAAAGATATAAAGGAGGTTGGGCGAGATATACAAAACCTTGCTCTACCAATTCTTTCATATACCTGAAAATAAAAGTCAGAATTAAGGTTGCGATATGACTTCCATCCACATCGGCATCCGTCATTATAATTAATTTATGATAGCGAAGTTTACTTAAGTCAAGCGCCTTAGGATCGTCCACCGTACCGATTTTCACCCCAAGCGCTGTGAACATATTCCTGATTTCTTCATTGTCATAGATCTTATGCTCCATTGCCTTTTCCACGTTCAAAATCTTACCACGCAAAGGCAGAATTGCCTGGAAACTTCTGTCCCTTCCCTGTTTGGCCGTTCCACCTGCCGAGTCTCCTTCGACCAGGAACAACTCACACCGAAAAGGATCTTTATCACTGCAATCTGCAAGTTTGCCCGGTAATCCACCTCCGGAAAGTACACTTTTACGTTGTACCATTTCGCGGGCTTTTTTCGCAGCAGCTCTTGCCTGAGCAGCGAGGATTACCTTTTGAATAATGGTTTTGGCATCTTTAGGATTTTCTTCCAGGAACGCAGTCAAGACCCTGCTTAACGTGGAATCAACAACACCCATTACTTCATTGTTACCTAATTTCGTTTTTGTCTGACCTTCAAATTGTGGTTCAGGAACTTTTACTGAAATCACCGCTGTTAGGCCTTCCCGGAAATCATCGCCTTCTATTTCGACTTTGGCTTTTTCAAACATTCCTTGTTTTTCACCGTAGCTTTTGAATACTCGCGTGATGGAACGACGAAAACCCGATACATGAGTGCCGCCTTCTATCGTATTGATATTATTTACGTAGCTGAACAAATGTTCCTGGTAGCCGGTGTTGTACATCATAGCGACATCTACGGTTACATTGCTTGCCGCATCATACCCATCGCAATAAATAACAGTGGGAAGCAATGGCTGGCGATTGCCGTTTTTATCGATCAATTCCACAAATTCAACGATTCCTCCTTCACTATAAAATGTCTTCGAATAAATATTTCCTTCAGCGTCTTTTTCCCTGCGATCATTAAGTATAATTTTAATTTTCTTATTGAGGAAAGACAACTCTCTTAAACGGCCTTCAAGGATTTCGCGATTGTAAACCGAAACAATAAAAATCGATGGATCAGGCAAAAAATGAATAGTAGTGCCGGTTTTATCACTGATTCCTATTTCGCGAACCTTGTATTGTGGAATTCCTTTGGAATATTCCTGCTCAAAAGTTTTTCCATCACGATTTACAGTTACATGAAATTGGGTACTTAATGCATTCACACAACTAACACCTACTCCATGTAAACCACCGCTTACTTTATAAGTATTTTTATCAAATTTTCCACCGGCATGCAACACAGTCATTACTACTTCTAATGCGCTACGTCCTTCCTTCTTCATAATACCTGTAGGAATACCGCGCCCATCATCTTCAACCGTTATTGAATTGTCTTCATTGATAGTAACTTTTATGTGACTGCAATAGCCGGCCAACGCTTCATCAATAGAATTGTCTACCACTTCATATACGAGGTGGTGAAAACCCTTTGTACCTACGTCGCCGATGTACATTGCGGGGCGTTTTCTTACTGCTTCAAGTCCTTCCAGGACCTGGATACTATCTGCACCATAACTATTTACTTTTGGGGTAATAACCTCTGCGATATCTTCTGCCATATTTGTGGGATAAAAAACAATTTTTTTTGTAAAAAATGCTATTTGCAAATATACGAAATTCAGGGGTTAAAAACTAAAAAAACAGGCAGTTTAACGCATGCTTTTAATTAAGAATTTGAGCTGATAAAAAATAATTTAAAATCAATTTTTGTTAGAAAGCAAAAATCTCTATTTTTGCACCCCCGAAAAAGGGTTAGTGATTTCGGTTCGCTGGTTCAAACGGCGTAAAAAAGTTGAAACATAATATTCCTCCCTAGCTCAGTTGGTTAGAGCATCTGACTGTTAATCAGAGGGTCGCTGGTTCAAGTCCAGCGGGGGGAGCTAAGATGCCTTGGAAAACACCAAGGCATTTTATTTTTACTACCAATGTTTTATATCTACGTCCTTTATTCGATTTCCTCAAACAAATATTATATCGGGTATACGTCTAACTATCAGCGCAGATTACTGGAGCATAACACGACCGAAAGGATAACTTATACATCCAAGCACCAACCCTGGATTCTTAAAGCAGTATTTGAATGTTCCAACGAAGAAGCTGAGGCCGTTAAAATGGA
>Ga0134126_10002048_pt1 | contig 25589 bp, 24 predicted proteins | sample KB31752_FD_96881 | JGI IMG/M metagenome (GOLD analysis project Ga0134126, IMG submission 96881) | Terrestrial soil microbial communities with excess Nitrogen fertilizer from Kellogg Biological Station, Michigan, USA - KB3-175-2 | ecosystem: Environmental > Terrestrial > Soil > Unclassified ... | reverse complement strand
TGGGCAATGCAGCAGAATTATGTGCAAGAGAATGTAATATCTCCCGGGAACAGCAGGATGAATTTGCCATTGAAAGTTACAAACGCAGCCAGTTAGCGATAGCGGAAGGAAAATTTAAAGACGAGATAGTGGGAGTGGAGATACCGCAGAGAAAAGGCGATCCGGTGATCATGTTGAAAGATGAAGAACCGTTTAATGTGAAGTTTGAAAAAATCCCCGATTTGAAATCTCCTTTTGAAAAGGGTGGGAGCGTAACTGCTGCCAACGCAAGCACCATCAATGATGGCGCAGCCGCAGTGATTTTGATGAGCAAAGAAAAGGCAGATAGTTTAGGCTTAAAACCGATTGCAAAAATCCTGGCCTACGCCGATGCAGAACAGGCTCCCGAATGGTTTACAACCACGCCTTCGCTCGCTGTACCCAAAGCAATAAAGAAAGCAGGATTGCAAATAAGTGATATTGATTTTTTTGAATTGAATGAAGCTTTCAGCGTCGTCGGAATTGTCAATACGCAAAACATGAAATTAGACGCGGCCAAAGTAAATGTACATGGCGGCGCGGTAGCATTGGGGCATCCGTTGGGTTGCAGTGGCGCAAGGATAATTGTTACCCTGATAAATGTGTTGAAACAAAATAACGGCAAAATAGGTGCAGCCGGGATATGCAACGGAGGCGGTGGTGCAAGCGCCATGGTAATAGAGCTGTGCTGAAAATAAGAATCGTCGATATTTTTTTGTTTGTTGTAAAAGCACGATTTGCGTTCGATGTTGTCGCAGATAAAAATCTCCAGGAAAAATTAAAGTTTAGGATTAGAATTTTAAATTTCTTATTAAGAAGTCTTCAAAGCATTTTGTGTTCCTGGTGTTGTGTCCAAAAGTTTTCAGAGCGTTGTGTATATTTTCTTTTTAACAGATGTATAATATTTCTTTTTTTAAAACTATAATTATACAAGTAACTTTACGGCCTTATATAAAAATATTTATTGATCAATTATAATAATTGTAACAAGTATGCCGGACGCCATTGTAGAATTACGAAACGCCAACATTTACCAGGGAGATTCTGTTGTTCTTTCTGATGTGAATATTACTGTGAACCGGGGCGAATTTGTGTATCTTGTTGGCAAGACAGGTACGGGAAAATCGAGCCTTCTAAAAACAATGTATGGCGATCTCGATTTAACTGAAGGAGAAGGCACCGTGGTAGGATATGATTTGCGAAAGCTCGACTGGAGGAACATTCCCTATCTCCGCAGAAATCTTGGCGTTGTTTTCCAGGACTTTCAACTGCTTACTGACAGGACGGTAAATAACAATCTCAAATTTGTATTGAAAGCTACCGGCTGGAAAGACGAAAAATTAATGGACGAAAAAATCGCCGATGTGCTGGATAAGGTTGGTTTAAAAACCAAAGGATTTAAAATGCCTTTTGAATTAAGCGGTGGCGAACAGCAGCGGATGGATATAGCCCGTGCGATTTTAAACTCGCCTAAATTAATCCTGGCTGATGAACCAACCGGCAACCTGGATCCTGAGACTTCGGATGAAATCATGAATTTGCTTTTCAATATCAGCCGCGATTATGGCACTGCTGTAATTATGGCTACACACGATTACCTCGTGATTCGTAAATTTCCTGCAAGAACAATTAAAACTGAAAGAGGGAAAGTTTATGATAATGCATCTATAGCCACTTCATAAGTTTGAAAGCGTTTTTTTCGTTATCGTAAAAATCATTTAAAATCGATTTTCTTTTATTGATTTCGGTTTCTGTAAAAGGAACCTCAAAAAGATCTTTAATCGTTTGAATAAATGCTGAAGGTGTTTCTGCTTTATAGCAAAGGCTTTCAAGATGAGTCCCTTCTAAAGCGGCAGCATTGGTCACAATAAATCTTCCTTTAAATAACGCGATTAACAATTTCATTTTTATCCCCGTAGTGTTAAAAGAAGGAAGTAAATGGATGTGTGCGTTTTTTATTAATTCTTCCATTTTCTCTTCTGGGGGATTTTTGAATAATCGTACATTTTTAATGTCGGCAACTTCTTTTATCAGCGAGGCAGAAGGATTTTTTCCCGCAATTATAAAAGGCAGATCCTCGTGAATAAAAATATTTTGCACAAGCCATAACACTGCTTTTTCATTTTCAGGTACCGATAAATTTCCATGATACAGGCAATATCCTCCTTTGCCGGTGAGCGCTTCCACTTCGTCCAATGGCAAAAATGCCGGTAGCAATTCAATGTTATTTGCGGAAAATATTTTTTGATAAGTATGTTTATCTTTTTCATTCAGCGCCAGGAATTTTGTTTTCCGCGCGATGCCCCTTTCATATTTTTTCAATAACCTGCTTTCTAAATTGAAATATATTTTTTTGTAAAAGTTGTTTGCAGACTTTGCCAACTGGCGGTAGTATTCATATTCTACATTGTGCAACCTAACCAACACTTGCCGGTTGCTGAGTTCGCCATGATATAAATAGTAGGTGCAATGAATTCCTTCGAGCAAAAGTGGGTAGTTGTCTTTTGAAATATTTTTGAGCAGTTCGGGATTGGTTCTCGAACTAACGATATAGGGTAAACGCAAAGGAATTCCTGCCGATAAAGTTTCCCTTTGGTAGTAATAGACTTTTTCGCAATATTGATTCAATTGATCCTGCCTGTCGCGTCCGTATTCAAAACAATGTAAATGGATTTTTACGCCTATCTGATGCAAAGCTTTTATTTTATAGAAAACATCTATCACGCCGCCATAGTCGGGCGGGTAGGGGACATCGAAAGATATGATATGAAGATGGGGTTGATTGATTGGTTAAATGGTTAAATTGTTGAATTGTTATTTTTTTCAAATGGGAATCATGCTTATTTGTTGCTCTGCTGATTTGTTATTTGATATTTGTTTTTTGTTTTTTTTTATTTGCTTTTTGCTATTTTTTTTGTTCTTTTCTCTTATCGTTTCTTATCCAACTTGTCATAAAACCCGATTAATTTTTTTTCTTCATTTTGCCAGTTGTATTCCGCACGGGCTTTGACGCAATTTTGTTTTAAGTGGAAATAAAGTTCTTCATTTTCCAATAAGATTCTTAAAGATTTTTCAATGCCCTGGACTGACAAATTTTCAAGCAACAGAGCAACTTTATATTCATCATTGATTCGTTTATATTCGGGGAAATTCATGGTTATTTGTGGAACTTCATTTTGTATATAATCAAAAAACTTATTAGCAAGAGACAGCAGCTGGTTTTTGCCAAGCGCTTCTACAAGGTTGATTCCTATGTGTGCCTGCGCCGTGATTGGGCTTAATTCATTTGGCAAAAATTTGCCTTTGAAAAAAACTTTCTCCTGTACTTGATTTTCCACGGTAATCTTTTTAGCTTGTTCTAAAAAATTACCATCACCATAAATATGCAAAACCGCATTGATGTTTTTCATCGCGGGAATTAAATATTCAAAACCCCTTCCTTCGTTTACACTTCCCTGGTACAAGATAATCTTTTCGGTGGGTTGCTTGCCAGAAGCAGTGATAGGTTTTAGTAAAGGTACATTTCTGATTACTTCATACTTTACTTTATAATGTTTTAAAAATTCTTCCGCAATGCCCTCACTTACTGTGTAGCCGTTTGTAAATTTTGGAACAAATGTTTTTTCAATAAAATGCCACACACGATAAATCTCAGGCCTGGTAATAATCTCTTTGAGTTGGGAAAAATATTCATGCGCATCATAAACCCTTGTTTTTCTTTTCAGAACAGAAACAAAATAGACAGGTAATATGGTGTCGAGATCAATACAGCAAAGTATATCTGTTTTTTGGAAAAGGAGATAAAAGAAAAGTTTTAAATTGTATTCAAAATAAAAACCAAAACCTTTTTTAAAGAAGAGCCCTAACCTTTTTTGTTGGTAATTCTTTTTTTCTGAAGGCGGAGAATCTTTGAATTTTCTGCCGATAATTTTTACACCGTGACCACTTTCTGACAGGCTGTTGCAAATACGAATCATCCGTTGATCATAATTCAAATCATTGGTCACTGTGAAGATTATTCGCATTTGCTGGTCACTTGTTTTATTTTTTTAGATATGCTTTTACCTGCATAATTGTTTGATCATGAACCTGCCTGAAAGTTGCCATTGTTCCCTTTTTTCCTGCCTTTGTTTTATACAAATATTCATTATGAAAAATGGGAATGAATAGGCCCTCAACTTTTTTTATTTGTTTTAAAAGATTTAAAATTTCCATCAAAGATTTTTCAGGCGATTTTTTTGTGTAATAGATAAAGGTAGCATCCATGCATGTTACAGGAAATAATTTTAAATCTGTGACTTTTTCATTTTTTAAATCATAGAAAAAGAACGGTTTACATGTTCCTGCCCGGAATCCCGGAGCTTCAGGGTAACCCATAGAGAAATCTTCTTTAATACCCGCAGCCAAAAGGGAATTATAAGTATCCGGCAGTCGTAATTTTAAAAAATGCTGCCTGCTTTTTATTATTTTCTTACCTGACAAATCTTCAAGCCGTTCTTTTTCTGTGGCAATTTTTTCAGGAAAATCAGTAGTCGTAAAGGAAGGGTGAATGCCGATCTCACTGTAGTCGCCTATTTGGGCGACTAATGATTTTATTAACGGATTTCTATAATCCAGGTTCCTGTCATATTTTGTTTTATCTGCCAGCAAAAAGAAAAAAACTGAATTTATTTTATTTTTTAAAATGGTATCTTTTATATCATCATAAACATCCCACGGGTCTTTTTGAATTTTCAAAAGTGTTTTTTTTCTGTTGATGATATTTTTTATTTTAAACGTGATGAGATCTTTTAAGGAAGCGCCAATGATTCTACCGAAGTTTCTTCCTTTGTATTTATAAGCCACATCTATGTCGTAGGTTATAATAGCACTGAACGAAGAAGATTGCGTGGCCAAAGAAGGAAATTTTTGCCGGAGAATATTTTTTAAAATATCGACCCAGATATTTATTATGGGAACGTGCAAAAAATTATTTTGAAAAGCCACGCTTTCCGAGGCAGGAAATCTTCCATATTGATCGGGTATGAAAGGCAAATATTCTTCGTAGCGACTTGCCAAATAAAACACAGCCGAAAAAATATCAAATCCTAAATCGTCATCATCATTGGGAAATGAAATTTTAGTTTGATGTTTTTCAGCAACTTTTATTTCCTGTTTTTTTATGTCATCTTCAAATAGAAGAGGCGATGATTTAATGAAAATGCTTTCTTTTTTAGGGGAATTCGAATAATTTATTTTTTCTTCGGAATGTAGTTCGAACGCATTGATATCAGTAGTTACACGATATTCAATGCCCAGTTCCTGGTTGAAAATTAAATCAAAAACGTAACTGGCTCTTGGGGAAATTCCGGGTAAATAAATGAGCAACATAATTTTTAGGATAAAGATGAAAGCAAACTGATTTTGAAAGAATTTATTTTACTAAAAAATATTTTTCTCATCTCACATGCTGTCTAAAAATGAAAATTTTGTTCATCATATTGCGGTTGGTGGAGACACTAACCACGGTGCTATGCCGTGGCCGGTGTCCCCACCGGCTACTTTGGATCATACTAAAAAAGATTTTTTTTCATCTTATATTTCAAGGAATTATTTGATTACGGTAAAGTTGTATTATTTTAATTACTTAGGCAAAAACACTTTTTCTAAAAGAGGATTTTAATATAATTGTTTGTTTACTGGTTTATGTTTTAAAAAGAATCTGTACTTTCCCAAAAATATTTGTTATGAAGAAAAATACTCAATTTATTTCTCTGCTTTTTATGATTTTGCTGATTTCTTCAACAGGGTTTTCACAAAAAAACACAGATATGAAGCTTGAAAAAAAATTGCAGGTTTTGATAGATTCTTTTCATGGTACTGCGGGCATTTATGTCCGCAACCTGAAAACCGGGAAAGAAGTCGCCATCAACGCAGATACTGTTTTTCCAACAGCCAGCATTATAAAAATTCCGATACTGGTTGGCATGTTCAATAAAATTGATTCGGGCGAATTTACCTATCACCAGCCTTTAATATATCTGGACAGCATGGCCCATGGCGGATCAGGACTGATGCAATATTTTAAAGACAGTACTAAGATAGAGCTGAATACTGCTATCACTTTAATGATTTCACACAGCGATAATACGGCTGCAAGATGGTGTGAAAAATTAGCTGGTGGAGGTGTCGCTATTAATGTGTGGCTTGCTGATCATGGATTCCAATTTACACGGCTTAATTCGCGTACGCCTGGCCGCGAGCAAGATGCCGAAAAATTTGGATGGGGACAAACTACACCGAGGGAGATGTCAAATCTGTTGGTAATGATACGCGAAGGAAAGGCGGTAAGCGCGGCGGCGAGCGAACGCATGTATCGCGATCTGACTCATATTTTTTGGGATGAATACGCGCTTTCGCAAATACCTCCTTATGTGCAGGCAGCTTCCAAACAGGGAATGGTGGATGCCTCAAGATCGGAAGGCGTGCTGGTAAATGCTCCGCACGGAGATTATGTTTTCTATATTGCTACCAAAAATAATTCGGATCAAAGATGGGTTCCGGATAACGAGGCATGGCAACTCGCACGAAATGTTTCTTCATTATTATGGAATTATTTTGAGCCGCATTATGGATGGACGCCTGCATCTGGTGTGGAAAAATACCGGTATTGATTTTTTTCATGGCAGTAAACAAAGTAATAACACTGATTTTCATTCTGCTTAATGATGTTAAATAAAAATTTGCACCATTTTCAAATTACCTACTTTTAGACAAAAACAGAATGACAGCACTTGCTGAAAAATCTAAGTTAACTCCATCCTTAAAATACCTTATTACCATCGGTTGTGGTGTTGTAGTAGCTAATCTTTATTATTGCCAGCCCTTGCTTGGGGCTTTATCGCGGGCTTTTCGGGTTAGCGAGGAGTCAGCTTCATTTGTCAATATTTTTTCTCAGCTGGGGTATGGGCTGGGGCTGCTTTTCATTGTTCCTTTGGGAGATATGCTGGCACGCCGGGGTATGCTTATCTGGATGCATTTGTTGGCTGCGTTGTCTTTGATTGGCGTGGGATTTTCGCCTGGTATCGGGTGGCTATATTTTTTCAGCACATGTGTCGGTATTACCAGCACGGCTTGTCAATTATTTATTCCATTGGCCATGCACCTGGCTTCTGACGATGAACGGGGCAAAGTATTAGGAATCATTCTGGGAGGATTGCTCACGGGTATTTTATTGTCAAGGTCTTTAAGTGGTTTTGTAGCGGAATACTGGGGTTGGGAAAGTGTTTATTTTATCAGTGCAGGATTGATGGTCGTAATGACTGTATTGATTTGGCGTTTTATTCCGGGAGAAGAGCCGGCTTTCAAAGGAAATTATGGGCAACTCATGCAATCCTTGGTCAGTTTGTTCAGGCAAGAGCCCGTGATTCGCGAAAGTGCATGGATAGGCGCGTGCCTGTTTGGCGCTGTTGCCGCATTCTGGGCTACAATGGCATTTTTCCTGGAGAAACCGCCCTACGGTTTTTCACTTTTAATTATTGGATTATTTGGAATTATTGGTGCGGGCGGTGCGCTCATATCGCCGGTCGTAGGAAGAATCACCGACAGGGTAGGACCGCTTAAACCAATGCGTTGGGGCATCATAATGATGCTATTGGGTTACCTGATTTTATTTATGGGTAAATCAGGCATCGGGTTAGTCATTGCCGGAATTATTTTAATTGATATGGGACTGCAATGCACTCATATTCCCAATCTCTCCAGGAATTATTCATTATTACCTGAAGCCCGTACGAGGCTCAATACTATCTATATGACTTTCTTTTTTGTGGGTGGCACGCTGGGTTCTTCATTCGGTAGTATTGCCTGGAATATTGGTGGATGGACGGGCGTTTGTGTGGTAGGGATCGCAATGGTGATCTTAGGATCGTTGCCGATCTATTTTAAAAAGCGCAAAGAGGAGAAGAAGGCTAAAGCATTGGTGACGTCAGCCTCATAAAAAATTTAAAGCGAATTTTTTAAAAATATATTATGTTGTGATACCAAAATAATTTTAGATGGAACGCGATTACGATTTTGAAACGGAACCGGACAAAAGGCCTTCTTTTTTAACATGGCTTTGTATCCTCACTTTTATCGGCAGCGGCTGGGGTATTATCAGTGCCATCTTGTCTTACACCACCGCTCACAAAGCGTCAACGGTGTTTTCTGAGAATTTGCATATAAGAGACTCTATCGTTCGAAACGATACTGCAAAAGTTACTAATAGGCGAAATCGTTTTTTTTCCTCCGGAAAAATAAAAGGTTCCTTCTCTAAGATGTTTCAGGAAGATAATATACGTAGGACAGCTACAGGAAAGTTAATTGCTGCGATTTTAACTTTAACGGGTGCATTGTTGATGTGGAAATTGAAACGAACCGGCTTCTATCTTTATATAGCCGGTATAATTGTAGCGATTACCGTGCCCTTTTATTTATTTGGCAATGATTTAGTGGCAGTTGGCGCATCGTCGTTTGCTAATTTTTTCGGACTGATCTTTATCGCTTTATACGCGCTTAATTTGAAATCACTGAAATAAACAGATCAGTAAATCAAGGAATTTCAATAAATCTTAATTTTTAAAAAAATTAGCCTTCTCATGAGTAAAGAAATCAAAATTTAATACTACATTTGCAGCCAATTATTAAAATTTATTTCAAAAAATGTCTTATTTAACATCAGAAAGCAAAGCAAAATATTTTTCAGAGTTTGGCGGAAAAGCGCAAAATACAGGCTCAATTGAAGCCCAGGCAGCGATTCTTACCGAAAAAATCAATCATATTTCCAATCATCTAAAGACGAACAAAAAAGATTTCAGCACGCAGCGCGGGTTGATGCAAATGGTTGGTAAAAGAAAAAGTTTACTCTCTTATTTAAGCAAACATAATTTAACAGGTTATCGCGCATTGATCGAAAAGTTAGGACTCCGTAAATAATCTTATTACTAAATGATATTGTTAGCTATTCCCAACTGAACATCGGTTGGGAATACTTTTTTATAAAATAATTAAATAAAATAATGAATACTCCCAACCCGATAAATGTAACATTTGATATCAGCGAAGGCAGGACAGTAACCCTGGAAACAGGAAAAATGGCGCGCCAGGCTGATGGCGCTGTTACGGTGCGCTTAGGCAATTGTATTATATTGGCCACAGTAGTAGCTAATAAAGAGCCAAAAGAAGGCCAGTCTTTCTTCCCTCTTACGGTAGATTACCAGGAAAAATTCGCTTCTGCAGGCAGAATACCCGGCTCATTCTTTAAAAGAGAAGCCCGCCTTAATGATTACGAGATATTAACTTCCAGGTTAATTGATCGCGCATTACGGCCATTATTTCCAGATGATTATTTATGCGATGTCCAGGTACTGGTTTCGCTTGTTTCAAGCGACCCTGAGGTGATGCCCGACGCAATGGCTTGCCTTGCAGCTTCAGCAGCGTTAGCTGTTTCAGACATTCCTATCCAGGAAATTATTTCAGAAGTAAGAGTGGGAAAAGTAAATGGAGAATTTGTCGTAAATCCTACCCGTAGCCAGTTAGAAGAAGCAGAATTGGAGTTTCTAATTGCTGCAACTGATAAGAATATTATGATGGTAGAAGGAGAAGGGAAAGAGTGCCAGGAAGAAGATTTGGTAAAAGCAATTGAAATAGCACACGAAGCAATTAAAATACAGGTAAAGGCACAGGAGCAATTGAGGGACAAGGTTGGAGCTAAGGCTAAACGTGATTATACGAAACCTTATCGCAATGAAGAACTGGAACAAAAAATCAATTCGTTCGCGAAGGATAAAATGTTGGCTATCGCTTCTAAACCATCGGCTAAACATGAAAGGCAAGAAGCATTTGACCAATTGGAAAAAGAAGTAGCAGCGCATCTTGGAGAAGAGCTGCCCGATGAAGATAAAAAACTGATTCATTACTATTTCGGAGAATTACAATATCACGTGGTTCGCGATATGATGCTTGCTACCCGTAAACGTCTTGATGGGCGTGGCCTTGAAGAAATACGGCCACTTACTATGGAAGTGAGTGTGTTGCCATCGCCTCATGGCTCTTCTTTGTTTACCCGTGGTGAGACGCAATCTTTAACGACAGTGACGCTTGGTACCCCGTTAGATGAATTATTGGTGGAAAGCGCCGCGACAAGCAATTACTCTAAATTTATTTTACATTATAATTTTCCTCCATTTTCTACAGGTGAAGTAAAAATGATGCGCGGCGTTGGCAGGAGAGAAGTGGGACACGGAAACCTGGCAATGCGTTCTTTAAAACAAATTATGCCGGGGGGCGAATATCCTTATACCGTGAGGGTAGTCAGCGATATCTTGGAAAGTAATGGTTCTTCGTCTATGGCTACTGTTTGTGCAGGTTCTTTGGCATTAATGGATGCCGGAGTACCCTTTAAAAAACATGTTGGTGGAATTGCAATGGGTTTAATTTCAAAAGACGGACAGTTTGCCGTCCTGTCAGATATTTTAGGTGATGAGGATCATCTTGGTGATATGGATTTTAAAGTAACAGGAACCCGTGATGGAATTTGTGGAGTGCAAATGGATATTAAGGTAGATGGGTTAAGTATGGACGTGATGCGGCAAGCGCTTGATCAGGCTAAGAGAGGCCGTTTGCATATTCTGGACGCAATGTACAAGTGCATTCCGGAACATAGTGCAGATGTAAAACCACATGCACCGCGGATGGAGAAACTGATTATTGATTCTGAGTTTATCGGTGCGGTGATCGGGCCCGGTGGAAAAATAATCCAGGAAATTCAAAAGACAACAGGTGCTACCATTAACATAACAGAAGTAGGGAAGACCGGCGAGGTAAGTATTTTCTCCGCTAATAAAGAAAGTCTTGACCAGGCGGTTGCGTGGGTAAAAAGTATCGTTGCAGTTCCTGAGATAGGTGATGAATATGAAGGCACCGTAAAAGGTATTAAAGAGTTTGGCGCTTTTGTGGAATTCTTACCGGGTAAACAAGGATTGCTGCACATTTCCGAAATTATGTGGAAACGCCTTGAAAATATGGATAATATTTTCCAGGAAGGCGACAAAGTGAAAGTGAAACTGATAGGCGTGGATCCTAAGACAGGAAAATTTAAATTGAGTAGAAAAGCAATGTTGCCAAAGCCTGACCAAAATTCAGGACCACAACAAAGGCCTAATCCCAATCACTAAGCCAATTAAATAAAAATGATTTAAAGCTTGTAAATTTTTACAGGCTTTTTTTATGAAAAAATATTTTAAAATACAAATCGAAACGGCTTCTGTTGAAGAAGGCGAACTACTGGTAGCAACGTTATCAGAAATTCAATATTACGCGTTCGAGCAGGAAGGCACCTCTTTGAATGCCTATATCCGGGAAGAAGATTTCAGCGAATTAAAACTCACAGTTGTTTTACCGGGTAAGGCTATTTTTAAAAAGGAAATCATCGAAGAAGAAAATTGGAACCAGCAATGGGAGCAAAGTATTGAGCCGGTAATTGTAAATAACTTCGCCGGCATTCATCCTGTGTTTCAGGGACTCATAAAAAATGTAAAACATGATATAATTATCACTCCAAAAATGAGTTTTGGAACCGGCCATCATGCCACTACGTTTTTAATGATAGAAATGATGGAAATGATGGATTTAAAGGGAAAAGAAGTCCTGGATTTTGGCACAGGCACGGGCGTGTTGGCCATCCTCGCTGAAAAATGCGGCGCCTCAAAAATCCTTGCTATAGACAATGATGAATGGAGTATCAATAATGCAATGGAAAATATTAAAGCTAACGGCTGTGAAAAAATCTCAATTGAACTTCGGGATGTTCTTTCGGATGTTCACCCAATGGACGTAATATTGGCCAATATCAATTTGAATGTATTAAATAAATTTGCATCAGATTTATCACAAATCCTTAAATCCGGATCTTTTTTGTTAGCTTCCGGTTTTTTATTGAAGGATCTAAAGGAAATGCAAAATATATTTGAAGAAAAAAACGTTGTGATAAAACATTTACAACAAAGAGGCGAATGGATGGTTATTTTATTTCAAAAGGAGGCTTCTAAAATTTAACGGCATCGGCTTGAATTAAACATTATATTTGTGATCCCCAAAAGGTAGTGTGATACAAAAGATATGAAAGAATTTATATTAATTATTCTCGCTTACTTAATCGGTTCTATTCCTACTGCAATCATTGTAAGTAAAGCGTTTTTCAATATTGACATACGTGACTATGGGAGTGGAAACATGGGCGCCACCAACACTTTCAGGGTTTTAGGCCCTAAATTCGGTACTATTGTTATGGTTGGCGATATGCTAAAGGGTATCCTTGCCGTTGCTCTTTATAATTTGTTACCTTATTACTTAACGAACGAATTAGATCGTACCAACCTAATGATCGGACTTGGTCTGGCGGCTGTTTTGGGTCATATTTACCCAATTTGGGCAGGATTCAGGGGAGGGAAGGGAGTTGCCACTTTATTTGGAATGGTGTTGGCCATTCAGCCAATTGTGGCTATCAACTGTGTGGGTGTCTTTTTATTAGTGTTATATTTGACACGCTATGTTTCACTAAGCTCAATAATCGCGGGCGTTGCGCTTCCTATATGTGTATTATGGATTTATAATGAACAGGAAGTATTTTACCGCGTGTTTGCGGTCGCAGTCGCATGCCTCATAGTGCTTACGCACCAGAAGAATATCAGCAGGTTAATAAAGGGAAATGAAGGCCGCGTTCCGATATTAAAATATCGTGATAGAAAAAAATCCCGCCGAAAAGAAGAATAATTCTGCTGTATTTTATTCCAATTAATTTATTCTCAGAATGAAAATGTCCAAAAAGAGATTTTTGGTACGCCAATTGTTTAGGCAAGAGAAAATTTATGATATGATGAAAAAGATAGGTGTATTGTTGATAAGCTGTGGTTTGTTTTTTATAGCTTGTACCACTAATTCCATTACGGGAAGAAAGCAATTGTCGCTGGTACCTGAATCTGATTTACAGAAAGAGGCACTTACTCAGTATAAGAGTTTTCTTGATACCAGCAAAGTAATTGGAAATTCCTCTAAAGATGCTGAAATGGTAAAACGTGTGGGAGGTCGCATTGCCGCTGCTATTACGAAATATTATTCTGAAAAAGGATTGTCAAAAGAATTGTCAGGATATAACTGGGAATTTAACCTGGTGCAAAATCCAGAAGTGAATGCATGGTGCATGCCTGGAGGTAAAGTTGTTGTTTATACAGGATTGTTAAAGGTTACTCAAAATGAAACGGCGTTGGCAATTGTGTTGGGTCATGAAATTACCCATGCAGTTGCTCATCACGGGCAGGAAAGAATGAGTGAAGCGCTGGTAGCGCAGGGCATTGCTGTTGGGGGAAATATTTTTACGTCTGGTAATGCACAGGTGAATAATATTTTCAACAGTATTTACGCGCCTACAGCGCAGGTTGGTGTGCTACTGCCCAATTCGCGCAACCAGGAATATGAAGCAGATCATTATGGGCTCATATTTGCAGCCATGGCGGGATACGATCCGCGTGAAGCGATTCCTTTTTGGGAAAGGATGGCAAAATTAAATTCTGGTAATCAGGCGCCGGAAATCCTGAGTGACCATCCCTTGGACTCCAAAAGAATAAAGAAACTGGAATCCTACATGCCCGAAGCCTTGAAATATTATGAAAAGAAGGAAAGTTGAGTGATAAAATTATAACCTTCTGTTTTTGAAAGTAATTCTAAACTGCATCTCAATCCTGCATTTGATTTGCAGTTTTTTTATATGTGCAGAACCGGTTTTTTTTCGTAATTTTGCACTGTCTAAGATGTTATCTCCGATTTTTCAGTTTATTAGTTTCAGAAAAATTTCGTGCAGGTATTATAGGCCTATCTTTTAATCTTAAAATATTGCTTCGCGTATGTCTCAAACACTGTTTGAAAAATTGCAATTAGAGGATGAGAAAAATTTGTTAATCCAAGGTCTTCCCTCTACCATCGAGAAACAGTTTTCTAAGCTGTCATTTTCCAAAAATGTAACTCAGCTCTTAAAAATCCGAAAAATTGATTTTGCACTTGTGTTCGCTTTGAATTCGCGCCAGTTGCAAAAAATATTTGCAGAGCTATGCCCCGCGTTACATCCGGAGACTAAATTATGGATTGCTTTTCCCAAACAGGCCTCCAAAATTGTGAGTGACCTCAATCGCCAGGGTTCGTGGGATTTTTTGATTGAACAGGGATACGAAACCGGTGATAAAGTGGTGCTTGACTACGTTTGGAGTGCGCAGCGCTTTACAAAGGCCGAAATATGTGAAAAGATTAAACCGAAATCCTCTTCATCTAAAGTGGTAAGGATGAAATCCGAATCAAGGAAACTCGCAGAAGCTGAGGGGTTTTAATCACATTCAGTTTGCAATCAACGCTGCAGTAAACAAATAAATTTACTTGTTTTCGCTTTAGGTACATGGGTCGTCCTATGGTTAAGCTATTTTCCCGCAGGTCGACTTTTTTATATGTATTGACCGTCGGTGATAGCGCTACGAATGTGTGCAGGATGAAGATGTGTTTATCGCTAATGTTTACTATTTATTTTCCTGTATTCATTGAAGCTATTGTAATAAAAGGCCTGCGTTTTGGCGCAGGCCTTTAGATGTAAAAATTTTTGAATTTTGAGGTTTTGAAGGTTTTTAAATTTGATATTGAATAACTTCAAACTGGTCTTTTCAAGGATATTTTAATTACTTACCGGCATCTATTGGATTGTTGAATACCGGTTTTTTCAGGGGATATTGGATTGGATATTTTAGGAGATTTATATGCTAATAAATCAATTAAATTCTGTTACAAAGGTATGATTCAGTAGTTCCTGTACAATAGCAGCATTACTTAATTATTTTGCTTCTTAAATTACGGATAAAACTCGTAGATATACTTGCGGGTGCGAGTAAAATGCATATTCCTCTTTTATATGTTTTCTGTTGTCAGCAATTTTTCCACCCGTCCCGATGCTAAAATGCACTAAAGGGAAACTAAACGACAAAAAAGAATAATTCTTTTCATAATAAAAATTAATTAATGCCAAAAATTAGAAATCCTTTCTTAATTTGTCATTCCATTGTTACTGCTTTTGGAAACTCGAACAAAAACATATTTTTAAAAGGTGGTTTTTATATTTCCATATTAATTATTGGGAAACTAAAAGCTACTCTGATATTTATTAACTAAAACAGGATGAAAGAACAAAAGGATTTTTTATGGTCGGATCAATGTGAACCGCATAAATTGCGAACCAGGCAATTAATAAACAAATACCCGGAAATAAGAAAATTGATTGGCAGAAATCCATATACTTTCCTCGTTATTTTATTTTGTGTTGTGTTGCAAACCACACTTGCTTTTCTTCTTAAAGATGCTTCCTGGTGGCTCGTATTTGGTTTAGCTTATTTTGTAGGCGCCTTTGCCGATCACACTTTGTTTGTTTGTGTACATGAATGTTCGCACAATCTTGTTTTTAAAAAAAGAAGCCTTAATGTTTTTGCCAGTTTGGTTGCTAATCTTCCTCTTGTGTTTGCAAGTTCAGTTTCATTTAAAAAGTATCATTTAAAGCACCATGCTTTCCAGGGAATTGAAGCGCTGGATGCGGATATGCCGGGCAAGCGTGAAGCAAGTCTTGTTGGAAATTCTACTATTAAAAAGGCATTGTGGTTACTTTTTTATCCGTTAGCACAGGCAAGCAGGCTTGGCCGGCTGAACAAAGAAGTTAAATTGTTTGATAAAGAAATGGCGCTCAATTGGCTCATTCAATTGGTTTTTGTATTTTTTATTGTTGTTTTTTGCGGGTGGAAAGGTTTTTTCTTTTTGTTAGCCAGTTTCTTCTTTTCCGTAGGTCTTCATCCTTTAGGCGCCAGGTGGATCCAGGAACATTTTCTAACCGATGGTTTACAGGAGACGAAGAGTTACTATGGCCCTTTAAATGTGCCAAATCTTAATGTGGGCCTCCACAATGAACACCACGATTTTCCTTCTGTGCCCTGGAATCATTTGCCGGCCCTGCACAAAATAGCCGGTGAGTATTATGATGGTTTAGCTTCGCACAAATCTTATACAAAGCTCCTGGTAAAATTTCTGTTCGATAGGAATTTATCTGTTTTTTCCCGTATGGCGCGGGATAATAAGGGCAAGAGTGTTGAGAAGGAAAGGTTAGTGCATGCAACAGAAATAGCCGGATCAATTCAAAAAGAAACGTGAAAACTTATCGATTGAGGTCTTTGGAAATTGATTTATAAAGTTCTTCTTTATTTGCTCTAGATAATTTCTGGTATTTTGGTATAAGAAACGTTGAAATTGCTCTTATTTTTCATCGCACCACGTGAGCGTTCGTCGAAAATCGTTCTGCCTCGAACTCATAAAAATTACGATAGTAATGAAGATCAGAAGGGCGTCCGTTTATATAGTAGGGTAGGAAGACATATGGAAGATCAAAATAAATATAGTTGGAAAAAATATTTTGTAGTGCCTTTGATTTTATTTTTTTCGCAGAAGGATTTAGCCAGGAATTAAAAATCTGGTACTCATTGTACTGGTACCGATGTACCAATTCATGCGAGAATATTCTGTCCTTTGTATAATGAGTGTAAGGAGCATCAACGTAAACAATAGCTCTCCCAAAAGTTACACCCGATGCCAAAGCGGTATTGGGCAAGTCAAGGATTTTATTGGCTTTAAAAATAATTTCACCGGTTCTGAAACTTGAGCTTAAATCAAATTTGCCATAGATGTCTGCAAGAATAGTGGCAACAACAGCTTCGGGCAAAATCCGAACTTTAAATTTATGCTTGACGCCAAAAGAAAAATCAAATCTTACTAGTCCATAATCAATATGCCAATTTTGCAAGAAAGGTTGACAGAGTGCTGCATTTTCCATGATCGAGGTTCCTGACGCGTGCAATATTTTTGCCGGCCATGAATAAATATCATTTTCCTTTTCATTTACTAAGTATAGTGTTTTTTTACCTGAATAATTTAATAAACCGCCAATACCGCCTTGCCAAAAACCTTTGAAAAAAGCCTTCTTCCAACTTATTGCCTTTGGTCTGTTTATTATTGCACCTACACCAGAAGTAATACCTCCAAAAGTAACATTATAAACAAATAGGGTACGTTCCTGGTGTTGTGCAAATACATTCAAATGAAACAGCAGTAATATTGTTGTGGCTTTTACCATTTAAAGCAAAAATTAAATAAATTGAATTTAGTATGATTTGGCTAAAATATTTCATTGTGTCCTTTCTTTTTCTCCCATCGACTTGAATAAAAAGTTGTTTTTGTATTGTAATTCCCTTTTGTCAAGTCACCATTGATTACACTTAAATATATTCCTGTTGGTTGTCGTTGCTCCAAAACTGAAGCAGATAATTTTTTCTCTTTCCCTTTATCGGTCTTTGGTAACAGGATACTTCTGTTTCTGGTGAGTTCATTGTAATGAAGTTCAGAGTATTTTGTGTGGGTCGAAATGATATGTCTTTTAATTGTCACTATGGTAATAAAGTATGCTTTCGGGTCGGTATGTGTCTCCTTTAAAAGCAATTTTGTCCCAATGACTTTCTATTGGGTCAGGTCCGAAATATTTTCTTTGATTATTTGTCAGTTCTAATGTCATAGAATGGCTGCTAAACACCTAAATATATGGCATAAAACAGGACTATTTATCTCTTGTAAAAAAAGTCATCATTAATCCAAATTCTTAATGTTATATATCTTATACTTTAGTTAGTACAATCGGAATGTGGATCCCCAGGCTGCTGTTGGCACCTCGCCAGCAGCGATCAGATCATTGCATTACAGCAAACAAACTTTTATTAAAGATTTCCTTTTTTATCCACCCCATTTTTTTAAACAGCGATAACGTATTTGATTTTTGTTTCGGAAAGAATTGCTGACGGGGACGCTAACAACTGCACGAGTGAATGATATACTTTTCGGAAATTAATTTTTTGATTTATCGAAAAATATTAATTATCCACTTTAGGCATGTAGCAATTCAGGCGATTCAACCTCCACCTGGGTAATGAAGTAATCCTCCCCAATTTCTTTTTCATTAAAAATCCCTGCATTAACATGAAACTGTAGCCCTTTGGGCACGGGTATATCATTGCCTTTATCCAAATCGTATTCTAAAGACAACTCAATAGCCTCCTTCATATTCGTTAATGTCTCTTCAATTGTATCGCCTACGGTGATACATCCAGGAATATCCGGTGAAAATGCAGAATAGTTGTTATTTGCCTTTTCTATCACTACCAAATATTTTTTCATACTATCAAATTTACGGATTTTCCGGATTTATTTCAATCCGGCTTGTTTTAAAATATTGTTTTCAGTTCCTTTTTTAATGTCATCATTTTTACCATGATCCGGCACTACCACATGGCCGGGCTTTGTTGGGTGAACATATACTTTGTGACTTCCTTTTTGCCGGTCAAACTGGCATCCGTCTTTTTCTATCAGTCTCATAATTTCTTTTACTTTCATTCTTTTTTCTTGGACAACACAAAGATATGAAATCATCATTGTTTATTAAAAGGTGTATCTTATTAGAGTAGTTAATAGGTCTTTCTGTAATTTATTTTTTATAAAAAAATAAGAATCAGTATTATTGGTTCGTTTGCTGTATGTATGTTACAATAATGTGTACACGAAAATATTTTTAAATTTCTTTAAAATACTTTACCCTGTATTTGCTTAATCATTTTCCAAAAACTCCTGCTGCTGTTAGCGGGTACCAACAGCGATTATTTCTCAGCTTTGTAGTAAACAAACTTTTATTAGAGATTTCCTTTTTTATCCACAGCATTTTTTTAGATAAAAATTATCTTTATTCAGCATGTAACGACTTCACAGGATTCGTAAATGCTGCTTTTATTGCCTGGAAACTTACTGTTGCCAATGCTATCAGAATGACTGCTAATCCGGCAAAAGCGAAAGTTGTCCAGCTAATGCTTATCCGGTAAGCATAATCCTGCAGCCATTTGTTCATCAGCAGCCACGCGACGGGAATGGCAATAACCAACGAGATACCTACCAACTTTATGAAATTGCCCGTGAGCAATGCAAACAGGTTGCCAACAGAAGCTCCTAAAGCTTTTCTGATGCTTACTTCTTTGCGGCGCTGCTCCGCCATAAATGCCGCCAAAGCAAACAGGCCGAGGCAAGCTACAATGATTGCCAGTATTGAAAAGCCCGTAAAAATGTATTGCATCCTTTGCACATCCGTATACATGGCGGCATAGCTTTGGTCCAGAAAATTATAGCGCATGGTTTGATTCGGTAAAAAATCTTTCCATACATTACTAATTGAAGCAAGCGCCTTTTTCATATCCGCAGCATTTACCTTTACTGATATAATACTGTTGCTGTTCCCGAGCACCATCAATAAAGGCTTTACTTCCTGTTTTATACTTTCGTAATAAAAATTGTCAACCACCCCGATGATGGTCAGGTGCTCCCCTCCGTTGGTAATCTTTTCACCAATTGGATTTTTAAAGCCCAGTTTGTCAGCCATTGCTTTATTAATAATTGTTGCAGAGGAATCCATCCCCATTTTGGTTGAAAAATTCCGGCCTTCCATCAACTTCATACCTAAAGTCTGAATATAATTTTCATCAACCACCCAGTGTTGCGTGGGAATGCTGTTCTCATCTTGCTGGCTTCCTTCTTTCCAGAATTGATTTCCATTTCTTTTTGAATTGTCAATAGGGAGGAAATCGCTAACTGAAACATTTTTTACAGCAGGCAAACGAAGTAGTTCATTTTTAAACGAAGCAGTTTGGTCTCGCAAAGCGTTGGCACCTTGTATCATGACAACTTCATCTTTATCAAAGCCGATTTTTGAATTCATGATATATTGCATCTGGTCGTAAATTACTGCTGTGCCAATGAGCAATATGATCGAAATTGAAAATTGAAATACAACCAGGGTGCTGCGTAGCCCGGCATTTTTACTGCCTAAACTTAAGTTACCTTTTAAAGTATTAACCGGTTTAAAATAGGATAAGTAAAACGCAGGATACAGTCCTGCTAATAACCCTATAACAAATGCAAATGCCACTAACGATGGTAAGAGCCACCATTGATTCCACGGTATATTCAGTTGTGTTCCGGCCAATTTATTAAATAACGGAAGTGTGATCAATGTCACAAAAACGGCGATTAAAAAAGACAGAAAGCTGTATAACATCGACTCAGCGAGAAATTGCCTTATGAGATTGGACCTGGTGGAACCGACCACTTTCCGTACACCTACTTCTTTTGCCCTGTTGGCTGACCTTGCTGTTGAAAGATTTAAGAAGTTAATACATGCCAATATCAAAATAAAGATGGCAATGGCAGCAAACAGATAAATAAAGCGAATATCACCATGTTTTACATTGTCCTCATCAATGTTGTAGGAATGCAGATGAATGGCTGTTAAAGGCTGCAAATACAACCTTGCATTTTTAAAAACCTCTTTCACATTTTTTTGTCCTTGTGCAGTCAACGCGGGAATCATATATTTATCTACAACATCTGAAGTAATTTTCTTATTAAAAGCGTCAATATTTACATGAGGCTTCAGCAGAAGATATATCTGATAATTACTCGCGGTCCATTGTTGCTGTTCGCCGTTCCAGAAATTGATACCTGCAAGCGAAATAAAGCCGCGATATTGAAGATGAGAATTAGACGGAAAATCCTGCATGACACCACCGACAACGATCGGCATTTTAGGATTATCATTAAATATTAAAATTTTACCTACAGGATTTTGATTGGGAAAATATTTATCAGCCATGCTTTTGCAGATCACAATTGAAGACGGCTCGCTCAATGCATGTTTGCGATCGCCATAAATCATGTGAACGTTCAGAATACTGAGCACAGAAGTATCCGCGAAACAGAAGCCACTTTCGTAAGTATCATTCTGCTGATCCGGCCGCCTCACCTGGTTATTAGCGCCCCCAAATAATCCACTGCTCATTGTTCTGCCGGCGTTTTGAATTTCGGGGAAATCATCCATCAATGCCCTGGCCATTGGCGCGGGAAAACTAACACCGGAATGTGTGTTGCCATTTTGTTTTATTTCGCCGATAACCCTAAACACTCGGTCTGCATTGGGATTATCTTTATCAAAACTTGTTTCATGGTTGATGTACAAACCAATTATTAAACAGGCCGCGATACCGATGGCAAATCCTCCGATATTAATGGCAGCAAACATTTTTTGCTTCTTAATGTTCCGCAACGCGATTTTAAAATAATGTTTCAGCATAATTATTTCGTGTTATAAATTCTGTATTGAATATTTTTATTCATTCGTCTGTCTTTTCACCGGATTTGCTCTCGCAGTCTTCATCTAAATTAATGCATGAAATTTGATGCCATATACTTATCGTTTAATTGTCAAACAGTTAAGAAATACAAAAAATCAAAACTGTCCGCTTTTGATACAATTGGTGTTTCAATTTTGATACACATAACGCGTGAAGAAATTGGGAATAAAACTAACGGAGTTTAACCGGTGGTTCAAAGTTATTACAGCAAACGCCCGCCTGAACGAGCCATTCGGGCAGGAAGATTTATTTACAATTTCTATTTTCTTAAAACGAATCTTCATTTTTCCTTAATCCATTTTAGTAATTCGAACATCCCCGATGTTGAGACCTTTGTTTATATCCGCATTTCCTTTGTATTGTAACCTGGCATCCCCATAAGAGGTAATTCTAATCGATTCGGAAGCATTAATCTGGAAATTAGCGTCGCCATACGCGGTGATCTTAGCGGTACTGCTGTTGATAGCAAAGTTCTTCACCTGCCCTTCACCATAAGCAATAAATTTCTGATCTTTGACAGTGCCGGATTTTATCTCTAAAGAGCCTTCTCCATACAAAGTAGCTTGAAGCTTCCCAAGATTTACTTTATCAAAAATCATATGGGACTCTCCATAGAGGGTTAGTCTGAAATTATTGCCCGTGAGCATGCTCTTGCAAACCTGGGTTTCTTCGCCACGAATTGAAAGGTCATTCAGGGTTTTATAAGTTACGGTGGCAGTAACAACAGTTCCTTTGTAGGCCGGTTGCTTTTCTTTATACCCGTTTTTATGAGTTGTTTCGTTTTTCGGAAAGTCTTTCTGCCCGTCAAGGTAAATGCGAAGTGTGTTATCATTTACCTCGATATGTATTTTCTCATTGGGTACCGTAGTTTTATCAATAGTAACACTTTCTTCATTTCCTTCAATAAAAGTAACCTGGATATTGGGACTGATAATCACTTTAGAGAATTGCTTCACGTTGGTTGTAGTTTGGCTAAATGATACCTGGGTGAGCAAAATGATAAGTAGCGATAAAAGGTATTTTAATTTTGATTGATGCATGTTTTATTTTTTTTTGTAGTTAATAATTTTTATTTTTTATGAGGATTAAATATTGCGTCTGTTGTTGAGACTGACTTGATGATCTTATGATTAATGATAAAGTCACATCTTCTCAACAGTAAACAAATAAATTCTTAATATTCCTATTTTATTGACAACTCACTTACTCACTTCTCAAGCTCTCCACAGGATTTGCCGTTGCCGCTTTATACGTTCTTAAAAGCAGAATAAGCAATGCCAGCGATAGCATAATTAATCCGCCTATTATAAAAAACCAGACACTTAGTTCGATTTTAAAAGCAAAATTTTGCAGCCATTTATTTGCGGCGATCCACACTATAGGAACCGCAATAATAAATGCAAGAATCACTAATTTCAAAAAGTCTTTGGCTAATAAGGATATGATTTGTGGAACGCTCGCGCCTACTACTTTTCTGATCCCTATTTCTTTGGTTCTTTGGTTGGTAGTGAATATTACCAACCCTAATAAACCTAAGCAACTAATCACTATCGCCAGGCCTGTGGCCCATTTCAATAAGGTAGAAATATTCTGCTCGGCAGTGTAATATTTTGCAATGCTTTCATCCAGGAAATGAATTTCCAATTCAGTATTGGGATATATTTCCTTAAAATCCTTCCCGATTTTTGTTATGGCACTTTTCCAAACAGTACCGTCTGCATTTTCGGGTTGTAAAGCCACATTGAAAGTTAATTCCATACTTCGGTCATTAAAAAGAACCAACGGCATTATTTCGTCATGCAAAGATCCCTGGATGAAATTGCCAACCACGCCAACAATTGGAATTTTCTTATCGCCCAAATAATCTGATTCAACATATTTTCCAATTGCCTCCTGTGGATTTTTGAAACCGAGCAGTTGCGAACACTTTTCATTGATGAGAAAACTGTTAATGGTATCACTGTATGGAAGGTTTGTTCCCGCCAATAATTTTATCTTGTACAGTTTGATATAATTGGTATCAGCCGGCTTTATCCTCACCCCGGTATCTATCTCCTCTTTCCCGTTGGTGTATTTTAAATTGAATCCCAATGCACCGGGAGTTGATGGAGGGAAACCTGCAAGGGTCACATTGGCAATTTCGGGGATGGCCTTAAATTTTTGTAACAAAACCTGTCTCTTTGCTGTAGTGGTATCTCTAAAATTAGTTCCAAAATAAATGATGGCATTCTTTTTGAAACCCATGTCCTTATTGAGTTCCAGGTGAACTTGTTTCCCTACGATGATAGTGGCGATAATAAAAACCTGTGCAATTACAAATTGAGATACAGTGAGTGTTTTTCTGAAAAATAATCTTCTTGTATTTCCTGAACCCACGGCAGATTTATTTTTCAAAACAGTAATAGGTTTATAAGAAGAAAGTATTACTGCCGGATATATTCCTGAAAACAGGCTGACCAAAACAGTAATAATGACTAAAAATAAAATCACTCCTGGTTGTTGAATATTAAAATGAAGCCCTTCAGGAATAAAGCCTGAAAATGCTTTTAATAATAAAGGCGCAAGAAGCATAGAAAGAAAAGTGGCTATCAATGTCAGTATAAATGTTTCGCTCAAAAACTGGAATATCAATTGTTTTCTCGAGCCTCCCAATGTTTTGCGTATTCCAATTTCTTTGGCTCTTTGAGAAGATTGTGCGGTGGTGAGATTAATAAAATTAATACAAGCCAAAAGCAATAAGATTCCTGCCACAGCCATCAATCCATATAGCGCCGGCATATACGCTTTGTTCTTAATAAAATCATTGTCATTCAAACTGCCAAAATGCAGAACTGACAGAGGTTCCAGGTTAAAATTTAAATTTGATCTGCCATTCGAAGGGGATTTGCCATGTAGCTTATAAACCTTTGCAATTTGGTTCTTAATCTGTTCCGGATTCGTATTTTTTGAAAGTTTGATAAATAGATTTGAAGTAAAAAATTTCCAGTCATCCAAATATTTTCTTTTTAATGTCTTTTCAGTAGCTATTGAAACAAAGGTTTGAAAATCGAAATTGGTGTTATGTTTTAAATTTTCTACAATTCCACTGACAGTTGTACGCACTGTATCATCGAATGTGATTTCTTTTCCTACCACATCAGTTAAAGAAAGATGAGGGAAAAATCGCCGGGCACTTTGTTCCGTTAATACAGTTTGGTTAGGCTCGGTTAATGAAGATTCCGGCGAACCGGCCAACCATTTATAATTGATGAGATTAAAGTATTCTGCATCCGCAAAGACAATGTTTGGCTCATTTAAAAAGACCAAAGGTTTTACCTCACCCGATTTCGCAATACTCACGTGTACTTCAAAATCCCAACGGAGCAAAGACGTTACCACATCCAATCCTGTCGCTTCATTTCGCAGCGCATTACCTAACGGAAAAGGCATCCGTGCATCATCCTTAGTAACCACCCGATAAATACGATTGCCTCCTTTTTCAAACTTGTCAAAACTAAAATCATATTGAACTATCAAAAAAATCACCAGCGAAGAACTGATACCGATGGCGAGCCCAAAAATGTTGATGGCTGAAAAGAGCTTATTACTGCTTAGATTTCTAAGTGCGGTTTTGAAGTAATTTTTAAGCATAACAATCTATTTTTTCTTTCAGAGTTTGTGTTAGCATCACCCAAAGAGGGACACGTTTTATTGAACAGTAAACAAACCCGCCTACCGGCAGACAGGCAATTATTAAGGTTTCCTATTTACAACTCACAACTCACAACTCACCATTCACAACTCACTTACTCACTCCTCAAGCTCTCCACCGGATTTGCTACCGCCGCTTTTATTGCCTGGAAACTTACCGTTATCAGCGCTATTAAAATGGCGACACAACCGGATAATAAAAACATCCACCATTTTAATTCAATCCGGTATGCAAAATCCTGCAGCCATTTGTTCATAACAAACCAGGCGACAGGAATGGCTATCATTGTTGAAATGACAACCAGCTTTCCAAAATCTTTACTCACTAAAAGTGTAATCGACATTACGGTTGCGCCTAATACTTTTCTTACCCCGATTTCTTTTTTGCGCTGAACGGTAATGAAAATTACCAAACCCAATAAACCCATGCAGGCAATGATAAACGCGAGTATGGTAAAACCCAGGGATAGTTTTTCTTCTTTTCTTTCTGATGAATATTGCCGGTTAAAATTCTCA
>Ga0134126_10002046_pt1 | contig 25595 bp, 23 predicted proteins | sample KB31752_FD_96881 | JGI IMG/M metagenome (GOLD analysis project Ga0134126, IMG submission 96881) | Terrestrial soil microbial communities with excess Nitrogen fertilizer from Kellogg Biological Station, Michigan, USA - KB3-175-2 | ecosystem: Environmental > Terrestrial > Soil > Unclassified ... | reverse complement strand
GCCTTCGCGCTGGTACGGGCGCAGCTCGGCAATCAGTCCTTCCGGCACCGCGTCGGACGCGTGTTCGCCGGCTTCGCGCAAGCGCGTGGTGAACCCCGTCAGGTCCTTCGGCGCATCCAGCTTGCCGTTCTTCGGCAACGCGCCTTCGAATTCCTCGAGGCGTCCCGCCTGTACGCGCGGCAGGCGCAACTTGTCGCGCGGATGCGTCAGGTATTCGGCGAGCGGCGCCAACAGTTTGCGCAACACGGCCAGCGGCACCGCGACGCGGCGGCGATCGTCCACCGGCGCGTACCACACGGCGTCCCTGGTTTCGTTCTCGGGCGCGGTCAGTGACAGCGTACGTTCGGACAACGCGCGCGCCACGGTCGGCAGCAGGTTGATGCGTTTGCCCTCGACCTCGATGCCCATCTCGAACTCGAACGCTTCGCCGCCCTCGTCGACGTGCGCAACGCCATACCAGCGCGGTGGGCCTTCCAGCACTTCGAACGGAAAGCTCGACGCGTATTCGACGGCGAACCCTTCCTGCTCGAGTTTTTCGCGCAAGCCCAGCCAGCGCGCGGGCGTGTTGACTTCCAGCGCGCCGGCGTAGCCCTTGCCCGGAAACACCCACGCGTCTTCCGGCAGCGCGTCGGCCATGTCCCACGGCAGGCCTTCGCAATCGACCGCGGGCGCGAGGCCGAGCGATTCCAGACGTTCCATAGTCGCGAGTTCTTCCGCCCGCTTGCGCACGATCTCGACCAGTTTGCCGCTGCGCACGCGCCGCACGATGGCTTCGCCGCCACGTCCCGGCAGGCGGTCGCCGCCGTAATCGAACGCGAGCCGCGCGTACGCGAGCGGCGGCGTGCCTGCACCGATGCGGGCGTGGCGGGTCAGCGCCTGGAAGATCGTCACCGGCTTGGGCGTGAAATCCGCGCGCTGCACGGCATCGAACGCTTGCGGTGCAGGAATGCGCGCAGCCCACGGTGAAGCGGCGACGCGCGCGGCCAGCAACTCGGCGTGTTCGGGCGACAGCGGCGGCGCTTCGATCAGCGCGACTTCGGCGGCCTCGCCGTCCAGCGGGCCGAGTTCGGCGCGCTCGGGATCGAGATACCACAGGCCGCCGACGCGGATCAGCCGCTGGTGCGCTGGCAGTTTCGGCAGCAGGCGTTGGCGGCCGTCGCGTTCCAACTGCCATTCCCATTCCAGCGGACGCGGCTTGCCCAGCGACAACTGCAATCCGGCAACGCCACCCAGCAAGCTCGGCGCATTGGCGAGGATGTCGCGCAACAGTGCATCCCCGAACGGGCCCGCGAGCTGCGCGTAGGTGCGGCCCTTGCGCTGCGTCTGCGGCAGACCCAGCACGCTGGCGGCAAGCCGCGCTTCGGCGTCGGGCAAGGCACTGGCCAGAAGCTGTTTCGAATCCAGCGGCACCGCGCGTCCCAGGCGCCCTTTCGCGACGGTTTCCAGCAGCACGGGCGCCGCTTCTAGGCGCGACAGCGCTGGTTCGTCCTGCAGCAGTTCCAGCAGGAAACCGAGCGTGGAAGCAGGCCCGGCGGGCGCGGCGGTCGTCGCGTCGGCGGCGTCGATCAGGCGCGACCACGCGGCCGGCAGTTGCGCACCCGCGTGGCCGGCCCGCGGCGCCTGCGCCGGTGTTTCACTCTGGCCGTTGCGGGACTGCATTCGCGATCAATCCGCGACCCAAAGAGTCAAAGCATAGCGCAGAGCGCAACCAGGATGCCTTACTGGAACAGGTTTTCGGGATACTCCGGCTTGCGTTCGCGCGCAAGCAAGGAATGCAGGGCATCGGTCGGCGTCATTTCGCCACGCAGTACCGCTTGCACGTGTTGCGAAATCGGCAGGTCGAGATCATGGCGCACGGCCAATCGCATCACCTCGTCGGCGGTGATGGCGCCTTCGACCACCTGGCCGATGTCGGCCAGCGCCTGCTTGAGCGGCACGCCGCGGCCCAGCGCGTAACCGAAGCGATGGTTGCGCGAAAGATCGCCGGTGCAGGTCAGCACCAGGTCGCCCAGGCCCGCCAAGCCCATCAGCGTCTGCGGCTTGGCATCCAGCGCAGCGCCGAGGCGCAGCATCTCGTTCATGCCGCGGGTGATCAGGCCGGCGCGCGCGTTCAGGCCCAGCCGCATGCCGTCGGCGACACCCGTCGCGACCGCCAGCACGTTCTTCATCGCGCCGCCGAGTTCCGCGCCCAGCATGTCGTTGCCGGTGTAGGCGCGGAAGGTGTGGCCGTGCAGCAGCTCGGCCACGCGGTGCGCGAAGGCGTCGTCATCCGAATGCACGGTGACCGCGGTGGGCATGCCGGCCGCCACTTCGCGCGCGAACGACGGTCCGGTCACGACCGCCGCGGGCGTGCCCGGCAGATGTTCGGCCACCAGTTCGTGCAGGAAGCGTCCCGTACCCGGCTCGAAGCCCTTGGTCGCCCACGCGTAACCGGCGCCCGCCGGCAACAGCGGCGCGGCCTCGATCAGCATTTCCCGGAAGGCGTGGCTGGGCACCGCGACCAGCGCCATATCGACGTTATGCAGCGCTTCGGCGAGATCCGGCACGTACGCCAGCTCCGCCGGCAATTCGACATCCGGCAGATAGTGCTGATTGCGACGAGTGGCCGCGATTTCCGCCAACGCGCCCGCGTCGCGTCCCCACAAGCGGGCAGCGGCACCGTTGTTGCACAACAGCGCCGCCAGCGCGGTGCCCCACGATCCGGCGCCGAGAACGGCAACCGTCGCGCGAGACATGGTGTCAGGCGTTCAGGGCTGGCCGGGCGTCGCCCGGCCCTTGCTGCTGGCGCTGCTGTTCGGCGTACAACGCGTCGAAATTGATCGGCTGCAGCAGCAGCGGCGGGAAACCGCCATTCAGCACGAGGTCGGACACGACCTGGCGCGCATACGGGAACAGCACGTTCGGGCAATACGTGGCCAGCACGACCCCAAGGTTCTGCGGGTCGAAGCCGACGAACGAAAACACGCCGGCCTGGTGCACTTCGGCGAGGTACGCGGTGCGCTCGTTCAGGGTGCAGGTGACGGTGAGCGTCAGCACCACTTCATAGTTGTCGCCCTCGATCGGCGTGGCCTTGTGGGAGAGGTTCAGCTGAACCTGCGGCTGGCCCTCTTCCTGGAACACCTTGGGCGCATTCGGGACCTCGAACGAGACGTCGCGCGCGTAGATCTTCTGCAGCGCCATCTGCATCTGGGGGGCGGCTTGGCCGTTGCTCGGGGCCGGGGTCACTTCTGCCATGTTCTTGCAAGCTCCGCTGGGAAAGGGTCAAAGATTGGGGATTGTCCCACATGACGCCGTTGCATGCACGCTTCCGGATTGCCCCACGGCCGGCCGACTGCTACATTATGCGGCTGACTTCAAGCCGGCCCGGCCTTTCCGGGCATTCCGCGACGCGACGCGGGATCGACGCGGCAACTCCGGCGAATCGCGTGAACCAGCCGGGCCGAACTTCCGCGGGCCACGCGGATCACCATGAGGAGAATGCCATGGCACGTGTATGCCAGGTCACCGGTAAAGGTGTGAGCACCGGCAACAACGTCTCGCACGCCAACAACAAGACCCGCCGCCGCTGGCTGCCCAACCTGCACGAACGCCGGTTCTGGGTCGCGAGCGAGAACCGCTGGGTGAAACTGCGCGTATCCGGCAAGGCCCTGCGCACCATCGACAAGAACGGCATCGACGCCGTGCTCGCCGACCTGCGCAAGAACGGGCAGAAGGTCTAAGGAGAATCCTCATGGCAACCAAACGCGACAAGATCCGCCTGATTTCCTCGGCCGGCACCGGCCACTTCTACACCACCGACAAGAACAAGAAGAACACCCCAGACAAGATGGAGGTCAAGAAATACGACCCCGTCGTCCGCAAGCACGTGATCTACAAGGAAGGCAAGATCAAGTGACGCGATGGCGCGTTCGCGTTTTGTGCGAACGCCTTTGCCATCGCGTCATCCCGGACGCCGCGCAGCGGCGATCCGGAATCCAGTGTCTTTGCTCTTGCGAAACCCGCCGAAAGGCGGGTTTCGTCTTTTGCAGGGCGGTGACAATCCGCATCGCCAACTGCGCGGACCCGTGCACAGACGTCGGCGCGATGCGGATCCCGGAACGTAGCCGATGCCGCGTCGTGGGATTTCATGATGAGAGCGCGGACCTGTCATTACGATTCCTTCTCGCACGCCTCTGCCATCCCCTTTTCCAGCGAGCGCTCCGGCTGTTCGCGCATCGCCGCAAGCTCGTCAGCATCCCACGATCGCCGCACGCGTCCATCCATCAGCAACACGACACGCGTCGCGTGGCGCTCGGCGATATCGAGTGAGTGCGTTGCGAGCAGCACGCTTGCGTCGCCCTTCGCGGCCAGCGCGGCAAGGTGCGCCTTGAACGCGAGCGCGCTGCGCGGATCGAGGCCGTTGAACGGCTCGTCCAGCAACAGCAGCGGCGGTTCGCCGATCAGCCCCAGGAGGATGCCGAGTTTCTGGCGCATCCCGAGCGAATAACTTGCGACGCGCCGATCCAGTACCGAGGTCAGCGATAGTGTTTCGGCGAGCGCAAGTGTCGTTCGTGGAATGGCCGGCAGCCCGCGTGCGCCCGCGAACAGGGCAAGACCTTCGCGGCCCGTCAGCAATTCCGGCAGGCTGGGTGGGTCGATGGCGAGTCCGATCGATTGCTTCGCCTCGCGCGGCGCTTTCGCAAGGTCATGCCCCGCGATGTCAACTGTTCCGCCGCACACCGGTGCGATGCCGGCGATCGCGTGCAGCAGGGTCGTCTTGCCCGCGCCATTGGGACCGATCAGCGCGACGAATTCTCCGCGCGTAATTTCCAGATCGATGCCATCGAGCACGCGCGCGTCACCGTAGGCGACGCACACACGCTTGGCACGAAGCAGCGCCGTCATGCCGGCGATTCCGCGCGCGTCGCGCGAAGGATCCGAACGAACGGCCACGCTGAAAACGCGCATGCACAAACCATCCATGCGAGCGCGGCCACGCCACTACGGCCCAATATCGCGCCGGCTGCCATGGGCAACAGCGCGCACGCCGCGGCGACCAGCGGATAACGAAACGAAGCCAAGCGCGCGCGACGCATATCGAGCGGCTCAGCGCCGAGCAGGGTTACCGCGAGGGAGGTTGCATCGGCGCTGGCGCGCATCACCAGCGCCAGCCACGACCACGACAACACCAGCAGCACCAGTGCCGCGACTTCCAACATGGGCGCACCCATCGGCACTGTGCCCAGCACGAGTCCGACCATCACGAGGCTGCCGCCGCGCCGCCACCGCACCAATGCAGCGCGACGTTGCCAATCGAGCAGATGCGGCAGGCGTGGATCGTTCAACCATTCCGCTGCCAGCACGGGTTCGCGGATGCCGTCTGCGTGATGCGCCGCAAATGCGCCGCGGCGGAACACGCGCAAGATCGCGAGCGCCGTGCCCGCGACGAGTGCAAGCGCGATCCCGGCGAACGCGTACGGCAGGTCTCCGCGATGCGGAGCACCGAACGAAACGCCGAGCAGCAGCACCGTGACAATGACCAGCGACGCTGTCAACGCCACGATCGTGATCAACAACAATGTACGTGCCGCTGCGCCGCGCGCAACCGGCAACGCCGCGCACCAACCGAGCTGCCATCGCTCCAGCGCGTCCAGCAACCCTTGATGTGCGATCGCATGGCTGCCGCCCAGCGCCAGCAATGCAGCCGCCGCCAGGCACCATCCATAACCGCGGTAGAAATCGCCGCAGGCGAGGGCTGCGCAGCACGTCAGCAGCAGCACCGGGACGCCGAGTATGCGCACGAACGCAATCGCGCCAGTGCGTCGCAGCACGAGCCAGTCGGCGCGTAGCGCGGGATGCCACAAGATACTCATCGACGCCGATTGTGTCACGCGACGCGCGGGCAGCAAAAACCCGCCTCGCGGCGGGTTTTTGCTGGATCCAAAATGGCGAAACGCCTTACGCCCTCGCCACCGAATACCGTTTCAACTTTGCGGCGAACTCGGCCAGCTTGCGGTTGCCGCTGGCTTCGGCTTCGCGGCACCACTGCTGCAGCGCGTCCAGCGCGGATTCGGGCTTGCGCTGTTCCATCAGCGCGGCGAGGCGCGCGCGGTACTCGCTGATCTGCTGCAGGCGTGGACGGTTTTCCACCGCCGCGGCCAAGCGCGCCTTGCCGTTCTTGTCGAGCCAGCGCCCGCCATTGGCGAGCGCGCGGCGCAGGCGGCGGCGCGGCATCGCGCCGAACCGGCGCGTGCCTTCCTCGTGCGACTGTTCGCGCACGGTCGGCTTGATGACCGTCTTGTAGTAATCGGTCATGGCCTCGAAGCGGTGCGTCAGCAATGCCTTCAGCGTTTCCATGTCGGGCAGCGAAACGTTGGGACGCTCGTCCAGCGACGACGCGACGCGCAACACTTTCGCGAGCCTGACCTTTTCCAGTCCGCGGATCACCACCCAGCCAATGTCCACTTCGAACTTGCGCAGCGCGAACTTCGCCGAACTCGGAAACGCGTGGTGGTTGTTGTGCAGTTCTTCGCCACCCACCCACACGCCCCACGGCGTGAGGTTGGTGGCCTTGTCGGCGGTTTCGAAGTTGCGATAACCCCACCAGTGGCCGAGGCCATTGACGACGCCCGCGGCCCAGAACGGAATCCAGATCATCTGCAGCGCCCAGACGGCGCCGCCGAGCACGCCGAACAGCGCGAGATCGATCACCGCGAGCAACGAGACACCGAGGATCGGATAACGCGAATAGAGGTGCCGCTCCATCCAGTCATCCGGCGTGCCGCGACCGTATTTCTCGATGTCCGCCTTGTTGGCAGCCGCGACGCGGTACAGTTCGACGCCTTCGAAGAACACCTTGCCGATGCCCTCGACCTGCGGGCTGTGCGGATCTTCCTCGGTCTCGCAGTGTGCGTGGTGCTTGCGGTGCACCGCGACCCATTCCTTGGTGACCATGCCGGTGGCGAGCCAGTTCCAGAAACGCAGGAAGTGCGCCACGATGGGATGAAACTCCACGCCACGATGCGCCTGGCTGCGGTGCAGGTACAGGGTGACGGCAAAAATGGTGAGCTGGGTGGTCACCAGCACATACAAAAGAATCGCGAGCCAGCCGGCATTCGCCAAGCCGTGCGCGGCAAAATCGAGCAGGGTATTGAGCATCACGGATCACGCAGGAAAGGGAACGGGCCAACGCAAGCCCGTGCCATGGAGTCTAGGGCAGAAACCCCATCGTCGCCACAGGCTTGCTTAAACAATGTGATGGCCGCGACAATGATTTCAACTGCTTTTACATCGATGTAACCTGATGGCTTCGACGCCGGCGTTGCTGGAACTCGACCACGTGAGTCGCCGCTTGTCGGGGCATCCGGTGTTGCAGGACGTTTCGTTCAGCCTGAGTCGCGACGAGGTGCTTGGCCTGCTTGGCGTCAACGGCGCCGGCAAATCGACGACGTTGGCGATCATTGCGGGCGTGTTGCAGCCCGACGCGGGCAGCGTGCGCATCGACGGCAAAGACGTGAATGACGATGCTCGCACCCTACGCGACCGTATTGGCTGGGTGCCGGAGAGTGTCCCGCTGTGGCCGGAATTGACGGTCGCTGAATCACTGGATGCCTGTGGCCGCTTGCGCGGTTTGCCGAAATCTGCGCGCAAAACAGCCAGCGAACGCGAATTGGGGCGGCTGGAACTGAATGACATCGCGCAACGCCTGTGCGGTCAGCTGTCGCTCGGACAGAAGCGCCGCGTCGGCTTGGCGCAGGCGCTGTTGCACGAACCCGACTTGCTGGTGCTGGACGAACCCGGCAACGGACTGGACCCGGTGCAGGCTGCGCAGCTGCGCGAACGGATCGGCAAGCTGAAGCCGAAGCGCGGCATCATCCTGTCAAGCCACGACCTCGCCGAGGTCGAAGCGATGTGCGATCGCGTGGTGATCCTGCACGACGGCCGCGTGCGCCATGACGCGAAACTCGACGCGAGCCTCGATGCCCGGCGCGGCAAACTCGATGCACAGTTCCGCGCGATCGTGTCGCGACCCGCGAGCGCCGCGGCATGAACGCACTCGCGGTTGCGCGCATCGATCTGAAGCGGCTTGCCGTGCGTCCGTTCGCCTGGACGCTGGCCGGCATCGCGCTGGCGATGATGGCCTGGCAGTTCCTGCTGGGCGTGTCCGCGTTCATGCACGCGCAGCCCACGGTACCCGGCCCCGCGAGCGGACCCGGTTACGTCGATGCGGTGGTCGCGCCGTATCTGCTCAACTACATACAACTTTGCCTGGTGATCGCGCCGCTGATCACGATGCAAGCCTTGGCCGGCGATCGCGGCGCGCAACGGCTTGCGCTGCTCACCGCCTCCGGCGCATCCGGCGCGCAGATCGTGTTCGGAAAATTTGCAGCGCGGCTGGTGTTCCTGTGGCTGCTGCTGATCATCGTCGCGACGATGCCGCTGGTGCTCGGCGGAGCGACCCATCCCGACTGGGGCCAGTTCGGCGCGGCGCTGATCGCGAGCGCGCTGTGCGTGGCCGCGCTCACGGCGATCGGCATCGCCAGTTCGGCGTTCACGTCCGAGCCTGCGCTCGCCGCGACCGCGGCGCTGCTGATCGGCGAAGGGCTGTCGCTGATCGATGCCGGCGTGCGCATCAGCGGCGGCGAGGGCGGCTGGCTCGGTTACTTCGCGCTGCACACGCATCTCGAACCCGCGATGCGCGGATTGATGCGCAGTGAAGACATCGTGTATTTCCTCATCGTCGTCGCGCTTGCTCTGGCGCTCGCGATGCGCCGCGTCGGCGCGGAACGGGAGCGCGGCTGATGCGCGGCGCCTGGAGGGGATGGCTGTACGCGCTGCTGTGCGTGGTGATCGCGATGTGCGTGGCCACGCTGTCGGCGCGTTTCGGCTTCACCGCGGACTGGAGTGCCGGTGCGCGCGCGACGATCACGCCGCAGAGCCAGTCGCTGCTGCAGCAGCTGAAAGGCCCGATCGAAATCACCAGCTACGCGCGGCCGGGCGATCTGCGCACCCGCACCCGCCTGCTGATCGATCGCTACCAGCGTTTCAAGCACGACATCGCGCTGAAGTTCGTCGACCCCGATGCCGATCCGGTCGCGACGCAGGATGCCAACATCACGACCGATGGCGAGTCGATCGTGACGTGGAACAACCGCACGCAGCATGTCACGCAAGTCGACGAGCCGGGTTTTTCCGACGCACTGGTGCGGCTGGCGCGCGGCGGCAACAAGCTCGTGGCATTCATCACCGGGGACGGCGAGCGCGACGCGACCGGCAAGAATCCGGCCGACCTCGGCGCCTTCGTGCAGCGGCTTTCGACGCGCGGCATTCGCGCGTTGCCGCTGAACCTTGCGCAAGCCGCCGAAGTGCCGCGCAATGCGAACCTCGTGGTGCTCGCGAGTCCGCAAGCCGCGCTGCTGCCGTCATCGGTGCAGAAACTCGCAGACTATGTCGCGAATGGCGGCAACCTGCTGTGGCTCACTGAACCCGGCAACGACGATCTCGGTCTGGCGCCGCTGGCGCAGGCGCTGGGCGTCAAGCGTTTGCCGGGGCAGTTGTTCGACGCGCAAAGCGCGACCGCCACCGGCGATCCGCGGATGCTGGTGACTTCGCAGTATCCGCCGCAAACGATCACCGACGGCTTCGCCATCAACGCCGTGTTTCCGCGCGCGGCCGCGCTGGCCGCATTGCCGGGCGCGCAGTGGAACGTGCAGCCGATCCTGCAGTCGGGGGCGCGCAGCTGGAACCAGACTGCGCCCGTCGACGCCGCGCAGGCCACGTTCGACCCGAACTCCGGCGCGCTGAAAGGCCCGCTCACGTTCGGTTACGCGCTGAGCCGCTTGTCGACCAGCCCCGACAAGAACCAGCAACGCGTGGTGGTGATCGGCGGCGGCGGTTTCCTGTCCAACGCGTTCATCGGCGATGCCGGCAATCTCGCGTTGGGCGAGCGCGTGTTCGACTGGCTGCTCGGCGACGATGCGCTCGCGGGCATCGCGCAGCCAGCACCCGATGCGGTGATGAAGCCGACGCGCGCGCAACTCGGCGCGCTCACCTTCGGTTATCTGATCGCGCTGCCGGTCCTGCTGATCCTGATCGGCCTCGCGATCAGCTGGCGGCGGCGCCGGCGGTGACCCGCGCGAACCGCAATCTCGTCGTGCTCGCGATCGTCGCGGCGGTGCTGGTCGCGGCAGTGTTGTGGGTTGGGCGCCGCGAATACCTGCGCGATCCGCCCGCCGTCACCTCGCTCGATCCTGATGCAGTGACGAAAATCGAACTCGACATTCCGCCGGTCGCGCCGCAGGTGTTCGAAAAACGCCACGGCGGCTGGTGGCGGGTCAAGCCTTCCGAAGCGCGCGCCGACGATGCACGCGTGCAGCGCCTCGCCAACCTTGCCGCCACGCCAGTCTCGCGCTGGATGGAAGCCGCCGCCATCGACCCGACCAGGATCGGGCTGGATCATCCTTCGGCAACGTTGCTCGTGGATGGCGTGCAGCTCGAGTACGGCGGCCTCACCGCGATCGACGAACTGCGTTACGTGAAAGTGGGCAACAAGATCGCGCTGGTGCCACGGCAGTACAGTCCCGAGGTGATGCTCACGAAACCCGAAGGTGAGTAAGTGCCCGAGCTGCCCGAAGTCGAAACCACGCGCCGCGGCATCGCACCCTTCATGACCGGGCGCGTGGTGGAGCGGGTGGTATTGCGACGCAAGGATTTGCGCTGGCCGATCCCGCGCGCGATCACCACGAAGCTGCCCGGCCAGCGCGTCGATGCAGTGGAACGCCGCGCGAAATACCTGCTGCTGCACACGCAAGCCGGCAGCGCGCTGTTGCACCTCGGGATGTCGGGTTCGTTGCGCGTCACCCATCCGGGCGTGCCGCCGCGGACGCACGATCATTACGATTTGATCCTTGATTCGGGCCAGGCGTTGCGCTTCAACGATCCGCGCCGCTTCGGATCCCTGCTGTGGCAGAAGGCCGGCGAAACGCATCCGCTGTTGCGGGACCTCGGTCCGGAACCGCTGGGTAACGCGTTCGACGGCGACTGGCTGTGGAATGCGTCGCGCGGACGCAGCGCGGCCGTGAAAACGTTCCTGATGGACCAGTCGATCGTGGTCGGCGTCGGCAACATCTATGCCAGCGAGGCGCTGTTTGCGGCGGGCGTGCATCCCCAACGCGCGGCGGCCGGGGTGTCGCGCGCGCGCTATGCGCGGATCGCGGCAGAAATCCGGCGCGTGTTGAATCACGCGATCACGCGCGGCGGCACCACGCTGCGCGATTTCCTGGCGCCCGACGGCGCGCCGGGTTATTTCGAGCAGGAGTTGTTCGTCTACGGCCGCGCGGGCGAACCCTGCAAGGTCTGCGGCACGCCGATCCGTGCCGAAGTGCTCGGGCAACGGATGACATACTGGTGTCCTCGGTGTCAGCACTGACGGCAGGTCATGCAAGGCACATGACAAACTGCATGCACCCGGTCCCAGGTTTCCTGCACAATCCATCGCATCGCGTGAAGAGGTACCCCGCGCATGACCCCCAATGTCATCGTTCCCATCGTGGTCGCGCCGCTGATCGTGTGGCGGCTGTATGCGCGCACGCGCCGCAGTTTCGGCTGCCAGCCGATCCAGCCCAAGCGCATGTGGACGCGCGTTGGCTTTCTTGCGGTGGTTGCGGTGCTGGTCGCCGCGCAAGGCTTCGTCCATCCGCGCCTTGCGGCCGGACTCGGCTTGGGTCTGGTGGGCGGCATCGCACTGGGCCTGTCGGCGTTCAAGCTGACGCGCTTCGAAATCGACGGCCAGAACGACTGCTACTTCCCGAATCCGTGGATCGGCATGGCGTTGACCGCGTTGTTGCTCGGCCGCCTGCTGTACCGCTTCATGGTGCTGTATCCGCAGATGTCACACGGCGCTGCGGGCGATTACGCCGCGTACCAGCGCAGCCCGCTGACCATGGCCATCTTCGGCCTGCTGATCGGGTACTACATCGCGTACTACGCGGGATTGCTGCTGCACCATCGGCGAGCGCTGTCGACCATTCAAACGAAGCAGCGTTCGTGAGAAGTCAGGCTCGCCTGCTTTCGTGAAAAGTCAGGCCATGGATGGCCGAGGTGGTGTTCGTTATCCGAAAGCGCTTCCCGTCGCGAGGGAAGCAGCGATCATGGACGATCGCACTAGAGCGCATCCGCATCCAACTCACCCGTGCGGATGCGGATCACCTGATCCAGCGTCGAGATGAAGATCTTGCCGTCGCCGATCTTGCCAGTGCGCGCGGCATGGCTGATCGCCTCCACCGCGCGCTCGACCAGGTTGTCCGGCAGCGCGATCTCGAGTTTCACCTTGGGCAGGAAATCCACCACGTATTCCGCGCCGCGGTAAAGCTCGGTGTGGCCCTTCTGGCGTCCGAAACCCTTGACCTCGGTGACGGTGATGCCGTTGACACCCACGTCCGACAGCGCCTCGCGCACGTCGTCCAGCTTGAACGGCTTGATGATGGCGGTGATCAGTTTCATGGCCGGATATTACCAGTGTCCCGTTCGAAGCCGCTGTTGATGAAACAAGGCCATGGATGGCCGAGGTGATGTCCATCAAGTCCGTAGCCGGCACTGCGCGACAAAGCTCGGCGAAGCAACGATCATGGACGATCGCACAACTCCGTAGGACAATCCCTACACCACTACACGACGTCCACCGATGGGCACGGCACGCGCTGCGCCGTAACCTGTGGACCCATCGAGGCAACGACATGATCGACGTGCACTCCATAGACCAACTCGCGCATCGGCTGGCCACCCTGGTTCCTCCGGGATTGGCGCAGGCGCGGGACGACATGGAAGCCAATTTCAGGGATGTGCTGGCGCATGGATTGCGCCGCCTCGACCTTGTCACCCGCGAGGAGTTCGACGCCCAGCGCGCCGTCCTCGACCGGGCACGTGAACAGGTCACGCAACTGGAACGCCGCGTGGCCGACCTGGAAGCGGCGCGGAAGGCCTGACCACAGTTTTTGCGATCATCCTTGATCGCGGCGGTGCCGGACGGTTCCAGTAAATTCGTGCGCTTCGAATCGCAAGCATCACCACGGCCATAAAGCCGCCGTCCATGGCCAAGAACTCCGTGGCCTGACTTTGGAGAAAGCCGCGCACGGGGAGGTAAAAGTGGCATGAGCCTCGCCGTTGCACTCACGCGCGCTTCCGAAGGCGTCGCAGCGCCACTGGTCACGGTGGAAGTGCATCTTTCCGGCGGGCTGCCCGGCACGTCCATCGTCGGCCTGCCGGAAGCCGCGGTACGCGAGGCGCGGGACCGCGTGCGCGTCGCGATCCAGAACACCCAGTTCGAATATCCGGCCCGGCGCGTCACGGTGAATCTCGCGCCTGCGGAGTTGCCCAAGGACGGCGGCCGCTTCGATCTTGCGATCGCCCTCGGGATCCTCGCCGCCGGGGGACAGGTGCCCGGCGAAGCGCTGAAGGGCTGCGAATTCCTGGGCGAACTTGCGTTGTCCGGCGAACTGCGGCCCGTATCGGGCGTGTTGCCGGCGCTGCTGCGCGCACGCCACGGCAAGCGTTGCGTGATCGTGCCTTCGGGCAATGCGCACGAGGCCGCGCTGCTCGGCGATGTCGATGTGCGCGTCGCGCGCACGCTGGCCGAAGTCTGCGCGCATTTGCGCGGCGTGGATGCGTTGCCCGCGCCTGCAGCCAATGCAATCGATCACGCTGACGGCAATCTTCCCGATCTCGCCGACGTGCGCGGACAATTGCAGGCGCGCCGCGCACTGGAAATCGCCGCGGCCGGCGGCCATCACCTGCTGATGATCGGGCCGCCGGGCACCGGCAAATCCATGCTGGCGCAGCGCCTGCCCGGCATCCTGCCGCCGATGACCGACGCCGAAGCCATCGAAGCCTGTGCGGTGCGCTCGGTCGCCAACGAAGCCTTCGACGTCGGGCAATGGCGCCAACGCCCCTTCCGCGCGCCGCACCACACCGCGTCCGGCGTCGCGCTGGTCGGTGGCGGCTCGCATCCGCGGCCGGGCGAAATCTCGCTCGCACACCATGGCGTGCTGTTCCTCGACGAGCTGCCGGAATTCGACCGTCGCGTGCTGGAAGTGCTGCGCGAACCGATGGAATCCGGCCGCATCGTCATTTCGCGCGCCGCTCGCCAGGCCGAGTTCCCGGCGCGCTTCCAGCTGGTCGCCGCGATGAATCCCTGCCCGTGCGGTTATGCCGGCGACAGCGATGGCCGCTGTCGGTGCACACCCGACGCGATCGCCCGCTATCGCGGCCGCATTTCCGGACCGTTGCTGGACCGCATCGACATCCTCTGCGACGTGCCGCGCATGCCGCTGTCGGAGCTGGACGCCAAGCGCGGCGCGCACGACGAGGATTCCGCCAGCGTGCGGGCACGCGTCGTCGCGGCACGCAGCATCGCCATGCATCGCGGGGGCAAGTCCAACGCCATGCTCACGGTGCGCGAAATCGAACGCGACTGCGCGCTCGGCAACGCCGAACGCGCCCTGCTAGAACGCGCGCTGGAAAAGCTCTCGCTGTCCGCACGCGCCTACCACCGCGTGCTGCGCGTCGCGCGCACCATCGCCGACCTTGCCGGCAGGCCGCGCATCGCGCGCGAACATCTCGCTGAAGCGGTGCAGTATCGGCGCACGCATTCGTAGGGAAGCCAAATCTTGCGCTCCCGCCATTCCGGACGGCGCAGAGCGGCAACCCGGAATCCGGCGTGATGCCCGCGATCCCGGTGCGTGGCATGCTAGGCGGCCATGCCCGGCCTGATCCCCGAACGCTTCATCGACGAACTGCTGGCCCGCGTCGACATCGTCGACGTGGTGCAGCAACGCGTGCCGCTGAAGCGCGCGGGCCGCGAATGGACCGCGTGCTGCCCGTTCCATGACGAACGCACGCCATCGTTCTACGTCAGCCCGGCCAAACAGTTCTACCACTGCTTCGGCTGCGGCGTGCACGGCAGCGCGGTGAAGTTCCTGATGGAGTATGACCGCCTGGAATTTCCCGACGCGGTCGAGGAACTGGCGCAGTCGGTCGGGCTGACCGTGCCGCACGAAGGTGGTCCTGCACGTCCGCGCGAGGACCACACCGATCTGTACGCATTGCTCGATGCCGCGGCGGCGTTCTACCAGCGCGCGCTGCCGGAAAGCGCGGCGGCGAGGGCTTATTGCAAGAAGCGTGGGCTGGACAAGGACATCATCGAACGCTTCCGCATCGGCTGGGCGCCGGGCGGCTGGGATGCGGTGAAGCGCGCGCTCGGCATCAGCGATGCGCGCACGCAGATGCTGGAACAGGCCGGGATGCTTTCGAGCGGCGACGGCGGCAAACGCTACGACCGATTTCGCGAACGGCTGATGTTTCCGATCATGGATCGGCGCGGCCGGGTGATCGCGTTCGGCGGCCGGGTTCTCGAAGGCGACGGCCCCAAGTACCTCAACTCGCCCGAGACGCCGCTGTTCCACAAGGGCCGCGAGCTGTTCGCGCTGTGGCAGGTGCGGCAAGCGAACAGCAAACTGGAACGGCTGATCGTGGTCGAGGGCTATATGGACGTGGTGTCGCTGCACCAGGCCGGCGTCACGCAGGCTGTCGCGACGCTGGGCACCGCGACCACCAACGAACACGCGGAGCTGTTGTTCCGCGCCGCGCCCGACGTGTTCTTCTGTTTCGACGGCGATCGCGCCGGCCGCAGCGCCGCGTGGCGCGCGCTGGAATCGGTGCTGCCGCGGATGCGCGACGGACGGCAGGCGTTCTTTCTGTTCTTGCCCGAAGGCGAAGACCCCGACACGCTGGTGCGCAAGGAGGGGCGCGAGGGCTTCGAGGCACGGCTGAAAAACGCGACACCGCTGTCGGAATATTTCTACGCGTACCTGTCGCACGACGTGAACGTGGCAACGCTGGACGGCCGCGCGCGCCTGGCTGAACACGCGAAGCCGCTGCTCGCGAAGCTGCCCGATGGCGCGTTCCGCGACCTGATGTTCGCGGAACTGGAGAAGCGCACCGGCGTGCAGGCGGCACCCTCAATCCATGCAATGCCGGCGCGCAAGCCCACACCTCTCGCCAACACGCCCAAACGCACCCTGGTGCGCAGCGCGATCGCGATGCTGCTGGCCAACCCCGCGCTTGCGCAGGAGGTCAAGCTGCCGTACGCCTTCGCCGGCCTCGACAAGCCGGGCATTCCGCTCCTGGCCGAACTGCTGGATTTCCTGCAGGAACGGCCCGGCATCAACACCGCGATGCTGCTGGAACATTTCGCGGGACGCGAAGAGTCGGCAGCGTTGCAGAAGCTGGCGCTGACCGAATTTCCCGGCGAGCCCGAAGCCCTGCGCACCGAATTCACCGACGCGTTGAACAAGCTTGCCGAACAGACCACGCAGCAGCGCCTCGACGCGCTGATCCGCAAGCAATCGGAACGCGCGCTCGACGAGACCGACAAGAACGAATTGCGTGCGCTGCTGGCCCGCAAGGCCAAACCCGATCCGGCATGACGACGGCCATCATCCCCTCGCTGCGACGGGCCGCCCGCCCACGGCGCTGTCCTTCCGCCCGGTTCATTCCTAAGCACCGCCTAAGCATGCGCTGACAGTTTGTCGGGATGCCCGAATTGCCGGTGCCCCTGCTCCGTCCGATCCTCCTGACCGTGTTCATCGCGCTGGCCGGTTGCGCCACGTTTCATCCACTGCCGCTGGCGAGCGGTCGTGGACCACGGCGGGTGGGGGACATCACCGTTCCGGCGCAATCCATGCCGACGCCGGCGCTGCGCGCGTATCCATTCGACCCCGCAAACGGACTCGATGTCACCGAAGTTGCGATGCTGGCGGTCGCCAACGATCCACAACTGAAAGTGGAACGCGACAAAGCCGGCGTGGCGCACGCGCAGGCGTACGCGGCGGGCCTGCTGCCCGATCCGCAGTTGAACTACGAGCACGACCGCCCGGCCACCGGCAGTCCAGCGGGCACGACCACCGCGTACACCGCGGGCTTGACGTTCGATCTCGGCAATCTGATCACGCGGCCAGCGCGCGTGGAATCGGCACGTGCCGGCGCGCGCGAAGTCGACCTGAATCTGTTGTGGAGTGAATGGCAGGCCATCGCCGAAGCGCGTACGCTGTTCGATCGCGTGTATTTCCTGCGCCAACGCGTCGCGCGGCTGGAACGCGAACGCACGGCGCTGGCGCCGTTGCAGGGCGCAATCACGCGCGCGCTGCACGCGGGCGACCTCACCTACGACGTCGCCGGCGCGGGACTGAACGCGGCGGCCGATGCCGCCAACCAACTGGGCGACGCGCAACGGCAACTGCATCAGGCGGAACACGACCTGCACGATCTGCTTGGGCTCGACGCCGCCGTGCCGCTTGATCTGGCCGGGCGGCCATTCAGCGTCGATCCGAGTGCAAGCGAAGTGCAACGCGCGCTGGCCGACATGGCCCGGCGCCGCCCCGACCTGCTGGCGCTTGCGTCCGGCTATCGTGCGCAGGACGAAAAACTGCGCGCGGCGGTCCTGGCGCAGTTCCCGGCGATCACGGTGGGCTTCGTGAAAGCCCGCGACAACAGCAACATCTCCAGCAATGGCTTGTCCGTTTCGCTGTCGCTGCCGCTGTTCGACGGTAATCGCGGCAACATCGCGGTCGAGCGCGCGACGCGCCAGCAACTGCATGATGAATACTCCGCGCGACTGCTCACCGACCGCAACGAGGTGCAGCAGTTGCTGCAGGATCTGCAAACCGATCGCGCACGGCACGCGGGCCTCGCGGCACACGCCGCGCAACTCGCCGCCGCGCGTGACGCCGCGAAGACCAACTACGCCGCCGGCCGCCTGGACTGGCCCACCTATCTCGCGATCCGCGCAAATTCATTGGCCGCCGACAGCGCGTTGCTGACGCTGGAACAGGACACCCACGAAACCGCGATCGCGCTGGATGCGCTGGTGGGCAACTGGCCGGATGCAACGTTCGCCGAAAACCATCAAAAGCATTTTGTCCGCCAATGAACGCAAATAGAAGCCAATCCAATTCCATTCGCCGCTCCGCTTTTCATTGGCGTTCATTCGCGTTTCTTTGCGGACTGCTTCCGCTGTTGGCTGCTTGCTCGCATGGCGCCACGGATACGAAATCACAACCGCCAGTCGAAGTCGGCACCGCGATGCCGGTGCGGCAAACCTTCCATGCGCAAGTCGCCGCGTTCGGACAACTCGCCGCCGACAGCCGCAACGCGCTGTCGCTCAGCCTGCCGCAGGCGGGCGAGATCACGGCCACCGACGCGCTTGCCGGGCAACGCGTGAAGCGCGGTGACGTGCTGCTGAAGCTTGCGACCGATCCTGCCACGCGCAGCGCGTACCTGCAGGCGCAAAGCGCCTTGCAGATCGCACGCGACGATCTTGCCCGCAACGTGCGCCTGCGCGCGGAGAAACTTGCGACCAACGCGCAGCTCGACGCGGCGCGCAAGGCCTTGGCGGATGCGCAGGCCGCGCTGGATGCGCAGGCGAAGCTGGGCGGCGAACAGACCGTCGTCGCGCTGCGCGCACCGGCGGATGGCGTGGTCACGCTGCTTGACGTACAACGTGGCCAGCGCGTCGGGGCGGGTACGACGTTGCTGCAGTTCACGCCGAATGCGGCGCTGGCCGCGCAACTCGGGATCGATCCCGGCGCGGCCGCCGAAGTGCAGGCGGGCATGCCGGTCACGCTTGACCCTGTGTACGCGGCGCAGGGCGTGCCGTCGCTGCATGCCACGGTGGCGATGATCGGCAACGCGGTGAACCCGCAGACGCACCTGGTCGACGCGGTCGCCACGCTCGATGCGAAAACGGCGATGCCCGCCGGCACCGCGGTTTCGGCGAGTATCGCGACCACGCCCGTCAAGGCGTGGGCGGTGCCGCGCGCCGCGCTGCAGAGCGACGAACAAGGCGATTTCGTCCTGCAGGTCGAACGGGGCAAAGCCCGGCGCGTCGACGTGAAAGTGCTTGCGCCGAATGGCAGCCCGGTCGGCGTCGAAGGCACGCTGGACGCACGGGCGCCGGTGATCACGCTGGGCAGCTATGAAGTTTCGGACGGCGATCCGGTGCGTGCATCGGCGCCGGCAAGCGGCACAGCGCAGGGAACCGCGGCGCAATGAACGTCGCCACGTGGTTCCAGGCGCACCGCCGCTCGCTGCTGTTCCTGGTCCTGATCCTCGCGCTGGGCGGCCTGGCTTCGGTATTCAACCTGCCGGTGGCGCTGTTCCCAGACGTTTCGTTCCCGCGCGTGCGCGTGGACATCGACGCGGGCGATCGCCCGGCGACGCAGATGGTGGTCGCGGTGACGACGCCGGTCGAGGAAGCCATCCGCCGCGTGCGCGGCGTGCGCGACGTGCGTTCCACCACCAGCCGCGGCAGCGCCGAAATCGACGTGGACTTCGACTGGGGCGCGGACATGGCGCGCGCGTTCCTCGAGGTCAACGCTGCGGCAAGCCAGGTGTTGCCCGACCTGCCCGCGGGCACGCGCATCCATGCGCTGCGGATGGATCCGACCGCGGACGAACCGGTGGTTGCCTACAGCCTGCGCAGCGACAGCCTGAATCCGGCCCAGCTTTACGACCTCGCGCAATACCAGTTGCGCCCGTTGCTCTCCGGTGTCACCGGTGTCGCGCGGGTGGACGTGCAAGGTGGCGGGATCGGTGAACTGCAGATCGACGTCGATCCCGCGAAATTGCGCGCGCAGGGCCTGGCGCTCGCCGACGTGTCGCGCGCGGTGTCGCAGGCCGCCGACATCGAAGCGCTCGGCCGGCTCGCCGATCACTACAAACTGTTCCTGCTGCTGGCCGACAACCAGCCCGACAGCGTGCAGAAATTGCGTGACGTGGTGGTGCGCGCCGGACCTGGTGGCGCGGTGCGGGTTGGCGATGTCGCGACGGTCACGCGCGGCGTGCAGCCGCAATGGATAAGCACCGTCGCCGACGGCCGCCCCGCGGTGCTGATCCAGGTGTTCCAGCAACCGGCCGCCAACAGCATCGCGATGGTCGACGCGGTGAAGGCGCGCATCGCGTCCTATACGCCGCAGTTGCCCAGGGGCGTGAAGATCGCGGCGTGGTACGACCAGACGCAACTGGTGCGCGGGGCAGCGGGCAGCGTGCGCGACGCGATCCTGATCGGCATCGTGCTCGCGGGGCTGGTGCTGTTCGTGTTCCTGCGCAACACGCGGGTGATCCTGATCGCGCTGCTGGTGGTGCCGGCGACACTCGCGATCACCACGCTGCTGCTGAAGCTGCTGAACATGAGCTTCAACATGATGACGCTGGGCGGCATGGCGGCGGCGGTCGGCCTGCTGATCGACGACGTGGTGGTGATGCTGGAACACATCATGCGCCGGCTGCGCGACATGAGCGGGCATGTGCATGAACGCATCGCCTTCGCCGCGCGCGAGTTCGCGCGTCCGCAGACCGGATCGTCGCTCGCGACCGTCGTGATCTTCCTGCCGCTGGCGTTTCTGACCGGCGTCACCGGCGCGTTCTTCAAGGCGCTGTCGCTGACGATGGCGAGCGCGCTGGTGATCTCGTATCTGCTCACCTTCATCGTGGTGCCGCTGCTGGCCGAACGCCTGATCGACGAACGCCACGCGCAGGAACGCGCGCCCTCGCGGCTGTGGCAGCGCGGCATGCATTTCTACGAAAGCGTGCTGCTGCGCGTGCTGGAGTGGCCGGTGCTGCTGCTGCTCGGCCTGATCCCGCTGGTGGTTGCCGGCTTCTTCGCCTACAAGTCGGTCGGCACCGGCTTCATGCCGAAGATGGACGAGGGCGGTTTCGTGCTCGATTACCTGTCGGCGCCCGGCACGTCGCTGCAGGAAACCAGCCGGCTGCTGAAAAAGGTGGGCGCGGTGCTGCAGGCGAATCCCTACGTCGACACCTGGTCCCTGCGCACCGGCCTGCAGCTCGGCGGCGGCCTCACCGAAGCCAATCGCGGCGACTTCTTCGTGCGCCTGAAGAATGGCTCGCGGCCATCGACCGAAGCCGTGATGGAACAGATCCGCGAGCAAGTCGCGGCGAAGGTGCCGGGGTTGGACATCGATGTCGCGCAGTTGCTGGAAGACATGATCGGCGACCTCACCGCCGTGCCGGAGCCGATCGAAGTGAAGCTGTTTTCCGACGACGTCACCCAGCTTGACGCAACCGCAAAAAAAGTGGCCGCGCAACTCGCGAAAATCAATGGCGTGGTCAGCGTGCGCAACGGCATCAACCCCGCGGGCGATGCGCTGGAGGTGCACATCGATCCGGTCAAGGCAGGCTTGCTCGGTCTCGATCCGCGCAGCGTGGCCGACCAGGTGTCCGCGGCGGTCTCGGGCACGGTCGCGGCCGAACTGCCGCAGGGGCCGAAGATGGTCGCGGTGCGCGTGTGGGTGCCACCGCACGATCGCGCCGAAATCGAACAGCTCGCGGCGCTGCCGATCAGCGACGCGCAGGGCCACGTGTTCCCGCTGTCGCGCGTCGCGAGCCTGAGCCAGCAGCGCGGCCAGCCCGAAATCGGCCACGAGAACCTGAAGCGCATGTTGGCGGTGACCGGACGCATCGAGGGCCGCGACATGGGATCGACGATGGGCGACGTGAAGAAGCTGCTCGACCGCCGCGGCGAATTGCCGGCCGGGATGTATTACGAACTGGGCGGCTTGTACCAGCAGCAGCAGATCGCATTCCACGACCTCACGATCGTGCTGCTGACCGCGATCGCGCTGGTGTTCACCCTGCTGTTGTTCCTGTACGAAAGCTTCCGCGCCGCGATCGTGGTGATGATCCAGCCGCTGCTCGCGATCTGCGGCGTGTTCATCGGCTTGTGGGTCACCGGCACCGAGCTGGACATCTCGTCGATGATGGGCATGACGATGATCGTCGGCATCGTCACCGAACTCTCGATCTTCTATTTTTCCGAGCTGTCGGAAATCCAGGCCGAGGCCGCGCGCAGCGAACGCTCGCTGACGCTGCGTGAAGCGTTGCTGGCGGCCGGGCACAACCGCACCCGCGCGATCCTGATGTCGACCATCGCCGCGATCCTCACCCTGTCGCCGCTGGCGCTGGCAATCGGCCGCGGCTCGCAGATGCAGCAACCGCTGGCGATCGCGATCATCGCCGGAATGTTCGCGGCGGTGCCGCTGGTGCTGGTGGTGATGCCGGTGCTCTACTCGCTGGCGATGCGGCGGCGGACGCCCGGCTAGCCTGCCGCGCGCGAATCCGCATCAGCGTTCCAGCGCAACGCGGCGCACAACGCGCCGTCCCGCAATTCGTAGCGCAGCGTCATCTTCAGCCCACGCGCCGCTGCCGCGGCCAGTGCGAGCCCGAGCCCCGCGTGGCCCGCGCCCTGCGCGCCCTTGCGCCAGAAGCGCTGGCCGAGATTCGCAAGGTCCTCCGCGTGCAACGTGGGCGCGGCATTGGACACTTCGATGCCGTCGTGCATCGCACGCAGGTCGACGCTGCCGCCCGCCGGCACGTACGCCACCGCGTTGCCGAGCAGGTTGTCTAGCACGATTTCCAGCAGCACGGGATCGGCCTTGATCGCGAAGTCAGACGGACACGCGTCTTCGGATTCGATGCGCACGCCGCGCGCATGCGCGTCGTCGTGGTGGCGCGCGCATACCCGCGCCAGCAACGGCAGCAGCGGCACGCTTTCGGCTTGCGACTGTTCGAGCCCCGACTGGATGCGCGTCAGCTGCAGCAGCGCGGTCACGGTCGCCTCGAGCTCCTTGCCGATGCTGCCGACTTCGCCGAGCAGGCTGTGCGCATCGCGTCCGCTGGGATAGCGCGTTTCCACGTCCACCAGCGTGCGCAATTCGGCCAGCCGCGTGCGGAACTCGTGCGCCAGGCCCGCCGCGAATTGCCGTTCGCGCGCGAGCCCTTCGTCCATTCGCGCCAGCACCTCGTTGATGCGCGCGACCAGCGGCGCGAGCTCGGTGGTGCCGCTTGCGGGCAGGCGTCCGCCGGGTGCATCGGGACCGATGTCCGCCATCGCGCGATCGAGGACGCTGAGCGGCCGCAGCCCGCGCCGCACCAGCCACGGCGTCGCCAGCATCACCAGCACGCAGGCGCCGAGCAGGCTGGCGAGCAGGATGAAATCGAGCGCGTCCAGCAGGTTGTCCAGCGGCCCGCTGTCGAGCGCGTAACGCAGTTGACATGTCGATGCGGCGGCGCTCGTGCGGTGGCCCTCGCTTACCGGTGCGAAACGCAACGCGACCACGCGCAACGAACGCCCGCCCGGCAACACCGCATCCGCGAACACCGGCTGCGCGCCGGCGGTGAGCGGCGGCGGCACTTCTGCGGTACGTGCGATCACGGAGTCGCCGCAGCGCAGTTCGTACCAGCTCGATTCCGCGTTGCCGGGAAACACGTTGGCTTCGGCATTCTCCGCGTCCACGGCGATGCGTCCGTTTTCGACCTGCGTCAGCGCTGCCAGCGATTGCGCGCGTGACAGCAGCGAAGCGTCGAAGCGCTGCTGCATCTCGGTATCGGCGCGCCAGTCCACGATCTTGGCCGCCACCCCGAACACCACCAGCACCGCAAGTGCGAGCAGAAGCGTCAAGCGCGCGCGCAACGAGAATGTTTTCGCGCGTGCGCTCACGGGATCAAATACCCCGCGCCGCGCCGGTTTTCGATGAGGCTGGCGCAGCCCGCGTCCGCGAGCTTGCGGCGCACGCCGAACACGACCACCTCGATGCTGCGATCCGATGCCTCGCTTTCGCTGCCGGCGATCCGCTCCAGGATCGCCGCGCGGTTGAATACTCGTCCCCGATGCCGCAGCAGCAATTCCAGCAACGCGAACTCGCGTGGCGTGAGCTGCAACGCGGTGCCGTTCGCGGTGGCGCGGTGTGCCTGCGCATCCAGCCGCACGCCTGCATGTTCCAGCACGTCCGCCTGCGTCTCGGCTGGACGCCGCGCCAGCGCGTGCAGGCGCGCGACCAGTTCCTCGAACGCGAACGGCTTGACCAGGTAATCGTCGGCGCCGGCGTTCAACGCATCCACGCGATCCCCAACCTGGTCGCGTGCCGACAGCACCAGCACGCGCGGGCGTTCGCCGCCGGCCGGCAGCGCGCGCAACACGCCGAAACCGTCCAGCCTTGGCAGGCCCAGGTCCAGCACCATGAAATCGTAGGCGTACGCGGCCAGGTAGCCATTGGCTTCCACGCCATCGCCGGCAACATCCACGGTGAAGCCGGACGCGCGCAGGCCGCGCGCAAGGTTGTCGCGCAGGCGTTCGGAATCTTCGACCAGCAGAAGCTTCATGTGCGGCGCCAATCATGCCATTCCCGAAGGCCAATGCCACGCCCGTCGGTGTACCACGGCGAAGGAACTTCCGGCTTGCAGGGATCGTGAAAGCGACGGCGAAGCGGACGCCGAGCCGATGTCTCGCATCGCGCACGGCCAGTCCGGGACGAACCTAAACCGCGGGGTACTGCAGCAGCGCGCGAAGCTCCTTGTCGATCTTCTCCGGCGTGTCGGCGGACGCATAACGCCGCACCACGTTGCCGTCGCGATCGACGAGGAACTTGGTGAAATTCCACTTGATCGCTTCCGAACCCAGCACGCCGGGCGCGGCGTGTTTCAGGAATTTGTACAGCGGGTGCGTGTTCGCGCCGTTGACGTCGATCTTGGCGAACAGCGGAAACGTCACGCCGTATTTCTCGGCGCAGAAATTCCTGATCGCGTCGGCGTCACCCGGTTCCTGATGACCGAACTGGTTGCATGGAAAACCGAGCACCTCGAAACCCTGGTCGTGGTGCGCGCGGTACAACGCTTCCAGCCCTTCGTATTGCGGCGTGAAGCCGCACTTCGAGGCGACATTGACGATCAGCAGCACCTTGCCGCGATAGGCAGCGAGTTTCTGCGGCGTGCCGTCGAGCAGGTTCGCTTCGAAGTCGTAAATGGCTGTCATGGATGCGATCCTCCTTGTGCCGGCAGTGTACGCCCCTGCGTCACAGCCAACTCCCGAACCGGCGCATATAGATCGTCTTCACGAACTGCGTCAGCGCGCAGTACGCGATGACGGTCGCGGCGAGCCAGCCGAAATAGTCCAGCGGCAATTCGACCATGCCGAGCTTGTGGCCGAGCACGGTATACGGAATCGCGATGCCGATCGCGATGATCGCGGTGGTAAGGCCCAGCACCGGCGCCGCTGCCGCGCTCTGCACGAACGGAATCCGGCGGGTGCGGATCATGTGCACCACCAGCGTCTGCGTCAGCAGGCTTTCCACGAACCAGCCCGACTGGAAGAACGCCTGGTGCGCGGGCGCCGTCGAATTCGCGCCGAACCAGAACCACAGCAGGATGAAGGTGGTGACGTCGAACACCGAACTGGTGGGCCCGATCCAGAACATGAAGCGGCCGATGTCGCCCGCGTCCCACTTGCGCGGGCGGCGGATGTATTCCTCGTCCATGCGATCGAACGGAATCGACAGCTGCGAGATGTCGTAGAGCAGGTTCAGCACGAGGATCTGCAACGGCAGCATCGGCAGGAACGGCAGGAAGACGCTGGCGATCAGCATCGAGAGGACGTTGCCGAAGTTGGAGCTGGCCGTCATCTTGATGTACTTGATGATGTTGCCGAAGGTGATGCGGCCTTCCAGCACGCCCTCTTCCAGCACCATCAGGTTCTTTTCCAGCAGGATGATGTC
>Ga0134126_10002045_pt1 | contig 25598 bp, 20 predicted proteins | sample KB31752_FD_96881 | JGI IMG/M metagenome (GOLD analysis project Ga0134126, IMG submission 96881) | Terrestrial soil microbial communities with excess Nitrogen fertilizer from Kellogg Biological Station, Michigan, USA - KB3-175-2 | ecosystem: Environmental > Terrestrial > Soil > Unclassified ... | reverse complement strand
AGGTCATGGAGCGCACGCACGCCGGCCTGCTCGAGCTCCGCGGCCGGGCCGATGCCCGACAGCAACAGCAGTTGCGGCGAGTTGTAGGTTCCGCCGCAAAGAATGACCTCGCGTGCCGCGTGCGCTTGCCTCAGCCGCTCTGACTGCTCGTACTCGACGCCGATCGCGCGGCCGTGTTCGATCAACACGCGAGTGGTCATCGCGCGCGTCTCGACGGTGAGATTCGGACGCTGCAATGCAGGCCGCAGGTACTGGACTGCCGTACTCGCCCGGCGGCCTTTGTGAACGTTGAAATCGGGCGTGCTGTAGCCTTCGCACGTCGCTCCATGGAAGTCATCGAGGACGTGCAAGCCGCGCCGGCGGGCGGTCTCCATGATGCGCGGATAAATGATGGCGTCGGTGATGTGTTTCGACACCGTCATGGGACCGGAGACGCCGTGATAGACGGATTCGCCGCGGAAGTTGGCTTCCGCGCGCCGGAAGTAGGGAAGTATCTCCGCGTAGCTCCATCCGGGCAGGCCGAGCTGCCGCCAGCCGTCGTAGTCGCTACGATCCCCGCGCGCATACATCAGGCCGTTGATGGTGGACGAGCCCCCCAGCACCTTGCCGCGCGGCATGGGAATGCGCCGGTTATCCGCGTGAGGCTCGGGCTCACCGGAGTAACCCCAGTTGAAGGCGGGCAGGTTGCATACCTTGGGAAAGGCGAGCGGCATGTGCAGCAGCCAGTAGCTGTCCTCGCCACCGGCCTCCAGCAAAAGCACCGAATTCTTCGGATCCTCGGAGAGTCGCGCCGCGAGCACGCAGCCGGCCGATCCGGCGCCCACGATCACATAGTCGAAGGGCTTCATGCCGGCATCATACCCGGCACCGGCCAGGCTCGGCGGGCCCGCATTCCCCGAGGATCGCCTGCCGGGCGGGCTCGAGCCGCGACCGACGAATCGGCCCGCCGCGTCGGCATGCGGCGAGCGGCGAACGTCGGATCTGGCTGCGCCATCGACACGTGCGGTGAGCCGCGACCGATGGGCCTGCCACGCGCCGGAGCGCGCTACGGGTGCGCTATGGGCGTTGACGCCTGCTCGCCGCGGCCGGGCTCGTCGAGCTGGTCGCCGAGCAGCCGGCGGATTGCGACGTAACAGACCGGGATGAGGAGCACCCCAAGCAGGGCGGCACTGAGCATCCCGCCGACGACTCCCGTGCCGATGGCGTGCCGCGAGTTCGCGCCCGCGCCTGTCGATACGGCCATCGGGAACACGCCGAGAATGAACGCGAAGGAGGTCATGAGGATCGGGCGGAATCGCAGTCGAGCGGCTTCCAGCACGGCATTGTGCAGGCTCTTGCCGCCTTCCTTCTGCAAGGTCACGGCGAACTCCACGATCAGGATGGCGTTCTTGGCCGACAGACCGATGATGGTGATGAGGCCCACCTTGAAGAACACATCGTTCGGCAGGCCGCGAACGAGCGCCGCCAGGGTCGATCCGATGAGCCCGACGGGCACGGCCATCAGCACCGCCGCCGGGATGCTCCAGCTCTCATAGAGCGCGGCCAGACACAGGTACACCACCAGGATCGACAGGGCGAACAGCATCGGCGCCTGCGTGCCGGAGAGGATTTCCTGCAGCGACTGTCCCGCCCAGTCGAAACCGAAGCCGCGGGGCAGGTACTGCCGGGTGATCCGCTCCATTTCCTTCATGGCCTGACCGGAGCTGTAGCTGGGTGTGTTGCTGCCCGTGACCTCCACCGCCGGAAAGCCGTTGTAGCGGGTCAGCGCCGGTGGAGCGACCACCCAGCTGCTCTTGACGACGTTGGAAAGCGGAATGGCCGTGCCGGGACTGATGGGCGTGGCCGGAGCGTTGATTCCCGAGGCCGTGTTACCGGAGCCGCCGGAGCTGCTGGTGGTGCCCGGCGAGGTGGTGATCACATAGTAGTGGCTGATGTCCTGCGGCGTCATTCGATAGGGCGCATCCGCCTGCAGCAGCACACGCAGCACGCGGCCCTGGTAGATGAAGTCGTCCGCATACACAGGAGCAAGCATCAACTGGATGGCGGTATAGACATCGCTGACGGACAAGCCCATCGACTGCGCCTGTACACGATCGACGCTGAGCTGCAGGCGCGGCGCATCCTGCAGGGTGTTGACACGCACGCTGGTCAGAATGGGATTGCCAGTCGCCCTCCGGACCATCGTGTTCTGGGCGGCGGTGAGCGCCTCACGGCCGGCGCCGCCGCGATCCTCGAGGAAAAAGTCGAAGCCGCTGAACTGGCCGAGCCCGCGGATCGTGGGCAGATTGATGAAGAAGATCCGGGCATCGCGAATGCTGGGCGCGATCGTCCGGTTGCACCAGGCGATGAACTCGGTCGCCGTGGTGTTGCGCTGATTCCACGGTTTGAGCTTGATGAAGGCCCTGCCGACATTCTCGCCATTGCCTGTGAAACTGGAGCCGGTCACCAGCAGGGCGGTGTCCACGGCGGGGTTCTTGCGGATCTCCCGATCGAGCTGGGTGAGCACGTCGCGCGTGCGCGCCAGCGTCGCACCGGGGGGCAGCTGTACGTCGGCCAGCGCGTATCCCTGGTCTTCCTCGGGGACAAAGCTTCCGGGGAGCTTGACGAACAGGAATCCGCCGATGACCAGCATGACCGCAAATGCAGCCATCCACCGCGGCACGTGAGCCACCGAGGCATAGACGCGGCGGACATACGCCTTGGAGGTCGCGTCATAGGCGCGATTGAACCAGTTGAAGAAGAAGTTGCCGCGCAGGTGGGTGGGCCGCAGGAGCGAGGCACACAAGGCCGGCGTGAACGATAGTGCCAGGAACGCCGAGAAGCCCATGGAGAGGGCGATGGTCAGCGCGAATTGCCGGTAGATGACTCCCACGCTGCCGGTCTGCAGCGCGCTGGGGATGAACACTGCAGCCAGCACGGTAGTGATGGCCACGATTGCGCCGGTGATCTGGCGCATGGCCTTGCGCGTGGCTTCCTTCGGCTCGAGGTGCTCCTCGCGCATGATGCGCTCGACGGCCTCCACGACTACGATGGCATCGTCGACGACGATGCCGATGGCGAGCACCATGGCAAACAGCGTGAGCTGATTGATCGAGAATCCGACCGCTTCCAGTCCCATCAGCGTGCCCATGAGAGCGACCGGCACCACCAGGGTCGGAATGAGGGTCGCGCGGAAGCTCTGCAGGAACACGAGCATCACGATGAAGACGAGGGCGACGGCCTCGAGCAGCGTGATGATGACCTCGCGGATGGCGACATAGATGAATGTCGTGGAGTCGAAAGGCATGAACCAGGTGACATCCGCGGGGAACGTCGCCTGCAGGGTCTTCATTTTCGCCTTGACGGCATTGATGACCTTGAGCGCGTTGGCCCCGGGCAGCAGCTGAATGCCGAAGGCCGCCATCGGCGTCTTGCCGATGCGGGTCTCGAAGCCGTACTGGGATTGCCCGAGCTCCACGCGCGCGACGTCCTTCAGCCGTACCGAGGTGCCGTTCGGGTTGGTGCGCAGCAAAATGTTCTGGAACTGCTCCGGGCTGTTGAAGCGGCCTTCGGCCGAGACGCTGGCGCTGAATTCCTGGCCGGCGGCCGCGGGCTCCGACCCGATCGAGCCTGCCGCGAACTGCACGTTCTGGGCGCGCACCGCATCGAGCACGGTCGAGGCCGACATGCCGTAGGCATGCAGCTTGTCGGGATTGAGCCAAATGCGCATCGCGTACTCGGCGCCGAACTGGTTGGCCGAGCCGATGCCGGGAATCCGCTGGATCTGGTCCAGCACCTGGGAGGCGACGATGTTATTGAGCTCAGCGGGTCCGGGGCCGCTGGGGCTCGTCGACTGCAGCGCGACCACGCCCAGGAAGCCGGCATTGGCCTTGTCGATGCGGATGCCCTGCAGATTGACCTCCGCCGGCAGGCGCGGTGTGGCCAGCGTCACCCGGTTCTGCGTCTGTACGGCGGCGATGTCAGGATCGGAGCCGTTCTCGAAGGTCAACGTGATCTGCGAGCTGCCGTCCGAGCCCGAGGAGGAGGTGAAGTAGAGCAGGCGGTCGATGCCGGTGAGCTGCTGCTCGATGATCTGGGTGACGGTCGACTCGACGGTGCTGGCACTGGCGCCAGGGTAGGTCGTGCTGACGATGACCTGCGGCGGCGCGATGTCCGGATAGGCTTCCATCGACAGCGAGGTGAGCGCGATGGCGCCCCCGAGCGTCAGCAGGATCGCGAGCACCCAGGCGAAGACGGGGCGGTCGATGAAAAACTGCGGCATTGCGTGGGCGAATCAGCGAGAAGCCGGCGCCGTGTCGCTCGCGACCGTGGTTGCACTGGGCGCGTCGTTGTTCGCAACGACGGTCACGGGCGAGCCGGGACGTGCGTTCTGCACACCCGAGACGATGATGCGGTCGCCGCTGTCGAGGCCGCTGGTGATGATCCAATCGTTCTTGAGGGAGGCATCCGTCGCGACCCGCTTCATCTGGACTTTGTTGTCCGGGCCGACCGCGAGGACATAGGGTCCCGTGCCGTCGCGCTGCAGGCCGGCCTGAGGGACCAGATACGCGCCGTTCATGGTGCCCACAGTCAAGTGCACGCTCACGTACATACCCGGGAGGAGCTGCCCATCGGGGTTGGGCACGATGCCACGCAGGGCGACCGAGCCTGTCGCCGGGTCCACGCTGACATCCGCGAAATCGAGAGTTCCCGCGTGAGAGTAGGGTGTTCCATCCTGCATCTTCAGTTGCACGACCGCCTTGTTGTCACCGGCGAGGGTGATGTTCCCGGTGGCCTGCTCGCGGCGTAGCCGTTCCACCTCGACGGCCGCCTGATCGAAATTGACGTAAATCGGATCGAGTTGTTCCACGGTCGTCAGCAGAGTGGCTTCTCCCTGTCCGACCAGAGCCCCTTCGGTGACTCGCTGCTGGCTGGCGCGACCGTCGATGGGCGAGCGTACGCTCGCATAGCCCAGGTTGATGCGTGCGGTCTCGACGTTCGCCTTGGCCTGTTGGACGGAGGCCGCCGTCGAGCGCTCGGTGGCTTGCGCGTTGTCGAGGTCGGAGCGTGAGACGAGCCCACTGGGCACCAGGTCTCTGTTGCGTTGTGCGGTGATGTGGGCGTTGGTGGCCTGAGCTTCCGCTTGGGCAAGCGAGGCTTCGGCGGCATCCAGCGCGGCCTTCAATGGGGCTGGGTCGATCTGAAAAAGGATCTGTCCTTCCCTGACACGCGAGCCTTCTTTGTACAGACGCTTCTGTAACACGCCGGCTACACGCGCCCGGACGTCGGCCTGGCGAGTGGCGGACAAGCGCCCGACGAGATCGTGTACCAGCGGCACGGCTTCCGGGTGCACGGTGACGACTCCCACTTGCGCTGGCGGAGGCGGACCCGGCGGGCCTTTTTGCGCACTGCCGCATGCGGCCAGCAGCAGCGCTCCCGCGACCGCTGTCACACATTTCGCGCCGGGCAGGACGCTTCTGAGGGGCAAGAGGGATGCTCTCATTGAAAAATAGCTGCCACGGCAGTAATCTTCGCGGCAGTCATCTTAACGGCAGTGAATGGCACTTTCCAAGATACAGGCATGGACTCGCGAACGCACATGAAAACGCCGGCTGCCCGCAAGACGGAAGGCCCGCGAACGGGTCCCGGCGCTGCTTCCGGCGGCCGTGCCGACAGCGCGCGTGCGGAGGCGGGGCGCGCTCTTGCAGAGAACGCTCCCGACGATGAGCTGGCCGTGGGCATGCTCATCGGTCGCGCGCGCAGCACCCTCCTTACAAATCTTGACGCGGAGCTCGAGCAGTATGGTTTGAGCGGTGTCCAGTACGCTGTACTGAAGCATCTTGCGGATGGCACTGCGCTCACTGCGGTGGACCTCAGCCGGCTTCTGCACTATGACACGGGCTCCATGACGCGCATGCTGGACCGCCTCGAAGAGAAGGCTCTTCTGCGGCGGGAGCGCGGTAAGGAGGACCGGCGCGTCGTGTACCTGCGTATAACGCCTGCCGCCCGCGCATTGCTCCCGAAATTGCGTGCCGCCGGGGCTCGCGTGCTGGACCGTGGCCTGGCCGGTTTCAACGGCAGCGAGATCGACGCGTTGAAGGGATATCTGAGCCGCATGATCCACAATGGACAACGTGCCCATGAGGACTGAGCCTCGCAGCGCCGCGCCGGCTTTGTTTGCACTGGGTTTGTGCATGGCACTCACCGGTTGCGTCGCGGATCGCCATTGGCAGGCGCCTCCCGTGATGGCGCCCCAGTCTCTGGCAGCAAAAAATACGCTCGCCACCGTTGCCGTGCAGGAGAACGCGTGGCCCGTTGATGCATGGTGGCACGACTATGGAGATTCGCAGCTGGATCAGCTCATGGAAGAGGCGCTGGCGGGCGCGCCGACACTGACCATCGCGGAGGCGAGGTTGCATGCCGCGCAAGCGGCCGTGCTGCAGGCGAACGGCGAGCGCAAACCCAGCGTCGCGGTGAACGCGGAGACGACCCGCGAGCGTTATTCGGGACATGAGTTGCTTCCGGCGCCGTACGCCGGAAGCTATGTCACCGACAGCCGGCTCGCGCTGGATTTCAGTTACGACCTCGACTTCTGGGGCCGCAACCGCAAAGCGCTGGAGTCGGCGCAGGCCAACGCCCGTGCCGCCGATGCGGATCGGGCGGCCGCGCGACTCGCGTTGACGGTGGCGATCGCACGCGCCTATATCCAACTGGACCTCCAATACGGGCTGCACGATGTGGCGTTGTCCAACCTGCAGCAGGAGAACAGCCTTCTGCAGCTGATCAGCGAGCGTGCGAAGGCCGGACTGGAGACGACCGCGCGTGTCGGTCAGCAGCAGGCCATTACGGCCCTGACCCAGGCGGGAGTGACCTACACTCAGGCGAGCATCGACCTGGCGAAGACCGGGTTGGCCGATCTGGTCGGCGCAGGCCCGGATCGCGGCCTGGATCTGGCGCGGCCGCACCTCAGGATTGCCGGTCAGCTCGTGCTGCCCTCGAAGCTGCCCGCGGACCTGCTCGCCCGCCGTCCTGATGTGACCGCGGAACGCTGGCGAGTGGAAGCCGCATCGCGCGGAGTGGCCGCCGCCGAGGCGGCGTTCTATCCCAACATCAATCTGGTGGCCTACGCGGGCCTGCAGGCCGTGGGCCTGTCGAACCTCTTCCAGGGCGCGAGCACGATCGTAGGCGTCGGGCCCGCTCTGCATCTTCCGGTGTTCAACCGGGACGAGCTGCGCGGGGCCCTGCAGAGCCAGCGCGCCCAATTCGAGGAGTCCGTGGGGCAGTACAATCAGACCCTGCTGGACGCCGCGCACGATGTCGCTACCGTCGTGACGAACTGGTCGGCGCTCGAGCAGGAGGCCGTCCAGGAGCGGCAGGCCGCGGAGGCGGCGCAGAACGCTTACGACGTCACTGTCCAGCGCTACCGGGCAGGGCTGGACAACTACATCACCGTGCTCTCGAGCCAGAACCAGCTGCTGTTGACGCAGGCGCTGGGAGCTGAGCTCACGGCGCGGCGGCTATCGCTCAGCACGGATCTGGTGCGTGCCCTGGGCGGCGGCTACGTCCCGGCCGCCGGCCGCGGCTGACCGCCCCCGTCACAAGTCCGCATGGTTGATATCGACAATGGATGCCAAAACCGAGACCCCCGCCTCCCCCGTAGCTCGCCTCATGCAGCGGCGGCGAGGGCGCTGGCTCGCGTATACGACGATCGGATTCGTCGTTGTCGCCGCCGCTGCCACGGCCTACTGGTACTTGTACGCGCGCAACTACCAGAGCACCGACGATGCCTACGTTGCCGGGGATCTAGTCACAGTCATGCCGCAGGTGAGCGGAACGGTCATCTCCATCAATGCCGACGAGACGGATCTGGTGAAGGCAGGCCAGGAGCTGGTCCGCCTCGACGACAGCGATGCCACCATCGCCCTTCGCGATGCGGAGGCGCAGCTGGCACGCACGGTGCGTCAGGTGCATACGGTGTACGCCAACCGCGATCAGCTCGAGGCCGTCGTCGCGCAACGCCGCGGCGATTTGGACAAGGCGCAAGCCGACGTCGACAGGCGCAAGGGGCTGGTTGCGAGCGGTGCGGTGTCCACTGAAGAGCTGGCACACGCGCGCGAAGCACTGACCACGGCGAGGGATGCACTGACAGCGGCCCAGAAGAGCCTGGCGGCGAGCGTCGCGTTGGTCGGCCAGACGGACGTAGCCAACAACCCGGACGTGCAGGCCGCCGCCACCCAGGTGCAACGCGCCTACCTGGATCTGCAGCGCACCCGGATCCGTGCTCCTGTCACGGGGTACGTGGCCAAGCGTGGCGTTCAGCTCGGCGAGCGCATCGCGCCCGGTACCGCCTTGCTCTCGATCGTGCCGCTGGATCGGCTGCGCGTGGACGCGAACTTCAAGGAAGTGCAGCTCACCAACATGCGGATCGGCCAGAAGGTTGAAGTGACCGCGGACGTCTACGGCGGCCGCGTGAAGTTCGACGGGACGATCGAAGGGGTTGGCATGGGCACCGGCTCCGCCTTTGCGCTGCTGCCCGCGCAGAATGCCACCGGCAACTGGATCAAAGTCGTGCAGCGGGTGCCGGTACGGATCGCGCTCGACCCGCACCAGGTGGAGGAGCATCCGCTGCGGATCGGCCTCTCCACCCGTGTCTCCGTCGACGTGCGCAACGCCTCCGGCCAGCAACTGGCCACTGTTCCGCCGCAGAAGCCCATCCTCGCGACGACTGTCTACGAGGTCGATGAGCACGAGATCGACGGCCGGATCGCGCAGATCATTGCGGAGAATGCCGCCGAGCCGCTGGCTCGGGCGGCGGCGCGCCGATAGCTTTGCGGCTGCGCAGCCCGACGCGAGGTGCGGGCGCTCAGGTGTTTGATTGGGAGGCAAGGCGTCCACACGCCAGTCCCGCGACCGCCGGCCGCCCGCCGGTGCCGGACATCACCTCGGTGCAGGCGATCGAAGCGCACGCGGGCGGCGGCCGGTCGTTTGGGCCCACGCTTGACAGCCGCACGTCGTTTGCCTTGCACTGGAGGCCCTTTCCAACCGGGCGTGAGGATCGTGCACGTGAGGAGGGTGCTGGCGATTGCCGCAATGAGCTGCCTGGTGGCGGGAGTCTGTCAGGCTGACGAGCAGCCCGGCTCCAGTGAGGGCAGCGCAGCGCAGATGGATACGTCGCTGGGACCTCCGACCAGGAACGCAAGAGTGCCCCTCACGTTCTCGGTGAGTCCGTTCGTCGGCTATCGCTTCGGGGGAACGTTCGAGCTCGCCGGCACGCCGGTGCATGTCGATGCCGACAGCCACTCCTCGTACGCCTTGGCGCTCGATGTCTCCGCCGATCGGCAGGCTTCGCAATACGAGCTGTTCTACAGCCGCGAGTCCACCTCCCTCAGTGCTCAGTCGCCCGTTGCCTCGGACCTGGTGGTCGAATACCTGCACGTCGGCGGCACGACGCCGCTCACGGACTCGAGCTCGTCCCTGCAGCCCTACCTGATTGGATCACTCGGCGCGACCCGGCTGGATCCCGCTCTCGGGCATCACCAAACGGACTTCTCCGCGTCCATCGGGCTCGGCTTGCGCGCGGCATTCACGGAACACCTGGCGGCGCGGATCGAAGCGCGGGGCTTCTTTACCCTTCTGAGTTCCAGTAGCGCGGTGTTCTGCAGCTCGAGCCAGAGCGGGGGCCTGTGTTCCATTCAGGCCCGAGGAACCTCGTTCATTCAGGCGGACATTCTGGCGGGGCTGGCGTACTCGTTCTGATCGGCGGACGTCCTCGTCGAGCGCACGGTGACCGCGCCGCCGCCAGTCGCGTGGGCGTCAGCGTGCGCGGCGACCCCGGTACCTGCGCCGACGCGATACCGCGTCATCATCTCGTCCAGCTCACGTGCTCGCTCGGACATTGCCTGGCTCGAGGCAGTCGCTTCTTCGACCAGTGACGCGTTCTGCTGGGTCAGCTCGTCCATCTGCATCACAGCACGGTTGACCTGCTCGATCCCCGAGGACTGCTCGCGCGAGGCAGCCGCGATCTCCGCGACGATCGAGGAGACTTTCTTCACCGAGCCGACGATCTGCTCGAGCGTGTGGCCGGATTGGGTGACCAGCACCGAACCGTCCTCGACCTTCTTCACGCTGTCGCGGATGAGATCCTTGATCTCTTTCGCCGCCGTGGCCGAGCGGCCTGCAAGGCTGCGCACCTCGCTGGCCACGACCGCGAAGCCCCGGCCCTGCTCACCTGCACGGGCCGCCTCTACCGCAGCGTTCAAGGCGAGCAGGTTCGTCTGAAAGGCGATCTCGTCGATCACCCCGATGATGTCGGCAATCTTTTTCGAGGCTGCGTTGATCTCGCCCATGGCCTGCACGGCCTTGCCGACCACGCTGCCGCCTTTCTCGGCTTGAGCGCGCGCCGCCACGGCGAGCTCGTTTGCCTGATTGGCGTTGTCCGCATTGGCGCGCACGGTGGAGGTCATCTGCTCCATCGAGGAGGCCGTCTCCTCCAGCGAGGAGGACTGCTGCTCGGTCCGCTGCGACAGATTGACATTGCCGTTGGAAATCTCTTCCGCGCCCGTATAGACCGCCCGGGCGGCGGCTTTGACCTCGGAGACCAGCTGCGCCATGTTGTCGGCGAGCTGATTCATCCCGCGGCTCATCTTGTGGAAGAACCCGGCCTTGCCGGCGAGGCGGATGCGCCGCTCGAGGTCTCCCTCGAGCACGCTCTGCAGGATCTGCTCCATCTCCGTCTCGACGGCCACTTCCTGCGTGCGATCCGTCCATTCCAGGACCGTGCCGATGCGCTCGCCTCCCGTGCCGATGACCGGGCTCGCGACCAGGCGGAACGTATGGCCGCCGAGGTGCATTTCCTCGACGTGCCTGCCGTTGATCGTCTGCAACACCCGGCGGCCGGCGGCGGGATCCTTGTAGAGCACGTCGATGGGGGAACCGACCAGGGAGGCGCCCGCGAGCTGCGGCAGGTCGCGGCGCAAGTCCTGATGCAGCTCGCGGATCATCGATTCGAACATGTGGTTGACGTAGATGATCTCGAGGTTCGCATCCGCGACGAGCATGGCCGAGGTGGCGTGATCCAGGGCGGCGCGAATGCGGCCGCTGATGGTCGCGGCCGTGTTGCTTTCTTCTTCCTTCAGGCGCCGCAGCTTCGCCTGCATGTCCCGCAGCGCCAGCAGCACCTGGCCCGGCTCGTCGGTCCCGGACAGCTCGATGCGATTGTCATAGCGTCCGGTGGAGATGGACCTGAAGAGCGCGACGGCGTGAGTCATCGGATTGACGACGGCGCGTGTGATCAATGCGCTCAGCGCCAGGCCGAACAGCACGACTATCGCGAGCGCGACACCGTTCAGGGTCGCGACGCGCATTTCGGACTGGACGCGGTCGGTGAGCGCCTCGACCATGCCGGCATACACGACCGTGGAGAAGTCCGCGAGGGCCTGGGTAACAGGCTCGCCCTGCTGGAAGACGTCCTCGCCCTTGGCTGTAATGCTCTGCGCGCTGACGACTTGCGTGAGCACCGCCTGGTGATAGGCCTTGAAGGTTTGAGTCGCGTGCAGGAGCGCGGGCATCACGACCTCGCGGATATGCCGGGAGGTATCCGCAACGGCGCCCAGTTCCGCGCGGATCGTTTTCAGCCCCAGCTGCGCCTGATGAAAGTGGTCGGCAATCGCCTCGCGATCACCGGTACCGACATACCCGGCAAGCGCGGCGCCGGCGGCGCGCAAGCGCATGCCGCCGGTATCGTTCATGACCGCGGGCAGGTTATCGGTGGCCGTTGCTATCAGAAAGCCGGTATCCGCCTGCGGATCGTGCGCGAGTCCCGACTTCATCCAGACGCTGAGATTGAGCTCGAGAAGCTTGTCCGTCAGCGCATCGTGCTGGCTCAGACTGTCCGCCGGAGTCAGCTTGGAATTACGCGCCTTCAAGTCCACCCACGCGGCCTTGATCGCCCTCCACTGAAAGCTGGACTGGAATCGAGTGTTGAGCTCCTCATCGACCTTGTCGACCTCGGCCAGCAGCGCATCCATCCGGCTCTCGGAGCGGGCAAGGGCTTCCTTCTGGCTCGTATCGCCGTTCAACAGCGCATGCGCGGATCCGCGGTGGGTGAACACTTCAGCAAGCACTGCGCCGAGCGGTTGCAGGTAGCGGGCGCCGTCCAGCTCGGCGCGTGCCAGGCGGATGTTGTCGCCTACGGTACGGAAATAGAATGCGCCGGCCAGGATGGTCGGGAGCACCAGTCCTGCGACGAGGATGGCGAGCTTCTGCCAAAGCTTCAGGCGGCCGAGAACATTCATACGGCGAGTCCCTGTTGGCGGTATCCGCTGTGCACCGGCGTATGCCAGGGTGCCCCGGCGTACAGGGGGTTTACGGCGACGCAACACACGACTGAAGCGATTTGCCGCTTCGGGAACGCAGGTTTGTGACGCCCGACACATAGGGGCGTTCAGCCCCCCTGTCGGGCTGTCCTTCAAACCTTGATGTACGTCAACGGCAGGGCGGTGGTCTGTTTGATGGTCTCGAGAGCGAAACTGGCGCTGACGTCGAGGAAGTCGATCGCTGCGATGAGCCGCTTGTACACCGCGTCATACCCTTCGATGTCAGGTACGACCACCCGCATCAGGTAGTCCACATCGCCGCTCATGCGGTGGATTTCCGTCACTTCGGGGATGTCCTGCACCGCGCGCACGAATTTCTCGAACCAGGCCTCGCTGTGATTGGCGGTCTTCAGAGTCACGAACACGGTCGTGCCGACGTTGAGCTTGCGGGCATCCAGCAGCGCGACGGTTCGCCTGATCACACCTTCGTCCTGCAGGCGTTGAATGCGGCGCCAGCAGGGCGCCTTCGAAAGGCCCACGCGCTCGGCGATGTCGGCCGCCGTGAGCGCGCCGTCCTTCTGCAGATACTCGAGGATTCTTCGATCGAGCTTATCCACGATACGGGGGTTCCTCGAATCGCGTGATTTGAGCAACATTGTTGCGCAAATCGTCGGCTTTTACCAGCCGATTGCAACCGGGTAGCGAGGCGCGGGAGCTAAGCTCTGCCTCCCATGAGGATAGTTGAGCTATTCACCGAGCATCCGCACGCCGTCGGCGAGACGTACACGCAGCATCTGCTGGTGGCCTTCGGATTCGGAGCGCGCATGATCGCCGGCGGGTGCGCTTGCCTGGTGCACGCTCTGCTGCCCTTTCTCTTCTGCCGCACCGGAAGTCGCACCATCACCGAATTGAATGAAGCCATGATCGCGAGGCGTGGCACCGCGCGCGCTTCCGAGCTGCGCATCTCGCGAGCTGACTCTCGCTAGCGCTACGCGCACCCGTTGCACTGCTGCGCGCGGAGTGCTCAACTGTGAGCATGAGAGAGACGCACGGGCCTGCGACTGTCTGGGATGGCATCCGCGGTAAGGGCACGGCCGTCGGGCTGATGGAGACGCTCACAGCGTCTGGCCTAAACTGCGATCTCTTCCGATGCGCAAAGGCTCCTAGCGTGAACGTCGCGGTGAATAACGTCTGCGATCTGTCGAATCTCACGGCTTCCGAGGCCGTCCAGCGCATTGCCGACGGGGAGCTGCGCGCCGAAGAGTATGCGTTGCGGCTGCTGGAGCGGCAGCGCGCGCTGAAGTCGCTGAATGCCTTGACCTGGATCGATGAGGCCCGCGTGCTCGAAGCCGCCCGCGCGGTCGATGACAAGCGGCGCAAGGGAGCGGCCCTCGGACCTCTAGGCGGTCTTCCGGTCATCATCAAGGACAACATCGACGTCGCCGGTACGCCCACCGCAGCCGCGTCCGCGACTTTCCGGGACAACGTCGCCCAGCAGCATGCCCCGGTGGCCCAACGGCTGTTCGAGCAGGGCGCGGTGTTCTTCGGCAAGGCGAACATGCATGAGCTCGCCGGCGGCGGCACGTGCAGCAATCCGGCCACGGGATTCGTAGGAAATCCCTACGATCCGCGCCGCGTTCCTGGCGGCTCCAGCGGGGGCACCGCCGCCGCCATCGCCGCTCGCATCGTTCCTGCCGGCCTCGGCAGCGATACCGCCGGCTCGGTGCGGATCCCCTCGGCGCTTTGCGGCACGGCGGGACTGAGGCCTTCGATTTTTGGCGGCAAGCTCTACTCCGATGAAGGGGTGCTGCCGCTCGCCATCGACCTGGACACCGTGGGGCCGATGGCGCGTACGGTTGCGGATGTGGCTCTGTTGCACTCCGCCATTACCGGCAAGCCGTCGCTTCCCGCGCCGGATCTCAGCGGCGTGCGCTTGGGCGTGCCACGTAATCCGTACTGGGAAGGGCTCGACGCGGAGGTCGCGCGAGTCGCCGAGGATGCACTGCTTCGGTTGCGCGCCGCGGGCGCCACACTCGTCGATATCGATACGAGCAGCTATTACCCCTCAGGCAGCGAAGTCTATGGAACGCTCGTCCATCACGGGCTCAAGGAGGATCTCGGTCCCTACCTCGAGCGGATCGGGTCGAACCTGCGCCCGGCGGATGTCGCCGCAGCGATCGCGAGCAAGGACACCAAAGCGATGTTCGAGCGTGCGCTCGGCATGACATTCACCCGCAACCAGATGGATGAGGCGCGCGGCGAGCTGCGGCGCAAGATCGAACGCGCGTATCGCGAGTTGCTGCAGTCGCACGGCCTGGCGGCGATCGTCTATCCGACGCAGCCCATGGTGGCACCGTTGATCAGCCCCGAGGGCGACCTGCCTTCGGATGAGATCGAGATCAACGGCAAGCCCGTCAACAAGGGGCTGATCTTCATCCGCAACACGCACGTCACCTGCGCGCTGGGCGTACCGGGCCTGGCGCTTCCCGCCGGCCTCACGTCCCAGGGACTGCCGGTGGGTCTGGAGCTCGACGGGCTCGCGGGCCGCGATAGCGAGCTGCTCGCTCTCGGCATGGCCGTGGAACAGGCCTGGCCCACACTGCCCGGCCCCCGGGCCATCGGGTGAAAGAGGCGGGGGACTACGGTCCCTCGCCGTTGGTGTGAATCAGGTAGCCGCCGGATTTGTCATCCCGCTCCAGTGACAGGAGCTTGCGCGCCGCCGCGTCCTCCAGCAGCTTGTTGAATGAGCGGAAGCCGTAATAGCTCTCGTTGAAGCCGGGCCGGCGGCGCTTGAGCGCCTGTTTGACCATCGACCCCCAGATCTTGTCTTCCGCATCGCGGGTCGAGACCAGCGCGTCGATCGTCGATAGCACCAGGTCGAAGGCCTCCTGGCGGCGGTCCTCCTCCTTCACCTCCTCCCGAGGCTCTTCTTCTCTGGAGTCGGCGCCGCCCGGTGGATGCGCGGCCGTCTGGCCGGCGGCTGCCTGGCCCGCCGGGGGCTGGCTGGTCTGGGCGGGAGCGTTCTGGCTGGCGGCGGCTTTCTTGCGAGGTGCGCGGCGTGGCTTCTGCTGCTGCTGCTCGCGGACCAGATCGTCGTAGAAGATGAACTCGTCGCAGTTGGCGATGAGCAGGTCGGAGGTGGAATTCTTTACGCCGCAGCCGATCACACCCTTGTTGTTCTCGCGGAGCTTGCTCACGAGCGGGGAGAAGTCGGAGTCGCCGCTGATGATCACAAAGGTGTCCACGTGCGGCTTGGTGTAGCACAGGTCGAGCGCATCCACGACCATCCGGATGTCCGCCGAGTTCTTGCCTGAGACCTTCACGTGCGGGATCTCGATGAGCTCGAAACCTGCGTGGTGCATGGAGGATTTGAATTCCTTGTAACGCTCCCAGTCGCAGTACGCCTTCTTGACGACGATGGAGCCCTTCAGCAGCAGCCGCTCGAGCACGCGGGTGATGTCGAACTTCTCGTAGCGCGCATCGCGCACCCCGAGGGCGATGTTCTCGAAATCGCAGAACAGCGCCAGATTGGTGGTTTCGGCCCCTGAGGGCATGGACGTTCTCCGTAAGCGTATGTCGATGGCGCCGTGGATTCTGACAGGTGTCGGGAATCCGCAGGGATCTCATTTCCGCACCGGGCGCTGATCTCACGGCAAAGGCCGCGCCGCAGTGCGGACGGGCCCCTGGTGGTAGAATATATCCCGTGGACCCACAGCCACAAGCGCCATGACCATACGCGACCATGGCCGACCACATCCCCACCCTGTTTGGGCAAGTGCTGCGTGAGCAGCGCAACTCCCGCGGAATATCACAAGAGGCGCTCGCCTTGAGCGCCAACGTCGACCGCACGTTCGTGAGCCAGATGGAGCGTGGTATCCGCCAGCCCACCCTCACGACGCTCTGCAAGCTCTCGGAGGCGCTGGAGATCCAGCCGTCGACGCTCGTCGCTCGCATGGAGAAATTGCGCCGCTAATCCTGCTGCAGCGCAGCATCACAGAGATTCAAGCGAACCCGTTGGGCAAGCAAGCTCTCATCGCCCTGTGCGTGGCTGCGTTGGCGCTTCTGCCGGTGCTCTATTGGAGCTTGCGCAGCCGGCTGCCAGTGCGGCGCGACTGGCTCGATCAGCGCAAGCCCACCCTCGTCCGGCACGATGTCCTGACGGGACTGCCCAACCGCCGGCACCTGGAGCGAGTGTTGCCCAAGCTGCTGGCTCGAGCCCGTCGAAACGGCACGCGGCTGGCGCTGCTGGGGGTGCGCCTGGATCACCTTGGCAATGGGCGCGATTCGTCCGGCTACGGTAGTGCCGACGAGTTGCTGACGACCCTGGCGCATCGATTGCGCGATTGTGTGGCGGGACACGATGTCGTCGTGCGCCTGGGTGGTGAGGAGTTCCTGGTAGTGGCCACGCTGTTGCCTGATGCGCATGGGGTGAGCGTGATTGCGGACCGCATTCGCATGGTGTTGCAGGCGCCGTTGGAGGTAGGCGGCGCGAGCCTGTCGGTGACGCCGCGGATCGGTATCAGCCTGTACCCCGAAGACGCTTCGGACCCGGAGCAGCTCCTCAGACATGCGGAAACATTCAGTCAGGGGGTCGATGATGGCCGCACGCAAATCGCGGAACAGAGTCTCGCGCACGATGGCCGAGGAGGCAGTTCGCACGCTGCTGAGATGGGCGGGGGATGACCCGGCGCGCGAGGGATTGCTCGACACGCCCAAGCGAGTCGTCAACGCCTACCGCGACTGGTTTTCCGGCTACGAGATCGATCCGGCGGACTATCTGCGCCGCACGTTCGAGGAGGTCGGCGGATACGACGAGATGGTGGTGCTGCGAGACATCTCGTTCGAATCGCACTGCGAGCACCACATGGCGCCGATCATCGGGCGGGTGCACGTCGGCTATCTGCCGACCAACAAGGTCGTCGGGATCAGCAAGCTCGCGCGCGTCGTCGACGGGTACGCGCGCAGATTTCAGGTTCAGGAGAAGCTCACTGCGCAGATCGCAGGCTGCATCACCGATGTCCTGAAGCCACGCGGAGTGGGGGTCGTCGTCGACGCGGTCCACCAGTGCATGACGACGCGCGGCGTTCACAAGCGCGGTGTGTCCATGATCACCAGCCGCATGACCGGTACGTTCCGTGAGGACGCGCGTACCCGTGCGGAGTTTCTGCAGTTCATCGACATGCGCGAGCGCAAGGAGATCTGAGACCTTTCCGCTTGCTAATTCCTGATAACTTCTCTAATGTGGAAGTTATGAGGAGACGAGAATATCTCGGCCAGCTGGAGCTGATGGTGTTGCTGGCTGTCATGCGGCCGGCGCGAGATGCCTACGGCGTCCTCATATCACGTGACATCGCAGAGAAGAGTGGACGCGAGGTTGCGCTCGCCAGCGTCTATGCAGCCCTGGAGCGTCTGGAGAAGAAGGGATTCGTGACGTCCACGCTCGGAGAGCCCACAGCGGAGCGGGGCGGAAAGGCGCGGACCTACTTCAAGGCGACCCCTGCGGGGATCCGGGAGGCACGTGAGGCGCACGGCACCCTGCTGCGCCTGTGCGACGGACTTCCCGGTTTGAAAGGGGACTTCGCGTGACCGCACGACGACCGCCCCGACTGGCAAGGTGGCTCGTGGAGCATCTCGCTTCGAGCTATCAGCGTGATGCGCTGATTGGCGATCTCTTCGAGGAGTACCAGCGCGGGCGAAGCCGCCTCTGGTACTGGAGGCAGGCGGGGCTGGCCATGCTCTACGCGCTCGCGCGATGGGCTCACCGGTTCTCGTTCTTGCATCGCATGACCAGGCGGCTCGTCGCCATACTCGTCGTGGCCGCGCTCGGTGTCGGGACGCTGACGTGGGCCGCCACCACTTACGTACCTGCGTGCGCGCCGCATGCGACTGCGTGTCACAAGGCGCCGCACTAGTGTCAGATTACACGGCCATCCTTGCCCTTGCAGTGATCCTCGCGGGCGGCCTTGCCCTTGTCGACACCCTCATGCTCAAGCCGAGCCGGCCGGCCGGGCCCGATGGCCAGCCCGCACCGGCGCCGTGGCTCTTCAGCCAGGCTCGCTCGCTGTTTCCGGTCTTGCTGGCGGTGCTGCTGTTCCGCTCCTTCCTCTACGAGCCGTTCCGCATTCCTTCCGAATCGATGTTGCCCGGCCTGATCGACGGCGACTTCATCCTGGTGAGCAAGTTTTCCTACGGTTTGCGCTTGCCACTCACTGACACGGTGTTGCTCTCCACCGGTGACCCGCGGCGCGGCGATGTCATCGTGTTCCGCTCGCCCTCAGAGCCGGACGTCAACCTGATCAAGCGGCTGGTCGGCTTGCCGGGCGATCACGTGGTGGTGCGCGACAACCAGTTGATCGTCAATGGGGTCCGGATGCCGCTGCGAGCAGACGGCCGCTACGCTGGCGGCTTCGGCTTCAACGGCTCCCCGCTGATGAAGGAGCGGTTCGGCACCTCCGAGCATGAGCTGTTGCTGGCCAGCCGGCGCTGGGCCACGGACTTCGATGGCGTGGTGCCTTCCGGACGCTACTTCTTCATGGGCGACAATCGCAACGACAGCGAGGACAGCCGGTTCGAGGATGTCGGGTTCGTGCCGCGCGAGAATCTGATCGGCCACGCCGTGCGCATCTGGATGAGCTGGCAGATCCCCGGCTGGCCAAAATGGCGACGCATCGGCATGCGGATCCAGTAGCGCCCGTCTGGCCGAAATCGGGGCGCATCAGCATGCGCATCCAGTAGCGCCGCCAGGGCAAACGATCGTATTCTGCCCCACATGTCCGACCTCACCGCGTTTCCGATCGCTCGCAAATGGCCTGCGCAGCAGCCTGACCGCATCCAGCTCTATTCGGTCCCCACGCCCAACGGCGTCAAGGTCTCGATCATGCTGGAGGAGACGGGACTGCCGTACGAGCCGCACCTGGTGCGCTTCGACGCCAACGAGCAGCTGTCGCCGGAATTCCTCTCCCTGAATCCGAACAACAAGATCCCGGCCATCATCGATCCGCACGGCCCGGGCGGGCAGCCGCTGCCCCTGTTCGAGTCGGGAGCCATCCTCATCTATCTGGCGGACAAATCCGGCATGTTCCTGCCGCCCGAGGGCGCGGCGCGCTACCAGACCCTGCAGTGGCTGATGTTTCAGATGGGGGGTATCGGGCCGATGTTCGGGCAGGTCGGCTTCTTCCACAAGTTCGCGGGCAAGGACTACGAGGACAAGCGTCCTCGCGAGCGCTACGCGGCAGAGTCCAAGCGGCTCCTCGGCGTGCTCAACCAGAGGCTCGCCGACCGCGCCTGGACGATGGGCGATAGCTACACCATCGCCGACATTGCGATTTTTCCCTGGGTGCGCAACCTGATCGGATTCTACGGAGCCGGAGAGTTGGTGGGCATTGCCGACTTTCCCAACGTCACACGAGCGCTCGAGACGTTCGTGATGCGCCCGGCGGTCGCCAGGGGGCTGGAGATTCCGAAGCGCACGTGATCAGGTCCAGGCCGCGTGAGCTCGTAGAGTCGATTGAGCCGGTCGACGCACCGATCCCAGGTAAATAGCTGCTTCACGCGCTCGCGCCCCGCGGCTCCCATGCGTGCGCGCAGCGCCGGATTCGCCAGCAGCGTGGCGATCGCCGAGCTGAGTCCGTCGGCGTCGCCGCGATCGACCAGAAATCCGGTCTCGCCGTGCACGACGATCTCGGGTAGAGCGCCGCCGAGGGTCGCCACCACCGGCAGGCCCGCGGCCATGGCCTCGATCACCGGGATGCCGAAGGGCTCGTGCCACAGAGACGGAAACACGAAAATCCCGGCCCTGGCGTAGTGCGCGCCGATATCCGAGTTGAGCACGCGTCCATGCAGTGTCGCCGCTCCGCCCAGCTGTTCGGCCTGCTTGCGCAGGTGTTCCTGGTAGGCGTTCGGCCGTGAGTAGAATATTTCCAGCCCCTTGAACAGCGGATCCTGGGAGAAGGGATCGACGAACTCCTTCGGCGCGACGTCCAGCGGCCCGACCAGATTCAGCTCGGGCGGGAAGTGACGCGCGGGCAGGCGTCGCAGCGCTTCCAGCAGAACGTGCACACCTTTCTCCGGACACAGCCGCCCGACGAACAACACCGATTGCGAGCGAGCCGGGTCGGCGCGGGTCTCCAGGAATCGCTGATCGACTCCGTTGTAGAGCGTATGGCAGCGGCCGGCGATCGCCGGATAGCGCCGGGCGATCGCATCGATCACGAAGTCGCTGCACCCCAGGACGAGCGACGCCTGCTCCAGCCGCGGACCGACCACGGCCGGATCGAAGTCGGCCAGCGAATGGTCGTGCATGTGCAGCACGACGTGCGCCTTCGGATTGAAAGCGCGCATGACCGGAATGAAGTTGGTCACGCTGTGGATGTGAATGAGATGGCTTTGCCGCGCGCGGATGTCGAGCGCAACCCGGCGCGCATAGTGCGCATAGTAGAGCTGGCTCAGCCGGAACGGACGTTCCGGCTTGAGCACACGCTTGTCCAGAACCTTGAGCAGGTTGATCGCCGAGTCCCATCCTTCGGACATCCGTCGATAGGTCACTCCCTCGTGTCGCTCCACTGCGCGCTGGCCGCGGCCGCACTTCGAGTAGGTGACGACGCCGTGCGTGCGTGCAAGGCGCCGTCCCAGCTCGTAGTTGACTATGGCGAGCGCATCGAAGATCTCCGCGCGGGGCACGGAGATGACGGAGTGCGGATAGATCTGCGCAATGTTCATGGTCGTGGGATCAGTCCCTGATGCCCGGAAGCTCCGGAGAAATGGAGATCACAAAGGGAGTCGATCCGGCCTTGATCGGCGTGCCCGGGATCGGGGTCAGCGTTCCGGTGCCCGCATCGATCGTCCAGCCGGACACCATGGAGGTGCCGTTGTCCGCGGTGTAGGCAAACTGGCCGCTCGGGTCGATGTTGATGAACAGCGGCCGGCTCCCCGCGCCACTGGAGAATGGGCTCCCGGCGACTGGAGTGAGGTCTCCTGTGGTCGGATCGATCGAGTAGCCCCAGACATCTTCCCCGTACGAGCTCGACGCATAAGCGTACTTGCCGGTGGGATCGATGACGACGAGCTGCGGGCCGGGACCGGCGGCGACGGCACCCGCGCCCACGGGTGTCAGCGTGCCTGCCGTGGGATCGATGGAGAATACGGAGATGCTGTTGGCCCCGCGGTTCGGCACGTACAGATGCGTTCCAGTGGCGTCGATGGTGAGGTCCGCCGGGCCGTTCTCGACCGCGACGGGGTTTCCGACGGCCGTCAGCGCGCCGGTGCTGTCCACCGAGTAGACTGAAATGCTGCCTGCGGCACCGTTGTTCGTGTTGGAGACATACGCGAACTGTCCGTCGGGCCGGAAGCTGATCCAGGTCGGATTGGGTCCGGCGGGGAATGCACCGGCGCCGATCGGCGTGAGCGAGCCCGTGGTCGGATCGAGTGAATAGCCGGAGACTGAGTTGCCAGTCGTGCTCCCTGAGGGCGGATTCTGGTTCATGACATACATGAACTTGCCGTTGGGGCTGAAGGCGGGAATGCCGCCCGCGCCTTCCCCGGCGGGGAACGACGTACCGATCGGCGTCAGATCGCCCGTCGTCTGATCGATCGAGAACCCGACTACCAGGTTGTCCCCGAAGCTGGCGAGATAGAGGAACTTGCTGGTCGGGTCGACGGCGATGTCAGGATACTGATGACCCACGACGAACGCCGTGTTGTTGAAAGGGCTGTGGGGTGTCGGCGTGAGGGCGCCGGTCGCCGGATCGATGGCGAAGGCGTAGATCTGCTTGCCGGCATTGGTCGCGGAGAATGCCCACTTGCGGTTCGGGGCTAGCGAGACAGCCGCGGGCTGCGTTCCGGCGCCGCCATCGGCGACCGGATTGCCCGCCATGGGGGTCAGTTGCCCGCTGGTCGGATCGATCGCGTAGCCGCTGATCGTGCCCTCGCCGTTGTTGGCTGTGTACGCGAACTGGCCGGTCGTGAGACAGTTGACCACGACCGCAGTCACGTTGGCCGCCGCATTGCCGCCGCCTGCCGTGACGAGGCAACGTTGCGCAGGTCCGCTCGGTTGTGTGGCTACGGTGACTGCATAGGCGCCGCCCGGCGCGATCGCCGTGGCGAAGGTGAATGTGCCGTTGGCGGAGACGGGCAGGTTGTCACCGCCATTGTCCTGCAGGACCAGCCCGGTACCGGAGAGTCCCGACACCGTGCCTCCGATCGTGAAGTTAGCGGGGGCAGCTGTCGTGCACGTGACGGCGACGGTCGTTACATTCGCGCTGGCAGTCCCACTGCCGCTCGCGACCGTGCACGTTTGTGCCGGACTCGAAGGCTGCGTCATGACGGTGACGGCATACGTCGCCCCGGAGCTGACGGCGGTCGCGAACGTGAAGGGTCCGTTCCCGGATACGGTGAGGTTGTCAGCGCCGTTGTCCTGCAGAACCAATCCCGTGCCCGTCAGACCCGAGACCGTTCCACCGATGGTGTAAGTGGCCGGCGGGGGTGGTGGCGCAGTGCTGTTCGATGTGGAAGCTCCGCCTCCCCCGCCACCGCAGGCGGCCAGTGCGAGCGCGAGCAGCGAGGGCGCCGCCAGCCGGAAAGGGTAAGGAAAGGTAAAGGGGGCGCCTGCTCGGGATGTAGTCGAAAGCAGACGCCCCTGCCGCGCAACTCTTACAAGCGCGGGCTGAAAATTAGAGGCGGATGCGTCGAACCCGGGGGGCCTCGAATGCATTCCTACTACCGACGAGGCGCGCGCGGAGGCGTCACTAGCGCGCAGCAGCGCCTGAATTCCCGAGCGGAACAATTTCATGGTTAATCTCGCAGTCAGAGAGTTTGTTTTCCCCACACTCATGCATGAGGTCCGAGTGATATCGAATGCCGCCTTCCTGGGGGGGCTTTGCGTTGAGCGGAGCAGGAAGCGTGCCGACCTCGGGCTGCGGCGAGGTTGCCCCCAAACATCAGAGCGCTGCCTTGGCCGCAGCCGTGCCGCATGAAAATCGCAATCCTCAATCAACCCCAGGACCCGGTGCTGGCCGACGAAGAGCAGCGTGGCTCGGTAGCGATCGTGAATTGGGAGCTGGCGAGACGCCTGGCGGAACGGCACGAGGTTACCGTCTACGCACCGGGCAGCCGCACGCAGTCGGCTGCGGAACATTGGCGTGGAATCGACATTCGTCGCACGCGCTTCGCCGCCAGGTATCTGCACAAAGCCGTGCAGCTGGTGGCGGGCCGATTCAAAGGCCGGTACCCGTACGCCTTCTCACCGCTGTATCACCGGGAGTACTACACGCAGGTCGCACGGGACCTGCGCCGGCATCCGGTGGACGTTGTGCATATTCCAGTACAACTTCAGGTGGGAGATCTCTTCAAGCGCGCCGTGCCGCGAGCGAAGCTCGCCTTGCACGTGCATCAGGATGAGCTCGCGCACGTCGACTACGACTTCCTGCGCGGACACCTCGCAAGTTTCGACTCCGTCGTCACTGTCTCCGACTTCGTGACTGCGAGGGCGCAGCAGCGCTTTCCCGACCTGGCGGCGCGCATGCACACCATCGGCAACGGCGTCGACATCGCTCGCTTTCATCCGCAGACGCCCGCGGAGAGCCCGCGTCGTCCGAGTCGTATCCTGTTCGTCGGACGGATCGCGCCGGACAAGGGAGTGCATCTGCTGATTCAGGCCTTCAACAGGCTCGCGCGGGAGCGCGCCGATCTCGAGCTGACGCTCGTTGGCAAGGCGGGGATGATGCCCTTCGACGTTCTCGGTGTGCTGTTGCGGGACGATCCGGCTCTAGGGAGCCTGCGAGCTTTCTACGGTCAGTCGCCGATGGGATGGCTCAGGAAGGAAGTCCTCGGTCAGCGCGACAGCTACCTCGCCCATCTGCGTGGGCTGCTGTCACCCGAAGTCGCAACGCGCGTGCATTTCCGAGGCACGGTGCCCTTGGAGGAACTGACACGGATCTACAGAGAGGCGGACCTGCTCGTGCTCCCCTCCATATGGCAGGAGTCGTACGGGCTCCCCATCGCGGAGGCCATGGCGAGCGGCGTCCCCGTCGTCGCCAGCCGGTGCGGGGGTATTCCCGAGCTCGTTGAGGAGGGTGCGACGGGCCGGCTGGTCCCGCGTCTGGATCTGGACGCGCTCGTGAGCGCGATGCGCGAGATGCTGCAGGATGCTCGCCGTTTGCGCGAGATGGGGCAGGCGGCGCGTTCGCGCGCCGAGCGATTGTTGACATGGGAGCGAAGCGCGCAGCGGCTCGAGCGCGCCTACGCGGGTGTCGGGCCGGAGTCTGCCCTGACACCCGCACCGGTGCTCATCGACCCGAGTCTGCCGTAAGTGGGCGCCAGGCGGCCGGGGGCCGCTCGGCGACGATGCAGCGCTCTGTCGATCGGCGGCCCTTCAGCGGGCTCCTTTGCGCTCGACCTTCTTGAAATCCGCCGGAACCTCGAATGCGTTCGCCGGGATCGGCGCGCTCGAGACGGATACCAACTCCGAGCTGATGGTCATGAGGGGGATGGTTCCGGAGGGGCCGGTCGCCGCGGGAGCCGCTGGTGTCTGTCTCTGCGTGCCCGGGTTGCTCGCGGGCGCCTGGGAGTCGTCCTTTTTGCGATGGAACAGAGAGCCGAGCTTGGCGCCCACCTGGTTGGCGAGATCCGCAGGTGAGGTGCGGCCGGAGGAGGCGCCCGACCCCGGGGAAGACCCGGAGGAGGTGCTGCTTGCGCCCTCGCCGCTGCCGCCCGACTCCTGCCTGGCCGTCTGCGCCTGCTTGCACTGCTCTCCGCCGATCGCAAGCGAGAAGCTGGATTTGACGGGATAGCCCTTGGCGTCCTTCATCCTGGAGGCGACGTCCTCCCACACGCCCTTGTACTGGCTGAACATCGCCTTGGCGCGATCACTGGCATCCTGGCCAGCCGCATCCAGGCCGAGCTTCTGTGCGTAGGCCTTGTGATATCTCGTAATCTCCTCGTTGGTGGAGAACGAGGGGGCGAGCCACTCATCGAGCGTGAGGGCGATCTCGCAGATGGCCCCGGTCTCTTTATCCTTGCAGGGCTGCTCGGCGGTGATGACGATCTCCTGGGCATCGAAACCGGCGACCGTGGCTTTGGCGCCGCTCTTCACATCCGATTTCGGCGGTAGCCAGTCGCACTTGGACTGATCGATGGCCGAAGGCTGCTGGCGCGCCTCCGTCGCATCACTCCTGCCGCTCTGCAGGGCCTTCTGCAGGTTGCCGCGCAGCTCCTCGAACGACTGCTCGGTGTATTCCTTCCTGTTGAGGTTGAGGTGATACAACTTGTCGCCGTCCAGCAGGACGATCTCCGCCGTCGGGCCGACCGCGT
>Ga0134126_10002043_pt1 | contig 25614 bp, 23 predicted proteins | sample KB31752_FD_96881 | JGI IMG/M metagenome (GOLD analysis project Ga0134126, IMG submission 96881) | Terrestrial soil microbial communities with excess Nitrogen fertilizer from Kellogg Biological Station, Michigan, USA - KB3-175-2 | ecosystem: Environmental > Terrestrial > Soil > Unclassified ... | reverse complement strand
TTGAGCTGCTGGTACCTGCTTAGCCGTACCGATTCACTTTTATTCAAACTGGTTATATACTCATTTGTGCCGCACTTTTATGTTTTTTTGATCGGTGTGATCTTTCAGCGGCTACAGCTTTACAAATCAAGGTTAATTTATAACAAAGGATTATTCTGGCTGGTTGGATACGTGGCGCTTAACCTGATCCTTGTGGACCGGGTAAATCCTTTGGTATTTACATTTGGCTATACTATCGTACTGGCATTTTGCATCATTTCGCTGGCCTATACACTGCCCGGCATCTCAAAAAAACTGCTCCGCACCAATGATATTTCGTATGGGATTTACATTTATCACGGCCTGATCCTGACTGTTATTGTGCAGGAACATTTCGCGGTTCCGGTGATGGTGATCGTGCTATTGGCCTATATAGCTGGCTATTTATCGTGGATACTGGTTGAAAAACCATTTATCCAGAAAAAGAAAAAAACCATACGTGCTACTACATAACGGGGCTTGATAGAACCTGTTAAAATATCCGCCCAAACCGGACGAATATCCCGCCTCCACAACCACGCAAGCATATAATAAACATAGTGGAAATCGGGGGATATAGCTTTTTACTTTTTTCGTATCGGAATTAAAACTTAAAGCCGAACCGGGCAAAAACGTTGCTTCCAACTTCGAACGTTCCGAAATAGTGTTTGAATTTGATAAAATAACTCACCTTCGGAAAAATATTCCGAAACAGTCTGTCTGAGGGAGTCTCGCCGGCATAGAAGGTGTCGTCCAGCGGATTATGCCCTAATGTTGTGCCTAAAAAACCGCGGATACCATGCTGAAAGCCCACATTATCGATGTTATGAAATATCACCTCGGTTGTTAATCCAATGGTAAAAAGATCGGTCCTTGTGTCGGCATAAAAATCAGGCTGACCATTTATTGCATTGCGGAAATTGGCATAGTCGCCAAATTCGTGGCTATAGGCAACTTCCATTCCTATATACCTGAAATCGACGCGACCCGAGTTAACATACGCATTTACCGAGGCCCTGCCGCCGACGGCGCCAAAAAACTTGTCGTTAAAATAATTGGGCTCGCCGGAATTGATGGCACCGTTTTGATAATCGCCCAATACACCGAAGGCGCCGTATGCCAGGTTAAAATGATCGAAAACGTATCCCCGGCTTACGTTAAACTGGGTGCTTACTACGAAGTCGGCTAAATTTGGATTACTGTAAAAATTTATTCCGCCGGAAAGATAGGTAGCTGATTTTGCAGTGTCGAACGATGCCGGTTTCGGCTGGTAGGCGATGTCCTGGTGGTAGAGCGCCGGCGAATATACTTTTGAACAAGACATAAGTAACAGCGCTGCGAAGCATACGGCTAACAGGGTTTTACAATACATATAAGTGTTTAAGGTTGCCTAATATACAATATATTTAATTTGGGGCATTTATTCATTGCATTTTAATGGAGCAGTTTGTTGCCGTATTCAAAATGAAAATTTTATTTATTACGTTTACGACGCTAAAAAGTGTAACAAGAACAATTATTTTTATAATTCAATTTTTTAGGCGAAACCCACTCCTTAATGTATAGAGATCAGTTTGTTATCGGTGTTGACTATGGAACGGATTCCGTGCGTTCAGTAATCGTCGATACACGGGATGGAACGGAGATCGCGTCGTCGGTGTTTTTATATCCAAGATGGCAGCGCGGGCAATATTGTGACGCCGCGCAAAACCGGTTCAGGCAACACCCGCTTGATTATATTGAGGGACTGGAGCATACGATCAAAGACTGTATAAAAAAAGCCGGAGGCCCATCGGTTGCGGTTGCCGTCAAAGCCATCTCTGTCGACACAACGGGCTCCACGCCGGTGGCTGTTAACGGGCAAGGCGTCCCGCTGGCGTTGACGCCGGGTTTTGAAAATAATCCCAACGCGATGTTCGTGCTTTGGAAGGATCATACGGCGGTTAAGGAGGCTGCAGAAATAAACGAACATGCGACAAAATTTCCGGTCAATTATTTGCAATATGTAGGTGGCATTTATTCGTCGGAATGGTTTTGGGCCAAATTGCTGCATGTGTTAAGAGAGGATGCCCAGGTTACAAAAGCCTGCCACTCGTGGGTGGAACATTGCGACTGGATCCCTTACTTGTTAAGCGGCGGCAAACACATCAGCGAAATGAGGCGGGGCCGCTGCTCAGCCGGTCATAAAGGATTATGGGCCGCTGAATTTGGCGGGTTGCCCCCGGATGAGTTTTTCTCATCACTTGATCCGCTGCTGAGAGGATTTACTAAAAGGTTATATAAAGAAACCTATACTTCGGACCAGGCAGCTGGAACATTGAGTGAAGAATGGGCCGCGCGGTTAGGTTTAAATATAGGTGTGATCCTTGGCGTGGGCGCGTTTGACGCGCATATGGGCGCCGTTGGCGGACAAATTGAACCTTACCATTTAAGCAAGGTAATGGGCACATCGACGTGCGATATACTGGTAGCGCCCCACCGGGATATGGACGGCAAGCTGGTTAAAGGGATTTGCGGGCAGGTGGATGGCTCGGTGATACCGGGTATGCTGGGCCTGGAGGCCGGGCAATCGGCATTTGGTGATACGTACGCCTGGTTTAAAAACCTGCTTTCCTGGCCGCTTAATGAGTTATTGAGCCAATCATCGGTCATCGACTCGGCGACAGCCGAAGCGCTAAGAAATGAATTGTCAGCCCGGATCATTCCCGAACTCAGCCGTAAGGCGGCACAATTACCATTAGAACAAGATGCGGAGCTCGCAGTGGACTGGCTGAACGGCCGGCGCACGCCGGATGCCAACCAGCTGCTTAACAGCGCGATAACGGGCTTAAACCTGGGCAGCGATGCACCGCGTGTTTTCCGCGCGCTGGCCGAAAGCACCTGTTTCGGCGCGAAAAGCATTGTCGACCGTTTTAACGACGAAGGCGTGCCGGTAAAAGGATTGATCGGGATTGGCGGGGTAGCCAAAAAATCGCCGTACATTATGCAAATGATGGCTGATGTGCTTCAAATGCCGATCCGCATACACCAGTTTGAACATACCTGCGCGCTTGGAGCAGCTATGTTTGCTGCAACGGCAGCGGGGATATACCCTACCGTAGAAAAAGCAATGGCCGCCATGGGCGGAGGTTTTGATACAGAGTTTTTTCCTGACCAACAGCTGGCGAGGTTCTATGAAAAACGTTACCTGAAGTTTAGAGAATTAGGGAAATTTGTGGAAAGCCAATAGCGACCAATTAACAATGAGCAAATACGAGCATATACAAAAACAGGCGTATAAAGCCAACATAGAATTGCCGAAGCTGAACCTCGTGATCTTTACTTTCGGCAATGTAAGCGCTGCCGACCGCGAACTGGGCGTTTTTGCTATTAAGCCAAGCGGCGTGCCTTATGAAGACTTGTCACCTGAAAAAATGGTGATCGTTGATTTTGACGGAAAAGTGGTTAAGGGAAAACTCAGGCCGTCATCGGACACCAAAACGCACGCGGTATTGTATAAAGAATGGGAAGAGATCGGGGGCATTTGCCATACGCATTCAACCTATGCCACGGCGTGGGCTCAATCGCAGCGGTGCATCCCGATATATGGCACCACCCATGCCGATCATAAAACAGTTGATGTTCCCTGCGCGCCGCCGATGGACGATGAAATGATCGCAGACGACTATGAGTATCAAACCGGCTACCAAATATTAAATTGCCTGAAAGAACAAAAACTGAGCTATCAAGAAGTGGAGATGATCCTGGTGGGCAACCATGCGCCGTTTACCTGGGGTAAAACCGCCGAAAAAGCGGTTTATAACAGCGCGGTATTGGAATCCATCGCGCAAATGGCTTACCTAACGGAACAGATCAACCCAAAAGCGGCAAGGTTAAAAGACTCGCTGATAAAAAAGCATTTCGAGCGTAAGCATGGGCCGGATTCTTATTATGGACAGGGTGAGGTGAAAGGTGAAAGGTGAAAGGTGAAAGGTGAAAGGTGAAAGGTGAAACCTGCCTGACGGCAGGCAGGGGCAAAAGGTCATTGTATCATTAGGTCATTTTTAAAATCTCAGGTCTCAATTCTCATACTCAAATCTGAATAACGATGATAATTCTAAAAGAATACGAACTCTGGTTTGTTACCGGCAGCCAGCATTTATATGGCGATGAAACGCTGAAAAAGGTTGCCGAACATTCGGAGCAAATTGCACGATCGTTTAATGAGGATAAACACATTCCGGTACGCGTGGTTTACAAGCCGACCGTAAAATCGACCGAGGAAATTTACGCTGTTTGCCAGGATGCAAATACCACCAGGAACTGCATTGGTATTATTGCATGGATGCATACGTTTTCGCCGGCCAAAATGTGGATCGGGGGTTTAAAGATATTACGGAAGCCTTTATTGCACCTGCACACCCAGTTTAACCGCGATATCCCGTGGGACAGCATCGATATGGATTTTATGAATCTGAACCAAAGCGCCCACGGCGACCGGGAGTTTGGCTTTATCATGTCGCGGATGCGGCTGAGCAGGAAAGTTGTCGTTGGGCACTGGCAGGATATTGAGGTGCTAAGCGAGGTTGGGGCATGGAGCCGCGTAGCGGCAGGCTGGCACGACTGGCAGGGCGCAAAGTTTGTCCGCTTTGGCGACAATATGCGCTACGTGGCAGTTACTGATGGCGACAAAGTTGAAGCCGAAATTAAGTTTGGCTATTCAGTCAATACCCATGGTGTTGGTGATTTGGTAAAGGTTATTGAAGCAATAAGTGATAAGGAGATCGACACGCTAACCGCCGAATACGAGGAAAAATATGCGGTTGTTCCGGCATTGAGAAGGGGCGGCCAGCAGTATGCCTCGCTGCGCGAGGCTGCCAAAATTGAGCTTGGTCTGCTGGCGTTTTTAAAGGACGGGAATTTCAAGGGCTTTACCGACACGTTCGAGGACCTGCACGGGATGGTGCAGCTGCCCGGCATTGCGGCGCAGCGGCTGATGGGCCGGGGTTACGGGTTTGCGGGCGAGGGCGACTGGAAAACGGCCGCGCTGGTACGCGCCATGAAGGTGATGGGCAGCGGGCTGGAAGGTGGAAATTCGTTTATGGAAGATTATACCTACCATTTCGATCCGCAAAACCAAATGGTATTGGGATCGCACATGCTGGAGATCTGCGAATCGATAGCTACCGGTAAACCGAAATGCGAGATACACCCGCTTGGCATAGGCGGCAAGGCTGACCCGGTGCGGCTGGTGTTTAATGTAGCAGGCGGACCGGCGCTGAACGCCTCGGTTATCGACATGGGGAACCGTTTCCGGTTGCTGGTGAACGAAGTGGAAGCAGTTGCTCCTGAACATGACCTGCCCAAACTGCCGGTAGCCCGTGTATTATGGAAGCCCTACCCGGACATGAAAACCGGCTGCGCGGCATGGATAATGGCCGGGGGCGCTCATCATACTTGTTATAGTCAAAACATAACTTCGGCGCAACTCGCTGATTTCGCCGAAATGGCGGGCGTTGAATATGTGCTGATCGACAGAGAAACCCGCGTGCACCAACTGAAGAAGGAATTGCAATGGAGCGACGTTTACTATAGATAAGCCCCCTCTAAACTTGCCTGTCCGGCAGGCAGGTCTCCCCCGGGAGGGGAGACTTTAAAGCGGCTTCAATTAGATTAACGCTTTGATAAAACCGGCGTTAAAATCGGCTGCAAAGCCAATAATGCCCGTTATTTTGCTAAACTCTTCGGGCGTGTGGGTGGTAGTGATAACTACCGTTTTCATACCGGCGTTTTCGGCGGCCTGGGCGCCCTTGGGCACATCTTCAAATACCAGGCAGTCGGTCGGCGGAACGCTTAATAATTCTGCTGCCTTTAAAAATGTTTCAGGATGCGGTTTGCTGAGCTTTACATCGTCGGCGGTTACGATGGCTTTAAAATAATGGCGGATATGTAGGTTGTCGAGCACAAAATCAACATTGAACGGTATCGCGGCCGTACCGATGGCCATGGGGATGTTTTGCTGATGGGCTTTTTCTAAAAACTCATGCAACCCCGGCAAAAGCTCTAACTGAGGTAAAAATTCTTCCTGGTACTTTTTCTCTTTTTCGAGCGACAGGCGGTCCATTTCTTCCAGCGTAAACCGGTTCGGGCCGAACATCCTGACCAGCACTTCCTGGTTTTTGCCATACATCTGCGGCTTCACCTCGTCCCAGCTAAAATTGCCGCCCAATTGGTTGTTCAGCAGGTTTTGCCATGCCCGGGTATGATAAGTCATATCATTGATCATGGTGCCGTTCAGGTCGAAAATAAAAGCTTTCATAGGTGGAGTTTGCGGCAAAAGTAGGACTTTATTGAGTAATGACTGTAATAAAAAACCCGGCTTTTGGCCGGGTTAAATCTAAGTATTAAGGCACAAGAAGCTGCGCGCAATGCCGGCCCGTCATTCTTGCGCCAGAGGGGCCAAAGGGTCATAAATATTGGCACCACCGCCGCCACCGCCGCCACTGCTTCCATCGCCGCCACCGCCTTCGGACCAATGCAAACCTGGTGCATCTTGAAAATTACAAACTATAATCGGCTTCGCAAATTGATAGAAAATATCCCCCATGGGGTCGTTATTCATCACAGGGTTATTGCCTGCATATTGGTAGGTACTCATACTTTCAACAGTTTCCGCCATCGGGTCGACGCTTACAAACCGGGCTAATGCCGCATCATGGTTGCGGTAAAACGTCTGGTAATACTGGCAAGCTGCTATAATCACTCTGCCATTCGCTGCCGCCATTGTATAATTGTTTGTTTACCACGTTTGGTATTGGCACGGCGCTCGTCATGGTCATTCCAAAGGCATAATAGCTGTTCTCCTGACGTATATTTGTTGATCCTAAACCGCTATCTTCAAATTGGCATTCTTATTTTGTAAATCTAAAACTGACTATAAAGAATGAAATAATGAAAAGTACTACAATCAAACTCATGCAATAATATTTCGTTTTCTTACTGGCATCCATTGCATCAAACTCTTTAAAGTATTCTAAAAACTTGTTTCGCTTAAATAGAATAAGGTAGTTGAATAGTAACGATGGTATTATAAGACCCGATAAGAACAAGATATCATTAGTCTGATTGCTAAAAACCCAATCACCCAACGATGCGGAAAAAAGAACCTGACTATAGTTGAAAATACCAAATAGTAAAAATACTATCAGCCCCCCCATAAGCCCGCCTGAATGAATACTATTAATCCCAACTTTAGGATTATTAACGACGGTTTTTGTTAATCCTTGCATATCATCGATACCCCGTTTTGAATAAAATCTTTTAACACTACTTATTTTTAAAATATAGTATAAAGGATTAATATAATTCATCAAAGTGAATAAGTTAGTAAAAAATAGATAAACGGAATAATGAATCATATTCCAGTACCATGTAATCTTTCCCATAATTTATATAATTTATTGATCAAACATATCGGCAGCCTTTCCACCTAACCATCCACCGACTGCTGCTCCGCCTAAACCACCTAACCATCCACCTAAAGTGGCTGCTGGTACAGTTAAGAATCCAAATGAAACGTCAGTTGCAACTGCTCCAAATAGCATTGCGCCTGCCGTTGAACCAAAATCTCCTCCTGTTCTGGCGCAAGTATCCGCGTCGGCCAAAAGCATGGCGTACTTGTGCCTGTTAAACTACCAATGGATCAACCAGTAATATATCTATTAATCCCATTATGCCATAATAGTCCCTTGCGCTGCTGTATAAATAATCTTCCGGGTTTTCCACAAGTTAAATATACAATTTCCACTTCAAACCTTCGCCCCTGCCTGCCTGCCTGCCTGTCGGCAGGCAGGTTTTACCTTTCTGCTTTAACCTCCTTTCTGTTTTCACCTTTTTTTTCCATCTTGCATGGATAAACCCGGACCGTGGATAATAAAATAAAATCGTTAAAGGAAAAACGCGAACAGGCCTACCTGGGCGGCGGCAAGGCCCGCATCGAAAGTCAGCATAAAAAGGGCAAGCTTACGGCGCGCGAGCGCCTGCACTTTTTGATGGACGAGGGCTCGTTCCAGGAGATCGGCATGCTGGTTGCCCATCGTTCCACCGATTTTGGGATGGAAAAGGAAAAGTATCCCGGCGACGGCGTTATTACCGGTTATGGCACGATCAACGGGCGGCTGGTGTACGTGTTTTCGCAGGACTTTACCGTTTTTGGTGGGTCGCTGTCCGAAACGCACGCCGAAAAGATCTGCAAAATAATGGATTTGGCCATGAAGAACGGCGCGCCGGTAGTCGGGCTGAACGACTCGGGCGGGGCGCGGATACAGGAGGGCGTGGTATCGCTGGGCGGGTATGCCGATATTTTTTACCGCAACACGATGGCGTCCGGCGTAGTGCCGCAAATATCTGCCATTATGGGCCCTTGCGCTGGCGGCGCGGTGTACTCGCCCGCCATTACTGATTTTATTTTGATGGTCGAGAATACCTCGTATATGTTCGTAACCGGGCCGAACGTGGTTAAAACGGTTACGCACGAGCAAGTGACCTCGGAAGAATTGGGCGGGGCAACCACCCATGCCACCAAATCGGGCGTGACCCATTTTGCCTGCGCCAACGAGATCGAAGCGATTCAAAACGTAAAGAAGCTTTTGAGCTATATGCCGCAGAACTGCGAAGACACCGCGCCTGCGTTGCTTTATGAAGGTAAGGATGAGATCAGAGAAGAATTGAACACCCTGATGCCGGAGAATGCCTCGCAGCCGTACGATATCCGCGAAATTATAGATCACGTGATTGATGCCGGTTCGTTTTTAGAGGTACATAAAGATTTTGCCGAAAATATTGTGGTCGGTTTTGCCCGTTTGGCGGGGCGCAGTATTGGGATCGTGGCCAACCAGCCGGCGTTTTTGGCGGGCGTGCTGGATATCCATTCGTCCACCAAAGGGGCGCGCTTTGTGCGTTTTTGCGACAGTTTTAATATCCCGTTACTGGTATTCGAGGATGTACCGGGGTTTTTGCCGGGCACCGACCAGGAGTGGAACGCCATCATCACCAATGGCGCTAAACTGCTTTTTGCTTTTTGCGAGGCGACCGTGCCGCGCATCACCGTCATCACCCGGAAAGCTTACGGCGGTGCTTATGATGTGATGAATTCCAAGCATATCGGCGCGGATATGAACTTTGCCTGGCCCACCGCCGAGATCGCCGTTATGGGAGCCAAGGGCGCCGCCGAGATAATTTTTAAGCGGGAGATCAACGCCGCCGAGGATAAAGAGGCCAAATGGCGGGAAATGGAACTGGCTTATTCAGATATTTTTGCCAACCCCTACCGCGCCGCCGAGCGCGGGTTTATCGACGAGGTGATAGAGCCTGCCGAAACCCGGCTGAAGCTGATCCATGCGTTTAAAATGCTCGAAAATAAGGTGGTGAATAACCCCAGGAAAAAGCACGGGAATATCCCGTTGTAAGGAGGTGAAAGGTAAAAGGATAAAGGCGAAAACATGTTGTCTCTAAAGATTTAATATATCAAATTTTCCTTTTACCCTTCGCCTTTAACCTTTCGCCTAAAAATGATCCACATCGAACAAATCACACCCGAACTCACCTGGCGATTGCGGCGTGAGGTGTTATATCCCAACCAAAAAATATTTGAGATGGAAATGGACGAGGATGGTGACGGTATCCATTTCGGTGCGTTTAACGATGATAAGCTGGCGGGCGTAGTTTCGTTATTTCAAAAAGGAACCGATTTTCAGTTTCGTAAACTGGCCGTCGATCCTTCGGTTCAAAAAATAGGTATCGGCCGCAGGCTTTTAAATTATATTACCGCATATGCCACGGAAAATAAAGCGACGCGCATCTGGTGCAATGCCCGCTCAACAGCGATCGGGTTTTACTTAAAGGCCGGGTTTATTCAAACCGGGAAATTATTTTCAAAAAACGGGTATGACTACGAGGTCATGGAAAAAATGGTCTGAACCGTTGATTTACCTGATTGTATGATTTCGTTGGATCCATGATGTAGGAGTTCTCAAAGCTTTCTGCTTTTACCTTTTACCTTTCTGCTTTCCGCCTTTTACCTTTCGCCTTATTCATTATATTTGCCTGCGCCCGCCAAACGGGTACAAACTACCATGGCTAAAAAAAAATCGGATGCTCCAAAGCATATTCCTGTTGTAACCGAAGCATCGTTATCATTTTTCGAAAAATATATTAATAACCCTTCGCCAACCGGCTTTGAATGGCCCGGCCAGCAATTATGGCTCGATTATTTAAAACCGTACATTGATGATCATTATGTAGATAATTACGGCACGGCTGTAGGTATCATCAACAAAGATGCGCCTTATAAGGTGGTGATCGAGGCGCATGCCGACGAGATATCGTGGTTCGTCAATTATATTACCAGCGACGGGCTGATCTACGTGATTCGCAACGGTGGTTCCGACCACCAGATCGCGCCGTCGAAAAGGGTGAATATCCATACGGATAAAGGCATCGTAAAGGCGGTGTTTGGCTGGCCGGCTATCCATACCCGCACACCGGGTGAAAAGGAAGAAGCGCCTACCCTTAAAAATATTTTCCTGGACTGCGGCTGCACCACCAAGGAAGAAGTGGAAGCCATGGGTATCCATGTAGGCTGCGTGATAACCTATGAAGATGAGTTTATGGTGTTGAATAACCGCTACTATGTCGGTCGCGCGTTAGACAATCGTGCCGGCGGGTTTATGATAGCCGAGGTTGCCCGCTTACTTAAAGAAAACAAGGTAAAACTCCCGTTTGGGCTGTATATCGTAAACGCGGTGCAGGAAGAGATAGGGTTGCGTGGCGCCGAGATGATCGCGCACCGTATAAAACCGAATGTCGCTATCGTCACGGACGTTACCCACGACACACAAACGCCGATGATCAGCAAGATCACACAGGGCGACCTGGCCTGCGGAAAGGGGCCCGTGGTATCGTATGCGCCGGCTGTGCAAAACAATTTAAACAAGTTGCTCATCGAATCGGCCGAAAAGGCCAATATTCCCTTCCAGCGCCAGGCTTCGTCGCGGTCGACCGGTACGGATACCGACGCCTTCGCCTATTCAAACGATGGCGTGCCGTCGGCATTGATCTCGTTGCCCTTGCGTTACATGCATACCACCGTCGAGATGATCCACAAGGAAGACGTGGATAACGTGATCCGATTGATCTATGAATCGCTGCTTAATATCAAAGCGGGCCAGGACTTCCGGTATATTAAATAATGCACCGGTAAAAACATTTTTGTAAGTATTTCATTATTCTACCTGTATTAATTACTCCCAAAAAAAGAATGAAACCAACATTACTCATTTTAGCCGCAGGAATGGCAAGCCGCTATGGCAGCATGAAACAAATAGATGGCTTTGGCCCGCATGGCGAAACGATTATTGATTATTCTATTTACGATGCCATTAAGGCTGGGTTTGGTAAGATCAGCTTTATTATCCGCGAGGAATTTGCCGATGCTTTTAAGGCGATCTATGAGCCTAAATTAAAGGGCCGCGTTGAAACGGATTACGTTTTTCAAAGTTATGACCTGAAACCATTTGGTATTGACAAGACCATCGAACGGGCAAAACCCTGGGGAACCGCCCATGCTGTGCTTGCCGCCCGCAACCAGGTAAAAGAACCGTTTTGCGTGATCAATGCAGACGATTTTTACGGATACGATTCGTTTAAAAAAATGGTCGATTTTTTAACGACCGAAGCAAGCGACGATACCTATTCGCTGATCGGGTACCAGATCGATAAAACCTTATCCGACTATGGTTCCGTATCGCGCGGAGTTTGCAAGGTTGATGATAAAGGCGATATGGTTGAGATAAACGAGCGCACGGAGGTATATTTTACCGAGGGCGGCAAAGTTGCTTATAGAGACGCAACCGGCGAACATCCGTTACCAAATGATACCCGCGTGTCAATGAATTTCTGGGGCTTTACACCGGCTGTATTTAAACAAAGCGAGCCCATGTTTAAGCGCTTTGTGGAAGCAAACGAAAATAACCCGAAAGCTGAATTTTTTATCCCGCTGGTTGCCGATGAGTTGATAAAAAGCGGCACCGCTACGTTCAAGGTTATCCCGACCGCCTCGAAATGGTTTGGCGTAACGTATAAAGAAGATAAGCCGATCGTACAGGAAAGCATTTCTGAGCTCGTGAAGAACGGGACCTACCCCGAAAACTTGTGGCCGTAAGACGCCATTAAATTAATATTGGATCCTGCTTTTAGCGGGATTTTTTTTGTCGAAAATTTTCCGGTAACGTTCCCGGTGATTTATTTATTTTTGACAGAACCAATTTCCAAAACCATGAAACGCTCTGGCTGTTCTCTTCTTATTATATTATCATTTTATTCAACCTGCCTGTTTGGGCAACAACATATGCAAACTGAAATTTTAGGAAATACGGAAAGCGTTATAAAAAAAGGAGATGCTTTAATTATAAAAACCCCCGAGGCCGAAGCGCGCGTATGGGTTTACAGTCCGTCGGTTATCCGCGTAAGCATCAGTAAGGAGCATAGCGCGGACACATCCTTTGCGGTGATCCGCGACCCGGAGAGTAAGCTGGAGTATATGGATTCGAAAGGCGAGATCACTATAAACACCGGCACGCTGAAATTACAGATCAATAAATCACCACTACGCTTTAAATTCTATACGGCTGACGGGAAATCGCTAAGCGAGGACGATGAGCGCTTTGGCGTGAACTGGCAGGGAAGCCGGGTCGTAAATTACCGCAAGCTATACAAGGACGAAAAATTTATTGGTCTGGGCGAGAAAACCGGCGATCTTAACCGCCGCGGCGCCTCTTATACTAACTGGAACTCGGATGTGCCCGAACATAATCCAAAATCGGACCCGCTGTACGAAACATTCCCGTTTTTTGTCGGGCTGCATGAAGGCTTAACCTACGGACTGTTTTTTGACAATACCCATAAAAGCTATTTCGATTTTGGCGCAAGCACAGACGACCAGATGAGCTGGTTTGGCGCGGATGGCGGCGATATGAATTATTATTTCTTCGGCGCGCAGAGTGTGGCGCAGATCATTGAAGATTATACCTGGCTAACCGGTAGGATGGAAATGCCGCCGCTTTGGAGCCTGGGTTACCAGCAATGCCGCTGGAGCTATATGAGCGCCGACGAGGTGCTTAGCGTAGCGGAAAATTTCCGAAAGGAAAAAATACCTGCGGATGTAATGTATTGCGACATCGATTATATGGACCAGTATAAAATATTTACCTGGAACAAAAAGACTTTCCCGGATCCAAAAGGGCTGATCGATAAACTTAAAGCAATGAACTTTCACCTGGTTACCATTGTCGACCCGGGGATAAAAATAGAAAAAGGTTATAAGGAATATGACGAGGGCGTTGCCAACAACTATTTCGCAACCTATCCAAACGGCGAAAAGTACATCGGCAGTGTTTGGCCCGGCAGGTGTCACTTTCCCGATTTTTACAGGGATGATGTGCGCAAATGGTGGGGCGAGGCATTCACTGCACTGACCGAACCCGGGGTAGAAGGTTTTTGGAACGACATGAACGAGCCGGCAGCCTGGGGGCAAGACATTCCCTGGATGGTGAAATTTGGCGACTACTATATGCCTGAGGTGCGCAACGCTTATGGTATGGAAATGGCGCGCGCGACTTATGAGGGTACCAAAAAAATATTGGGCAATAAGCGCCCGTTTGTGCTTACCCGCGCTGCTTATTCGGGCACGCAACGGTACTCGGCAGTATGGACCGGCGATAATTCCGCCTATGATGCGCATATGCTGCTCGGGCAGCGCATGGTAAACAGCCTGGGCATAACCGGCATGTCGTTAGTGGGCGTGGATATCGGCGGTTTTATGGGAGATCCTACACCTGAGCTGATGGTGCGGTGGAACTCGCTGGGCGTATATACCCCGATGTTCCGTAACCACGCCATGAAGGGCACCAAATACCGCGAGCCGTGGCGCTGGGGCAAAGAGAACGAGGCGATCATTAAGAAAGACATCGAAGAGCGGTACCGTTTGCTGCCGTACATCTATTCCGGTTTTTACCAGTCGCACCAAACAGGCATACCGCTCAGTCGGACGCTGGCGATCGACTATACACAGGATGAAAATGTATTTGATGTAAAATATCAGAACCAATTTTTGTTTGGCGACGCCTTGCTGGTTGCGCCCGTTGAAAGCACCAAATTCAGCGAAGAAGTTTACCTGCCTAGGGGCGAGTGGTACCGCCTAAGTACCGGCCAAAAATTTACGGGCGGCAGATCCATTTTAGCGCCCGCCCCTTTGACCGACCTGCCGGTATTTGTTAAGGCCGGCGCCATCATCCCGATGCAGAACGTGGTACAAAGTACCCGGGAAAAAGGCGACGGAATTTTAGTGTTGAATGTGTGGTACGGCAAGGACGCGAACAGCTTTGTTTATTACGAAGACGACGGATCATCCTATGACTACCAAAAAGGTGATTATTATAAAAGAAGCATCAGTTTCGACCCGGCAAAAAGCACGATCAGCCTGTCAGCGGTGGAGGGTTCCTTCAGATCAAAATACACACACATTAAACTGGTATTACACGGGTTTAAAGGAAATAACAAAAGCTTAAAGGTTAACGGTAAAACGATGGCTTTAACAACAAATAATGTAGGTTTTGATAACAGCGGTCGCGAGATAAAAATTGATTTTTAATCATTATTCCCTTTGTCATTCTGAGCGAAGCGAAGAATCTTCTTCAATGATGCATAAGCCTCTGTATAGCATGCGGTTGCTTCGGCGTTTCACTTCTCGTAATGACAATGGGCGACATAAAACAACAAACCCCGGCTAACGAATTAACCGGGGTCTGCTATTTATAAACCTCTTAGGAGCTGGATTATTTCACTTCTTCAAAGTCAACATCGGTTACGGTGTCGGCATTGCCGCCTTCGGTATGACCGCCGGTTGGGCCTTGCTGACCGTCAGGGCCGGGCTGAGCCTGGCCTGCATCGGCAGTGGCCTTGTACATCTCTTCAGATGCTGCTGTCCACGCTGTATTCAATTCGGCTTGCGCAGTATCGATATCGCCGAAGTTTTTAGCGGCATAAGCTTCTTTAAGCTTGGTTAAGCCTGCTTCGATCGGCGCCTTTTTATCAGCTGATATCTTATCGCCATACTCTTTCAGTTGCTTTTCGGTGCTGAAGATCAGGGCATCGGCGGCGTTCAGTTTTTCAACTTCCTCTTTTGCTTTTTTGTCAGATTCGGCATTTGCTTCTGCTTCGTCCTTCATTTTCTTGATCTCGGCTTCGGTCAAACCTGACGAAGCTTCGATACGGATCTTCTGTTCTTTACCGGTCGCTTTATCTTTTGCCGATACGTTCAATATACCGTTCGCGTCGATATCAAAGGTTACTTCGATCTGCGGCACACCGCGTGGTGCAGGTGGTATTCCGTCCAGGTGAAAACGACCTATCGTCCTGTTAGCTGACGCAATCGGGCGCTCACCTTGCAATATGTGGATCTCAACCGAAGGCTGATTATCAGATGCGGTAGAGAATGTTTCCGATTTTTTCGTTGGGATAGTTGTATTTGCTTCAATCAGCTTAGTCATCACACCACCCATGGTTTCGATACCCAATGAAAGCGGGGTAACATCCAGTAACAACACATCTTTTACTTCGCCGGTTAACACACCGCCTTGTATAGCTGCACCGATGGCAACCACTTCGTCGGGGTTTACACCTTTTGAAGGCGCTTTGCCAAAGAATTTCTCAACAGCTTCCTGTATCGCAGGGATAAGGGTTGAACCACCCACCAATATCACTTCATCGATATCTTTAGTGGTGTAACCGGCACTTTTCAATGCTGTTTTACAAGGCTCGATAGTGCGTTTTATCAAACTGTCGGCCAGCTGCTCAAATTTAGCGCGGGTCAATGTTTTAACAAGGTGCTTTGGCACGCCGTCGGCAGCGGTGATGTAGGGCAGGTTTATTTCTGTTTGAGCCGAGCTCGATAATTCTATTTTTGCTTTTTCAGCCGATTCTTTTAAACGCTGCAAAGCCATCGGGTCCTTGCGCAGGTCAACGCCTTCGTCATTCTTAAATTCGTCAGCTAACCAGTCGATGATCACCTGATCAAAGTCGTCACCGCCAAGGTGGGTGTCACCATCGGTCGATTTTACTTCGAAAACGCCGTCGCCTAATTCAAGGATGGACACGTCATGCGTACCACCACCACAGTCGAACACGGCAATTTTCATATCCTTGTGCGCTTTGTCAAGGCCGTAAGCCAGGGCAGCGGCGGTAGGTTCGTTTATGATACGGCGTACTTTTAAGCCTGCGATTTCGCCGGCTTCTTTCGTAGCCTGGCGCTGCGCATCGTTAAAATAAGCCGGTACGGTAATAACCGCTTCGGTAACTTCGGTCCCTAAGAAATCCTCAGCCGTTTTCTTCATTTTCTGAAGGATCATCGCTGATATTTCCTGCGGGGTATATTTACGGTCGCCGATTTCAACACGCGGTGTGTTGTTATCGCCTTTAACCACTTTATAAGGTACGCGGGCAACTTCTTTAGTAACCTCGTTAAACTGGTTACCCATGAAGCGTTTAATAGAATAAATAGTTTTTGTTGGGTTGGTGATAGCCTGGCGCTTGGCCGGGTCGCCAACCTTACGCTCGCCGTTGTCAACAAAAGCAACCACGGACGGCGTAGTACGTTTACCCTCGCTGTTAGCAATAACGACAGGCTCGTTACCTTCCATTACCGCAACGCAGGAGTTTGTTGTTCCTAAGTCGATTCCAATTATTTTAGACATATTGATTTTATTTTCTTGAGTGAATGATTGATTGTTCACTACTATTAACAAGGGTTGTGCCAATATGGATTTGGCAGGATTTTTTTAGGTGAAAGGCGAATGGTGAAAGGTGAAAGGTTATTATTCGTCAGAAAACTTGCAAAAACGGTGACAGGTTGGCAGCCCCGATAGCTATCGGGGTTGAGGTGAAAGCTGAAAGGTAAAAGGCGAAAGGTTGGTCATTGATTTAGATTAAGTATTTTTATCATATGAAAATAAGCTGGGTTTTAATTGGCGCCTTATGTTTACTTCAATTTACAGCCGATGCTCAAAAGCTACCAAGCAAACAAGAAAAGTATAAGTTCTTGCGATGGTATTTAAGCGGCAAAAATTTGAAGCAGCTGTCAGATACCACCGTGCCATTCTCTATCGGTTCACTCAAAATGAAAGAAATTGATGAGATATTGTCCACAAGATTTAAAATATCTAAAGCGGACTTAAAATATTTTAACCGTCAAATAATTTCAATCGATACTCCATCGAAATTAGATACCAGCGTCTTAAAAGAATTTGACTGGAAACTGGCAGAGAATGTAAAAGCATCGAAAAGTTACATATCAATGCCAATATTTTCAAAGAACAGGCAAATAGCGTTTATCGTATGGGGTAATTATTGCGGGATAACATGCGGAGAGGAAAGCGTTGACGTGTATATTAAGTCGAAAAGAGGAAGTTGGAAAAAATCAAAAATTATCGCGTTTCCATTTATCATGTTTTAATTGTAGCTTTTTCTAAGATGCTATCGCAAAAGGAACAACATGAATATCATCCGACTTTTTTTCGGCTATCCATAAATCATAGCCCTGCTGCATATTCATCCACAATTGTGGTGTTGTGTTTAACCCTTTTGATAAGCGAATAGCCATTTCAGCACTTATGCCCATATGACCATTAACCAACTGGGATAAAGTCTTGCGAGCTACGCCCAGCTTATTTGCAGCCTGCGTAATATTAATTTCCATGGGTTCCAAATAAAGTCCCTTTAACACTAATCCCGGATGCACCGGAGCCATTCCTCTTTTCATAACTATTTATTTAGTGATAATCAATATAATCTACGTCAAATGCGTTCTCTTTTTCAAACCGGAATACTATTCGATAATTGCCATTAACCTTTACAGACCAAAATCCGGTCAAATCTCCTTTAAGCTGATGAAGACCGGAGCCGGGAAAATTCATATCCTGAACATTTACCGCGCCGTCGAGTAATGTTAAAATCATTTTAATTTTTAAGATTTGAGCAGCAGATAGTTTAGATGAATCGTCTTTTTCCCACAATAATCTTAAACCTTTATGCTGAATGCTTTCAATCATTCGTACAAACAATCATTCGTACAAATGTAACGTATAACGTAACACGTGTCAATATTTAATGGTAAATTCCCATGGGCGCATTAGATAAGCGATCAATAATCCAGCTCGCGCAAAGCCGGCGGTTTGCAGCAGGGACTCGATATATCCGGGCGGAATATTGGTTGCTTCGATCCTCAGGATATTATCGCGGTCGTCCAGGTCGAAATTCCAGTCTTTAATCGCCGGAACGGCGGTTAGCAAGGGCTAAACCTCGCTAACCTGCTCCGGGTTTTCGATATTTGTTATAAATACGAGTACGTCCATCTTTTAGTCTAAAGTTTTGAGTCGTTAGTCTATAGCCTGGTTATTCGGCTTTGGGCTCAGGACTAAGGACTTCAGACTTGTCATCCATGTCCCACTTGTTCCAGCCGCCGCAACTTGCCCATTTCTCTTTGAACCGTGCTCGCTCTTCAGGGGTCATGTGTTTAAAGCGGTCGGCCAATTTGTGGCGCATCCAGTACGCACCACGCGGAGGGCCGACTTGTTTAAAATCAAACAATATTTTGCATAAAATAAATATACCGACGGCCTGCCAAAAGGTAATGGTGGTTACATGAAGTAGAGAGGGAAGTAATTGGTTCCATAATGTCATAACCACATAGCCAATGATTGCGATAAATGCCGCAATACCCAATGGGAGTAATGCGAACCTTCTTCTGTAAAATAAATTTTTCATTGTTATTAATTTAGTATTCTGTTATTTCGTCATACAATTGATGTAACCGCTTTCGCAGGTGCAGCACGGCGTAACGCTTTCGCGATACCAGCGTTTGCACATTTTCCCCAGTAATTTCAGCTATTTCGCCGAATGGAATGTCCTCGAGCTCATGCCATATAAAAACCTGTCGTTGTTTTGGCGGCAGCTCTTCCAGTGCGAAAAACAGCTGATCCCAAAACAGGCTGCGTACATATTCCGTTTCGGGGGTGCTCGCCTCTGTCATCAGGATGGCTTTAAAATCAGAAGCGTCATCGTCGTCAACATCATCCGGAAGCATGTCGTCCAGCAATAATTCCGAATGCTTTTTATGTTTATCCAGTATTTTGTTGCGGGCGACCTTGTATAACCAAGCCCCCGTTTGTTCGATAGGTTCCGAATTTAAAACAGAGCTGAACTGGTACCAAACGTCCTGCAGGATATCTTCGGCATCAGCATCGCTTTTCACCCTCCGCCTGATAAAACCCAGCAAATTTTTACCATACCCAGCGATGGCTTGTATGATCGTACTGTTTTTTTCCTCAGGCATTAGAGCAGTTATCACTGTATGCGTATTTACTGTATGCGTATTTAAAGATAGAGACGAATGCAAGATGAAAACATTTTAAATTATTTTAATTTTGAGTTGAAGAAACTGATTAAGTTACACTTAACCAATGAGCCTATGGCATATAATACCAATTTAGCCGATCGTATACGGGAAGCGCTGGCACATTTACCGGATGTTGAGGAAAAGCAAATGTTCCGGGGAATATGTTTTATGGTGAACGGGAAAATGTGCATTTGCGTTAGCGGGAACGAAATGATGTGCCGCATTGGTGAAAGCCAGGTTGAAAAAGCTCTGGAAAATAATTATGTGCGGCAAATGATCATGCGCGACCGCCCGGCGAAGGATTACGTTTTCGTGAGCGAAGAAGGCTATCATGATCAAAAGGACTTTGATCATTGGATAAATCTTGCTCTTGATTTTAATCCTCAGGCTAAAGCATCTAAGAAAAAAGTTAAAGGTTGATCGAGTTGAGTTAGTTGATTATGTTTACAGAAGAAACTTTTCGGATCAATAATCTATTTTTCAAATGACAAAACGATCTTTCTATAGAGTGATCCTCGCAGCCGGCTTATTTCTCATCGCAAATAAATCCAATGCTCAAATTGCGCCGGATAACGACCCAAGGGTTGTTGAAATAACCACTTCCATGAATAATTCTGCGCTGGAGTGGAACAAAGGAAACCTGCAGCCTTTGATGGACCTATACGATCCCTCAGCAACCATGTCCATGCCTGCCGGCCTTGTGGGGCTTGATGGTATCCGGGCGGTGTATGAAAAGTATTATTTCGTTGGTAAGATGCCCAAACAAAACCTGCGCTATACCGATATGAAAGTGCGCTTTTTGGGTAAAGATTATGCTATTTTAACCGGCGGGTTCACCTTGTATGGCAATAACTTACCCGAACGTTCGGGCCGGTATTCGCTGGTGATGGTCCGGAAAGGAAAGACCTGGAAAATACTGCATGATCATTCCGGTTAAAGATCCGAATCGTACTGTTTTGCATCCGCCCAATTCTTTAATTTTTATAAACGGGCTATTATCGTGTTGTTGACGAACAAAAAGCAGCTGTTTACGTTGTGGTATGGCTATTGCTATTAATGTATTTAAAAAACCATATATGACGTTATACTCCCCGGGAAAAAAAACTATTCTTTTTGTACTCGCATTCTTCTCCTTTATTTTACTGACCCTCGAAAGCTGTAAAAAGAAACGCCCCGAAATGGCGAATTTGCTTTTTAAAGAAACCCATAATAAGGTTTTTAAAAAAATCACCCCTGAAGGGTTTTCAGCTGTTTTTAAAAACGTGCTCGACAGCGAAAAAACAAATCTTTCTTACCGGCAGCAGATCGCTTCTTTTTACGACCAAAACGATTATGATCCGCAGCTGATCATGGATCATTTGTTTAACCATGATCTGAGTATTGCCGCCGCTTACTTTATGAAGGCCGACGAGCATGGGCTTAATCCCGCCATGTTCCACACCGACGAAATAAGGGCCCTGTTAAAAAAATTTTATGACAAAAAGGGGATTAAAACCGTAAATGAAGCTTACCACGACATGGCCGAACTGGAATTGCTTTATGCCAATTCGCTTATCAAGTATTCAACAACACTGCAGTACGGGTTGCTTAACCCCAAAAAAATATATGTGCGGTATTATACCGATACCAAATTGCCTGACACCGCAACGATGACAAACGTTATCCAGGCCAATAGTTTAAAAAATTACCTGGATAGCATACAGCCAAAGGACCGCCAGTACATTGCATTGCAGAAAGCGCTTACGGATATGCTGCACTCATCCGATTCGTCGCAGGAAGAAAAAAAGCGCCTGCTAATAGTTAACCTGGAGCGCTTACGATGGAAGAATAAGCCAACTGCGAACAAATATGTGATTGTGAATATTGCCGATTATACGCTTGACGTTATGGAAAATGGCAGATCGGCTTTGCATATGAAAGTTTGCGATGGCGAGGGGCGAAATAAGGCCAATTCTAACACGCTTGTTTCTTATCATGACACGGCTGCGGTAGACAGGCCGTTTTCGCGTGAGACGCCGCAGCTCAACAGCCTAATCCAGCACGTAGAAGTTAACCCTGTATGGAATATACCGGAAAGCATCGCCAACAAAGAGATCATCGTTGAGGCGGCTAAAGACAGGTATTATCTTTCCAATAAAGGCATCGACGTGTACAAAGACGGAAAGCTGGTTGACGACCCGGAAGATATAGATTGGTCAACAGTAACTAAAGACAACTCACCTTACGAATTTAAACAGAGACCAGGGGACGATAATTCATTGGGAAAAATTAAGTTTATTTTCCCCAATAAAAGCAATGTATATCTTCACGATACCCCCGCAAAGTCAGCATTTGATTTGGCTGCGCGCGATATAAGTCATGGCTGCGTGCGGCTGGGCCAGCCGCAGGAGCTTGCATTGAATTTGTTTGGCCCCGGACCAAAATATGACCTTATCGCAAAAGACATGGCTTTAGATAAGCCCGAACCTACAACCATAATGTTGCCGCGGAAAGTGCCGGTTTATATTACCTACGTTACCTGCTGGGCCGACGATAACGGGACATTGCAAACCAGGCAGGATGTTTACGGTTTGGACATTGTATTGTATGCGAGCTTAAAGAAAGCCGGAATATAATTCGACCGCCGCCAAATACAAAAGGCCCTATATCAATCGATATAAGGCCCTTTAATTTAATATAAGTATATTATTAGTTTCTACTCATTGTATCGATAGCGGCCGTGCTTACACTTGCGATGGTTTGCGCAGAGGTATCAGCTGCAAAAAGATTCTTTGGCAAATCCTGGTCGTTCAAATATTTAGAAGTGTAAGCCGCATCGTTACCGTTAATAAATAATACGTTTTTGCCTTTAATGGTATTGATCACAAGATCGGATACCTCGGGCGATACCGCGGGACAGCCAAAGCTGCGGCCCAGGCGACCCAACTGATCGATAGTTTGCTGGCTAACATACGGAGCGGCGTGCACAACGATATCGCGTGAACGGGCGGCATCGTTAAAACCCTGGTCTAAGCCATTCAACCTTAACGAACGGCCATGCTTACCAACATAAACATCATCGGTTAAATAAAATCCTAAGCTGCTTTGATGCGATTCATTGTTATTCGAGAAATTGTTCGCTAAGTCGTCGCCGCTGCCTTGTCCGTGTGCAACCCAGGTATTTAAAACCAGGGTTTTATTAAGCACGTCAACGATCCACATACGTTTTTCGTGGCTCGGCTTGCTTAAATCAACAACAGTAATCATCGAACTATTAGCTGATAACATATTGTCCTTTTTCAAGTTCAAAAAACCGGTCAGCGCTTTTCGGAACACATTGATATCCAAACCGGTTTGCTGCAAATGCGCAGCCTGGTAAATATCCGAAACATATGCTGCAAACACGTCCTTTTCAGGAGCCTGTGTTTGTTTTTGCGTAGTTGTCGCAATTGCGGCCGGCTGTTTAGTGCCTGCAGATGTCCAGCTTATAATGGTAACTGACAATACTAATAACGCAATAAGCGACCACATCAAATGTTTTTTCATAATTTATCCTTGGTTTAATACAACAGTTTATAGTTGTTCGTACTTATACGTATAAAACAACCATTAGGTTTTGTAATTTTTATTTACAATACAAATATATCAACTTTTGGTTAAATAATTGTCATCCGATTATAATTTATACCACACAGTATAAGCTAGTTAAACGGGTGAACAGCTAAATTATTGCAATCAATAGATAGGGGGGAAACGTTGTGGGTCGGCCTCATTCATAAGGCCATAAGCAGCTTCGATAATATCGTCAAGCGAAGGTTTGCTAAAATAATCGCCGTCCGATCCGTAAGGCGGCCTATGTGCTTTAGCGCAAAGCGTTTTTGGCTGCGCATCAAGCGAATAGTAGCCTTTCTGCTCTTCCAGGATGTGCTGCAAAATGTATGCCGAACCCGCGCCCGGCACATCTTCATCAACGATCAATAACTTGCTGGTTTTTTTAAGGGAGTTTCCGCAGGCGTTTTCAAGGTCGAAAGGGTATAAAGTCTGCGGGTCGATCACTTCCGCGCTGATGCCCATTTTCTCCAGTTCTTCGGCCGCCTCGAGCACTATTCGTAAGGTAGATCCGTACGAAACGATTGTCAGGTCGGCGCCTTGTTTCAACACCTCTGCTTTGCCAAGGGGGACGGTAAATTCGCCTACATTGGCCGGCAATTTTTCTTTTAATCGATAGCCGTTCAAACACTCGATAACCAATGCGGGTTCATCGCTCCTAAGCAAAGTATTATACATGCCGGCAGCCTGGGTCATATCGCGGGGAACGCAGATATGCAAGCCGCGCATTGAACTTAAAATCAATCCCAACGGCGAGCCGGAATGCCAAACACCTTCCAGCCTGTGCCCGCGGGTACGTACAATAAGCGGCGCCTTTTGCCCGCCCCTTGTGCGGTAACTCAAGGTGGCCAGGTCGTCGCTCAGCACGTTAATGGAATATAAAATATAATCCACGTATTGTATCTCGGCAATGGGCCGCAAGCCGCGCATGGCAAGGCCAACACCCTGGCCTATTATTGTAGCCTCCCGTATGCCGGTATCGGTTAATCGCAAATCGCCATATTTATTCTGCAAGCCGGCAAAGCCCTGGTTTACGTCGCCAATGGCGCCAACGTCCTCGCCAAAAGCCACAATGCTTTTATCACGTTCAAAGTTGGCATCAAAGCATGCATTCAATAATTCGCGCCCGTCAACCATCCGGGCATCGTCGTCATATTGAGGAGATACCTCGTTAACTTTAAGCGGCGACTGCGGGGTATCGGTAAATAACTTTGAATTAAAACGGGCGTCATTTACTTTATTTTCTTCGGCCAGCCAGTCAATCAGTACCTGCCTGTTTGGTGAGTCCTGTTTCATGGTAAGCCGTAAAGCTTTTCGTACCGCGGTAAACACATCTTTCCGGCCGGGATCGGGACAATTGCGTAATTCCGATTCAACGGACATTAATTGATCTTTATTGGCGGCTGACGATGCTACCTGCTCTATCAGGCGGGCGGCCTCATTCAACTCGGTCTTCACCTCCTCACCCAATTCATTCCACACCTGTCGCTGGCAATCGCGTACGTATTTTTTTGCTGTGGCTTCCAGGTCGTCCATTTCAGTATCTGTGACTATAGCCGAAGCGATCATCCATTTACGCATCTGGAGCAAACAGTCGTGCTCATCCTCCCAGGCAAGCCTGTCCTTTGATTTATATCGCTCATGCGACCCGGAGGTGGAATGACCCTGCGGCTGTGTCATTTCGTTCACATGGATCAGCACCGGCACATGTTCTTCCCGGCACAAGGTTATAGCGCGTTCGTAGGTTTCGCAAAGAGCCACGTAATCCCAGCCGCGCACTTTAAATATTTCGTAGCCGTTGGTACCTTTTTCGCGCTGAAAGCCTTTTAATATTTCAGAGATATCTTCCTTGGTGGTTTGCAATTTGGCCGGGACGGATATCGCATATTCATCATCCCAAACCGATATCGCCATGGGAACCTGCAACACACCAGCGGCATTGAGGGTTTCGAAAAATAATCCTTCGGAAGTTGAACCATTGCCAATCGTACCAAATGCGACTTCGTTACCGTTTACGGAAAAGCTGCTTAAATATTCCAGCTCTTTATTTTGCCGGTATAGCTTTGATGCGTATGCCAGACCCAGCAGGCGCGGCATGTGGCCGCCCGTAGGCGAAATATCTGCCGAGCAGTTCATGGTTTCGGCCTGGTTCGTCCAGCTTCCGTCGTCATTAACAAATCGGGTAGCGTAGTGACAGTTCATTTGGCGCCCCGCAGAGGCAGGATCCTTGCTTACGTCAGGATAGGCATATAACTGTGCGAAAAACTCCGGCAAATTGCTCATCCCCGTGGCAAACATAAAGGTTTGATCGCGGTAGTAGCCGGCGCGCCAGTCGCCCTTTCGAAAAGCCTTGGCCATCGCCAGTTGGGCAACTTCTTTACCGTCGCCAAATATCCCGAATTTTGCCTTACCCGTAAGCACTTCACGGCGGCCTATGAGGCTCGCCTGCCGGCTTTCAAAGCCGATCCGGTAATCATTAAGTACTATTTTTTTAAAATCTTCAAAACTGAGCTCCGCCGCGT
>Ga0134126_10002042_pt1 | contig 25618 bp, 22 predicted proteins | sample KB31752_FD_96881 | JGI IMG/M metagenome (GOLD analysis project Ga0134126, IMG submission 96881) | Terrestrial soil microbial communities with excess Nitrogen fertilizer from Kellogg Biological Station, Michigan, USA - KB3-175-2 | ecosystem: Environmental > Terrestrial > Soil > Unclassified ... | reverse complement strand
TCCGTAACAAGTCGGCAACTGATCGCATAAAGATCAGCGCCAGCGCCGATGTGCGGGTTTCATGGGCTCTGAGACTCACGCTCCCACGACGGATGCCCGAATTCGTCACTAGGTCGGACGACCTGAGCCAGAAGGTTTGAGAGCCACTTATCCAGAGCAGTGGACGCTGAGCTTCTAGCGCCCACGCCAAACGCTCCCAAAACGGTAGTTACACCGTGTTCGTCAACGATACCGACATGCTTGCCTGCGCTGTGACCGAGCACGAGAAGGATCTTCCCGATTGGAAACGGGAAGAAACGGAGGTTATGTCATGAAAGCGACACGAGGCTCAGTCTGCCCGTGCTGCGGCGGGCAGAACGGGCACCACACTGACAACTGCCCCTATAAGAGCAAGTGACGGATGAGCGCTCACTCGACTCCGTCGCGGACCCCTCGCCGCTTCATAGCCTCCGGGGCCTCCGCGCTTGCGATGAATGCCGGGTTTCATCGCGCCCCAACCCGGCAGCAATGCGATGGATTGCCATCTTCACACCCGGTTTCCCTGATGAAACCCCATATCCATCGCACGGCCGAGGGCGGCATAGTGCGATGGGTTGCCAGATCCATCGCGGGTTTTGGCGGCGCGGGCAGGTCAGAGTCTCTGGCAGGTGGCGGAGGCGGACGGGAATCGAACCCGCCGACGACGCTGTGCGCCGTCCGCCGGTTTTGAAGACCGGGGGGACCACCAGGTGCCCAGACGCCTCCGGGTTGACCTTATCCGGGTTGACCTTATCCGGGCCGGGCGCGGTAGGCACCCAACCCGCCGCGCAATGACGGCGACCTTCTCGTCGGTGCGGGGGACCCTAAGCGTGGCCGACGACGGTAACGGCGGGGCTTGTGCTAGGCCTCGTCGGCTTCGGCGTAGAGGGAGTCGATGACGTCGGCGTACTTGCGGTGGATCACCCGACGCTTGAGCTTGAACGTCGGGGTGAGTTCTTCGCTTTCTGCCGTCCACTCGACCGGCAGCAATCGCCACCGCTTGACCTGCTGCACCCGCGCCAGCTGCTCGTTGGCCTCAGCCACCGCCTCGGTGACCGCGGCTAGCACCTGTGCGTTCTCGGCGAGTTCGGCCAGTGAGGTCGACTCGATGCCGCGTGCCTTGGCCCAGGCCGGTGCCACTTCGCCGTCCAACGTCAGCAGCGCGACAACGAACTTGCGCCGATCGCCGAACGCCAGCGCCTGGCCGATCAGCGGGTTGGCGACCAGTACGTTCTCCACCGCCGCCGGCGAGATGTTCTCACCTCCTGAGGTGATGATCAGCTCCTTCTTGCGGTCGATCACGGATACGAAGCCGTCGTCGTCCATCGAGCCAATGTCGCCGGTGTGCAGCCAGCCGTCGTCGTCGATCAGATCGCTGGTCTGTTCCGGAAGGTTCAGGTAGCCAGGGCTGTTCAGCGGGCCGCGCGAGAGGATCTCGCCGTCCTCGGCGATCTTGACCTCCATGCCGGGCACGGGCCTGCCCACGGTGCCAAGCTTGAACGCGGCGAGCGTGTTCGTGGTGAACGCTCCCGTCGTTTCTGTCATCCCGTATACGTCGAGAATCTTCATGCCGAGCCCGGCGAAGAACGCGCCGACCTCAGGCGGCAGCGGCGCGGCCGCGCTCACCACCGTCGTAGCCTCACCGAGCCCGAGCAGCGACCTGATCAGGCCAAGCACGTTGGCATCGGCCTCGGCGAACTCGGCGGCAAGCTCGTCGGACGTGGTGTGGCCGAACTGACAGCTCTCCACGTAGCGGCGGCCTGCGGCCATCGCCGCGGCCACGGCGGCTCGCTTGGACTCGTCCTGCTCGAGTGCGAGCAGCGACTGTATGCCTGCCTGGATCTTTTCCCACACCCGCGGCACGCCGAAGAACGCGGTGGGCTTGACCGCGCTGACGGTCTTCACCAGGTCGGTGGTCACGTGGCAGAAGTAGGTGTGGCCCGCGCTATACGTAGCCAGGTAAATGCTGAACATCCGCTCGGCGATGTGCGCCAGCGGCAGGTAGGACACCCATCGCACGTGCATCTGCGTGCTGCCGCCCATCTCCGCGGTCGTGCATTCGTACAGCACGCTCCCGTGGGTGATGATCACGCCCTTGGGGTTGCCCGTGGTGCCCGACGTATAGAGCAGGGTGACCGGGTCGTCCGACGTGATTGCCTCGATCCGGCTCGCGACCTGCGCCACCGCTTCGGTCTGCGCCGCCCGCTCGCTGAACACGGCGAAGTCGGCCCAGGTCAAGAACTTCTCGCCAGCCGGACATGCCGCGGCATCCCTGACGATGATCTTCCGCAGGCTGGGCAGGTCATCGAGCAGCGGCTGCCACCTTGACAACTCGGACGGGCCGTCGATGATCGCGATCGCGACGTTGCAGTCGCCGGCGACGTACCTGATCTGGTCGGCGGCCAGCGTCGCGTAGAAGGTCACCGGGACGCCGCCGGCGTGCAGTATCGCCTGATCGGCAAGCACGTGCTCGAATCGGTTCGGCAGCATGAGCGCGACCCGTTCACCTGGCTCAAGTCCGAGTTCGACCAGGCCGGCCGCCAGGCGCAGTGCCATGTCGCGGTATTCGCGCCAGGTCACTGTCTGCCAGGCGTCGTCGCCTTCCCTGTCGGAGTAGGCAGGCAGGTCGCCGTACTGCGTCGCCGTCGCAGAAAGCAGGTCGCAAAGCGTGCTTCCACCGACCTTGGCCTCGATCGTTGCCCGGTCCGCCATTATCGAACTGCTCACTGACCCGCCTCCGTTACGACAGCACCTTGGGCGATATGCCACCACGACCGGCCAGGAGCACGCAAGCGGCGGTTGGTTACAGTGCAGCAATGGATACTGGGACAACCGAGACGGTACGGCTCACTCAGTTCGCGCGGGGCGGCGGGTGCGCGTGCAAGATACCGCCTGGCGAGCTTGAACGCGCCGTGGCGAACCTGGTACCCGAGCATCGGCCCGCCGACCTGCTGATCGGCGTGGAACACGGCGATGACGCCGCCGTGGTGCGGATAAGTTCCACGATGGCGGTGATAGCCACCGCTGATTTTTTCACCCCAGTAGTCGACGACGCCCGCACGTTCGGCCGTATCGCCGCCGCCAACGCGCTCTCGGACGTCTACGCGGTTGGCGGCAAGCCGGTAGTCGCGCTCAACCTGCTTGGCTGGCCGATGGAACGGCTTAGTGCTGACCTGGCCGCCGAGGTGCTCAGCGGCGGGCTTGAGATCGCGCGGGAGGCGGGTTGCCACGTCGCTGGCGGGCACAGCATCGATGACCCAGAGCCGAAGTACGGCATGGCGGTGACCGGCCTGGCTGACCCGGACAGGTTGCTGCGGATTGACGCCGGTGCGGCCGGCCTGCCGCTGTCGCTCACCAAGCCACTCGGAACCGGCGTGCTCAACGCCATGCACAAAGCCACCGGTGAGGTGAACGCGGCCGCGATCGAGGTGATGACCACGCTCAACGCCGACGCGAGCCAGGCGGCGTTGGCGGCCGGAATCCGCTGCGCGACCGACGTGACCGGATTCGGGTTGCTCGGTCATGCGTTCAAGCTGGCCAGAGCCAGCGGCGTGACCGTGGTGATCGACCACGACGCTGTGCCGTTCATCGACGGGGCGCGCGAAGCACTGGGGAACGGCCACGTGCCGGGAGGCAGCAGGCGTAATCTTGCCTGGGTCGCGCCGCACGCGGACTTCTCGGGGTTGCCTGAGGCCGAATTGCTGTTGCTTGCCGACGCCCAGACGTCCGGTGGCCTGCTTGTCGCTGGCGAAGTGCCGGGGGCCACGGTGATTGGCGAGCTCGCACCGCGATCGAATGCGATACTTAAAGTAAGGTAATAGCTACGTTCAGTAGTCAGCGTCATCGCATATCCTATGCGGATACCACCAGGAGGACTCGCCCGTTGCAGGTACAGGCGGAATTGGCCGCTGCCCCGCACCAAGTCCGGCGTCAGGCACTGCCGTTGGCCAAGACACTTGCACTCGCGAGCCTGGTGGTGGCCGCGTTGTTCTTCGCTGCGGCCGTCACCGCGTTCCTCACCGATTCGGCCGTCCATCCAGGTGCGTTGCTCGATTGGTATGACCTCAATGTCTACAACGACGCCGGCCTGATCACCAGGCAGCTTCCCTCCTACCTGTACATCTGGCAGCTCACGCAGAACATCAAGTTCACCTACACGCCGTTCGCCGCCGTACTTTTCGCCGGATGCTCGTATCTGAGCTGGTCGGCGCTGCGCTGGGTGATGACGCTGGTCAGCCTGGCTGCCATCCCGCTGACGACGTGGCTGACGCTCGGCGCGATGGGCAAGCGCGGAGTTGGCAGGGCGGCGATGGCGCTGGCTGTTGGCGCCATCGGGCTGTGGACCGAGCCGATGATCAAGGCGCTGGCACTCGGGCAGATCGAGCCGCTCTTGCTGCTGCTTGTCGTCTGGGATCTCACCCGGGATGACGGCTGGCGCTGGAAGGGCGTGGGACTCGGCGTCGCGGCGGGCATCAAGCTTGTTCCGTTGCTGTTCATCCCTTACCTGCTTGTCGCGGGAAAGGTGCGGCACGCCGTCGTCGCGGCGGTCACGTTCGCCGTGACGATGGGCGCCGGTTTCGTCGCGCTGCCAGGGCCATCGATCTCGTACTGGCTGACCGGCTACTTCATCAAGCCGGGCCGCACCGGCGCCGTGGACTCGCTGGTGAACCAGTCGCTACTCGGCATGCTCGCGCGGCACGCGGGTAACGGGAACGCCGCCGAGCCCGTCTGGCTGCCGGTGGCGATCGTGGTCGCGATCGCCGGAATAGGCGCCGCCGCGCTGCTGAGCCGGGCAGGCAAGCCGGTAGCGGGCTGGGTGCTCGTCGGCATCACCAGCGTGCTGGTCTCACCGATTAGCTGGGATCACCACTGGGTCTGGATCGTAACCCTGCTCGCGCTGATCGGTGGCCTGATCATGGATGCCCGGCGCATCGCCCTGGCGGCCTGGGTACTCGCCGGTATCGCCATATCGGTGGTCTTCGGCTCGTGGCCGCAGTTTTACTCAGGCTCGATGGCGCTGGTGCCGAGGAGCGGATTGGTCGGCTGGTTCGTCCGGCCACCGCAAAGCTACGCGGTAACGACGCTGCACGGGTGGGAGCTGCTGACCTGGAACCTGTTCGTCTTGGCCGGCTCGATCATCTACCTGGTGATGATCGTGGTCGCGCCGCTGCTCTGGCTGCGGAGCCGCCCCAAGCCGCCGTCCGCCCCGGCGCCGCCGAACCGGCCGAGCGCACCGATCGACGCGCTGCTTGCCCGCGCCGAGGCGCTACTGCGGCCAGGGGCGTAGGAGCGCCGTGGCGCCCCCCGGGCGCTAAGTCCTAGGCTGCCTGCGGCTCGCGCTCAGGCGGCCATTCTGGCTTGCGGGCTAGACCTCGCGGCAGGTGATGCCGGTCAGCACGAACTCGCTGACCCTGGCGATCGCTGCGGCCTTCTCCTCCTCGCTCAGCAATCCGAGCGGGCCGTCGAGCAGCAACGTCGAAAGACCGTGCACTGTCGCCCAGGCTGAGATCTCTGCACCGGGCCGTCGGCTCACCTCGAGCACGCCAGCCGCGACGAGCTCGTCAAGCACGCTGCTGACTAGAGCAAACGGTCCGTTGGCTGCCATCCGGGACTTGACATCAGGTATCGGGCGATCAGGACGGCAGAACGCGGTGCGAAACAACCCAGGATCACTCAGCGCGAAGTTAATGTACGCGGTGCCGAGCGCGCGCAGCCGCCTGATCGCCTCCTGACCCGGATCGGCGAGAGGTTCGCCGGCGTCAAGGCTGGCGCGCATCGCGTCGCCGAGCGCGTCGAGTGCGCGCTGTCTGACCGCGTGCAGCAGTTCGCCGTGGTCGGTGAAATGACGGTAGGCGGCGGCCGCCGACACCCCGGTCGCCCTGGCGACCGCACGCAGAACGACCGCGTCAGGCCCGCCTTCCTTGGCCATCTCGGTCGCGGCGTCGGTGAGGGCGTTCGGCAAGTCGCCGTGGTGATAACTGGATCGGGTGCGGCGCTGACCGCGCCCGCTGACTGTCGACGCCATCAAGCCATAGTGCTGCAGAAGTACGAAGTTGACAACGTTCACCGACGGCCTGGCCAGCGTCACCTCTCAATTAGCGACGGGCCAGCTTCGCAACCTGCCCGAACCCGTCGTCTTCTGACAAAGTAATCGTGACGGGGCATGCGGTACCGAAGGGGCAGTGCCGAAAGGGGGGGACCTGGCCAATGGCAGTCGCCGTCCTGCTCGCTTCCGGTGCGGCGTTCCTGTCCGCGCTTGCCGTGGTTTTCCAGCGGGTAGCGCTCGAATCGGCGCCGACATCCAATAGCTTGAGTCCCCGGCTGCTGACGCACGCGCTGCGGAAGCGCGGCTGGCTGGTCGGATTCGTCCTGATGCTCGGCACGTTCGGGCTTCAGGCGACGGCCCTGCGATTTGGCCAGCTCAACGTCGTGCAGCCGGTGCTCACCACAGAGCTGATCTTCCTGGTGGCGATCCTCGTCGTGGGGTTCAGGCGCAGCGTGGGCTGGCGCGAGGTGGCGGGGATCGTGGCGATCGTCGTCGGCCTGGCCGCCTTCTTCGGATCGGCGTCGCCCGCCGTCGGCAAGGGTCAGCCGGACCGGGCAGCCTGGATCGCGGTGGCTGCCGTGACCGTAGCCAGCGCGCTGGCGCTCGTGATGGCTGGGCGGGTTGGCCCGCGCTGGTGGCGGGCGACGGCGCTTGGTTCCGCGGCGGCGATATTGTTCGCTGACAACGCGGCCTTCACCAAGACGGCGACCACGCTGATCCGTGATGGCGGCCTGGCTGGCTTGTTCGGCAATGCCGACCCATACCTGATCGGCCTCTCTGGCGCTGTCGGGCTGTTTTTCCTCCAGGGAGCTTTGCACGCGGGTCCGATAACCGCGTCCCGGACGGCCAACGTTGTCGTCAACCCGCTGGTGAGCATTGTCATCGGCGCGACCGCGTTCGGCGAGCGGCTGCGGGCGGGCACGTGGTCGGTGACCGTTGACGTGCTGGCGATCGCTGTGCTGTGCGCCGGCATCGCTGTGCTCGGCCGCTCGCCGCTGGTGACCGGAGTGGGCGGCGAGGCCAGCGGCGAGTATTTGGGCGCACGCGCCGTGGCGGCTGCGGCGCCGGTACCGGTCGCGTCCGACGAGCCGCGCTAGTTCATCGGATCGCGCTGGGTCTGGACTACGTACTTCGGATCCTTGGCCGAAGCGACGCCGGCCCGCAGGACCGCGTACTTGGCCAGCAGGCCGCCACCCGCCAGCAGGGAGGCGGACGTGATGGCGGCGATCCGGCTGCGCCTGGCGCCAAGCGCTACCGCGGCGCCGAGCATTGTCGTGAGCCTGGCACCGCGCAGCATCATCGCGCTCTGGCCCTGCTGATAGGGCTCGGCGGCGACGTCGGTGCGGCGCTCGAGCGCGAACTCAGCGGTACCTTCCACCGCCGCGCCGATCAGCGCGAGCCGCTGGACCGGGCCGAGATCGGCGGGGTCGCCCGACAGTGCGCCCGCCACGAGACCGGCCGCCGCAGCGGCGGTGAGCGCGCCGCCGGCGAACAGCATGGGCAGCTCACGATGCGAGGTGTGCCAGGCAGGCACCGCGGTGTTGGCAAGCAGCACGCCCGGGTAAGCGGCGAGCAGCGGACCGGTGACCGCCGACGCCGCGGCAGCCGCACCGCCGATCACGGCGGCCCGCCCGGTGACCGAGCTAGCGGCCGCCGCCGCGGTCAGGCCGCTGTGGCTGACGAGAATCCACGAGCCCATGCTCATCGGCGAGGTGGGCTTGGCGACCCTGAGCATGTTGAGGAACCGCTCAGGCCGGCCGAGCTCAGCGGTCAGGAACGCGGCCCCGGCCTGCGCGGCGGCGGCCGCGACCAGCCGCCCGGCCTTGACCAGGCCAGGCCGCCGTCTCGCGCTGGCGGCGACGCCGAGCACCGCGGCCGCACCGGACAACTCGCCAAGGAACAGGTAGGCAGGCAGATGCGGCTCGCGCCAGCGAGTGACCTTTAGTATCGGCCGGCCGTAATACGAAGCGAAATCGGCTGGTGGCACCGCCAGTTGCTCGGTCACGACGCGTCTGCCCGGCCGGCAAAGGCGACAGCTACGCCGGCAGCCACAACGCCGGCGGCGATCCCAGCCCACCGCCACATCGACGGCAGATCCTTCGTCGTCACCACCGGATCGGGCGGCAGCCCGTACACCTCAGGTGAGTCAAGCAGCAGGAAGAACGCACCAGCTCCGCCGATCCCGTCATCGGGATCGGCGCCGTACAGCCTAGCCTCGCTGACCCCGGCGGCGTGCAGCTCACCGAGCCTGGCCTGCGCCGTAACCCTCAGCTCGTCCAGCGCACCGAACTGGATCGAGTCGGTCGGGCAGGCTTTGGCGCAGGCGGGTTCGAGGCCGCCGCGCAGCCGGTCGTAGCACATCGTGCACTTCCACGCCCGGCCGTCGCCCTCGCGGCGGTCGATGACGCCGAACGGGCAGGCCGACACGCAGTAGGCGCAGCCATTGCAGACGTCCGGCTGCACGATCACGGTGCCGAACTCGGTGCGCACCAGCGCGCCGGTCGGACATACGTCAAGGCAGCCCGCGTGCGTGCAGTGCTTGCACACGTCGGAGGCCATCAGCCACCTGGTCGCCCCAAGATCACCGTCGTCCGATGCGGAAATGATCAGATCGCCGTCCTGGTCGCGAGATAGGGCCGACGCCGGCGGCACGGCCTGCTCGACGAACGCGACGTGCCGCCAGCTCTGCGAGCCGAGAGCGCCGGTGTTGTCATACGACATCCCGGTCAGCGCCAGCAGGTCTGGCTCGGGCAGGCCATTCCATTCCTTGCACGCGACCTCGCACGCCTTGCAGCCGATGCACACGCTCGTGTCGGTAAAGAAGCCAACCCGCGCAGGATGATCGGCCGCGTAGCCGGCGTCGGCTGACACGTCGTCGAGAGGTCCGTACAGCCGGTTGCTCGTCATGACGCGGGCTCCCACTCGTCGGGCAGGCCAGCCCGCTGCCGGTACTGCCGCACCAGCTCGATCCTGGCTGGGCCGCGCGGGCGCCGCCCCGGCACGATATCGCAGGTGGCGGCTTTGCTCTCCTGGATGTACACGTTCGGGTCGAGCAGCACGGGCAGCAGGTCGTTCACCGAGTCACCGGTCACCAGCCCCTCGCTGCCCCAGTGATACGGCAGCCCGACCTGGTGGATCACACCCTCGCCGGGGATGCGCAGCGGCCGGTTGCGCCTGGTGACAAGCACCCGTGCCTCGATCGCCGCCCTGGCGGTCACGATCGTGGCCCAGCCGCCGTTCTCCAGGCCGCGCTCGGCCGCCAGCGCCGGTGACACCTCGCAGAACAACTCCGGCTGCAGCTCGGCCAGCCTGCCAAGGGTGCGGCTCATCGAGCCGGCCGTGTGGTGCTCGGTCAGCCGGTAGGTGGTGACCACGTAGGGGAACGTCGCCGCGTGCCCGGCGAGCTGGTCGCGGGTCGGACGCCGGTCCGCGTAGCCGATGGAGGCGGGACTGCTGTCCTGGCGGTACACCCGGTTGCGCAACGGCGACTCGCCAGCTTCGAAGTGCGCCGGCAGCGGGCCGTCGGCCAGCCCCTTTGGCACGAACAGCGCCGCCTTCCCGTCCGCCTGGAGTATGAAAGGATCGGCGCCGCCGAGCGCCGCCTGTGCTCTGGCGCCTGGCTCGGGCACGAACGACGGCGGCTTGGTCTTCTCGAAGTCAGGCACGTCGTGGCCGGTCCACTGCCCGGCCTGCTCATCCCACCAGACGTACTCCTTGGCCTTGCTCCACGGCTTGCCCTCGGGGTCGGCCGAAGCGCGGTTGTACAGGATGCGGCGGTTCGCTGGCCAGGCCCAGCCCCACTCGGGCGCCACCCACGACTGCTCGCGCCACGGCTTGCGCCTGGCGGCCTGGTTCACCCCGTCAGCGAACACGCCTGCGTGAATCCACGAGCCGCACGCCGTCGATCCGTCATCGGCGAGCTGAAGAAAGCTCGAAAGCGGCGAGCCGTCCGCACCGAACCCGTTCAGCTCGGCGAGCACCGCCTGCGCCGACGGCTCGGCCTGCTCGCCTTCTTCCGGGTAGTCCCAGCGCAGGTCGAGCACGGGCCGGTCGGCCGGCGCGTCAGAATCGGCCAGCTTGGCCCTGATCAGCTTGCCGAGGTGATAGATGAACGACAGGTCGCTGCGCGCGTCGTCGGGCGGATCGAGCGCCTTGGCGTGCCACTGCAGCAGCCGCTGGGTGTTGGTGAAACTGCCGTCCTTCTCCACGTGCGAGGCGGCTGGCAAGAAGAAGACCTCGGTAGGAATCCGTTCGGTGACCAACTCGCCGCTTTCGATCTCAGGTCCGTTTCGCCAGAACGTGGCCGATTCGATCAGCGTCAGATCCTTCACGACCAGCCATTCCAGGTTGGCAAGCGCCAGCCGCTGCAACCGCCCGCCTGCCGAGCCGACCGCCGGGTTCTCGCCGAGCAGGAAGTAGCCCTTGACGGTGCCGTCGATCATGTCGAGTGTCGTCCGGTAGGTGCCATGGTCGCCGCTGATTCTCGGCAGGTAGCCGAAGCAGAAGTCGTTCTCCGCTGTCGCGGCGTCGCCGAACCAGGACTTCATCATGCTGACCAGGTAGGCGCGCTTGTTGCCCCACCAGCCGGTATCCGGCATCCGCGCCAGGTAGGTTTCGACGCTCTCGCCGGCGGCCGGCATCGGAAGGTACCCGCCGAGCAGGTGGAATAGCGTTGGCACGTCGGTCGCGCCCTGGATGTTGGCGTGGCCGCGCAACGCCATGATCCCGCCGCCTGGCCTGCCCATGTTGCCGAGCAGCATCTGCAGGATCGACGCGGTCCTGATGTGCTGTACGCCGGTGGAGTGCTGCGTCCAGCCGACCGCGTACACCCACGCGGTCGTCTTCTCCCGACCGCTGCAGGCCACAAGCGCCGCGGCGATGCGGTCGAAGTCGTCAGGCCTGATCCCGCACACCTCGTCGACCAGCTCACGGGTGTACCTGGCGAAGTGCCGTTTGAGCACCTGGAACACGCAGCGCGGGTGGGTCAGCGTCAGGTCGCGCTCCCCCGTCGGCTGCCAGGTCGAGTTGTCGTAGGTCCTGCTCTTCGGGTCGTAACCCGAGAACAACCCGTCGCCGTCCTCGGTATCGACGAAGTCGTCGGGCAAGATGTCAGCCGCGTTCGTGTACGCGGTGACGTACTCGCGGAACTCGTGCCCGCCGGACAGCACGTGGTTGATCAGCGCGCCGAGTAGCACGATGTCCCCGCCTGCCCTGGTCGGCACGTGCATCGAGGCGAGCGCGCTTGTCCTGGTGAACCTCGGGTCGACGTGGAACACGGTCGCGCCGCGCATCTTCGCCTCGACCACCCACTGGAAGGCCACCGGGTGGCACTCGGCCATGTTCGAGCCGCAGATCACGATGCAGTCGGAGTTGATCAGGTCGCGCGGGAACGTGGTGGCCCCGCCTCGGCCAAAGCTAGTCCCCAGACCGGGGACTGTAGCGGAGTGTCAAATACGCGCCTGGTTCTCGATCTGGATCGCGCCGAGCGCCGTCCAGAGCTTCTTGATCAGGTAGTTCTCTTCGTTGTCGAGGGTAGCCCCGCCCAGCGAGGCGAACCCGAGCGTCCGGTTGACGCTCTTGCCGTCGAGCGACTCCTGCCAGGTCTGCTCCCTGGTGCGGAGCACCCGGTCGGCGATCATGTCCATCGCCGCCTCAAGCGTCAGCGGCTCCCACTCGGTACCGAACGGTCGCCGGTAGAGCACCTCGGTCTGCCGACCCGAGTGCGTCACAAGCTGCTTGCTCGCCGCCCCCTTGGGGCAGAGCCTGCCGCGCGAAACCGGCGAGTCCGGATCGCCCTCAATCTGAGTGACGTGTTCCCTGCCGCCCGCGATCGACACGTAGACCTTCTGGCCGCAGCCGACCGCGCAATACGGGCAGATCGACGACGTGACCCTGGCCGCGGTCGCCGTGCGCGGTTGCGCTGCCTCGGTATGAGGCGATCGGGCAGCTTGCCCGCGCCCAAGGCGGTCGGTTCCAGTCAGCTGGCGGTATACCGGCCAGTTCTCCACCCAACGTGGACGCTGCACAACATTTATCAAAGCACGTAGCCTCAACGCAGCGACAGCGGGAGGGTCAGGATGGGTGGCAGGACGGCGCGTCGGCTGGTGCAGCGGATCCGGCTGCCCGAACCGAGCACCACGGGCCAAGCCGTAACCGAGCGCGCGGACCTGCTCGCGGCTGAAGAGCCGCTCGGCATCAGGGTCGCCGGCGAGGCGGTCACACTGACCATGCGCACTCCGGGCGACGACATCGACCTGGCGGCCGGCTTCCTGTTCAGCGAGGGCATCATCAAAGGCGCCGACGATCTTGCCGAGATCAGGATCTGCGACGGCACGAGTTGCGGTCACGCCGGTCACGACGGCATGGGGAACATCGCCGACGTGACTCTCAGGCAGCCAGCTCAGACCGGCGTGCCGCGGCGCAATTTCCTGACCACGAGCGCGTGCGGCCTCTGCGGAAAGGCGAGTGCCGCCGAGCTTTTCGTTCAGAAAATCTGGAATTTGAACGAAGACCACACCGCGATCCCGGCAGCCGCAATCGCGTCGATGCCGGACGTGCTGAGTAACGCCCAGCGGGTATTCGCCAGCACTGGCGGGCTGCATGCCGCTGCGGTGTTCGGCCCGTCGGGCGAGCTGATCTGCGTCCGGGAGGACGTCGGCAGGCACAACGCGGTCGACAAGGTCGTCGGCTGGGCGCTGCGGTCGGGCCGACTGCCGCTACGAGGCTGCGTCCTGCTGGTGAGCGGGCGCGCCTCGTTCGAGCTGGTGAGCAAGGCGGTTCTGGCCGGGTTCCCGGTCCTCGCCGCCGTCTCGGCACCGTCGTCGCTGGCCGCCGACCTGGCCGAAGAGGCAGGCCTGACGCTGGTCGGCTTCGTGCGCGGCCAGTCGATGAACGTCTACACCGGTAGTCACCGGGTGCTGGTCGGCGACGAAACGTAATCAGCCGGTCGCCGCGCTGTCGAGCAGGCCGCGGCGGCGCCTGACCGTCAGGTCGATCTTGGAGAAGACCATGTCGATGGCGATGCCGAAGACCAGGATGACGATCATGATCGAGATCGCGCCTGACAGGTCCTGGTTCTCTTGCGCCGTGTTCAGCAGCAGGCCGAGCGACACGTGGCCGATGATGACCACGAGCAGCTCACCGGCCAGCAGGCTCCGCCACGAGAATGCCCAGCCTTGCTTGAGTCCGGCCAGATACGCGGGCAGCGACGCCGGAAGGATCAGGTACCGATGCAGCGCGATCCCGCGCAGTCCCATCGTGCGCCCGGCCCGCAGCAGCAGCGGCGGCGTGTAATCGACGCCGGTGATCAGGCCATTGGCGATCGAAGGAGCGGCCCCAAGCACCATCACGAACAAAATGGCTGACACGTTGGTGCCGAACAAGATGATCGCGAAAGGGAACCAGGCGATCGACGGCATTGTCTGAAGTCCGCTGATGATCGATCCAACGGCGGCGCGTAGCGGCGGGATCCGGGACACCACGGCGCCGATCGCGGTCCCGATCACCAGCGCGAGTGCGTAGCCGGCCAAGGCGGTACGGCCGGTGTCCTCGATGGCCTGCCAGAGCTGGGCGTGACCAAGCTGGGTCGCCAGTGCGCCGAGGGTTGTCGCTGGTCCCTTGACCAGGCCGGATGCGGTGTCGCCGCGGAAGTTGATCGCGTAGAACAACTGCCAGGCGGCCAGCACGATGGCGATCGCGAGCACCTTCGGCCAGGTCGTGCTCCAGGTTTTGCCGGCGATCCGTGCCGGGCGGCTGGTGACCTGGTGCTGGCCGAGTTCGAGGCTGTCGAGCCCGGCGATCGCCGAGTCCTTGACGCCGCTCGTGCCTGTGCTAAGCGCCATGGCGCCTCATCTCCTCACGCAGCCGGTCGGTCACGTTGCTGGCCAGCTCGGCCACCTGAACCGAGTCGATACGCCGCGGCCCGGTTCTCGGCACCTCATACTCGTCAATCACCCGGCCAGGTCGGCTGCTGAGCAGCACGACCCGGTCGCCGAGCCTGGCGGCTTCCCTGACGTTGTGCGTGACGAAAAGGACGGTCAGCGACCGCTGCGCACAGATCCGCTCGAGCTCGTCGTGCAGCAGGTCGCGCGTCATCGCGTCAAGCGCGCCGAATGGCTCATCCATCAGCAGCACGTCGGCCTCGTGCGCGAGCGCGCGGGCCAGCGCGACCCGCTGGCGCATGCCGCCGGACAGCTCATGCGGCCGCTTGTCGGCGAAGTCGGCCAGGTGCACCGTGTCGAGCAGGCCGGCGGCCCGGCTGGCCCGCACGGCCTTGGGCACCTTCCTGGCGCGCATGGCGAGCTCGACGTTCTTGCGCGCGGTTAGCCAGGGAAACAGCGCGGGCTCCTGGAACATGATCGCCACCCGCTGCCCGCCGGTGTCCACCTGGCCCGAGGTCGGAGTGTCAAGGCCGGCCACCATCGAGAGCAGGGTTGACTTGCCGCAGCCCGACGCGCCGATCAGGCAGACAAACTCGCCCGTCGCCACGGTGAGCGACAGCCGGTCGACGGCCAGCACAGCAGCATCACCCTTTCCGTAGACCTTGGAGACCTCGGTCAGCCGGATAGCGGTGGCGTGGTCGACGCGGCCGTGCGGCGCCCCAGGGATCGGGGGCGCCGCACGCCGCTGCATCACGCTCACGAGCTGACTTGCTGCTGGCCGTCGGCCGTGAGCAGCGCGTTCAGCGGGCCGAGGTCGTAAAGCCCGGGCAGGTTGCTGACTGGCTTGAGCAGGCCGACGCTCAGTGCGTGCTGTGCGTCGGTGGCCAGTGACGAGGCGATCGGGTCGTTGGTGAAGGTGATCTGCTTGAAGGAGGCGGCGAGGACGCTGGACTTGAGGCCCTTGCCGAGCAGCGTCGTCAGCTCGCCGTTCGCTGCCGCCTCAGCCGCCGCCTGGTCGCTGTGAATGTAGTTGTTCGCGTCGATCTGGCCCTTGAGCAGCCCGGTCACGGCCGAGGGGTGCGCGGCGAGGAACTTCGATGTCACGACGAGATTGGTGGTCACGAACTGGCCCTTTGGCCACAGGCTGGCCTCGTCGACGAGCACGTGCCCGCCGTCGGCGACCATTTCGATGTCGTAGGGGGCCGGTTCCCACCCGCCGGCGATCTGGCCTGACTTGAAGTCAAGCACCGCGGCTGAGTTCGGCGTGACCGGGGCGATCGGCACCTGGCCGCCGCCGGTCGGGCTCGACGTCAGGTGGTGCTGGCTTAGCCAGTAGCGCAGCGCCACGTCCTGGGTGTTGCCGAGGGACGGGGTCGCCAGCTTCTGCCCCTTAAGCTGAGCCGGGGTCTTGATGCTTGGCTTGACCACGAGCGCCGCGCCGCCTGAGGCGGCACCGGAGATGACCTTGATCAAGGTGCCCTTGGATGTCTGCCACGCCTTGAGCGTTGGGTTAGGGCCCACGTACGCCGCGTCGAGTTGCCCGGCGAGCAGCGCTGTGGCCTCCTCCGTGCCCGTGCTGAACGGCTGGATGTCCAGCTTCACGCCCTTGCCGAGCTCCTTGGCGAAGAACCCCTTCGCGATGCCGATGAGCGCGGGCGCGTGGGTGATGTTCGCCAGGAACCCTAGCCGCAGCACTACCGGGCTGGCTGAGCCGCCTGACCCCCCTGAGCCGCCTGTGCCTGCCGATGACGCGGAGCAGCCAGCCGCCATGGCCGATGTTGCCGCGATCCCTGCCGCGACGCCGATAGCGACGAGCGTGCGCCTCATGATGCCTCCAGTTGCCGGTAGTCCTAGTCCTTCATGTTTCCGATCAATATAGTATCCAAATATCTATACTAGGAAACTAGCTTTTACCAGTTCCATCACGACAGATGCTGACGCAGGTCGAGCGACTAGCTGTCGCCCTCGTCCATCTGGGTGAATCCCTGGATGCTGGCAGGGAACTTGCCTAGGCATTGCTCAAGCAGCGCTACCTGGGCATCGGTGGCGTTGGTCGAGTTGTAGCGCACCGAATCGACGACGTCGGCCTGCGCGGTCGTCGGCTTGACCCGGCCCTCAAGGCGCAGGTTGGGCACGTGCGAGCAGACCGAAGTGATGTGCCTGGCGGTCGCCACCGATGTGTTCGGCGCGAACGTGACCACGATCCACTGCTGGCCGAGTTGCTTGTCAAACTGCGCGCAGCCGCCGACGCTTCCGGCGATGGCGATAGCGGCGACCGTGATGGCCGCTGACCTGAGGCGGACTGCTCGGCTGGACACGCACATAGCTTAGGCTGCCTGGCGCGTGCCGCTCATCCAGGCCGCGTTCAACCTAGCCGGTCACGCCCCGCACCACAGCCGCCGCGCGCATGCCAGCTAGCCGATCGAGTGCCTGACCGCGCAGGCGGGCGCGCAGGCCCGCGCCCGCCCTGGCCAGCCTCTGGTGCGCAGCACCGCCGCGATCTGCACTGCCGTCTCACATGGCCTACGACCAACGTCAACCCAGCCGTACCGCAAAGTGACGAGTCCGTGCTCTGCGAGCTTGTTAGTCCGCCGGAGGTCCTGCCATCGCTGATCATCGGGATGAGCTTGCAGCCCGTCTAGTTCCACGCACAAGCCGTAATCACCGTACAGATTGTCCAGGTAGCGGCTGCGGCCGACATTGGTGATCCGCGCTTGCCGAGTCGCTTTGGGTAATCCGTGCGGTCGCTCAACCAGGTGCAGATAGCGGTATTCGAGCAGCGAGTGCGCACCGTCGCCGACGGCACCGAGCACTTCGGCCAGGCCGACGCGCCACCGCATTTTCTTGCGCTTGGTCATCGCCATCGCGAGCCGTTCCGCCGTGGTAAGCCTGCGCTGGCAAGCCGTGCTCAGGACGGCGACCGCCGCATCGAACGTCGGGGCCGTCTCGACCATATCGAGAACCGTCTCATCGATGCGCGTCCGAGGCGGCCGCAATGTCGGATGGACGGCTTCTGCCACCCGTCCCGATCGGTGGATAGCCAGGCCGGCGGCGGGAGTGACTCTCCGATGCACAGGGACGGTCACATGTATTGGCGAGTCATGCCGATCGGTGATCTTGAACAACTCCGCCGCGGTCTGATGGCTCAGCACAGCATCGCGCCCGGCGTACTGTACGGCGGCCCAGAGTACCGCGGCTCTGGGCGGATCGCCGGAATTTGTCAGGTAGACACCGCGCCGCAATACCCGCCAGCGCCCGCTCCGGACCAAGCTGTCGATCGCGTCGGCCGGCAACCCGTGACTAGCCGCTTGCCGCCGGGAGATGACCCCGGCTTGAAGTTGCACAAGAGCCTTGAAGTCGCCTGACATCTCGAACGTCACCAGGACAGGCTGACCCGATCGGTCAGCCCGGCCAAGACCCGGCTAGGCAGCTGTAGATAACTGCGACCCCGCCGCCCGGGGATGTGGGAACCTTGCCCGCCGCGGTGCCGACGGCACCGAGAATTCCAGTGCGACCCCCCGAGAATTTTCCATGATCATGGTTCGCGTCATGATCGTGGAGACTTAACCACGCAGACGTCGTTGCCTTTCCACGATCATGAGATAGAACATGATCGCGGAGACTTGCCGACGGTGGGTGGGGTTCGCGGGGCGTCGAGTGGGGTTCGCGGGGCGAGGTGGAGGCGGGTGGGGTTAGGCGCCGTAGCCGACTCGGCGCAGCTGCGCGCCTGAGATCCGCTCGACCTCGGCGAGCTGGCCAGGGCTTAGCAGCTGCCTCCAGCCGCCTGCCTTCCCCCGGCGGGGCACATCGATCTTGCTGACCTTCGCGTCGATGAAGTCAGCTAGCGCGTGCGCGGCCGCCTGCGGATCGGCGATGACCTGCTCGTAGCGGAACGTGGTGAGCTGGTCGGCGCTGAGTGAGTTACGGAGCCTGGCCATCTTGTGCACTGAGCCGCGCCATCGCATCGCGCACTTGCCCGCCGGCGACAGCTCCTGCCAGCCATCGCGGTCGGCTTCCGTTTCCGTGCCGAAGAATGGGTTAGGGAACTCGGTCTCTACGTTGGCCAGGCCCGGCCTGAACCAGGCAAGTTCCGCCGGGTCGGAGAGCATGGCCGCGACGACGTCGCGGCCATCCCTGATGATCTGCACGATCTTGGCGTCGGGGAAGGCCTCGATCAGCGCTTCCGCGCAGTACATGAGCGCCGGTGTAGCGTCGCCGTATCTGGTGATCTCGCGTTCGTCGACGCAGTTGCGCTCGCTCGCGTGGACCATGGCCCGCTGGCATTCCGCCTGGCAGGTCTGACAGGAGTCCGGGGTGACCTGCCAGGCTTGCGCGAACGCGTCGCGCAGCACGGTCGCTGCCGCCTCTCCCCTGCCCTTCTGAATCGACGGCGCCCTGGCGAACGCGTAGGCCACGCTGATCACGCTCGGCTGCCCGACCGTGAGGTGGAACCCTTGACTGCGCTTGAGCGCACGCGCGATCAGGTCCGCTCCTGAGTGCGGAGCGCCGATTACGAAGACCGGCTGGCGGACCTTTCGCCCATTGACGACGAGGATGTACGAGCGTGTAGGCATGGCTGGCAACAAGTGTGACACCGCACCCGCGCGGTCTGGACCAGAGGCCGCCGACCCTGAATAGTCCGCGCGAATCGCGGTAGTTAGCCGACCATGCTCACGTACATCGTGATCCTTATCATCATCGGGCTGATCGCCGGAGCCGTCGCCCGGCTGCTCGTCCCAGGCCGCGACCCGATCGGGATACTCGGCACGATATTGCTCGGGATCGCCGGCTCGTTCGTCGGTGGCTTCTTGTGGAATCTGATCCAGTGCCACAGGCTCGCGCCGCATCACTACCACACGGTCGGCATCATCGGCTCGATCATTGGTGCGATCGTCGTGCTGCTCCTGCTACGCGTGTTCGGCGTCGAGCGCGGGCACCGGCGGGCCTAGCCGTTGCCGGCTGCCCATGGACCGGCTGCGACGGGGTTCTCAGGCTGGCGCGGGAGCGGCGACCGGCTGCGCCGCAGCGTGCCCTGCTGCCTCCTGCCCCGTCGCGGCCTGTACTGCTGCGTCGGACCCCTCCTGGCTCGCGAACTGCGTCAGGTACAAGTCACGATAGAGCCCGTCCACCGCGAGCAGTTCCGCGTGAGTGCCGCGTTCGACCACCTGGCCGTCGTCAATGACCAGGATCTGGTCGGCCTGGATAATGGTCGACAACCGGTGCGCGATCACCAGTGAAGTCCGGCCGGCGAGCGCGGACTTGAGCGCCCGCTGGACGGCCAGCTCGGACTCCGAGTCCAGATGCGCGGTCGCCTCGTCGAGCACGACTACGGACGGCGCCTTCAGCAGCAGCCTGGCAAGCGCGATCCGCTGCTTCTCGCCGCCTGACAGCCGGTAGCCGCGGTCCCCGACGATCGTGTCGAGCCCATCGGGCAAGCCGGAGATTAGCTGCCAGATCTGGGCGCCTTTGCACGCCTCGATCAGTTCGGCCTCGGTGGCGTCGGGCTTGGCGTAGCTAAGGTTCGCCCTGATCGTGTCGTGGAACATGTGCGCGTCCTGCGTCACCACGCCGACCACATCGTGCAGCGAGTCCTGGGTGACGCCCTTGATATCGGTATCGCCGATCAGCACCCGGCCCGAACCCGGATCGTAAAGCCTGGCGACCAGTTGAGTGATCGTCGTCTTGCCCGCGCCCGAGGGGCCGACCAGCGCGGTGAGCTTTCCGGCCGGCGCGTGGAAGGACACATCACGCAGTACCTCGGCGTTCGGATCGGTGTGCTCGGGAACGGGCAGCGCGATCGACTCAAGCGAGGCGAGCGAGATCTCGCCCGCGGTCGGGTACCTGAACCAGACCTGGTCGAAGTCGATCGCCGGCGCCTCGGGCCCAGTTTCCAGCCGGGCCGCGTCCGCGGCATCGGTGATCAGTGGCTTAAGGTCGAGCACCTCGAATACCCGGTCGAAGCTGACCAGCGCGGTCATCACGTCAACCTGGACGTTGGACAGCGAGGTGATTGGCCCGTACAGCCTTCCTATCAGCGCGGCCAGCGCGACCAGGGTCCCTATCCTGAAAAGGTTGTCGATGACGAGCACGCCGCCGAGCCCGTAGACCACCGCGGTGGCAAGCGAGGCGAGCAGCGTCAGCGCGATGAACAAGGTCGACCCCCACATCGCCGTGCTGACGCCAATGTCGCGAACTCGGCCTGCCCGGCGGCCGAACGTGTCGACCTCTTCGGAAGGCCGACCGAACAGCTTCACCAGCATCGCGCCAGCCACGTTGAACCGCTCGGTCATGGTCGAGCCCATCGCGGCGTCGAGCTGCATCGACTCCCTGGTGAGACGCTGCAGCTTGCGGCCGACAAGCCGCGCGGGGAATATGAACGCCGGGATCAGCACCAGCGCGATGAGCGTGACCTGCCAGGACAGCAAGATCATCGCGCCGAGCACGAGCGCGAGCGACAGCACATTGGCGACCACCGATGACAGCGTGGAAGTCAGCGCCTGCTGGGCTCCGATCACGTCGCTGTTCAGCCGGCTCACCAGCGACCCGGTCTGGGTCCTGGTGAAGAAGGCGATCGGCTGCCGCTGGACGTGGGCGAACACCTCGGTACGCAGGTCGTAGATCAGGCCTTCGCCGATCCTGGCCGAGTACCACCGCTGAGCGAGGTTAAGCAGCGCGTCGAGCAGCGCAAGCCCGGCGACTGCCGCGCCGATGGCCAGCACAACGCCGGTCTTCCTCGGCAAGATGCCGTCGTCGATGAGCGCGCGCAGCATCAGCGGCACGGCCACGGTGGCCACCGCGTCGAGCGCCACGATGAACAGGAACAAGATCAGGTGGCGCCGATACGGCCTGGCGTAGGAGAGTATCCGGCGGACCGTACCAGGCTTGAGCTTCTGATGCGCTATGTCCCTGTCACGAGAGAACGACCGCATAGCGTGCCAACTGGCGAATGTCATGGTTGACGCAACCGAGCGCCTCGCGCCCGCCTTCCTGAGTTTGCTTAGGGCGTAATAACGTCGGCCATTACCTGGCGACCCGGCTGCGCAGCAGCTCAGCCTGGGCTCGGCGTTCGGCCGCTGCCTGCTGCTCACGGGTGTTGCCCTGCGCCTGCGCCAGCAGCGCCTTGGTCGCACGCGCCGCCGCCGCGTCTGTCTGCAACAGCGCCGCGACCAGGTCGGCAACGGCCGCGTCAAGCTCGGCGCCGGGCACCACGAGCTCGGCCAGGCGCAGCAACAGCGCCTCGGCCGCGTTCACCGTCCGCGCCGTGAGGCACAGCTCGATGGCCCGAGGCAGGCCAACGATGTCGACCAGCGGCTTGGTGCCGGTGAGGTCGGGCACGAGGCCGAGTGCGGGCTCCTTCATGCACAGCTTCGCGTCATCGGCCAGGATTCGCAGATCGCATGCCAGCGCGAGCTGAAAGCCTGCCCCGATCGCGTGCCCTTGCACGGCCGCGATCGAGACAATCGAGGGGTCGCTGAGCCAGAGGTAACCGGCCTGGTACCCAGCGACCTTGTCCTCGAAGTCCGGGTCGTCCGGCCTGGCGATCGGTTCTTCGCCGTCCCCGCCGGAGAGTACCGCCAGGTCGATCCCGGCGCAGAACGACGGTCCTTCGCCGCGAACGACGACCACTCTGACGTGGTCGGGCAGGTCAGAGCCGATCGCGGCGAGGCCATGCCAGACAGCGGGTGTCAGCGCGTTCCTGCGCTCCGGCCTGGCCAGCGTGATCGTCGCAACCTGGCCGTCGATAGCCAGCTTGAGCGTCCCTGCCGCGAATTCAGCCTGGCTGCTCGTCACCCGACCTCCCCAGATCTGTTCTAGCTTTTGGCCTTAGCGCGTCCTCGGGTGGCACCGCCGCGGCTGCGTAGCGTGACGCCAGATTCAGCAAGTATGCGGTGGATAAAGCCGTAGGACCTGCCGGTCGAGCTGGCCAGCGCGCGGATGCTCTCCCCTGCGCTGTACCGCTTCTGCAGCTCCGACGCAAGCTTGGTGCGATCGGCACCGGTAACTCTGGTGCCCTTCTTGAGAGTTTCGGTCACGCCTTCCTCCCGGTGAACTCTGGCCGCCGCTGCGCTGCCGTATCCCGCCATGATCACGCATGAAGTCGTTGATCGGCTACCCACACGGCGGCAAAAGATCGGGACATTTGCGGCCCATCGTGTCGGCGCACGTTCCGCCGATGTCGATAGCCGCCGTGAGCAGCCAGTCGGCGAATTTTCATGCCAGCGCGACCAGATCGGCTAGATCAGAACTCCAGATGTCTTCAACGCCATCCGGCAGCAGCAACACACGTTGCGGCCCAAGCGCCTCGACCGCCCCCTCGTCGTGGGTGACCAGCACTATCGCGCCGCTGAAGCGGCGAAGCGCTGACAAGATCTCGGCTCTGCTCCCTGGGTCGAGGTTGTTAGTCGGCTCGTCGAGCAGTAGCACGTTCGCGCCAGAAACGACGAGCAGCGCGAGCGCCAGCCTCGTCTTCTCCCCGCCCGACAGCACTCCGGCCGGCTTGCTGACATCATCGCCGCTGAATAGGAACGAGCCGAGAATGCCGCGCTGATCGGCCTCGGTCAGATCCGGTGCCGCCGAGCGCATGTTTTCCAGCACGGTCCTGGCATTATCCAGGGTTTCATGTTCCTGTGCGTAGTAGCCGATTCGCAGGCCATGACCGGGCCTAACCGCACCGGTATCGGGTCGCTCTACTCCGGCGAGCAGCCTGAGCAGCGTGGTCTTTCCCGCGCCATTCAGGCCGAGCACGACGATTCTCGCGCCCTTGTCGACCGCCATATCGACGTCGGTGAATACTTCCGTCGAGCCGTAGGACTTGGACAGGCCCTCGGCGGTCAGCGGCACCTTGCCGCAGTGCGCTGGCTCGGGAAACCTGAGCCTGGCTACGCGGTCAGGTTGCCGGTCGGCGCTAACTCCCGCGAGCAGCTTCTCCGCTCGCTTGGCCATGCTCTGCGCTGCCTTAGCCTTCGTGGCCTTGGCCCGCATCTTGTCCGCCTGGGCGTTGAGCGCGGCCGCCTGGCGCTCGGCATTGACCCGCTCCCTGCGCCGTCGCCTGGCATCGGTCTCCCGCTGATCGAGGTAGGCCTTCCAGCCGACGTTGTAGATGTCGATCACGGCCCGGTCGGCGTCCAGATGGAACACCTTGTTGACAACGGCTTCGAGCAGGTCGGTGTCGTGGCTGATCACGATCAGGCCGCCGCGGAACGTGCGCAGGTGGTCCCTCAGCCAGCTGACCGAGTCCGCGTCGAGGTGGTTGGTCGGCTCATCGAGCAGCAGCGTCTTTGACCCGCCGAACAAGATCCTGGCCAGCTCGACCCTGCGGCGCTGTCCGCCTGACAGCGTGTGCAGCGGCTGCTTGAGCACTTTGGCTGGCAAGCCGAGGCTTGACGCGAGCGCGGCCGCCTCCGCCTCGGCCGCGTAGCCGCCAAGGATCGTCAGCCGCTCCTCGAGCAGGCCGTATCTGCGCACCGCGGCGTCGCGCCTGGCCGGGTCGGCGTCGGCCATCCCAGCCTCAGCGCGCCGCATGCCTGCCAGCACCTCATCAAGACCACGCGCCTGCAGTATCCGGTCGGTGGCCAGCACATCGAGATCGCCGACCCTGGTGTCCTGCGGCAGGTAGCCAATCGTGCCCGCGCTCTTCGCGGCGCCAGCGGCCGGCTGCGCCTCGCCGGCCAGCACCCTGAGCAGCGTGGTCTTTCCTGCCCCGTTCCTGCCGACCAGGCCGATCTTGTCGCCCGCGGCGACCTGGAATGACACGCCTTCGACCAGCAGGCGCGCGCCAGCGCGCAGCTCCACATCAGTGACCGAGATCATCGGGGATCACTCGCTCCAGAACTTCTCTTACGGAATCGGGCTTTTAGGACAAAAGGGATACCTGCCGTCAGACGCCACCCCGGGCGTCACCCATTCCGCTACGAGCAGAGCGATTGCATGGCGGCGAGTCTACCCGACCCGCCGCCGCGTCAGCGACGCGATTACCTGGCGGGCAGATGCCAGGAGAAATTACGTTCTTGCGCGATCGCGTTCCCGGCCGCTGAGCGAGGGACCCCGGTGATCGCCGAGACCTCGGCGAATGGCGGCTACGAGATCGACGACCTGACACCAGGCCGGTACCAGGTCGAGTTCACCGCGGGCCGCGGCGGCGATCGGTACACCGCCCAGTGGTACGACGGCGCGCGGACAGCGGCAGCCGCCGCCATTCTCCGCGTTCGCAGCGGCGCGATCACCCTCGGGATCGAGGAAGGGTAACCTGCGGGCTGCGGGCCGACGTCGGCTGGCCGTCGTGAACGGGGGCTGACGAGCAGCCGCCGTGCCCGTAGAAGCCAGGGCCCGCGAGGCCCGGGCCGGTGATCCGCGGCCGGTGCCTCCCGCCACCAGCTGGATACGGGGTGTCGAACCACTGCGCGAAGAACTGGCTGAGCCGCGACCGGCAGGCGGCGCTGTTGACCGGCAGCCAGTGGCGGAACACCGCCTCGAGCTCAGCCTCGGTGATGGCGCGACCGCCGTATCTGCGCTGAATCCGCTCCAGAGCCTGGGTGAAGTTGCCGTGCCCGAGTATCTGGCGCAGCGCGATGTAGGCGATGCCAGGACGCAGATAGGTGGAATCGCCGCTGAACAGGGTGAACGGCATCGGGTTCGATGGCGCGCCGGTCCAGAACGTCTTGCCGCTGCCGTAGATCCCGTTGAAGGTGCTGACCAGCGTGGCCTGGAACGCTGCCTGGCCCTTGCTGCTGTACGGGCCTCCGGCCTTGGCCTCAGCCTGGCGCGCGGAAAATAGGAACTCGGCCAGCGTGGCCAGCCCCTCCTTGAAGAAGGTCAGGTTGTAGCCGCCCTCGGTGACGTTGTCACCCCACCACTGGTGCATGTTCTCGTGGTACAGGGTGTCGGCGTCGATCTGGCCGCCCGCGAAGGCGATCATGGTCTGCATTTCCTCGTCGAAGCTCACCGAAGGCGTGCCGATGATGATCCCGTCCGAGGTGAACGGGAACGGGCCGCTGAACTGGCTCTCGAACTCGGCGATGTTCTGCTGCAGGTTCATGATCGCCTGGTTCTTCACCCGGTGCCTGGCGCTGATACCGGCGTCTTGCACTTCGTAGAAGATCGTGCCGTTGTCGGAGGTGCGTTCGGTCAGGCGGTAGTTGCCAACGCTGTTCTCGACCAGGTAGCTCGCGATCGGCGCGTGTGAGTGCCACCGCCAGGTGACCGAGCCCCGGCGGAACTCCCGGCTCGGTCCTCGGCGGGTGACCGAGACCAGTATGCCGTTGGCGATCGCCACCTTGCCGCCGTTGACAGTGTCGGAGAAGTCATACGTCGGCTTGGCCGCCGGGTAGTCGTTGAGCGGCATCCAGTCCTCGGTTGCGACCGGTTCCGTCGTCACGAAGCTACCGTCGGGTGCGCGGAACCAGCCTTCTGTGGTGCCGTCGCCGTCGTTGTGCACACCTGGCCTGCCGGTGTACCTGACCGTAACTCTGAACACCGAGCCGTCACTGATCGGCCTGGCTGGCGTGATCACCAGCTTGTTGGCCGGGCACTGGGTGCCATTGAGCGAGTTCATCTTGGCCGGATTGGTTGAGGTGAGCTCCGGCGAACAGGCGGGCGGCAGCGGGTTGTGCTGGGGGCCTCCGACGGGATTGGTCTGCGACGCCTCGTGCGCGGCTGGGTCGGGGTCGTTCTGCCC